>Ga0316192_10000007_pt1 | contig 120850 bp, 103 predicted proteins | sample MerIslwburrow_MG_FD_204931 | JGI IMG/M metagenome (GOLD analysis project Ga0316192, IMG submission 204931) | Coastal sediment microbial communities from Maine, United States - Merrow Island worm burrow | ecosystem: Environmental > Aquatic > Marine > Coastal > Sediment | place: USA: Maine...
ATAGCTCGCTTCCGAATAAAAATGCTTCAACAACATTTCTTCGGTAGACGAGCTTTTTTTACTTTATGACTTTATCGCTTTGATCATATCTCAACTGGATTTAGTGGTAAAATGTGCAAAAGGCTAGTTTACATATAAATTCATTTTTATCCTAGAAGTTACATAATTTATTTCTGTTAAACCAAAAACATCATCTAACTCTCTGTATGCACGTAAACCTGCATCACTGGTAACTTTTGACCCCATGAAACTCTATTTGTATCTGTCGGTTGTAATTGACCCGTAAGGGAAGTTTTTTTCTTTTAACGTGGACAGAGCTCCTTTATACCTTTTTGATGATTTTACGTGTTCATTTGATTTAATGTTCATAGGTGTGGGTGGTAGGAAAAGGACATTCTGCTAACTATCTGGTGATATCATTTAAACTTAGATCATTTGTTGATAAACTAAGATTGTGCAAGAAGGAAATAAATATGAAATTTTTTTGTTTGAGGGCATTTTACGGTTGTTTTTTGATTGTTTTTTTATCGTGTGACACGGAACCTCTGTTGTCTGACACGGGTATTAAAAAGAAAATGAACGTTCTTTTTATTGCAGCGGATGATATGAATACGGATTTGGGTTGTTATGGTGTCAGTCAGGTTAAGACACCGAACATTGATCGTTTGGCAAGTGCGGGTGTTCGGTTCGACAGGGCTTATTGTCAGCAAGCGCTATGTGGACCAAGTCGAGCTAGTATTATGACGGGTTTACGTCCTAACACGACGGGTTTTTTCAACAATCGCGATGACATACGCAAGCTCAAGCCCGATGTGGTGACTTTGGGAGAGTTTTATCAGAAGCAAGGATACTATTCTGCACGGGTAGGAAAAATATACCATTACAATAATCCCTCAGGAATTGGAACCAATGGAAGTGACGATGCCCAAACTTGGAATGAGCGTTTTAATCCTGTGGGCATTGATAAAACTCAGGAAGACAACATTACTCGTTATGCGCCTAAAAAGGGGAATCTGGGAATTTCTATGGCATGGTGGGATCCCGAAACTAAAGACGAAGAACACACGGATGGTATGGTGGCCACAAAAGTGATTGAGTTAATTGAAAAACATAAAGACAAGCCGTTTTTTATAGCCGCAGGTTTTTTTAATCCGCATTGTCCTTATGTGGCTCCTAAAAAATATTTTGATATGTATTCAATAGATGATATTGAAATGCAGGATTTGAAAAAAGCTAAAGAAGATTTGGGTGATGTGCCGCCAATGGCTGTTTCCCGTGACATGAAACGATGGCCTTATTATTTTGATGACATCACACATGAACAGGCTAGGCAATGTAAGTTGGCTTATTATGCCACAATTTCATTTGTGGATGCTCAAGTAGGTCGGCTGATTGAGGCCCTAAAGAGAAATGATTTGATGGATAACACACTTATTGTTTTTTGGTCAGATCATGGTTATTTTTTAGGTGAAAAAGGGCTGTGGTACAAACGTAAAAATTTTGAGCGCAGTGCACGTGCTCCCATGATTATTGCGGGTCCTGGTGTAAGTAAGGAAAATCAAGCTTGTTTTCAAACTGTTGAATTACTGGATCTTTATCCTACACTGGTCGATCTCACGGGTTATGAGATTCCCAAAAATTTGGATGGAGTTTCTTTACGCCCTCTATTAGAAAATCCAAAAACCCGTTGGGATAAACCTGCTATCACACAGGTTTATCTTAAGGAGAATGCTCAGGGTTATTCGATACGTACCCAAAGATGGAGATATACCGAATGGAATAATGGAGAGGCAGGTACGGAACTTTATGACCACGACAATGATCCCGGTGAAGTCATAAATTTGGCAAAAAAGGCTCGTTATGCGGAGACCGTAAAAAAGCTCAGTGAGGACTTAAAAATTTATAAAAATTAATTGTCTGAAATGACGTATTCCAATTCCAAAATGGCATCAATCTTTTTCATCTTTTCTGATTGAAGTGTAGTGTCATTGAAGAAAAGGCCGATTATTTTGCAGTGGTACTATATTGCTTGAGGATGAGAGGTAAATGTGCCTCTAGTTATGATTTTGATTAAAAAAACAAGCTTCTGTATGTGAAGTGATTTCAGATTCTTCTATAATTTCAGCTCAATAAATAAAAGGAGAATATGTGAGTGAAGCTGTGATACAAGAAGCTAAAAATATCGTTGAAAATGCCCAAAATAAACCTGAAATCAAGAAAACAGCGGAATTTAAAGAGGCTGTGATCGCGACTCTGGAGAAGCTCGATAAAGGCGAAATTCGTGTGGCTGAGAAGATTGAGGGAGAATGGAAGGTTAATTCGTGGATTCAGTCGGCCGTATTGGCTTATTTTGGTATTTGCGAGATGCAAGTGATGGAAGTTGGGCCTTTTGAGTATCACGATAAAATTGCTCTCAAAAAAGGATTAAAAGAAGCCGGTATACGTGCTGTACCACCTGCAACGGCCCGTTATGGTTCTCATATTGAAAAAGGGGCTGTGTTGATGCCCAGTTATGTCAATATTGGGGCCTATGTGGGCAGCGGAACGATGGTAGATACATGGGCGACGGTGGGTTCTTGTGCTCAGGTTGGCCGGAATGTTCATCTCAGTGGTGGAGTGGGATTGGGTGGTGTGTTAGAGCCGCCGGGTGCTCGCCCTGTGATTATTGAGGATGGTGCTTTTATTGGTAGTCGTAGCATTGTGGTCGAAGGTATGCATATTGAGGAAGATGTTGTTTTGGGCGCTAATGTGGTGCTGACTTCTTCCGTAAAAATTATTGATGTGTCAGGCTCTGAGCCTGTGGAATATCGTGGTCGAGTTCCTGCTCGAAGTGTGGTGATTCCTGGCTCTGTTCCCAAAAAATTTCCTGCGGGAACGTTTAATGTGGGCTGCGCTTTGATTATAGGTAAGAGAAAAGAGTCAACAGATAAAAAAACTAGTCTCAATGAAGCGCTTAGAGATTTTGGTGTCAGCGTATAAATGACATCGGAACTTGCTGAACTGACTAAAGAACTCTGTGACATCACCTCAGTAACAGGTGATGAACAGGCCTTTGCGGATTATTTAGAAGCACGTTTCAAGCAACTTCCTGATTCATTTACGTGGAAAAGAGAAGGCCATTCTCTGTGGGTGCAAAGCCCTCGACGTGAAGATTGTGAGTGGGTGGCTCTGTTTGGTCATACCGATACCGTACCGCCTTCCCCCATAGCTAATCCAATTCGTATTGAAAATGGTACTCTATACGGTTTAGGTACCGCAGATATGAAAGGTGGCCTTGCTCTAATGCTGAAGGTGTTGGAAGAGGCTGAAAGTCAATTACCCGACAAAGATTTTTTGCTGGTGTTTTATGACAAAGAAGAAGGGCCTATTATTGATTCGGGTCTGACACCTTTGTTGGAAGCGCATCCTGAATGGAAAGAAATAGATTTAGCCGTTTGTTTAGAGCCCACGGATAACGCGATTCAGTTAGGTTGTGTGGGCGGCTTGCATGCCACGTTAACTGTGGAGGGTCAGGCCGCACATAGTGCTCGACCGTGGCAGGGTAAAAACGCAGTACACCTCGCCGGCCCTTTGTTGACAGATTTGTTGAACAGGGATTTTGTTGAAATTGAGATACAAGGATTGTCCTTTAGAGAAGTGATGTCAGTGACCGTTGCGAATGGGGGAACAGCTAGAAATGTGATCCCTGGCGAATTTACAATGACTCTAAACTATCGTTATGCCCCAGGAAAAGATGAAGCCACAGCACGTCAAGAAGTTATGGACATGGTAAACGGGCGAGCCACAGTGGAATGGCAAGAGCAAATCCCATCGGGTAGGGTTTGTTTGGATAACCTACAATTAAAAACCTTACTTGAAAAATACCCGTTGAATTTGGAAGCTAAACAAGCATGGACGGATGTGGCTCAACTGAGTCAATTTGGTGTGGACGCGGTTAATTGTGGACCGGGTCATCCGAAATATGCTCATCAGGCCGATGAACAAATTAAGATAAAAGCTTTGGATGAAGGGCTTGAAATAATGAGAAAGTTGTTGAGTGACACATGAAAGTAATTCTTGCCAATCCCAGAGGTTTTTGTGCGGGCGTAGATCGCGCCATTGAAATTGTTGAACGTGCCATAGAGTTGTTTGGCTCTCCTATGTATGTGCGTCATGAAATTGTTCATAACAAACATGTCTGCGATGAACTGCGAGAAAAGGGAGCTGTCTTCGTTGAAGAGCTTTCAGAAGTACCCGACGAAGAGTATGTTGTTTTTTCAGCTCATGGTGTTTCAAGGGCGATTATCGCTGATGCTGAAAAGCGGGGCTTGAATACTATAAATGCGACTTGTCCATTGGTGACTAAAGTTCATATGGAAGCAAAAGCTTTATCAAAACGAGGTTACACCTTATTACTTATTGGTCATGAAGGGCATCCTGAAGTGGAGGGGACTTTGGGTCAGGTTAATGAACCGATGACACTTATTCAAACAGTGGATGATGTGGCGACTTTGAATTTTACCAGTGATAGTCAAATTGCTTATTTGACTCAAACAACTTTAAGTGTTGATGAAACAGCTGATATCATAAAAGCCTTAAAAGAAAAATACGCCAATCTAAAAGCTCCTGGTAAAGAAGATATTTGCTACGCCACAACTAATAGACAAAGTGCGGTTAGGGAATTTGAAGGTAATGTTGATCTATTACTTGTTCTTGGTGCAGAAAACTCGTCTAATTCAAGAAGGCTTCAAGAACTGGGGATAAATAAGGGTTTACAAAGCTATTTGATTGCTTCAGCAAAAGATATCCAGGTTTCTTGGTTTGAGGGTGTTGGTACTGTTGGTATTACGTCAGGAGCTTCGGCCCCGGAAAAATTGGTTCAAGAAGTTGTGACATTTTTAAAAACGACATTTCAAGCTGATGTGTTAGAAGGTTTGGAACGAGAAGTCGAAGATGTCAAATTCCCCATGCCAAAAATATTTCAGAAATAGAGGAAAAAATGAGTACAGAAACCCGCCAAACTCTTGAAGAGTTGACTAAAAAATTAGCAGAAATCAGGAGGTCTCTTTGACCTTGATAAGCGTCAAAATGAGTTGAAGGCACTTGAAGATCGTATGGCAGAACCTACTTTTTGGGATCGTCAGGAAAAGGCCAAAGTGGTGATTGGGAATTTAAAACGAATCAAATCACTTATTGACCCATTCCTTGAATTGGAGTCGGCGGCAGAAAACAATTTTGAACTCCTTGAATTAGGGATTGAAGAGGGGGACGAAGAAGTTTTAGGTGAAGTTAAAGAGGAAGCTTTTGAATTAAAGAAAAAATTAAAAAGTTTTGAAACCTTAACTTTATTGAGTGATGAAAATGATTCAAAAAATTGTTACATTCAAATCAAGCCAGGTGCCGGTGGAACTGAGAGTTGCGATTGGGCGAGTATGGTGTTTAGAATGATGACACGTTTTTGTGAGGCTCAGGGTTGGAAGGTTATTCTTCAGGATTACCAAAGGGAAGAGGAGGCAGGTATTAAAGCTGCTACCTTTTTGGTTGAAGGGGAATATGCCTATGGCTTTTTTAAAAGTGAGAGAGGGGTTCATCGCTTGGTTAGAATATCTCCTTTTGATTCAGCCTCAAGAAGGCATACGAGTTTTGTATCGGTTGATGTGATCCCTGAATATGATGATGTGGGCATTGTGGAAATCGATCCCAAAGATTTGAGAATGGATACCTATCGCGCCGGTGGTGCGGGTGGGCAACATGTCAACAAAACAGATTCAGCGGTGCGGCTCACCCATATTCCAACGGGTTTGGTAGTGCAGTGCCAAAACGAACGTAGTCAAATACAGAACCGTGCCATTGCCTTAAAAATGCTTGCCGGAAAGTTACAACATCTAGCTGAAGAAGATCGCTTGAAAGAAGAGGCGCAGGAACGTGGAGAAAAAATGGAAATTGGCTGGGGTAGCCAAATCAGAAGTTATGTGTTGCATCCTTATACGATGGTTAAAGACGCAAGATCAAAAAAATATGAAGGCGATGCGCAAAAAGTGCTGGATGGAGATCTTATGCCTTTTATTGAAAGTTACCTACGCTACTTGCGTTATGGTCAGTTGGAGAAAAGTGGAGATGAGGAAGATAAGGAGGAGCTATTATGACAAAAGCCGTACTAGAAACTAATGTGCAGGGAGTTAATAAGCTTCATAGTGGTAAAGTAAGAGACCTCTATGAGACACAAGACAGATTGCTATTGGTGGCAACGGACCGTGTGAGTGCTTTTGATGTGATCTTGGGTAATGGGATAGCGGATAAAGGAAAAATTTTAACAGCCGTTAGTTTGTTTTGGTTTGATTTTTTCAAAGATCTTGTGCCCAATCACCTTACAGGAGAAAGTCTAAAAGATTTGGGACTTGAATCTTACGGAGACGTATTAGAAGGCCGTACAGTTATTTGTAAGAAGATGAAGGTGATTCCAGCAGAATGTATTGTTCGTGGTTATTTGACGGGTAGTGGGTTTAAGGATTATAAAAGAACAGGGCAGGTCTGTGGTATCACGCTTCCTGAAGGTTTGAAAAATTCGGACAAACTTCCCGAGCCATTGTTCACACCAAGTACTAAAGCAGAAAAAGATGAAAATATAGATTTTCAAAGTATGTGTGATATTGTAGGTGAAGAGAAGTCAGAAAAAATCAAGCAATTGAGTTTAGAGATCTACAAAAAAGGAGCTGAGTTCGCTAAGTCAAAAGGCATTATCATTGCAGATACCAAGTTTGAATTTGGAGAAGATGAAGAGGGTAATATCTTTTTGATAGATGAAGTCTTAACTATGGACAGTTCTCGTTTTTGGCCATTGGATGAATATGAACCTGGCAGAGAGCAAAACAGCTTTGACAAACAAATAGTTCGTAATTTTTTGGAGACTTTGGAGTGGGACAAAACACCTCCAGGGCCTCTATTGCCTCAGGATATCATTGATAGAACAAAGGCCAGATATTGTGAAGTGTACGAACGATTAACCGGAAAAACATTTGTAACAACACAAGTAGGAGGACAGTTATCATGAGTCGTGTATTTATTGTGATGGGATCAGACAGTGATTGGCCTAAGGTCAAAGCTGCGGCTGAAACGATAAAAAAATTTGAGGTAAGCTATGTGGCAAGGGTGTTGAGCGCACACAGGACACCTGCAGCGCTTGAAGAAGCTTTAAAAGAAGCGGAAGACTCAGGGGTAGAGGTTTTTATCGCTGCGGCCGGACAAGCAGCGCATTTGGCTGGTGTGGTGGCCTCGCATACCACTAAGCCGGTTATTGGGTTGCCAATTGCCAATGGAGCACTTGCAGGCCAAGATTCGTTGTATTCCACTGTGATGATGCCTCCCGGCGTGCCTGTGGCGACAGTGGGCATTGATAACAGCACTAATGCGGCATTGCTGGCTTTACAGATTCTGGCAGTGGCAGATAAAGGGTTGGCCAACCAGCTCAAAAAACACCGCTTAGATATGGGTGATAAAGTGAAAGCCAAAGATGCTAAGATTCAGAAAGATTTGCCGTGAGGGATTTCAAAACGATTCGCTGGGAAGGTGATGTGGATGGCCAATGTGTGATCATTGACCAAACCAAATTGCCAGAGGATTTTATAGAAATTAATTTGAATACGGCAAAAGATGCATGGCAGGCTATAAAAGTATTGGCAGTACGTGGTGCGCCGGCCATTGGTGTGGCCGCTGCCTATGGTATGCTGTTGGGTGTCAGAAAGTTGAAAGAGATATCCTCATTTATTGCCGAGTTAAATAAAACTAAAGATTATTTGGATTCTTCTAGACCAACGGCTGTTAATTTGTCTTGGGCCACAACAGAAATGTTGAAAATAGGGGAGGCAGTGGCGCAGACTACGCAAGATGTTGATCTGTGCCACAAAACCCTTTTAGAGAAAGCCCGTGAGATCCAATCGGATGATGAGAGGCGTTGTGTGGCGATAGGTCAACATGGAGCGGATCTGGTTCCTGAAAATGGTTTGTGTTTGACTCATTGCAATGCAGGGGCTTTGGCTACAGCGGGTGCGGGTACAGCCCTAAGTGTGTTTTATGCCGCTCAAGAACAGGGCAAGTCGTTTAAGGTTTATGCGGATGAAACACGTCCACTTCTTCAAGGTGGCAGGTTAACGGCGTGGGAACTTAATAAAAGTGGTATTGATGTGACGGTGATTTGTGACAGTATGGCAGGTTTTTTGATGTCACAGAAAAAATTGGATCTTATTGTAGTGGGCTCAGATAGAATTGCAGCTAATGGAGATATTGCTAATAAGATTGGAACCTATTCAGTTGCGGTGTTGGCAAAAGAACATAACGTTCCCTTTTATGTTGCAGCACCCTTCAGTACTTTTGATATGTCATTGGAAAATGGTAGCCAGATTCCTATTGAGGAAAGGATGCGTGAAGAGATTTCAACTAGCAATGGCAAAATAACGGTAGGAAAAGAGGTGAATGTTTGGAATCCTGCTTTTGATGTGACACCTGCAGTTTATATTGAAGGTATTATTACCGAAGAAGGTATATTGAGAAAAAATGGCCATGAAGATTTTGTGGTCTCAATTAAAAAATTGTCTGAGAAATTGAAAAATGATACATGATTAAATTTCTTATGTTGAATCGTCAAGAGTATAAAAGGATACTCACTGGCAAGTATTCAGTGTATGAAAGTTTATTATGGTTGTTGTGTACCACGTTGTTTTTTGTTGGGTTTTCAACAGGTTCTATTTGGGTTGATATGGTACTGCCCGCTGCTATGGGTTTTTTATTTGCTATTGTGGTGTCTGCTTCATTGGCCAGAGAAACTTGGCGATATGAATGGGTGGATAAATCGGGTGTTTCAATAAGTTCTCATCCTAGTTTGGTTAATCGTTGTTTGGTTTTGACATATAGGGCTTCTGTTTTGTTTATTCCAGTTGCCTTCTTTGGTTATGGCGCAGATATTAAATTTTTATGGATCATTAAAATTCTTTATGTTGTTGTAGCTAGTTTGTGGTTAGTTGCGATATTGACATATGGATCTAAAATTTTGTGGAAGATTGAGTTGAGAAAAGCGACTTTAAATACTTTTATCGCATTGTTGGCAATGTTGTTACCCATTGGTTACTTATGTACTAAGCAATATTGGACAAAAAAGATGATTAATTATTTGGATATTGTTGGTTTACAGAGGGTTGAAGTTGTGTTTGGTTATGTTTTTCTCATTATTGGATTTATAGCGCTATCCTACATACTTATGAAGATTTTTGATTTTATTCTTAAGGGGGGGGGGATACGAGAAACATCGACGTTGTAAATTATTATTCAGTCGAATTGATATCACTTATCCGCTGACGGTTATTTTATGCCTTTTGCCGTTAACAATTTTTGGTGCTTTAAATCGTATCGAGCAAGAGAAAATATGTCGCGCTATGGAGATTGAAGATGTGTCAACTGTCATTAAAAAATTGGACCAATATTCTGCTAAGTTAAACCCTGGCGTTCCCTATGATGTGAGCTTTACAAGTGTTAAAGGATTGATAGTTTTTTATAATAATGTGAGCGAAGATTCGGTTCATCTTGATCACCTTTTAAATATTGCGAAGTTTTGGTGGTTGAGAAGAAATAGTTGTGAAACAGGGGTGGATCTCACAAAAAAAGATTTGTCCACGATGAAATTAACCAACTTACAAGAGTTACTTGTAATTCAAGTAAAACTTGATAATAAAGGTGATTTTTCCGACTTTTTGTTGGAGAAAGGCTATATAAAAAGAGAAGTTTTAGAGTTGATCAAGTCTGGAAATATTAAATTATGATTTATTTGTATAAAATTACACAGGAAGTATTGACCATATAATAGCGAATTGATATTTTTCAGAGACCTGATATAGGTATGCGGGTGTAGCTCAGTGATAGAGCACAACCTTGCCAAGGTTGGGGTCGTGGGTTTGAATCCCATCACCCGCTCCATGCTTCGCGTGGGGTGTAGCGCATACTTGAAGAGTTCCTATTAATTTAATGTATTGCAACTACTAAGTGTTTTGATGTTACGTATGGCGGGTCATGCATTGTTTTTGGTTTGTTATAAAAAAGAAAGTGACAGGTTGTATTTGTTTTGTATTTTAAAATTTTCGTTGTAAATAAAATGAGGAGACGACCGGGCAGTCGCCTCCCCTGAGAGAAGAAAAGCATTCCTAGAGGAAAGCTCAATGCTAATTGTAGCAGGTTGTCTGGCAAATGTGGGATAGAAATATAAAAAAATATACCACACAATATGACGTATATTGTGTGGTACCAGGGGTGGGATTCGAACCCACACAGGTGTGACCCTACCGGATTTTGAATCCGGCGCGTCTGCCAGTTCCGCCACCCTGGCTTAAAATTTTTTAAAATATATACGCTATCTATGGACGTGAGTGCTTAGTAGCATATACTTGATTTTAATCATAAAAGGGTGTTTAAGGATAGACCGTATGGAATGTAAAGTCGAAATTGGTGCAGATAAATTAAATTTGTGCTTTCGAGTGTCTGGATATGCGACGTATGTGGATGCAATTCAAGTTTCTAAATTTTTGAACGTGATTTTAAATAATAATAATTTTGATTTGGTGACATTCGATTTGAGTTCTTGCGAAAAGATGGATTCCACATTTATGGGTATAATCGCCTCTTTAGCCTGTGAAAATGAAGATGGCAACGGTTTGAATGTTCAAGTTGCTAAATGTAGCCCAACGTCCTTACAATGCCTTGAAGATCTAGGTTTGACTAAATTAGTCACCTTAGTGGATGAGTGGAATGATGAAGACATGGTTTTTTTGGCGTTAAAAAACATAGAATATGGCTCAAAAGAGCAACATGAAATTATTTATCTCAGTCATAAGGCTCTCAGTGCTATCAATGAATGTAATAGAGAGAAATTTTCTGCGGTTATAGACGCACTTAATGTCGAAAACCATTGATATATCAATATTTTTTTTAATTTAATTAAAGCTTTGATTCACAGCTCTCAAAGTGATTGATGTTTTTAATGACATTGAATTCAAAGCGTTCTTACGTCGTAAGTTGTTGTACACAAATGACTTAAAATTTATCTATTTATTTTAAAGGTAGTTAAAACGATAGATTGCTTGTGTTATTAACAAAGGTGGATCAAATGACAATAGATTATTCAGCTAATACAGATGATGAATTTAGAAAATCAGTTATCGAGTATATCAAAGAGCAATTTTCAGATTTACTAGGAAAAGATGTTGCTTTATTGGACCTACCAAATGGTCTAGATATCGTTAAAGAAAAATACGGTATTAAATTAGGCGAAAAAATTGCATAAACCATTATTATTACTGGTGGTGTCCGAGAGAGAGTGTGCTCCCCGCTTGTCGGGGAGCCTTTGTTCACATGGCTGAGCTGTCACATAGAAATGATAATGGAGAGCTCAATATGGTTAATGTTGGAGGCAAGGCACCAACTAAGCGTAGAGCGCTGGCAGAAGGCAGGATTTTGCTGAAATCAGCTTATGAAGCTGTTAAAAATGATAAGTTAAAAAAAGGCTCTGTTATTGAATGTGCGAGAATTGCAGGGATTCTTGCGGCAAAAAAAACAGGAAACCTTATACCACTGTGTCACCCGTTGTCGATTAATTATGTTTCATTAAATTTTGAGTTTAAGGGTGAAGAATTGATAATTAGATCTGTGGTGGAATGTGAAGGAAAAACGGGAGTTGAAATGGAAGCGTTAACAGCGGTAAGCGTCGCGTGTTTAACGGTTTACGATATGGCAAAAAGTGTCGATAAAAATATGGAAATCAGACAGATTTTATTGATGGAAAAAGAAGGTGGAAAGTCAGGAAAGTGGATTAGTCCAAAGAATAACGTTTAAAGCACGGCATTGTTGCCAGAATCGTCAGAATGGCATGTGGATAATTTTAAAATATTGAATAAAAAAATGACTTTTTCAAATGATAGGGTATTTTTTACAAAGGAGTTGTACCGTGTAGCTGAAGAGTGGCGGCGTAAAATCCGATAACTCGATTGAGAAGATGAAGGGAAAGGTTTAAAGGGGAACCATGGATTTAAAAGATTATCTAAGAGTAATTCGACGCAGAGTTTTAGAATTTGTGAGTGTCGTTGCCATAGTTATTATTGTATGGGTGCTCAAATCTGTTAAAGAAGAACAACTCTACGCAGCCCACGCACGAGTCACTGTGCGTGCTGAGGATTATAGTAAAACGTCAGACAATAAGTTGCAGTATTTGCGTAATATCAAAGATTTTTCAGAACAACTCAGTAGTGACAATAAAAATAGAGGAGAACTTAATCAACGTGTAGCAAAAAAAATATACAAAAAAATGGGCATTGCAATTAAAGCTAATAATGAAGGAATCAAGAAATTTGTTGAAAATCAAAATGAAGACGAAACGGATGACAGCACTGAAAAATTAGATTTTATTGTTCAAGAAGTTATACGCAGCGGTCACGGAGATGAGTTTAATAAGATACAAGATCTTAGTAAAAACAAAAAAACAATTAGTTCTAACGTATTAAATTATATCCGCGCCTATCAAGATATGGTGGAACATAAAATATTAATACAAGACTATAAAGATGATTCAGATTCAAAAAAAGAAGTTAAGCATAAAAATGCTTGTATAAATTATATAGCAGAAGCCTGTAAAAAAGTTGGCCTAAACAACGGTGACAAGACGACAAACTCACTACTTATTGGTGTTGTTACGAATAGTATGCATTTATCGCAATTAGTTGTTAACGAAGTGGCCTTTGAGGTTATGGAGCGCTTTAACGACAAGCAAAGTGAGTTAAATAAAACGCGAGCAGAACAGATCAATTATTTTTATAAGGACGGACTCACCTCGTATAAAGATAGGTTGGAAAGGGATGTTCTTGAAATTTCACAGCAATTTTATGAAAAATATGTAATCTCGCTGTTGAACGACGATGTTTTAGGAATGGATAGAAATATCCAAGCTTTTAAAAAATGGATTAAAAGTCAAAATCCTAGTGTATCGGGTGAAAGTAATCCAAAGAAGAAAAAATACTATGATGAAGTATATGGAAAATTGTTATTAGTTAAAGACGAAGAGTTGTTTGATAAATTTTATAGCATTGATCTTATAAGAAAATCTGAAAAAGAAAAGGCGAAATTAAGATCCAGATTGAAATATGTTAAGACTTCAAATAACGCGGTAGATACTTTTGAGTTTTTAGAGCAGGCACAAAAAGAGCTTGATGCCGTTCAACGTCAAATTGAAAGTTATTCAAATCAAATTGATACGCTTGAAAAGTCAATTCAATTGATGGAGTTGAAGCTTAGTGAACTGACTGTATATCAAAGAAAATTAATAGAAATGCAAAATGAAAGTTATTTGGCAACTAAAAAGCAACTAATTGCAGAAGAACTTTTAATTAAAGATTTAGAAGAAAAATACACACCTGAGCACCCGGACGTAATTTTACAAAAAAAACAGATACAAAATTACAAAGACATTTTGACAAAAATGGAAGAGGATCAGGTTGCTAAAAGGTTTTTGACGCACGATGTTGAAAAGCGTGAAATGGAAGTTGAAATAAGATTTAACAATGAAAAATTAAATGAACTACATGAAATACAAAAGCAAAAATTGGCAAACATCGACCGCTTACAGGAGCGTGAGGAGACGATAAAAGGTTTGCACGTTGAAAGAAATGCTATCAAAGAAAACATACAAGAATATAAAAACGAATTGAATACGTTGTCTAAAGAAATATCAATTAATAAAATAATTGACGTCAGTGATCCATCACTTGCAGGGAAGAAGATTGATAAAAAATATCAAATAGGCACGACATTTTATTTGACTATTTTAATTGGCATTGTGATCGCTGTATTTGTTGTTTATATACATGAATACTTGGACACTAGTATAAAGACAGAACATGATGTGAGAAGGCATTTGAATTTGCCGGTATTGGCCATGGTGGGTAAGGCAAGGAAAGAGGTTATCTTAACTCAGTTGCCAAGCAAAGATCCATTTGCAGAAGATTTTAATACGGCAGCGACACTTGTAAAGTCGGCAGCTCAGGATTTAAATCTGAAGAGTTTTTTGGTTACCTCTACCGTTCCACAAGAAGGTAAGACAACAATTTGTGTTGATATCGCTATTGCGTTGGCGCGTAAAGGTTTGAGGATAATTATCGTCGACGCAGATTTGCGTATTCCAACAGTGCATGAAGTGCTAGAGGTTGATAACACAACAGGATTAAGTTCACTGTTGGAAGGGTCTCACAGTGATGTGAATGGTGAGATGGGCATTGAGCAATATCTCAAACCAACGGCTGTAGACAATCTCAGGGTGTTGACATCAGGACCTATACCTGGTGATCCTATTAATTTACTTGAATCTGTCAGAATGAAGGCTCTCATTGAAGAGTTGAAAGATAATTGCGACTACCTAATAATGGACACACCACCTATTTATAATGTAGGAGACACGCTTACTATTGCTGGTATGGTTGATGCGACATTATTTGTTGTTGGTTCTGAAAGGGTTCAGCAAGATCAGGTTACATGGGCCAAGCACTTACTGACCAATGTTAACGCTAATATATTAGGTGTTTTCCTTAATATGGTCCGTGTTACAGGTAGCAGTTATTATTATTACTACAATGGGTATAAATCATATCGGTCAAGAGACTAGCGTTTAGGACATTTTGTCCCAATGCGTTGTTTTGATTTTGATATTAAATGTTAGTGTATTTATAAAGCGCCGTTTAGCAATAGTCGACAATCATGTTAGATAGTTGATTAAGATGGCGAAAAAACTTTTACTAAATGCATCAATACTTATGTTGCTTATTGCAACTGCATTGTATGTTCAGGCCGATGAAACAATTACAGTTGATAGTTCTGTTTTTGACAAAGTAGTTGCAGGTGGTCATATTTTGCCATTGAAATGGGGCAGTTCACGCAATATTAAAAATAAAGTTGATATCTATTTCTCATCGTCAAAAGATAAAGAATTCAAATTAATTAAAAAAGATGTTAATGACGCTTTTGGTACATTTCATTGGAAGTGTCCAAAAATAAATTCAAATAATTGTTATATTAAGATGGTGTTGAAAGACAGTAAAGGGCAAAAGATATCTGAATCTCTTAATTTTACAAAATTTACAATTGATAGTGTTGCTCCGAAAACGAAAATTTTTCCGAAATCAATCAGTGCTAAAAGTAATGTTAAATTGGATTATACGGCTGACGATGGTGAAAATGGAAGTGGGATATCAAAGCTAAAACTTTTTGTAAGGTTGCAGGGTAATGGGACATGGCTTCAAACTAAATATACTTTGGATTCAGTAGATATAAAAAATAAAGTGGATTTTATTGTTGATTTTAATCATAGAGGTAAATGGGATGTTTATTTGCTAGCAGAGGATGAAGCAGGTAATAGTAATGGGTATCCTAGATCGACTACTAAAAATTTCGCTACGATTGAGGTTAATAGTGGTGAGCCTGTAGTTAAATTTATGCCTATGAAACGCAATAATATGTTCTCGTCAAATGGTAAAATGGTAATAAGATGGAATGCTTATGATGATGATTTGACAGAAAATCCAATAGCACTTTATTATAAAAAAGGTACTAAATGGATACTTATAGAGGATAATTTGCCAAACACAGGAATGTATTCGTGGAATACTCCCTCGACTAATTTGAGAACGTCCAATCTACGTATTCTTGTTAAGGACAAAACAGGGAAGGTTCAAGAAGATACAGTAACACTTGTTGTTATTGTTGATGTTGTTCCGCCCAATTCTGAAATATGGAAAAGGGGAACAAGGCAGGCTTATATATGGAATGATGAAGATAAGATTCCAAGGCTGGGTCACAGTTCAAATGATTTTGATGGCGTAGGTGTTGAAAGTGTAATTTTGCATTGGAGAAAAACAGACAGCCAAGATAAGAAGTGGAACAAGCGTCCAGTTAAATTGATGTCGTTGTATGAGAAGATAAAATTTGACATGCCCGATGGACAATATGACCTTATTTTGACAGGTATTGATAAAGTGGGTAATGCTGAACCTTATCCAAAGACTACAGATAGTCCAGAATTACAAATTATTATTAATAGAAAAAAATACAATATAGTTATCAGTAAAGTAGAAGAGGTTGGGGATGACATTTTAGTTAGTTGGAATGTTGATTACCCAAATATTTCCAAGACACCTCTTATTTTTATTTATGCGGATGACAAACAGGTGTCAACGCAAAATACCTCATCAGGTACGATAAAAATTCCAATAAAAAATAGATCTCGTATTAAATTGTATATGTACACTATGCCTCCTTCAGGTAACAAAATAGAATCATTACCTACTACATGGGTTAAAAAAATAGATAAAAAATTAGATCCTATCATTGAATTGATTTCATCTTATGATGAACTTTTAGAGTCCGATAAAAAAATAGGTTTATCTTTTAATATTAAACATTTGAATGAAAATGTTTCCCTTTATGAAAAACAAAATAATGGTGAATGGACAAATCTTAAATTTGAAAAAGACAACGATAGACAAGTCTTGAGTGTCTTAACGCCCAAAACTGATCTTGAATCGTGGCAGTTGAAATTGCAATTGAAGGATGTATCAAGTAATGTTTTGATGTTTAAAGTTGATAATACTGTTCCAACAGTAGAGTTGTCGGTGTCTAAAGCAGACATTGAAGTGGGAAATGTTGTAGATATTAACTATAAAGTTGTAGATAAAGGTCCAGCTAAAGTGAAAATGGCGTCTTTATTTATGATGTCGCCAGGCTCTACGGTGTGGAAAAATATAAAGGCGGTGGACCTGAAGACAACCACTTTTCCAATGCGTTTTAGTGAGCCAGGAACATACAAATTTACCTATGAAATAGTTGATGAATTAGGCAGAGGTGAAAATGATCATCTGAAAAATAAAACAATACAAGTTACTGTGGTAGAAAAAAATGTTCAGACTTTAGCTTTTGTAGATGGACAGGATAATAAACTATTTTCAGGCAATCAAGATATTGAATTAGATATCACATCAAGTAATCTCAATGATAATATAGTGATCACCTACAAAGATGCTAATCTTACAACAATTCGTCAACAAGTCAGTAACAAGTCAAGTGTGATACGTTTGAAAACACCAGCAGCAGATATAAACAATTGGTCTGTTTCTATAAGTAGTGGTGTTGTGAAGGACACAATTTCATTAGATGTTGATAATTCGTTACCCAAAGCCAGCATTCAACTGTCATCACTGTCGTTGACATTGGGGGGGAATGTTGCAATAACTAAAAAAATTACTGATACAGGACCTGCGAGTACAATGCAGGCACAAATATATTATCTTGAACCTAACACTTCTCAATGGTCGCCATTATTGAATGCTAAAAGTTTTATACCACAAAAAAAAGGTGTTTATTATTTTTCTATAACGGCAACTGATAAATTAAATAGAGGAGTTTCTACACCTACTATCGGAAATTCTATACAACTCAATGTCGTAGGGCCGCAGGATTTTGTCATTGATTTTGTTCATGATGATAGAATTACCAATAAACTAATTCGTTCAGGTGAAAAAGTTCAAATAAGGTGGATTGTCAAAAATCTATCGGAAAAGATTACTTTAGAAGAGTTTGGTCCAACAGGACAATGGCGTGAATTAGGCAAGTTTGATTCAACTACGACAAGTTTTACAGCATTGTCTCCACAACAAGATCTGAATAATTGGACTTTTAGGTTGAAGTACAAAAATATAATTCGTCAATATAACGTTGATTACAGGGTGGATCACACAATACCTTATTCAAAATTGATTTTGCCAAAATCTATTGTGTATTCTAATGAGCCATTTGATGTTACAGTACATTTAAATGATTCAGGTCCAGCAGGTTTTGATAAGGCTTATCTTCACGTTAGAAAAAAAGGCTCGCCGTGGACTAAGGTTGATTTAGGTTCCCAAAAAATTGTCACAAAGTCTTTCGTTAAAGAGGCAGGTGATTATGAGTTTTATGTTCAAATCCAAGATAAATGGGGTAGAGGTTCAACAGCTCCAATATCCACCACTTCAAGTCCGTGGAAATTGAATGTAACTGAACGTATAGGTACTGTTCAAATATTTCAATTGAAAAAAGTTCGCAATATATCATTGATTAAGGGCAAACAAAAAATTGAAATTGAACTGTTGGCTAAAAATGTTATCAATGGTGATACAGTCATCATTTATGATACGGCGGGTAATGTTATATGGACGGTTAAAAAACCAGGAAAATTTACTATTACGGCTCCATTGTCAACTGATGGTCATTGGGGGATATACGCCTTAGTAGGTAAGTACAAAAGTAACATTTTGCAATATCAAATTGACAGCGCTAATCCTAGATCAAAAATTAATACAATAAATGGTACTAATTTAAATAACGACACGAATGCCAAAATAAAATTGCTATATTCTGACAGCGGTCCAGCGGGTATTAAATCTGTGAAGCTATTTAGAAGTGATGATGAAGGAGATACATGGAGATCAGTTTCATTGTCAGATGATCTTGTTGAATTAAGTTCTGTAATATTAGAATTCAAACCCCAGCGAGCTCGATTGTTTTTAACGCTTGTAGTTGAGGATAATAATGGTTTAAGATCAAATGTTTTACCTACAAAGGGTATAAAACCTGATGTTATTATTTCTTGGCCTGGTCTTAATCGTCAAGGCTTCACCACTTTTATTGATGCAAATGTGCATAAAGGTGGAAGCTATGAGTCAATTAAATGGCAGGGTTTAACGGAAAAGGCAGAATTACAATATCGATTAGATGAAACTATGCCGTGGTTGCCAATTGCAGTGATAGATAAAAATACCATATCTTATAATTGGAAATTGCCAAAAGAAAATAGTAACCGTGTTTCATTTAGATTTGTGTCATTAAAAAAACAAAAAGAATTATTCAGGTCACCAACACCGTTTGCAATAGATTCAAATCCTATTAAAAGTGGTTTAGCGTTTAAAAGCTCTGATGTATTTTCAACTAACATTGTTTATACGAGAAATAATGTCAATGGCAGTACGATTAGATCATCTCACCCACAAAACAGTGATAATAATTCTCGTGAAAAAGAAATTGCTAAAACATCTTCGCAACCCAACAAATCTAGAGACAAACTTGCCGTAAGTTCTGAAAACTCATACGGTTTTTCTGTAAATTTGGCATCTGCTAAAGATGCTTATTCCAGAAAGAATTACGCTCAAGCGGCAATTTATTTGGAAAATGCTCATCGTAAACGTACGGATGTTGCCGACAGTCATTATCTGCTAGCCAAATGTTATATTGAATTGCATCGTCAAGATAAATCCATAGTAACTGAACTTCTTAAAACTGTGGATATTGATGCGACGAATTCAAAGGCGTGGCATTATCTTGCGGTTTTTTCTTCACGTCGTAAAGATATTGAGCTGGCACGTAAATATTACGCTAAAGCACTCGATATAGAATATTTACCAGAATCAATATTAAACATTGCCAAATTAGATGTGGATGCAGGTAAACCATCACAGGCTAGAGATGGTTTTATCAAGGTGTTAGAGTCGTTGAGACATAAACCTCAATCAGGTGCGTATAAAGATGCTTTATTAAGGCTTACTGTGATCTATACCTATTCATCATTAAAAGATATCAATAAAGCTCGTCAATATTGGGCTGAAGTTCTTACGGTTTATGGAAGAGATTCGTGGGAAGGTAAACGTGCTATCAAATGGCTGAGTGAAAACAAATAACACGACATCTACAATTGACATATTACTGGTACTGTGGCGTGAATGTGATGCCTTAAATAAACTGTACCATATTCTACAGCAGCAAGATTATGTTCATTACCGTGTGTTGGTTGCTCTTAATGATCCCAATCAATATGTAGAAGACAATATTCCTCAAGATGACAAGTGGTATTATTTTAGAGGTAAAAATGAAGGATACGCTGGAGGCTTAGAACGTTTATGGAGGCATACGGAATCTGATTGGATTTTATGTTCCAATACAGATCTCACATTTTCAAGCACGACATTAAGCCAGTTTGCTTTTGCGGCGGCGCAAGCGGCTAAGGATATTGGTTATATAGGTCCTAAAATTTTGTTTGAAGATGGAAGACTGCAGTGTGCCGCTGGGCTTTTATTGGGTCCGGAGGGTTTGTGCAAGCCTAGGGGAATTGGTGAGCAAAATACAACTTCATATGATGATCTTGATCGTGTCCCTGTACTTAGCGGTTGTTGCTTTCTGATACGTAAAAATGTTTTAGAAGAGGTGGGAGGTTTAGATCCTGCATTTTTTATGTATGTTGAAGATGTTCATTTGTTTTTAAAAGCTGTTTGGCTAGGTTGGATGGGACAATATGTACCAGAGATAGAAATCATTCATGAACATGGTGGTTCTAGCGAACGTTATGGGTCATTACATTTGTTTCATCTTGAGCGCAACCATTGGTGGGTTTCTCCACAACTTCCCTTATCCATGGTGTTGTTAAAGCCTTTTTATATGTTATATCGATGGTTGCTTTTGGTCTTTTCCAATAAAGGTCCGTCAAAAAATAGCATGCCTAAATCGTCTGTGTTTATAGCGATCTGTGCTTTTGTTCAAGGTATACTCGGTATGCCTAGGCAGTATATGAGTGGACATGTTAAAAAAATTAGTCGTCAAAAATTCTTTGATATATTTGAAGGACATCGAATTTCAATGAAAGATTTTATGTCAAAATGAAAAAGATTCTTTTGGTGGCTAGTCATGGGGGGCATTTGAGTGAGTTGAGAGCTTTGAAGAAGGCTTGGGAAGGTTGTGATGTTAGATGGGCGAGCTATCCTTCACCTAATTCTAAAGAGATAGATTATTCAGTCAAACATATCGGAATGAATCCATTTAAAATGTTAACTTCTTTTTTTGTGTTCTTTAAAATAATTTATACATTCAGGCCCGACTATGTTATTTCTACTGGATCAGAAATTGCTATACCAGCTATGTTCTGGGCAAAATTGTTTTCGTCAAAAACATTGTATATTGAATGTTCAGCCCGTGTTAGTTCTGCCTCTCTTGCGGGTAAGTTACTTTACAGATGGGTGGATACTTTTTGGGTTCAATGGCCACACAATACGAAGTCTTTTGGTGACAAAGCAGAGTATCATGGAGGAACATTGTGAGGGTGTTCATTACGGTGGGTACTCATAATCAAGGTTTTGAATATCTTCTTGATAAAACTGCTGTATTAACCTCTCGTCATCAATTAGTTATACAGTCGGGTCATTCATCAACTTTGGTGAAAGGGGCTTTTCAACAACAATCTTGGTATAGTCCAGATGAAATGTCACACAATATTTCAGAAGCCGATAGGGTGATATCACATTTGGGTTGTGGTATTGCCCGCGAAGTTCAGGTTCTCAATACACCTACTTTATTTTTTTGTCGTAGTCGCCAACGTGGCGAACATTTTGATAATCATCAATTGGAGCTTAAAGAGGCTTTAACATCACGACAAGGTTTGTGGTTTTATGAGGACGGTGACGATATAGAAAATATTCTTAATAATATGGGATCTGAAATACCTCAATCTCCCACAAACACGGATCAATTAATAAAAGCAATTAAAGATTGGTTGACAAGTTAATATTTGATCGAAAGATATTTCTTTCTTAAATATTAATTCTTAAAAGAGATTTGAAAAATAATTTCACCATTTTTTCTGACCTTAAATATTTCAGTGTGAAAAAAGGGAGAAGGCGGATAACACCAAAATACGAAATTTTTATTATTTGAATAAGAATTTGATTTAAAACTATTATTATAAAAATATACAGATGGTATGGTAATAATAGATTGAAATTTGAATGTTTTTTTGTAGTTATTTTTTAAAATTACAATGTTATTTTAAATTGATTTGACTTCACTTTCTGCATATTTTTACATTTTCTAGAAATATATGATGAATTTATCTCTACAGGTAAGAGAATTGGACAGAAATTATAGTATTTAATACAATTATGCGTTATCAGTATTAACTATTCATATAAAATCGTTGATAAAAATATATTAAAAAAACAAGGGATAATCAAAGAAGAACAAAGCATGGGTGATGAAATGAAAAAAATAAAAATAATATTGTTTGTTTCGATATTAATGATGATGATGCCGTTGTGGGGTGATGAAGAAAGCCTTGACATACTCGTGATTGGCTCTGACAAGGTTATGGATACAAGTGAGTCTGCATTTTCTCCAGTTATTATTGCTGATCGATTACGAGACATCTTGAGTGCTGACAAAAAAATTGAAAAAAAGATCAATGTTGTTCTGGATAATTATTATAAAAGTAAAAAAGGTGTCGTAACAGGTTATGGCACTTTCAAGCCAACATGTTATTCTCACACCTTAGTACAACATTATTACTGGCCTGATGGGCGTGATGATCGGTTAAAAAATTTGCGTGGTGAATCTGGTACAGATTGGGATTACGTTGTCATGATGGATGATGCCTATATGCTGGCTAATACTCCGGGTTATCATGCGGAAGGTGTTAATGCGATTACTGAGGAAGTTTTGAGTGGCGGAGCTGTACCTCTATTACTTATGCAGTGGCCTGGATCAGGGTCAAAGTTCACTACAGCACATTTAAGCGAAATCAGTTACCGTGTTGGTGACGGTGCGGGTGCCACTGTTGTTCCGGCTGGTAACGCATGGCATACGCTGAAAAAAAAAGATGAACATGCAAATCATCCGACACCTGACGGTGCTTATCTTGCGGCGGCCAGTATCTACAGTGAAATATTCAAACGAAGTGCTAGTGATTCGGATTATAGTTATAATGATACGATAGCTGACCATGTGTGGAGCAGTGCTCAGGCTGAGCGAGATAAAACCCATTATACAGGTAAATACTCATTTCTTTCTCCGATTTGTTTTGGTAAAAATTTTGACCGACATGTTAATTTCAATCACAGTGGAACCAGCACTGAATCGGGAACTTCGCGAAATTTGTTAATTATGCTTGAACGTATGAAGATGACCTGTAAGCCATATCATCTTGTTTTCAAAAAGACAGTACCAGAGGAATTGCGACCAACAGCGTTTAACTATGGCCGTAGTTGGGGGTTTGAACCTGGTAAACGGTATAGGCCTGACCCGACCATGTCGAGAGTATCCTTTTCCTATGCATTTCAAGATTCAGGTAAGAACAATGCCGCATCATTAAGCCATTTGTATGCTATTGATAAAAGAGGTAACTTTTTTACAGGTACTGAGGGGCGTGTCATTCGTGATATCCTTACAAAGGGAGAACTGGCCAAGGGTGCGCGATGTGTTCCAGATCGTATTATGTGGTGTAAACTGCATGATATCGACCCCACATATGTTGCTGTTCATGGGCATAAAAAAGAGTTTTATTTGGCCGCCTCGGCTGCTTATATGGTCACTCTCTTAAGCGGACGTTGTCCGATATCAAAAGAGCCACCTATCCGTGAAAGTGGCGTGTGGCATTCTTGGCGGGCATCAGTCGTGGGCTATAAAACAGCTGTACGCATGTGCACATTGCAGGGGAGGGCTTCCGGTTTTCAAGTATTACCTTCATCAGAGTCTTTTACTGATTTGATTCTCTCCAAAGGGATGGATACAGAAACTATGACAGTACAGTTTCGACTTCCTCCTCAAAAGAATGTGACGGTTACGGTTTCAATTGACACCCCAGGTGCAGCATCAATTACCACACCTAAGACCCTTGTTTTTACACCAAAAAATTACGAAACTCCTCAGACAGTAGGTGTCAAAGCTCTTCCAGGTACCGATTATGCTGTACCTTTTAATGTCATTTTCAAAACAAAATCTGACGACCCTGTGTATCACGATCTGTATGATCAATGGAAATATACAGTCATTCGTAGCGCTGCCATAGCCGTTACAGGTAACAGCCATCCTGTTTTATCAGGAGATGCAACACCTTCTGCAGTTAACCATACAGAGTTTGGATATGCGACACCGGGATCAACATCTGTGATACGAGAATTCACAATATCCAACAGCATTGATAGTAAGGTGGATCTTGATCTAAGTGGAAAACCTGCTATTAGCATCACATCAAAAACAAAGGACTTTACCATTGTCAAACAGCCAACTCAAAAAAAGGTAGTTTCAGGCTCAAGTGTAAATTTTAGTGTTCAATTCAATCCGAGTTCATTGGGTAGGAAACGGGCTGAAATTAGCATTGCGAACAATGATCACGATGACAATCCCTACACATTTACCATTCAGGGAGCGGGTGTTAAATCAGCCCCTGTCGTCAACAATGATAGGGGCGCAACTCATATTATTGATAATGATGCTACATTACGAGGCACCCTTTCCGGCGGGTTGTATGCTAGTATACAGGTTTACTGGGGAAAAAAAGATGGCGGCACTACTCCCGAACAATGGGATAATGTTAAAGTGTTACATGGCATCGCAGAAGGCGACTTTTCACTTGATGTTGACAACCTTGATTTTGCTACGACATATTATTATAGAGTTTGTGCTGACAACAAAATTGACTCAAGTTGGTCACCAAAAACTTCCAGCTTTGTTTCAGATCAAGATATTGATGTCGTTGATGACTTTATCATTCACCGTGGTGTTATTCGTCAAGCTGTAGGTGAATTAAGAACCACTTTAACCAATGGTGTCGATTATAAGCTATCACCTTCTACAAATCCGTCTAAGGCCTTCATCCGAATTGTTAACTCACATTTTGTAGGTGGAGGAAACAGTACTCAGAATGCAAACATATCAGGAATTTCTGAATATGTACGCATAGTTAATCCTGGTAACCTTGTGACTAGCATTGATTTCGTCCGTTCAGCCCCAAACCCAAAAGACAATAGAGAGGTTGATCTGACTGTATTTTGGGAAATAGTTGAATATGTTGGTCCAGATGGTGGTCCAAACGAGATAATTGTTCGACATCAGGATTTGATTTTAGGAAAAGATCATAACGATGTGGTTTTAACGGGAAATCCTGTGAATACGATTTCGGATATAAATCGCATCGTTGTTTTTATTACCGCCATATCAGGGGAAATGCACACCGCCGACATCACGGAGTCCAAACAACCTGTTTTCACACGAGTGTCAAAAAACTGGTCCGTTCCTAATGTTAGTTATGCAGTTGTTGAATTTACGGGATCTAATTGGAAAGATATTCAACGCATTGAACACAAAATCATTTATGACAGGCGCAGCAAAATAGTACATAAATCCATTAACGAGGTAGACCTTAATAGAACCTTTTTTCACGTTCAGCACCGATCTAAATCTGGCTTCAATGCCCCAATGAAACAAACAGTGGGTGTGTGGTTCGGTGGCCCCGATAAGTTGTCATTTACTACTCATAAACTTGAAAAAACAACTGTCGCCGTGGTATGGGTGATTGAGAACAAAGAATTCCATCCTCGTTTGGGAGCAAAAGTCCAACATCTTACTTCTTCACATTTCGGCAATCCAGGGTTATACGGCCCAGAAACGTGGTCAAAAACTATTCTTCCCGTGACAGCAATGAACAACACGTCTATAGTGGGAACAGCCGTTCGGTACATTGTGGGACGAACCGAAAGCACCAAAGGTTCAATCGTCAGCCCCAGCCTTACGGCGGTGGATAAAATAACATTGTGGCAGGCAACAGCGGAAACCGATGTGAACTGTTGGTTTTCTGTTGTGGAGTGGCCAAAAAGTTTCAAGCCAAAGGAGTAAATAAAAGGAAAAGAAGTGCAATTAACTGTGCAGTTTTTTTTAAGAAGCTACTAAAAAATGAGGTTATTTACATTATTTTCAAGAATTTGACGTCAGTTATGTATAATATTTTTTTAGAGAAGGATCGTGCAAATGGCTAAATATTTTTTATACGTAATATTCTTGATTGTTTTTACGAGTTGCTTTACAGAGCAATCAGAAAAAGACAAAACATCTAAAGATAGTTCTAAGAAAAAAGTTCTATTTTTGGCAGGTGGCCGTAGTCATAGTGTGGGTGAGCATGAACATAATGCGGGTTGTTTGATTTTGGCAAAAGCTCTAAACAATAGCGACCTAGGATTTGAAGCTAGGGTAATTTCTAAGTGGCCAAATGATTTGGCAGTTTTTGATGATGTGGATGCTGTTGTGGTGTATGCAGATGCTGGTGGAAAATACAAAGATGAGCAACTCAAGCTATTAGACAAAAAAATCAAAGCGGGAATGGGCATTATGTTCTTGCATTATGGTGTTCATCCTTCTAAAGAGGTAGGACAGAAATATTTCATACCTTGGATAGGCGGTTACTTTGAAACGGGTTTTTCAGTGAATCCCCATTGGAGTTCAGATTTGGCACCAAAAGCAAATCATCCAATTGGCCGTGGTATTGAAAAATCATTTTTGGTTAATGATGAATTTTATTTGAACATTCGTTTTCCTACTAAAGAGCAGTGTTCGGATTGTTATCCATTGGCTCAGGGACTGTTCACTCCGGAGAGGGTAAACATTTACAATAATTTGTGGAACGAATATGGAGACGCCTGTTTTGGTAAGAAACAAACTTTGATGTGGTGCCGTGATCCCAAAACGGCTGGTCGGGGTATTGGTTTTACGGGTGGTCACTTTCATCATAATTGGGCCGTAGAAGGATTCAGAAAAATGGTTCTAAATGGCATTGTGTGGATTGCCAGGTCTGAAGTACCTAAAGAGGGAGTCGTGTCAGCTAAGGTAACAGACAAGCATTTGAATGAGAATTTAGATGGTATACCTGAGAAACCTTTGAAGGCTCCGGTGCTGGAGGATGTCAAAAAAATAGAAGCCATGCTGAGGCCCAAAGACCCTAAAAACTATGATGTCAAAAAACATCATGCTCTTGTAAAAAAAATGAAAAAACAGAGTAATAAATAGGGCTTACTGAAAAACCTGTGACTAGCCAAAATTCATTTAGAAAAAATATCAGGCCGATTTCTCTCTGTAGTATCGATGGTGGAGGCCATTCAGGATGGGTTTTTTGAGATTTTTTCTGTTGCCATTTTCAGTTTTTCTAAAATTTGGAGCATCTTTACCGTTAAACGTGTGTGTTCTATCATTGTTGTAATATTCTTGAAATTCCTTGGATAGAGTTAATAAGTGTCTCTCATTTTTGATTATGACATGCTGTAGAAAATCATCTTTGTAAGTTCTGACCCATCTCTCAGCGATCCCATTTTGCCAAGGACTTCTAATAGCTATTTTTTTGGGAATGATTTCAAGGTTTTTCATTGTTTTCAAAACAGCTTCAGAAAATATTTTGTCATTATCAAGAATCATATAATCAGGATGGTCATCGTAAGGGAATACTTCTCTAAGCTGTTGTTGCACCCAAAAAGCCGTAGGATTGTAAGTGGTATTCACATGTATGATTTTGCGTCTTTTATGATCGATGTCAAAGAAAGCGTAAAGTAACTTGAATGTGATGGTGGGGATCACGATAAAATCCATAGCTGATATGTCATGGTTTTTAAGGAATGTTTTCCAAGTTTGACCATCAGAGTTATGTTTCTTTTTGGGCAAATATCTAGAAACAGTTCTTTCAGACACATCAAAACCCAATTTCAAAAGCTCACCATGAATACGCACAGCTCGCCAATTGTTTTCAGTAGCCATTTCTACGATCAAATCAATAATTTCCTGATCTACTGAAGGAAGGCCCAAAGGTTTGTTTTTTGGCGTTGAAATACGTTTCCAATACCATTTGAAAGCCTTGTCATGCCATCCTTTAACTGTGTCGGGTTTTACGATAACCATAGCTTCTTTCCATTTATCCCATTTTTGAGACAGTACATAAAAGAAATGACGCTGTTGGTCAGATATCCGAGGTCTTTTTTTACCAAGCACCGTAGTAGAAAGCTGTTGACGCAGTTGAGTATTTTCAATTATGTAATCTTATTTTGAAAAAAATAGAGCTTTGACTAAAAGTAGAAATAGATTTGTTGTCATAGGTTTAAGATGTTATGGAAATTCTTTTAAAAGTCAAGAGATCTATTTTGGCGAGTTACACCCATCGTATTCATATCGTGGAGATTAATGAGGATAGTTACAGGCTCAAAAATAGCCTTAAAGCTAAAGATTAGCGAAGAAAGTATTTTATGATTGACAACGCCGCCTACGGGCGTTATTTTTTGGACCTAATGTTAAGGTTTTAGTCGCAAATACTGTTCAGGTTTTACTTGCAAATCACCATGTTCTTTATCTATTTTTTAATTTCAAAATAATTTTCTAATTTATGTTGAACAGCTTTACGCATAGCTTCGGCTTCTGGGCTGGGTCCTAAGTTGCCTTCTTTGCTGATACGCGTTTTGATATCACGTAACAGTGCTTGTGTCAGATAGCGACCTTCAGAATTGATGTCTTTACTATCGCACAACTCGATTAATGTATGGATATAAATATCAATATTCATACGGCCCCAGTAATCTTTTTCAGCAGAAAAAATAGTGTCGTCAATTTTTTTAAGAAGTGTTGTCTGATTTAAGTGGCCTTTTTTTAATCCGCGATGCTGGTGTTCTAATATACGGTTCATTGTTGTGGTATTAAGCAGTCCTTTAATCACGTTACTGTTTAGTGTTTTTATGAGGTTGTTAAATTTAAATATGTGCGTATCTGATTCACGATCCCATGTCCCTACTCGTGAAGGAGGAAGTTCATCAAGACGTTTTTGCCAATTTTTGATGTTTTGTGATGATTTGAGGTAGATGAGTATGCTGTCTAACGCTTTTGTTTCGGTCAGGGGGTCAACCCATTTAAGAAGAGGTTGGTCGTTACCTGTGGGAGTTCGTGTGTGGATTTGTCCAGCAATATAGGCTTTGTAGATGTTTAGGGGTGAATAATAGTACCTGATTAATCCAGTAAAATAACGTCTCATTCTTGAACCATCTTTGTTCCCTAAGGTGGATTGATGATTTAAAGAGTTCAGCGCTTTTGCTAATGTTTTTTTGTAGAGATGGGTATATTCAATAGGTTTGTCTGTGTAATCAAAACGTTGAACGGTAGGATCTTGGTTGACATCTCGATCTGTTCCATAGGGCAATTGTTTACTTAGTATTTCTTCTAAGACCTCGGCTTCATTATCAATTGTTGTGGGAGTGTAACCAAAAGCAATAGCCCAATAATCGTAATCTCCAATGGTAGTAGAAAAATAATGGCCTTGTTTTTCAGGATCAGGATGGATATTAGCTTGAACATAATCCATAATTGAACCCGTTAAGGCGTGTTTTTTTGTGTATTCTTTGTCATTGATTTTGTCAAAAGGGATCATTATGCTTGATTTAAAATTATGTCTTAATCCCAAAGTATGTCCCACTTCATGAATCACAACTTTTTTCAAATATTGCTTGAGTAATTCTTTTTTATGTTCTTTTGGGAAGCCTGTATTAAGCACTTCATTTAGTAGCATGCTACGTTGTCCTTCCAATGAAAATTGGCAATAGCCATTGTCACAATTTTTATCAGGGTCAAGATGGGCTGCAATTTGGTCATCGCCATGAAACACTTCGCCATCAATACGTATTTGAGTTCTTAAAAGTTCACCTGTTAGTGGATTGCACACAGAGGGGCCAATTCCCGAAAAATATGGTTTATGGGAAGTGATCCATTGGATTACGTTATAACGAAAATCATCTACTTTCCAATCAGCATTATCAGGTTGAATCTTGCAGGCAATGGCATTGAGCAACCCTATTTTTTCGAAAGCTTTGTTCCATGTGAGAACGGCATCTATCATTAATTTTCTAAATTCCTTGGGTGTGTTGTTGCTGATCCAGTAAGTGACAGGTTTAACAACGACTGATTTTTTTTTGTCGGGAAATTTTTTCTCTAGATGCCAACGCTTGATGTAGCGATTCATGGGGTCAATGGCAAATGGTTTTGAAATATCTTTGTTGATAGCTCTGAAGTAACCAACTCTAAAATCTTCACGCCGTGGTCGGTAGGTGGATTCTTTTAATAAGCTCAGGCTAAAGTGAAAACGTATTGTCATATGACGTGAATCGGGATGAATGGGGGCGATAATAGATTTGTTGCTGTCGGTAAAATCTCTTGAAAAGTCCCATTCAATATTTTCAGGGAATGAGGAACAACGCAATATGCGTCCATTTTTAGTAATGGTTTTTAAATTAGATCCTTTTTCCATTTGGTGGGTGGCCGTGAATTTATGACTAGAAAATAAGGCGGTGGCATCGGCAAGGTAGAGGCCTGGTTCTTCAGCAGTAATGGGGAGCCTAGCAATAATAGGTGAATTAAAATTGTCGTGTAAGGATAATCGTTCAGGGCGGTTTTCACCGGCTACAAAGTTAGTTTGTTTGTGACGTATTAATATCTCTTGGGCATGTTTCTCGATGTTGACCAGTCTCAAATACCCCATATTACCACCGAATATATGACTACCTAAACCATTAACGTTATGACATATCCAAATAAACTGTTTTGTGAGGTCTTCATCTGTCAACAGCCATTGACATTTGTTTCCCTTGATATAAACCTTAAATAATCCCGAGTGTTCTACGTGGCCTTTTATTTGTGTGGCAATTTTATCTTTATCATTTTTTGTTTCAGTAGTTGGTTTTGAGTTGTTCGTTTGTGTGTTACATGTACATAAAAAACATAATAGAATGATAAATATATGTTTCATACAAAATTCCTATTGTTGTAAGGGGTCATTTTTTTTTGATAATTCTACGTTATCAGAAATCTTTTGCTTTGTGTAGAAATATCCCTCATTATTATCTAGACTTTTTTTAATGCCAAGACATTCCTTAGCTTCTAGTTTCCATTTTTTTCTATCATTAGTGATTTCAGGCCAAAAAGGGTAGGTTTTACATTGAATGGGTCGAGATTTGTAAACGAGACAGCCCAGATGTTTTTTCCAAAATACACAATCACCATTTGCTTTTTCAATCAAGGAATAGCTTTCGTTAATCTTACGAATATATTGAGAGGTGAAATCGTCAAACTCCATAGCCAATTCTAAGGCCATTATTTTCATTTCATCCACAGTCATCCAGACATAGCCTGGTGAACCCGTGCAACAATTCCCACATTGACCACAGCTAAACCGTAGTCCGTCCTCTATCCAATTCATAGAGAACATTGTAATATGTTTTTATTAAAAAAAAATATAAGTAGATGGGGATTTATATGAAACCATTAGGATTTATAGGTGGTAGTGGACTTTATGATATTCCTGGTATGGAAGTTGTGGATGAAAAGGATATTTCCACACCTTGGGGAACTCCATCAGACAAAGTGGTTTTGGGGCGTATCAATGGTGTAGATCTAGCGTTTTTGGCTCGTCATGGAAGAGGTCATCGTCTCACGCCAACAGAGGTTAATTCGCATGCCAATATTTATGCTTTAAAATCCTGTGGCGTTGAAGAAATTATTGCCTTTTCTGCGGTAGGTTCTTTAAGAGAAGAAATTGCTCCTTTGGATTTTGTTATTCCCAATCAGATAATTGATAGAACACGTTTAAGAGATAACAGCTATTTTGGGGAAGGTATTGTGGCTCATGTAAGCTTTGCTGATCCGTTTTGTCCACGCTTGTCTGCAATTGTAAAAAAATCTGTTGAGGCATCGGGGGTTGCTTTTCATGAAGACAAAACATTAGTTGTGATGGAGGGTCCTGCTTTTTCCACTAAAGCAGAAAGTCATATATACCGTAGTTGGGGGGCTGATATCATTAATATGTCAGCATTACCTGAAGCCAAGCTGGCAAGAGAAGCCGAATTGTGTTACCAGATGGTGTGTATGAGTACGGATTATGACTGTTGGAGAGAAAGCGAAGAAGTGGTGAGCGTGGAGATGGTTATTGCTAATCTTATGCAAAATGCAGAAACTGCCAAAAAAGTAGTCTTGGATGTGGTGTCAAAATGTGGAGCAGAAAGAAATTGCGGTTGTTCTACAGCGGCACGTAACAGCGTGATCACTTCCAAAGATCATTGGCCACAAGAGACTGAAGAAAAGCTAAAATTTATTTTAGGTTGAATATATATGCCAGAGATTCTGTCTTTTTGATCCTATATGTCTTGTTATGTTTACAGTGTTGACAATTTGTGTTCAGATAGAATATATAATTATTTCCAAATTCAGTTGTTTTAGATGCTTGACGAAGCTTCACTTGGCACGAAATTTGCTCAAATAAATCAAAACTTAAGGAGCTTATATGTTTGAGTACGCATTTAAAAAATTATTTACAGCTTTTGCTATTGTCATCTTACTGTTGGTGCCTAATCCTCTTACGAGTGAGTGTTCAAGTGGTTCTAGTAGTGTTCCACCAGTATATGGTGGAGCAGGTGTAGGTGGTCCAACATCTACTGCTGATTTTTGGTGGACAGTTAATAGAGATGAGATTCTTTATGGTGATAAATCTTTTGATATTGCTTCACATAAAGACTTGATTCAGCAAAAAAATCCAGAAGATATTGTTAAAGACAAATATGATAAAAAAAATCGTGATTCAAAGTTGGATGACTCTAAGCATGTTGCAAAAATCGTCAAACAAATCAAAGATCTGAGTCTTTTACTTATATACAATGGCGACTTTTCAGTGGTCATTCGTAAAATGGCTAAGGCTAAGCTACTTTGTTATTCAAATGCAGAATTTAAATTGTTTTTTGATGTTATAGTTGAAGAGAAAAAGTCAAAAAAAGCAGAGGATAAAAATCATCGCTTGGGTGCTCTTGTTGCCGTCGGTGTTAGAAAAATGGTAAACAGTAAAGACTATTTGAAAGAAATTGTTTCAAATAGTAGAGACAAAGAAGAAATTGCCTATGCTTCAGAATCATTGTTAGAGGTTGCAAGTCAAGAAGCTATTGTCCTTATTAAAGAGAAATTAAAACAAAAAACAATAGACCATTACCTTAGAAGTTATCTCACTTTGTGTTTGTCTGAACATTTAGATGATGAATTAACGACAATGTTAAAAAACCAAATGAACGATAGAAGTGTTGAAAATGGTGGGCGTCGTACGGCGATGATCTCACTTGTTATGAATAAACGTTTAGATGGGTATGAAATACTACAAAAAGTAATCAATGGAAAATTAGATGTTTTTATGCGTTATGATGCGGTGCGATTGTTGCCATTTGTTGCTAATAAAAAACAAGCAGAGGAGATGTTGGTAGAACTTCTTTCAGACGAAACACCAGAGATCAGACGAGAAGCAGCATTTGCTATCGCTCAGCTCAACAACCCTTCATACAAAGAAGTTTTGTACAAACACCTTAAAAAAGAAAAAAATGCTGAAGCTTTAAGTGGTATGAGCTTTGCTTATTCCATTTATGGTGGGCCATCTGATGAGAGTGATTGGAAAGGCTTTATGAAAAAGTTGTATTACAAGAATGTGTACTCACCATTGACCTATTTTTCTGCCGTGGGGTTGTCAATCTCTAACATTCCTAAAGAAAAGGCGATGAAATTGTATGTTGATACATATAAGGATAATAGGCAATACGAATCCAGAAAAGGTTTAATTCTTGCAATGGGTTTGCTCAATACACAGGATAGTGCAGATAAACTTGCCGATATATTGAACGATAGGAGAAGTTCTGACCTTAGACAATATGCGGCTTATGCGATAGCGTATATGAAAAGAGAATCTACAATCATCCCATTAGCTGAGGCATGTCAAGAAGGAGATAACCTTGTGCGCCATGCTGCTGTGGCAGCACATGGAATGTACGGTCCTGAAATTTTAAAGTATAAACCTCAAAATAAAAAAGACCCTGCGACTAGATTGCCTGAGCTAAAAAAGATTTCTGAAAAAGATCGTGTGGATGTGGTTCGTTTAGGCGCTGCATTTTCTTATGATATTTTGTCTGGTGACTATGATACCCTGCAAACAGTTGTGGAATTGTCTAAATTAAATGCGAATAATTTTCCACTTCGCAGAGTCGATTCAGGTTTGTTATTGGATAAGGTCAATGAGTTTTATCCCAAATATCACAAAACTTTTCTTGGTTACTAAACATTAAAAAATTTTGTTTGATTTTTTTAATTCAACTGTTGTTGTGCTCACCGCATTATTTGTGGGCACACAATTTTCACCAAATCCGCATTGATATCCATGAAACAGATGAATTAACGGAGTGGACAATTTTTGTGTCTTTTCATGACATTATCGGGATGAACGATATAGATGTGGATACTAAAATTAATGCGGACTTTGATGAAAATGTCAAAGCCATCATGTCAGAACAATCTAAATTAAAGGAATGGATTAAGACCTGTGTGAAATTAAGAAAATTATCTGTAGCAGTTGAAGATGATGTGATAAATGATCCCGATTTTAAAGTGCAAAAGCCCATTCTTCCCAATTTTTATTCAGAAGATGAAGCGCTAGATGTGGTTAGTGAAAACAAGCCTATGGTTTTTCCTTTTCGAGAGGTTGTTTTTAATAATTTAAAAATATCTATTATAGATGCCTATGACGCAGGTCATAGAATAATTGATGAAATACAATTTAAATTTATTATTCTCAAACAGTCTGAAGATAGTGCTTTGGTTTTTTCGCAGCATTTTTCTGCAGATTATTTTGAAAAAGATATGCATTGCACAATTAACTTCACAACACTAAAGAACATAAAAAATCCACCTTTGATTTTGCCTAAGTCTAAGATAGCTGTTTTTTCTTTTGGTAGTCTTAGATCTGAGTCTAAGGCGGTATTTCAATTTATTTTAGAGGGATTTTTTCATATTTTAAAAGGCTTGGACCATTTAGCATTTTTGTTTGCATTGATACTTATACACCATCGTTTCAAATCTCTTTTAGTGGCGATTAGTTTGTTTACTGTGGGTCATTGTGTTTCATTGCTCATTGCAGGTTTGGATTATTGGGTGATACCTGCTGACATTATAGAGCCACTGATTGCATTTTCAATAATGCTTTCTGCGTATCATGCCTGGAAGGTTACAAAAAAAACTAACGTTGTGAAGGCTAATGTTGAATCGTTTTATTGGAATTCTGTCATTGTTTTATTTGGATTGATTCATGGCTTTGGATTTTCTTTTCTAATTAGAGATATGTTGGAGCCTGGTGAAAGTATAATTTTATGGTTATTTTCTTTTAATTTAGGGATTGAGTTGGGACAAGCAGTTTTTTTAATAATGACCTTTTTAGTGTTTAAATTGTTATGTTTTAAAGAAAAATATTTTTTATTTTTGAGGTATTTTATTTGTATTTTATTGATGTTATGGGGAGGGTATTTGTTTACGTCCAGTTTATAATTATTAAAGTGAAAGTGATCTAAAAAAGCCATCGTTAACGATTTTTAAGTCCCCTTATTTTAGTAGGTTGCAAAATATAAGATCAATGCCAAAACATATTCAAATAGTTGCTGGTAAGAATCTGAGTAAATTTGATGTGCCAAGAACTTTGTGGATTTGTTGAGGCTAAAGAAATAAAATCTAATAACGATAAAGTTAATGCGCGGTTGATTGATTGGCACTTGTCGAATCCTGATGGCACAGATGTGACTCCAGACAAAAAATACATCATTTGTCATTTTAGGAGATAAGGATCAACCAAAATTAACACCTTTGATTAATATAAGAAAATATATGGAAAAATTTGAAGATATGTTTTCAGCGATGTTTTAGCAGATTTTTTGATAGATAGAAATAAGATTGATGAAAATCATATTAGCGGTTCAATAGAAAAGTACAATAAAGTGAGAAAATGTTATAAAAAGCTACTAATATCTGCAAAATAAACATTAGGATTGGAATCTTTATTTTGTTAAGATGATCTCGGTTTTAAAAAAATAGAGGAAAAAATGCAAGAAGCTAAACGAAAAGTTCAACAATACATACGTGAAGGCAAGATGACAAAGGAAAATGCTTTGTTGTCTCTTAAAATTCTTATGGCAGCACGTAAGCAAGGAAAACAAGTTTCGATTGATCAAGTGATTAAGATTAAAAATCTATTTATCCCTGTTGAAGAAGCATTGCCTGAAGAGGCTGAAGAAGTTGTAGAAGAAGTTGCTGTAGAAGAGCCTTTCGAAGAAGTAGTAGAAGAAGTTGCTGTAGAAGAGCCTTTCGAAGAAACCGTGGAAGAAGATATTGTTGAAGAAACCTCTGTGGTGGATGAAGAAGTATCTGAACCAGAAGAGTTAGCTGAAGGAGATCCAGAAGAACCGGGAACTTTTGAGGAACCTGAGGAAATAAGCGATTCAACAACTAAGAAACGTAAAAAAAAGAAGAAAAAAAAGAAGTTAACTAAAAAGAAAAAAGGTTCTACATCATCAATTAAAACGGGAAAAAATAAAAAATCATCAAAAACAAATGTGTCTAATAGTGATGAAAAAAGTGATAAGAGTAAAATGATTGCACTATTGTTATGTTTTTTTCTAGGTTTGTTTAGTGCACATAGATTTTACGTAGGCAAAACTGGTACGGCAATTCTTCAAATTTTGACGCTTGGAGGTTTATTTGTTTGGCTCACGATAGATTTACTTATGATTATTCTTGGAAAATTTCGTGACAAAAATGGCGCGATTTTAGGTTAGCTGTTGTACTGCCTATTTTTCTTTTTCTGGTTTTAAAGGAGTTTGATATGAAAGTTTTATATTTGTTTTGTGTTATCTTTTCTCTTGTTTTAATAGTGCCCAATATTGTTATTGCAGAATCTTCTAAATACACTAAAAAAAATACAAGAGAAGCGACGGTTCTTCTGATAACAGATGAATCTCTTGTGGCTTCCTGGCAAGCATTTGCAGAGTGGAAAACACGTTTGGGAAAATCTTGTAAAATTATTTCAACTAAAGAAATCGCTCAGCAGTATAAAGGCCAAGACATCCAACAACAAATTAAGGCCTGTTGTCTTGACCATATCAAATCACATAGCACCCGATGGATTGTTCTAGGAGGTGACAGTCAAGCAGGTGGAAAAGGCCTTGTTCCCGATAGAGACACGACGCATAACAGCGTGCTCAAGTATTCTGATATTCCTACGGATGTTTATTACATAAGTGAAAAAAGTTGGGATGCCAACGAAGATGGTATCTACGGAGATTGGAAAAAAGATAAAGGTTCAATCTCTTATACGAACGATAAGGCCTGTATAGGACGCATTCCTGTGCGTACCTCAGAGGATGTTAAAGCGTATACAGATAAAATTATAGCTTATGAATCCAACTACTCAACAAAAGAATTTGCAGAAAAAATGGTGTTTACTTGTCCTGCTCGAGGTGCTTTTCCTAAAATCAAAACAAGTCAAAATGAAATATCCCAAGTCTGGAAAAATGGTCAGGTGATGCAATTTTATAACACTCATAGCCCATGGGATAAAGAAATGAAATCTAGGTACACACTGATACCAGATAATTGGGTGGATATGATTAATAAATACAAAACCAGTAAACTTCATATGCATGGCCATGGGTTATTACCTTGTTGGATTTTGGATAATAATAAAAAAATGACGGCTAAATTTGTCAAGCAGCTAAAAAATAAAGATCATTATTTGGCTATAACAACAGTATCTTGTTTCACTGGTCAATTTGATGATGAGCAAGACCCATCCATTACAGAATCGATGATACGACAGGCACAGGGAGGAGCGGTTTTGATAGTGGCACCTGCTCGTGAAGGCGTTGCAGTTTTTCACAATCCCCAGGTTGATTTTAAACTGATGATGTCAGAAGGAAAAATGGATGGCACGACAGCCCTCATGACCCGTTTTTGGAAATATGCTTTATCCGATAATAAAACAGCAGGTGAAGCCATGCAAGCAGCTAAGGCTGACATTGTCTCGGATGCAGAGAAAACATCCAGTTTTCATTTGATCCAATGCGAATTAAATTTATTAGGAGATCCTACTTTGGATCTCCGTGCCAAACCACCCGTCACGCCAGAACTACAAATGCCCAAATCAATTAAGGTGGGCAAGAGCAGATTACAAATCACATCAAGTTGTCCTGGTTCTTCCATATGTGTGTGGAAGGGGGATGAAGTTTATGCTGTCGTAATATCAGATGACAAAGGCAAGGCTGAATTCGAAATTAGTACTAAAACTCCAGGTCAACTTTTGGTAAGCGCATATGGATCATGCATGAACGCGGCGTTGGGTGAGATTGAAATTATAAATTGACTATTTAACATTCTAATGTTCCACATAACTAAAGAGTGGAAAATATTGTTTGGATGTAAATCATTGCAAATGTTGTGTTGTAAGATGATTTTCAACGTGGATTTGTAAAAAGTTTTAAGAAAAAGGGGATTGGAAGATGTGGCTAATGCAAATCAAGCATCCGACGAAGCAAGGCTGATTAGCCAGATAGAAAGTTTTGCACATTGCGTTATCTTCAAATCTCTTTTTCAAAATTTACAATACATTAAAAAACAATTTGGCAAATTAAATATGAAAAAATATTTAGTATAATTTTAAATCAAAAAAAATTTCCAACTCATCACTTGCGATAAGGTAGTCTGTCCATTTTATGTTTTCTATTTCTACCAATCTCTGGTTCATTGCTTTCTATATATGGTCTGTTAGAAAATTTCTGATTAGATTTTGCCGCAATAGCTTGTTTTATCTTAGCCATTTCTTGAAGGTCTTAGGTAAAATCCAATTAAATTATTTTTTTGTGCCGATCATTAGTTGGAGTGGGTGTTTTGTATTGAAAGTTTGGTATTGATGGGTAAGGTTTTTGAGAGGTTGATGGGATCGACGGTGATGTCCTTGAGTGTGAGTAGGTCAAGATTGAGGCGTGAGACAAAGGCATAATCGTAGTTGTCTATATATTTCAGTGAGATGAGCGTTAGTTTTTTTAGTTTTTTGAATTTACTGAGTTGCTCTAGTCCTGCTTCATCGCAAGAGGCTCCTGTGATTGTGAGTTCCATCAATAGATCAGTTCCATGGAGGTTAAGAATCCCCGTGTTTGAAATTTTACTTGAGTCCAAATGTAAGGTTTTGACATGTGGAATGCTGTTGACCAGTATAATGTCGGCATTACTAAATTCTTCGGTTAAATGAACGTCATAGACGCTGTGCCCTAGTTTGGCCTGATAGCCAAATGTATCACTGATGTGGTGCATACTGTCTAAAAGAAAGCCTCGTGAATAGAATTTTCCATCATGAGTGATGCGGGCACCACGGTCATTGAGTTCTTTAATTGCCTGTGTCGCTAACGTGGTTTTTGTGTGGATGGCTAAAAAAAAGATGAAGGTGCTGATCAAGACGAACAGAAAAAAGACAAAGAGTAAGATGAAAATTTTTCGACGATTCACTTAAGATCCTTCGTATCTCTTTGACAGTTTTTAAGATTTAAGAGATTCTATCAGTTTGGGTATTACTTCAAAAGCGTCTCCCACAATTCCGTAATCCGCTATTTGGAAGATAGGGGCATCTTTATCGGTATTAATGGCCACAATGACCTTGGAAGAACTCATGCCAGCTAAATGTTGGATAGCGCCTGAGATGGCGACAGCTATATAAAGGGTAGGGGACACCACTTTACCTGTTTGTCCTACTTGTTCGTCGTGTGGGCGCCATCCCGCGTCCACAACGGCCCTAGAGGCTCCTACAGCGGCTCCCAATGTGCTGGCTAGCTCTTCGATAATGGTGAAGCCAGCGGCATCTTTAAGACCACGCCCTCCTGCAACAATGATTTTAGCTTCGGTGAGATCGAGTTGGTCTGAGCCTTTGATAATTTCTGTGACACAGGCTTTCAAGTTGTCAGCGGATAGGGCAAGAACCTTTTTTTGAACTTCAGCATTTCCCTCAGATTTTTCAGCCCCATAAGCGTTAGGGCGAATTGAAATCACTGCAGGTGTTGTGGGGATGCTATGATTTTGTAATATTTTACCACTGAAAGCATAGCGTTTGGTTGTAGGAGATGTGGGACTGCCAGAAATTTCAATGGCATCCGTCACACAGGCGCATTCCAATGCGGCAGCTATCCGAGGAGCCAGATCTTTGCCCATGGCAGAATTACTGAATATTATCAAATCAGGATCAATATTTTTGGCTTCGTCTACAATAGCATTGCTGTAACTCTCTGCATTGTAAAGTGTGAAGAGAGGATCTTCTAAGACAATTACCTTATTGGCGCCATATGCGCCAAGATTATCGGCGCCTTCAATGGCATCACCGCATGTGATTGCTATGATGCTATCCGGTTTAAGACTTTTGGCAGCGGCTAATGCTTCATAGGCAAATTTTTTAAATAGGCCGTCTCGTTGTTCTGCAAATACTAAAATGGTGCTCATGTGTCGCTATCCTCTTATATGACTTTGGCTTCGTTACGTAAGCGGTTGATGAGTTCGTCGACCGCCTCAACACCTTCCCCGATAAAGGCCCCAGCTTCTCGTTTGGGAGGCAGATAAGTGCTTTCAAGTATTAATTTGTTCTCGATAGGATTCACTTCTATACTGTCTAATGGTTTTTTCTTGGCTTTCATAATGCCTGGTAATGAAGGGAAACGGGGTTCTTTACTGCCTTTGCTGCAAGAAAAGGCAGCGGGCAAGGTAGATTTAACCACTTCATTGGCCCCTTCAATCTGACGATAGCAGATGACGGTGTTATCACTTACTTCTAATTGTGTGACAACGGTGGTGAGTGGAAGTTGTAACGTGTGAGAAACATACGCAGGGACTTGCCCTGCATTTGTGTCGATGGCTTGATGTCCAAATAAGATAATGTCGGGTGATTCATCTTTAATGGCATCACTCAAAGCTCGAGCAGTAGCATGGGAATCAATAGGATGTTCCACTTTAAGGTGAATGGCGCGGTCGGCACCCATGGCCAGTGCTTTACGAATAGAGTGTTGGGCGGTCTCTGGCCCAAGACACAAAATAAGTACTTCTGTCCCATCTTTGTTGGCGTCTTTGATTTGCATTGCGGCTTCAATACCGTATTCATCAAAAGGACTGGGGTTGAAGTCGATGCCCTCACGTTGGATATCCTTACCACTCTCTGCTATAGAAATGCGGGCTGTACTGTCTGGAGCGTGTTTGAGGCAACAAAGTATTTTCATTATTATTTATACCTTTATCTCTAAAAAATTAATATGTATTTAATTATACCCCAAATTTATATTTTTCTGCATTTTTGTTGAATTTAATTTTAGGCTATCTTTGATATTCATTACCATGTGATGCGCAACTGTGAGCTAAGGCAATGCCTACCCATGTGGTAAAAAGGGCCGTTCCTCCCGCGCTCATAAACGGCATGGTGATGCCTGTCATGGGGATAATTCCTGTGGTGTAGCCGACATGAATAAAAATCTGACCCATTAACATTAAGGCAATACCCGAAAGGCTTAAAGCACAAAATTTATCTTCCACTTTAGAGGCCATCACAATGAGGCTTAGAACTAATAAAGTGTAGAGACCTAGTAAAAATAGGGCGCCTACAAACCCCCATTCTTCTGTAAAGGCCGCGAAGATAAGATCGCTGTAGGCATAGGGCAGACGCTGATATTGGGTTTGCTCTCCTTGTCGCCAGCCTTGTCCTGTTAGGTTTCCATTGGCTAAGGCATATTTTGCGGCAATTAATTGAGGTTCTTCAATCATACGTTTGGCGCGAAAGGGTTTTAAAAAATGTTCGTTGACAGCGATACGGTGTTCTTCTGTTTGAGAACTCCATTGGTAGAGGGGGTAAGCGTGCCCAACGATTAGGAATACCCAAATGAGTTTTCTCCAAGATGAGGCCATAATAAGTGATAAGACACTCAGTGCAATGGTTGACCACATGATGATCTGAGGGGGAATGTGACCTAAGCTTAGTAAGGGTGCAAGTTCATCTTGGTGAAAAAGTCGGATGATTCTTCCTAATTGGTAGGTGTGAATGGGAATCCATTCCCATTCATGAATGGCAGATACGATAAGCAGTATAAACCCCAAGCTACCTAAGGCGATCAACATGCCAATATGGGGCAAATCGTATCCCGATAAATAGGTGACTCCAATAACCATGGGAATAAGGGTCATGGCTGTGCCTAAATCCGGTTGCATAAGAATCAGCAGGAGGGGGAGAGCCGATACAAAAAATACCAATAAAAAATCTTGTAAACGGTTTTGTTGGTACTTGGCAGAAAGAACTTTAGCGAGGGCGATAACCAATGAAAACTTTAAAAATTCAGAAGGTTGAATGGAGAGCCCGGGTAGTTGTATCCAACTTTGTGCGCCATTGATTTCTTTGCCTATAACTAATACAGCCGTGAGTAAAATGAGAGTTCCCATATAGGCCCAAGGGGTTAGTATCTTCCAAAACCGTGAGGGTAGTCGGCAAACCAATAAGGTGAAGACAATGGAAATGATCAAAAATTTCATTTGATTGTTGAATGAATTACGGATACCATCGCTGGAATATCGGGTCACCGAATAGATGGTGGACATACCTATCACATTTATCAACAGTGCGGTAATCCACATGCTGTATTTGGCTAATTTGATATTCATTCTTCTTTAGGGGTGGGGTTGTCTGTTCCAGTGTCTGGTTTTTTATAATATTTTTTTAATATCTCAGCGATAGCCCCTGCGCTTGTGGCTTCTTCTCCATTTTTTTTCACATGTTTGTAGGCGTTGAGTAGGCAAATAGCAAAGGAATACACTTCACCTTTTTCTTTCCAATATCCCGCAAACCAGAGGTGAGCAGGCTTTTTTTTGCCTTCTTTTGTTTTTCCTGTTTCAGCCGTTCCTGTTTTACCAAGTACCTGATGTCGTTTGAGTTCTGGAAATTGTTTGGCAGTTCCATGATCTACTGTCATTTTCAAACCGTCTTCAATAGCTCTCCATGTCGTATCACTGACAGAAATTGTTTTAGAACTTTTGCTATGGATGCCTTCAACTAAGTGGGGGACGATCACTTTACCACGGTTGGCAACTGTGGCCATGAACGTGGCAACTTGTAAGGTGGTGACTTGAAGATTTCCTTGGCCAATACAGAAATTGGTGATACCCGAGCCTGGCCCATGTTGGGGAGGAAGTTGGCCTCTGAGTTCGTGGGGTAAATCAATCCCTGTTTTTTGTCCAAAGCCAAAAAGTCGTGCCCAATGGTTGAGTTTGTGCCAGCTCAACTGGCTGCCTTTGTGGTAATAGTACATATTGCAAGAATTAGCAATGGCTTGTGAGACGTTTTGCGGGCCATGGCCACTGTAGCCATAATTAACATGCCAGCAATGCACCGTTCTTGAGCCTTTGGCTGTATAACCCGCTGTATTACAGGGCACTTGTGTGCGCGTGTTGGCGATACCTTCTTCTAGAATAGCAATGGAGGTGACAATCTTAAATACAGAGGCAGGCCAGGTCTGAGTTTCAAGGCATTTATTTCTTAAGGGCATGTGAATGCGGTCATGAATTTGTTCATTAGTGATATGCCCAGCTGTAAAACTAGGGTAAGAGGCCATAGCTTTAACATCACCTGTTCGTGCGTTCATAATCACCACACTACCACCGCGCTCGGCTGAATAATCTTCTAGTACTTTTTCACAGTGTCGTTGTAATGTGCTGTTTACTGTTATGTAAAAATCCCATCCTTTGGAAGGGGGAACAGAAAGCCCTTCAATAACACGTTTTTTTCTTTTGCCATTAACAACTTCTTGTGTATCGACAAGACAGCCATTGATCCCTCTTAATTTAGATTGATAGTAACCTTCTAACCCATTACGACCTATGGTGTCTTCGGGATAAAATACGGTGCTTTGGTAATGTTCATCCGTAGCGATGGAAAAATGACTCAGCCGTTCTCTTAAAATAAGATCCAAATAATAAGGGTGATTTTTTCGATCTTCATGGCTGAACATTCCCAAACGGCCAATGAGGTGAGCGGCAAATTGGCCTTGGGGGTAAACGCGGCGAGTACGCATTTCAATGCCGAATCCAGGAAAGTCTTGAGGACGGGTTTTTAAGGGTATCCAGATTTCTGCGGGAACATTTTTAAATAAAAGATGAGGTTGGTTTTCGATTAATCGTGTTAAGTAGCGGGATAATTTTTTTTTGTTGCTCAAAGAGAGTTCTTTGTCTTTTGTTTTTTTCATTTTTTTACGGGAATGTTCAATTTTAAACAGAAGATCTTTCTTGTAACGTGTGTCAGAAATTGAAGATAGCAACAGATTCAGATTGTTAAGAGAAACGTTGGGATCCTTATCAAAATCCTTAAACACCACAAAGAGATCCCACACACCACGGTCCACTGCTAGTGTCAAACCATCTTGTGTGAGTATGCTACCGCGAGAAGCATTGAGTACATGGGCTCGAATATGCTTGGATTCGTTGCGGTATTTATCGCCATTTTTGATTTGTATGTTCCATAACCGGAATGCAATCAAGGTGGGTATAAGAAGAAAGATAGCACATATATTAATAAAACGACGTGGCATCAGAAATCATACCTCGTTTGCCTAAATCCCAAGATATTTTCCATACGTTGGCCAAAACTGAGTAAGGGGAGTCCCATGATGGCGGTGAAAGCGGCATGGGTGCCAAATAGTTGTAAGCTAGAATAGATATCAGGTTTCAAATAAGGCGCAAGACTCAACCATTCCATGGCATCATAAATTGTTGTTAAGGCAGCAATAATTAAGAATCGAGGAAGAAAATGATCACGTCCTATATGAAAGCGTTGATGTTGTAGGGCTTTGTAGGCCAAAATGGCAATAAGTGGACTGAAAGGATTGATGTCAGGGAAACCATGAAGGATGCCAATCCAAAATGCTTGAAATACGCCCCATTTGTTTTCAGTGTAAAAGGCCAAAGTGACCAGCCATACCACGAGAAAATCCGGGCTTCCAGGAGGGATAGTGTAACGATAGTAGGCTATCGCAATGGTTATCATTATAAATATTAAAGATCTCATCATTTTTTATCTTTGACTTCTTTTGATTTTTGAAAAGGATTGGGGATAGGTGATAGAAGTGAAAAAAGTGGTTTGTCACGAGGGTTGACTTCAAGGGTCACGGGAAGATGAAGAAATAAATCACCTTTAACAATATCTTTGATGCGCCCGATAAGCAGGCCTTTTTGCACTTTAAAATCAAAACCACTTGTAATGATGTAATCTCCGATTTGTATATCAGCAAGGCGTGAATTGTCGATATCTTTCACGACGACTTCGCTGCCACCACTGACCTTGATCTGCCCGCCACAAATACCCCGTGGCCAACCTTCGGCGGGGGCTTTCTTATCGTTGTGGCTGATAATATCAACAGCAATTTTAAATTCAGGATCCGCTATTAGTTTGACATGGCACCAGTTATTGTTGACATCGTCTACTGTGCCGATCAAGCAATCGTGATAGGTTACTGCAGCGTTTAAAATATCCACATCTGAATGGTTCAACGATAACACTAAACCACGTCGATAAAGCTGTGGGCTATGGCCAAGGTTTTTAGCCAACATGATTGAATTGAAAGAACTACCTTCGATATCCATACGACGATAACTTCTTAAAAGATTTTTATAGTGCTGGACATCTTGAAGTGCTTGGGCATGACGTTGGGATAAATAGGTGTTATCATCTTCAGTGTCGTATGCGGTATAGTTGTTGCTCGGTAGTAAGGGTTCAACCAACAGGCGAGTTAAGCTGGGGGTCACAAAGGGGATGGCTATAAGCGTTAGCGTTAGAAAGGGGAGGCTTCTAAGAAAACTAAACAGGGGCCCAAAGAGCTTGTCTTGATTAAGCGACATCCAGCGAATGACTTAACCATTTGGACCACTTATCCAGATCTTCTAAATACATACCTGTACCTCGTGCGACGGCGGTTAAGGGGTCTTCTGCCACGTAAACAGGTAACCCTGTACCATCTTCAATCAGTTCTTTCATGCCTTTGAGCATCGCACCGCCACCAGCAAGTACAAGGCCGTTGTTCATCAGGTCAGCGGAAAGTTCGGGGGGGGCTTTGGTCAATGTTTCGCAGATGGCCTCAATAACCTTGTTGGCGGGTATAAGAATGGCTTCACGAATTTCTTCACTGGTGATCATCAATGAACGTGGCATTCCCGAAATGCTGTCTTGGCCGCGAACTTCCATTTGCATTTCTTGTTCCATCGGTTTGAGTGAGGCGATTTGTATTTTAATATTTTCAGCCATTTGTGGGCCCACACGCATTTGGTAACTGTCTTTAAGAAATTTAATAATGGCCTCGTCATAATGGTCACCTGCAATACGCAAACTGGTAGCGGAAACAATAGAGCCTAGTGAGATGATGGCGACTTCAGTGGTACCACCGCCAATATCAACGATCATACAACCTTCAGGTTCCTCCACAGGCAGGCCAACGCCAATAGCCGCCGCCATAGGTTCTTCAATATGAAAAACTTCTCTGGCGCCTGCTCTAAGGGCAGAGTTTCTAACAGCTCTTTCTTCAACATTGGTGATACCATAAGGGACGGCTATCACAAGGCGTGGGCTAAAACCAAACTTTCTACCGTGAACTTTACGAATAAAATAACGGATCATCTTTTCAGTGATATCAAAATCAGCAATAACCCCATTTTTTAGAGGTCGTATAGCTTTGTACTTGCCCGGAGTTTTGCCCAACATGTTTTTAGCTGATAGGCCAACAGCGTCACCATCCATCAAAATTTCACTTGTTCCTTCATGAACGGTAACAACGGAAGGTTCGTCAAGAATGACTCCTTCACCTTTTACATGTACTAGAGTATTTGCTGTACCTAAATCGATTCCCATATCCTTTGAGAATAGACCCCAAAGCATACCACTTGCATCCAGTTTCATATTTTTTGCCCTCTTCTCTCACAGATGGTTTTTTGCAAAATCATCTGTATACAGAATCGCCGAAAAAAGGATAGAGGTCAATAGTTCTTTAACTTTGTTGAAGTGATTGACGATATGTCGTAGCGAAATAAAAAAGGGTGACGTTGATGATCACCCTTTTAGATATGATTTATTTTGGTTTCTTGAATAGATTACAAGTTAAAGATCCACATACAAACTTCCCACAGTTGGTCAGAATTCCAATCGTAATAAACATTGAGCTCTGTACAGATCAGGTATATAGAAGAACCCATGGCCATCATGCTGATAACCATCATCCAAGCATAAATGCCGAATGGTTCGGGGGTAAGGGGATTTGCTTTGCTGCCTCTTGCTGCCATTGTGTACTCCCTTTATTTCTTTGTGCTGGCGTTATCGTGTTTGAGAGCTTTGATCACAAGACCCGTAGGCCCTTTTACGTCAAAACGGTGGTCAATATAACAGACGCACTTGTCTGAATAGACTTCTCTGACATTGGCTTTGCCAATGAATTTATTATCACGTGTTATGGCGAAAACATAACCGACTTGAACGCCATTGTCAGAGCCTTGGTTGACCACGATTACATCATTGTTTACCCCTACAACTTTACCTTCAATTTCAGGAATCACACCTTCCCTGAGAATGCCATACTTTGAAATGTAAGCTTGTAGACGGTTGTCAATAAGTTGTAGTTTATATTGTTGTTCATCTAACTGTATTTTAAGGTGTTTGACTTCTTCACGATAAATATTTTTTTGTTGTTCTTCTGTGTGTGCCAAATCGATTAACAGATTTTTTTGATCTTCAGCTGCATTCGCCTTAATTCTTTCAGCGTCGTATAATTTTTGAATTTCATCAATTTTTTGGTTTGAAGTGTTCGCCCAATTGATAGCTTGTTTGAGTTTCTCGTTAACTGAATTGTAATCTGCACGAAGGTTTCTTATGACCATGTCTCTTTGAGCAATAGTTTGTTCATAACCAGCTTTATCACTAATGATATTTTGGTTAGCGTTGTTGAGTCGTGTGATTTCAGCATTAGCTTGAGTAAGCGCACGAGATCGAGCTTCTTTCTCTGTTTTGAGTTCGCGCTTGAGTTCATCTCTTTCAGTTGAAACGTTTTCAGCGACTTCACGATGGTTGGTGCGGGCATTGTATAACGCCATGTTGTATCCACAGAAAATGATAGACAACAGGAATGTGAATACAATTAATACTCGAGTTAAAATGCTCATGCAGGCTCCTTATTTTCGCTCAATTATTTGTTTAGGTTAGTAGAATGAAGCGTTGACGTCAAGAAAATAGATTATTTACTCAAAAATCATCACTTTACCCTATTTTTAGGGATATTATGATCAAAAACGGCCATTTGTAAATGACTAGGTTCTAATATAAAGTATATTTATAATTAAAATGAAAGTGACAAAAAATGGCATATCTTGACATCAACGATGTAAAACCCGATATGAAAGTTGTCTTAGACGTTTGTGATGCTCATGGTAATGTCCTCTTGAAACAAGGAGCTTTGTTAACAGAAGCCTGGATTGATAGGTTGAAAAGACGGTGTATCACTCACATCGACGTTAATAGTGAAGTAACAATTAGCACGGCTGAATCTGAAGAAAACGGGGTTAAAGTTCAGGCTGAGGAGTTACAATTCGTTATGAAAAAAATATTCACACCCGTTTTAGCCAAACCTCATATGAAAGCTTTAGCTCGTTCGACATACCAATATTTGAAGGCAAAAAATTAATGCCATCGCTTAGTTCGGATTCTACATTCAAAAAAGCAGTTTCAAAAATTCAAGATATACCCACATTGCCTACCATACTGACAAAACTTAATGGAATAATGCTTGACCCAAAAACAACTGCCGAAGATATGGGAAATTTGATCGGTTCGGACCCTTCTGTTGCGGCCAAGATTTTAAAAGTAGTTAATTCTTCATTTTATGGCTTTCCTAGTCGTATCACAACGATTTCTCATGCTATCGTTATTTTAGGATTCAACACTGTTAAATCTATTGTCTTATCAATTTCTGTATTTTCTGCCTTTGAAACCAAAGGTGATATCCAAGGTTTGAATTTAGAAACTTTTTGGGAACATTCTGTCAGCGTAGGGGCCTGTACAGAGATTGTTGCAAAACATAGCAGCTTTTCGGCTCCTGAAGAGTTTTTTATCTGCGGATTACTTCATGATATAGGAAAAATTATTCTTCTTAAAAATTTGAAAGAAGAATATCTGCAAATTCTTAAGAGGGTTGCGGACGAGGAAATACCTCTGCGTCAAGCAGAACAAGAAGTTTTGGGCTTCACTCATGCAGAGGTGGGTGCCTATTTACTGGAAGAATGGAAACTGTCAAAAACTTTTGTGGCAGCAATTCGTCATCATCACAACCCTGCTTTGGCAGGCGATGAAGTTAAGATTTCTTCTGTCGTTCATGTGGGCGATGTGATGGCTCGATGCCTTTGTTTGGGAAATGGTGGCGATCCCTATGTTCCACCCTTAGTTGATGCGGCTTGGGATGCACTCGACATGGATGAAGAGATGTTTCCGACATTATTGGATGAGTGTTATGAAAGAGCTCAAAAAAGTCGAGTTTTTTTAAATTTTATATAAATGTCTATATCACAACCACAGGATGAACTCAGTAAGTCAAAGAAAGTTAACGACAATCTCAACCAGGCGTTGCAAGATATGTATGCATTGAGTGATGACATTAGTCGTGTGATGGTAACGCAAAATCAAGATGAAATAGTACAAATTTATTTTGAAGTTGTGTCAAAAATCTTGAAAACCAATATTATTACGTGCAAGTATTACGAAGCCTTGTCTGAAGATGGTCCTTACAAATTTACGATAAACTCTGAAGGTTATGTGGACAGTTCTGAAGAGTTGCCTGTTGATTTTGAAATGATAGATTATCTTCACGAGGAGTTGAAGCCTGTTACCTTCAAAAGGGATAAATGTTATGAGTTGTGGATTCCAATGGTGAGAACCGCAAGTGTTTTAGGTATCACTCAAGTTTTTTTTGAAGATTCGGTTATGTGGAGTTCAAGTGTTGAAGAACGTATTCACATGATGACAATAACAACAGCTTCAGCGCTTCAGTCTTCACGAGTTGCTGCTGACCTCATTTCAAATAACAAAGAAGTGGAAAATCAAAGCAAGCGTTTCAAAAATATGATCGAAGCGATCAATGTTGGATTATTGTCACTAGATTGTGACAGAAAAATAATACAAATCAATCGTAACGCTTCAATGATGTGTCGCATTGGCGATTACGAAATAGGCCAGGCTTACAAAGAGGTGTTGAACGCTAGTGTTTGTGAAGTTGTTGATGAAATGTTAGATGCGATGGAGTCCGACGGTTTTGTGATGGACCGTTTAATCGATATTAAAATTGATCAAGGGAATTCGATATCCATAGGTGTGAACGTAACAGCATTTCTTGATAGTGATCTTAAAAAAGAAGGTTATATTTTGACACTTCGTGATATGACGGCTGGTAAAGAGCTAGAAAGATTACGAAAAATAGATCAAATGAAATCGGATTTTGTGAACAATGTTTCTCACGAACTAAGAACACCACTTACCTCTATAGCAGCTTACACGGAAGCGCTTCAAGGTATGTTGGAGGATGAAACACATCAGAATTTTTTAGGAGTTATTAGTTCTGAGGCGGATCGTTTGCTTTCGTTGATTGAAAACTTATTGAATGTATCACGTATTGAATCAGGTAAAATGACATTACATAAAGAAGATTTGATGATTACCGAATTAGTTCAAAGGGTAGTGGATATCACAAAAGTACAAAGTGACAAGCATCAAGTGATATCTGAGCAATGTGGAGGTATACCAACCCTAATGCTAGATCGTGATAAAATGATAGAGGTGTTACTTAATATTGTTGGAAATGCGATTAAATACTCTCCCGCAGGGGGAGATGTTATTATCACAACCTCTTTACATGACGGAAATGTATGTGTTGCCGTGAGTGATCAGGGAATAGGGCTCAGTAAAGAAGATTGCCAGAAGGTTTTTGATCAATTTTACCGTGTTGACAGTTCAGACACGGCGGCTATTGGTGGAACGGGGCTTGGTTTAGCGATCACCCAATCTATTGTCACGGCCCATGGAGGCGTGATAAAAGTTGAATCGAAACTGGGGGAAGGGTCAATCTTTTCAGTATTGTTTCCAAGTGGTTCGTCTGGAGGTTCAGATGAAATTGAACTGTTTGATAATGATTCTGTTTTTTCATAATTTTTTACAATTACTCCTAGAATCATTAATAATTGGGGTATGCTACAGTAACACAGCAACAGATTTTGAGGAAACATGGGACTTTTCGGTGAAAAAAAGAAAAAAATCATCATTGCAGAGGATGATGCAAATATTCGTAATATTATTAAATTTACGCTGGAATCAGCTGGTTATAAAGTTGTCGAATTTGAAAATGGTGGCTTAGCATTGGAAGCTATCCCCAAAGAAATGCCAGATGCCATTGTTTTAGACGTGATGATGCCCATCAAAAATGGTTTTGAGGTGTGTTATGAAGTCAAGCAAAACACCAAACTCAACCATATTCCTATCCTCATTTTAACAGCTACCACACAAACATCCTCAAAATCAGATGATTATTGGAAAATTCGTTCCAAAGCGGATGCTTTTATCACTAAACCTTTTAAGGCGGCAGTGTTGGTCAGTGAAATTAAGGATATGATTGCCGCTAGTAGTAGCGGGGGGGCTGAATATCGTATTTGATCAACTTCTAATATGCGTCAAATCTACGCATGGCAAACAGCATCTACAAATATAGATACCTCTATTTATTTCCGTATGCCTCGAAAAATTTTAAACCAATACTTCAGATGAATGCCATAAGAATCAAAACTAATTTTTAGTACATTGTAAGTGAATTTGAAACTTTTTTGAGAAAAGTTAAAGTTATTCTTGCGTTTTTATCGATAGATTTATTGTAAGAGGAAACGTTTAGAGGCGTTTGGAAGAAAATAAAAAGCTTCAAGGATGAAGCTTATCTTTATGCACAAGGATGTGTGTCATAACCTCGCACTGGCATAGGTGCCACAGAATTAGAGAATGTTTAAGTGTTGGGAAGGTTTTCATGGATGAGTCGCAAACAGTGTTGAGGGGGATACCACTTTCAATATCACAAGTAGAAGCAATTACAGGTATCAATAAACCAACACTCAGGTATTGGGAAAGAAATTTTGAAGGTTATTTGAATCCTCGTCGCAGTATGGGCAACCAACGTAGCTATAACATGGAGGAAGTTCAAAAAATCATTCAAATTAAGAAGTTGTTGAAAACGGAAGGTTATACGATTGTTGGCGCTAAGAAAAAATTAGGTTTGGCTTAAGAGGGGAGTGTTAGATGACTCGTATTAATACTAATATAGCATCTCTTAGAGCTGTCAACAATTTAGCAGACAACAACCGAATGTTGGGTAAAAGCCTAGAGAGATTGTCGACAGGATTGAAAATTAACCGTGCATCCGACGGTCCTGCGGCGTTAATAATTTCAGAAAGATTAAAAGGTCAAGTCGCCTCATTAAAACAAGCGGTAGAAACAAGTGACCGTGCGAATCAGATGGTGTCCACGGCAGAATCTGCCTTGTCTGAAGTGAGTAGTTTGTTGATTACGATGCAAGATTTGATTATAGAAGCTTCCAATGATGGGGCATTATCTATAGAAGAAGTTTTGGCTAATCAATTTCAGGTTGATTCGGCGATTGAGACGATTACTCGAATTGCTTCAGTGACAAGTTATGCGGGCACACCTTTGTTGAATGGTAATTTTGATTATGTTGTTAGCGGCATGAGCCGTTCGACTGTTGCAGATTTCGGCATACATGGTGCACAAATCACAAATGGAGTTTCAAACATCGCTGTAGAAGTGACGGTGACCTCAAATGCAGAAAGGGCCATATTGTCTGTTACTTCGGCATCTGTCACAACAAGTACGTTATCAGGGTTAAATTTACTCGTCACTGGAAATTTGGGTTCAGAGTTGATTAATTTTGGAGTTCAAGCGAATACATCAGCGATAGCTAATGCTGTGAATTCTCTCAGTTATGCTACAGGTGTGAATGCGACAATTTCAGGAGTGAATTTGTTTTTTCAGTCAACAGAATATGGTAAAGATCAATTTGTTCAAATTCATGATGTGACAAAAGGGAATATTGGCAGTGAGTTGATTTATACAAGAGATGAAGGTGTTGATATCGAGGCAAGTATCAACGGCACAAAAGCAGCTTCAAGAGGTTTAAGTATATCCACCAACACCTTTGAGTTGAATACATTTATGAAGCTCAGTGCTAATTTTTTCACAACTAATGCAGTAGTTGCTGGGGTTTCGGCTTCCACAACTTTTTATGTCACGGGTGGAGGAGCAACGTTTCAATTAGGTGATGATGCCAATATACGTGATCAAGAATTTATTGGAATACAAAGAATGACAGCAGATAATTTGGGAGATAGAACTATAGGATTTTTAAGTGATATCGTAACAGGTGGATTAGCAGACTTATCTACAAATCCTGAAGTGGCACATAAAATTGTTCAATCTGCTATTGATGATGTCACTTCATTGAGGGCTCGATTAGGTGCTTTTGTATCAAATACCTTAGACACAAACACTAACTCTCTCAATGATGCTATTTTATCGCTTGAATCCAGTTTATCTCGAATTGTTGACACTGATTTTGCTGCGGCAACAGCTGAATTTACTAAGAACCAAATACTCGTTCAAGCTGGAACTTCTATCTTAGCTCAGGCTAATGTGACACAGCAAAATGTGCTTCAGTTACTTCAATAGTATTAAAGACAATTTATTTATTAATCCAAGGAGGCGTAACCAAAATGGTTATGCTTCTGTTTTATTCAATTGATATAATTGTGGATAAACCTGAGACATCAATTAGAGTGCGTTATTCAGAAACAGATCAAATGGGTGTGGCTTATCATGGTTCGTTGATTCCTTGGTTTGAGGTTGGACGAACGGATCTTTTGAGGTTTACTGGTATGTCATATTGTGACATTGAAAAAAAATATGGTATCCATTTGGCTGTCGTAGGTGCATCACTTACTTACAGCAAGCGTATTCATTATGATGATACGCTTGTGATAGATACAACTCTAACAGAAATGGGTAAAAGTCGATTAACTTTCAGCTACCGAGTATTAAGAGAGAATGTGTTAGTGGCGACAGGTCACAGTACTCATGTCTGTGTTGATGAGTCGGGCAAGCCTCAACGATGGCCGAGAGAAATTAATCAACAATTTACTCAAATGCTTCAATTAAATGGCAAGTGAAAAAAAGAGGTTTTTGACAGCTTCTAATGTTATTAAGCTTTTAGTTACCAGTTTTTTTCTGTTTGTGGTGTTTAAAAATATCCAATGGAACGACCATATTTACCTGTATAAGGGTGATCCGATTGAATTGGGTAAGGTCACTCGTTTTTCAGATTCTACAAATGATTTTTATTATCATGATAGTCGGTTAAATAAAGAAGTTCATGTTTTTTTAAATCTTCATTTTAATAGGGATGATGAGCCAAAAAATATTATTGAAAAAATTCAGTCGTTCTTTTCAAGTGGTGATTCAAAAGACAAGAAATACTATATGTTTGAAACTCTTCCACAACAAGTGGGGGATCCTGCAATGGTGCGTCCTTTGTCTCGACTTGTGGGCCATTTAAAGGATCATAAAAAACCACCATTGAATTCAACAAAATTTGATTTCACAATAATTGTTGGTGATACTGATAAAAACATTTCCATCACCACAAAAAATATTGCAGGTGGCATAGAGTTGGGAGTCAAACCCAGTGTGCCCAGTTTGTTAAGAACTATAAATATGGGTTATTTTTTAACTGCCTTTTTTCTGATTTCTTTAAGTCAATTATTACCCGCCTTCAGATGGAAAATTATTATGTCTTCAGGTGGAATGAAAATGTCTCAATGGAAAGCGATCAAATTGGTGTATATGGGTTATTTTATCACTCAGGTGTTGCCCAGTGTTGGTGATATTTTTAGAGCGGTCGTTGTCGCTAGAGAAAATGCAGTTGATAGGGCAACCGCTGCCTTATCTGTGTTTATTGATCGAATTGTGGGGCTATTTTCGGTGGTGATTATTGGTTCGGTCACTATTTTACTTCAATTCAATAACCCTCATATTGCACCCTATCGTAGCCAAATGTTTATTCCTATGATTTTACTTTTTGCCTTTTCGGTGGTGTATTTTTCACGCTCGCTCAGAAAAATAACAGGATTTGAATGGGTTTTATCTCATTTACCTTTAGGGAAGAAAATTAGAGAAATCGAAGAAAAAGTATTTATTTATCGTACAAGAAAAAAGGCATTAGCAATGGCTTTTGCTATTACAGCTGTTGTTCAAATTAATTTTATTTTGGTCAATTACCTTCTAGCACGTTCATTAGGCTTGCCTGAGGGCAATTTGATGCATTTTTTCCTCATTATTCCGATAATTACGGTAATTGTGGCGATTCCAATTTCAATGGGCGGTTTTGGGGTAAGAGAAAGCTTGTTTATGAGCCTTTTTACGGCTTTAGGTATGAATTCGGGCATTGGTATCACCACTTCGATTTTACAATGGGTCATATTAATGGTGTGGAGCTTGCCTGGAGGTTTGGCTTTACTTTCTTTTAAAAAAGAGTATAAATCTGAACCTTTTTCTTGAGCCCTCGTTTTCGTAAGATAAGCAAAACTTCGATGAAATCATGAATTGTTGCCTTGCAAGGAGAACGGAATGGACCACTTACAAAAAGCCCGGGTCAAAGTGATCAAATACATCAAAACAGGGAAAATCACCAAAGAAGCGGGTGAAATTGCACTATCCCATGTCAAAAAATTTGCTACTCAAGGAAAGATGGCTGATGTCGATGTTATTCTAGAAAAAATAGGAGCTATCAAAGCGGGAACCACTAAGAAGATTTTGTCTGTTAATAAAAAATCAAATCCCTATACACAAAAGAGAAAACCTAGAAGTAAAACGCCATTGATTGTTGGTGTAGTTCTTTTTGTGCTTGTCGGAGTGGGATTGTTTTTTATCATATCTAATACCCGAGAAAAACAAGCTGCTCATCAAAGAAGAATTGAAAGTCAAGCTGAAGCAGACGCGGCTACCAGAAGAGGGGATGACGCAAGGAGTTTAGACAAGGTTGTTGGTGAAGATGCGGTGAAAGAAGAAACTTCTGACAAGTCAGAAGAAGAAGTGAAGCCAGATGAAACTGCAGATAAAAAGCCAAAAGAAGAATCAAAAGAAGGGGCTGAAGAACAATCAAAAGAAGAAGAAGCTGCTACAGAAAAGCCTAAAGAGGAGAAAAAGAAATATTCAGTTGAGTAAATAATAAAAAATCGTTTATATTTTTTAAATATTAAGGGTGGGTTTTTAAACCCACCCTTTTTTTATGCGTAATTTTTATTAACAAAATCCCAATTCACAAGATTCCAAAAAGCTTCAATGTATTTGGGGCGAGCGTTTCTATAATCCACATAATAAGCGTGTTCCCATACATCAATAGTCAGAATTACTGTTTTACCGTGGGCAATAGGTGTATCGGCATTGCTTGTACTTTCAATAGCCAAAGAGCCATCACTGTTTTTTATTAGCCATGTCCAGCCACTACCAAAGTTCTTGGCAGCTGCGGTACTTAAAGCGGTCTTGAATTCATCAAAACTACCAAAAGAACTGTTGATCGCATCAGCAACGGCACCTGTCGCTACTCCGCCACCATTTGGATTCAAACAATTCCAGTAAAAAGTATGATTCCATACTTGTGCGGCGTTGTTAAAGACACCTGCGGGTAAATCAGTGGAAGCAATGATGTCTTCCAAGCTTTTACCAGCTAGCTCACCATCTTGTATTAGGTTGTTCAAATTAGTGACATAGGCATTATGATGTTTGCCATAGTGGTAATCTATTGTTTCTGAAGAGATATGTGGTTCCAATCCATTTTTTTCATAAGGGAGTTTGGGGAGTTCAAAAGCCATTTTTGCACCTTCCATTTATAAGTTGATTTTCAATGTCATGGGGATTTTTCCCCCATAGCGTTATTTTACCCACTATTAAATATTGATCAATGCTAAATATGATTTTGGTGAGTGATAACGTAGGGGCACTGATGTGTGTGCCCTTACAAATATTAATATTTATTGCAGTGGGTTTAATGTTTATTAATAGGAACGAGCAAAAACAACACGTTGTTTTGATTCACCACCACATCGTATGCATTGTCCGCTTTCATTATCGTGTTGCAATGGGATGTTGCGGATGGTTAGTTGTTGATCTTTGTAATAGGTTTCACATTCTTCTTTGCCACACCAATGAGTCAGCGCAAATCCGCCTTGAATGCCTTGTTCACTTGTGTGTTTGAAGAAATTAAGAAATTCTTCCTCAGTGTTCACTTTTTTACTGTGTTCTGTGCTGTACTTTTTAGCTTGAGCAAAAAGATTGCTTTGAATTTCTGTCAAGATATCAGGTAGGGATGCAAGGCAATCGTCACGGTTTAAAAATTGTTTGTCTTTTGGTGCTTTGTCGCGACGTGTGAGACAAATTTTATTGTCATCCACATCACGTGGCCCAATTTCAAGACGTACAGGAACTCCTTTTTTTACCCAGTACCATGTTTTTTCTCCACCACGTTTGTCTGTACGGTCTACTTTGACACGTAGTCGTTCTTCACGGTAACGTAGAGTTTTGAGTTTTTCAACTATGTCGTTGATGTAGTTCATCACTTTTTCTTTAACATCATCTTTGGGTATGACCGGAATAATAATAATTTGTTGAGGAGCTATGGCAGGGGGAAGCCGCAAACCATCATCATCTGAATGAGTCATGATCAAGGCGCCTATTAACCGTGTACTGACACCCCAGGAAGTCGTCCACACATACTCTTCTTTATTTTCTTCTGTCATGTATTTTATGTTAGAAGATTTGGCAAAATTTTGCCCTAGAAAGTGTGACGTGCCTGCTTGCAGAGCTTTGCCATCTTGCATCATGGCTTCAATCGAATACGTTTTAACAGCACCTGGGAATCGCTCACTGGCTGTTTTTTCACCATGAATCACAGGGACGGCCAAAAATTCTTGAGAAAAATCTTTGTAGATCTGTAACATTTGTAAGGTTTCGTCCACAGCTTCTTCTGAAGTGGCGTGGCAGGTATGACCTTCTTGCCATAAAAATTCAGCACTACGTAAAAACAAGCGTGTACGCATTTCCCAACGCAGTACATTGGCCCATTGGTTGATAAGAAGGGGAAGGTCACGGTAAGAATTCACCCATTTGGCGAAACTTGCTCCAATAATTGTTTCAGAAGTCGGGCGTACAACTAAGGGTTCTTCCAATTTACCTGCGGGGTCCAAGCCTCCTTCAGAGTTTTCTTCAAGACGGTGGTGGGTGACAACCGCACATTCTTTGGCAAAACCATCCACATGCTCAGCTTCTTTTTCAAAAAACTTTAAAGGAATAAGAAGTGGGAAATAGGCATTTTCATGCCCCGTTTCTTTAAATCGTTTATCCAGATCTTTTTGAATATTTTCCCAAAGAGCAAATCCCCAAGGTTTAATGACCATACATCCTCTGACATCTGAATTTTCAGCCAAATCAGCTGCCATAATCACCTGCTGGTACCACTCGTTATAGTCTTCTTGACGCGTAGGAGAAATTGCATTTTTGTTGTTTTTAGCCATAAGCCGAGAATTATACGGTAATTAGCAATTTTGGCTATGTTTTTTAGATATTTCAATGAATTTTGACATGATAGAAAGTAAGGGTGAGTCAATAAATAAATTTATTAATTCAGATCCATATTTTTGGATAAAGGGGTATTTTAGAAAGAGGCTCACGATAAAATGTTCGTGAAATGTTCGAAAAAATTAAACGTTTGATACTTGGTGAAGCAAAAGATATCGAGTCTTCTTCTGTTTTCCATAAGATGAGTCTGGTTGCGCTGTTGGCTTGGGTGGGATTGGGGGCTGATGGTTTATCTTCTTCTGCTTATGGTCCAGAAGAAATTTACAGGGCCTTCGAAAGCGGTACAGATTTTTCACATTATATTTTACCCATCGCTCTTATTATGATTTTCACGATCTTTATTATCACAGCGACCTATTGTCAGGTAGTTAAAATTTTTCCTTCAGGTGGTGGCGGTTATAAAGTAGCCTCAGAACTGTTGGGTCCTAAGGTAGGGATTGTGTCGGGAATGGCTTTGTTGGTGGATTATGTGCTCACTATTTCTATTTCCTGTTCTCATGCAGCTAAGGAATTGGTAGGCCTGTTTCATCCGAGTACTAGTGTGAATGTTGTGGTGTTTGCTGTGATTGGCATCATTGTATTGTTGGTGATGATGAATTTGAGGGGGGTTAAAGAAAGCATCTATGTGATGTTACCCATTTTCTTTGTGTTTTTAGCTACCCATGTGATTGGCGTCTTTTACGGTATTTTTAGTCATTCGGGTGAAGTGGTTGAGTTGGCTAATTCAACTGTGACAGAGTTTTCAAAAGAATTTAAAGATAATTCAGCAGATGGTTTTTGGTTTGGTTGCTTAGCCATACTGGCAATGATGGTTCCTCTTTTGACCGCCTTCACCAAAGGGGCCGGAACGTTCACGGGTATTGAAGCGGTTTCTAACTCTATGCAAATTCTTCGCGAGCCAAGAGAAAAAACGGCAATCAAAACGATGATCATGATGGCTATTTCTTTGTCGTTTATGGCGGCAGGTATTTTGATTTGTTACCAGTTGATCGATGTTAATGCAATTATAGCTAACTCCGATCATGGCGGGGCTCATGTTCCCTACAATAATATTCTTTTTGAAGAGGTGTCTAAAAGCTGGGGGGCTTTGGGTAATAAATTTGTTTATGTGGCCATTGTCAGTGAAGCTTTTATCTTATTTGTAGCTGCACAAGCTGGTTTTGTAGGAGGACCACGCATGTTGGCGACTATGGCACCTGATGGCTGGGTGCCACGCTGGTTTTCTCGTTTGAGTAACCGATTAGTGGTGTACGATGGTGTTTGGTTTATGGGATTAGGTGCGATATTTTTTGTTCTTATTACTGAAGCTAATGTTCAACAGTTGATCGTAATGTATTCCATTAATGTGTTCATCACTTTTTTTATCACTCACGTGGGTATGGTGGTGCATTGGTGGAAGCAAAAAAAATTAAAGAAGAAGTGGTTCAAAGGCTTTTTGATTTGTAGCACGGGAACATTTTTAACAGGTTTGTTAATGGTCTTTATTTTATTTGAAAATTTTACCAAAGGAGCGTGGGTGGCCGTACTCACAATCGTGATGATCGCTATCGCATTTATGGTAAAGGCTCACTACAGTGGCATAGGCCGCATGATCAAAGAATTAAATATGTTGGCAAAGGTTCCTTTGGGCAATAAAAAACCACCAGAAACTGTAGATAAAAAGGCGCCGACGGCCGTGGTGATGGTCAGTGGATATAACGGGATGGGACATCATGCCTTACTTAATATCTTCAAAGCATTTCCCGAGTACTACAAAAATTTTGTTTTTGTCTCGATGGCGGTGATAGATTTTGACAAATTCACCACGCCTGAAGAGGTCCAAGCCTATAAAAAGAAATGTCGTGAAGATTTGAATCAGTATATTGCCTTTGTGAACAGTTTTGGTTATTACGGTGAAGTACGCTTTGCCACAGGTTTGGACAGCGTGGAAGGTTTAGAAAAAATGTGTCAAGAAGTGGCTAAAGAGTATTCAAATTGTTTGATGTTCGGTGGTCAATTAGTCTTTCCCAAAGAAAATTTTTGGACAAGAGCTCTACATAGAAATGCCACCCATGATTTGCAAAAACGCCTGCACTGCAAAGGTATCGGTTTGATGATCTTGCCTGTTAAGTTGGATAACACGTTGTAGGCACGACAGTGGATACGTTTAAATGGATTTTGAAACTACGGAAATAATATGTATTGCTGCTGCGGGTTTGTTGTTTGGTTTGTTTGGTGGTAGTTTGGGCGTGGGCAGTGGATTGATGGGTTTGCCTTTTTTGACTGAAGTGATAGGTTTGGATTTTGCTGTTTCTCGTATGACTTGTATTAGTAACAATATTTTTATTTCATTGTCGGCAGTTATCAAACATCGTCGAAAACAACGTTCATTTACAGGTTGTGGTTTGTTGATCATTACAACAATTCCTGGTTTGTTTGTCGGGATGTATACCCTTGATAAGGTCGCTAATCAAAAAGCTTTGTGGATGATTTATTGTATTTTTGCCTTAGCCGTTTTGTTATTGTTTTTGAGTAAAGGTAAACCGTTAGACTTAGATGATTTTGTGGTATCTCCGATAAAATTTTCAATCATTGGCATTATTGTAGGATTCTTTACGATTACGGTAGGAATTGGAGGTGGAGGAATTATGGTTCCCTTGCTCAATCGTTGGGCAAAAATACCTATCAAACGTGCAATTGTGATTTCTTCTGCCACCATCATTGCTACATCTGTAATGGCTTTTGTTATGGCACAAAACGTGACGACAATGCATGTCAGCATGCAGGGCATCACAATTTCCGCAATTATGCTTCCAGGAATGTTGATTGGAGGTTATTTTGGAGGTGAATTGGGCCAGAAATTGCCAAATATTGTGATAAAATCTGTTTTTTGTATTATCATCCTTATTGGATTGTATAAAGGAATCGAAAAAATTATCGTATGAGTGAAAAACTGACAAGCGTGACATTACAGGCTCTAAAAGGCCAGCGGAAGATAACTTCTGTGACGGCGTATGATTATTTTTCTGCCCGTATGGCTGAAGCCGCAGAAATTGATTTTATTTTGGTGGGCGATAGCATGGGAATGGTGTTGCAAGGCCATAAAGACACCCTCAAGGTGGAGGTCCCGCATATGATCTATCATAGCTCGGCAGTGCGTCGAGGGGCTCCGAAGACTTATTTGGTGACGGATATGCCTTGGATGAGTTTTCATATCAGCGTTGCTGAAACTCTAAAAAATGCTTCTCGTCTCATTAAAGATGGTGCGGCAGAAGCCGTTAAAATTGAAGGTGGTATAAAACGCCAAGTAATGATAGAGGCCTGTGTGAATGCTGAAATTCCCGTGATGGCACATATTGGTCTCACTCCACAATCGATCAACACTTTAGGGGGCTTTAAAATACAAAAAGAAAAACAACGTTTGATTGAAGACGCCAAAGCCGTAGAAGCAGCGGGTGCCTTTGCTGTTGTATTGGAATCCATTCCCAGTGATATTGCCGGAGAGATCACCGACATGTTATCGATACCTACCATTGGTATAGGTGCGGGTGTGAATTGTGATGGTCAAATTTTGGTGTGGCATGACCTTTTGGGAATAAATGACAAACATTTGCCATTCTTTGTTAAAAAATACAGTAATTTTTACGAGACAGGGGTCGAAGCACTTAAAGAATACGCCAAAGAAGTTAAAAATAAAGAATTTCCAGAACAAGTACATAGTTATTCTGATTTGAAATTCAGAAAGAATACATTATGAAACAAACCGTGCTGATTACAGGGGGAGCTGGTTTTATAGGAACTTACCTAACACGAGAACTGTTGGGTAGAGGTTACAAGGTTCTTGTATTAGATGATTTGAGTACAGGAGAAAGTTCAAATCTAGATGAATTCAAATCTAATGAAGATTTTAACTATCACATTGATTCGTTTACCAATGAATCATTATTGGCAGAATTAATTGATCGCGCAGATAAGATTGTACACTTGGCAGCGGCTGTTGGGGTGATGTTGATCGTTGAAGACCCAGTAAGAACGATTGAAACCAATATCATGGGAAGTGAATTGGTGTTTCGTCATGCTCGTAAAAAGAAAAAACCCGTTTTGGTGGCCAGTACCTCTGAGGTTTATGGTAAATCCACCAAATTTCCGTTCAATGAAGATGATGATGTGGTTTTGGGAGCGACTAACAAAAGTCGCTGGGCTTATGCAGCCAGTAAGATGATCGATGAATTTTTATCTTTGGCTTATCATCGGCAGTATGGTTTGCCCGTTCGTATTGTGAGATTTTTTAACACAGTTGGTCCAGGTCAGGTAGGACATTATGGAATGGTGATACCTCGATTAGTGACCCAAGCGTTAGAAGGCAAAAAATTAAGTGTGTATGGCGATGGTTTGCAACAACGCTGCTTTGGTTATGTCGGTGATGTGGTTAAAGGGGTGGCCGATATACTTGAATGTGATGCGGCTATAGGTGAAGTGGTTAATTTGGGCAACGATCAAGAAATTTCAATTCTAAAATTAGCAGAAAAGATTAATGAGATGACAGAAAATAAAGCGGGTATTGAAATGCTTCCCTATACTGAAGCCTATGGAAAAGGTTTTGAGGACATGACAAGAAGAGTTCCAGATATTTCCAAGGCCAAAAAACTGATAGGCTTTAATGTCACAACTCAAATAGATGACATATTGACTAAAGTGATCGAAGATATAAAGGGGAAGGTCAAATGAAGGGCGTCATATTGGCTGGAGGATTAGGTTCAAGATTAAGACCTATGACAAAAGTAACCAACAAGCATTTGTTACCCGTTTACAATCAACCTATGATTTACTACCCCATTCAATGCCTTGTTAATGCGGGAATCAAAGATATCATGATTGTGACTGGAGGCAACTCCAGTGGTGATTTTCTAAAACTTTTGGGTAATGGAAGTGAGTTTGGTATCCGTGGTTTGCAATACGCTTATCAAGAAGGTGAAGGGGGGATTGCGGAAGCATTGGACCTTGCAGAATATTTTGCTGCAGGTGAAAAAATATGTGTGATATTAGGGGACAATATTATAGAAACAAACATTATTTCAGCAGCTAAAGAGTTTGAATCTCAAGAAAAAGGCGGGATGATTTTACTTAAGGACGTCCCTGATCCAGAAAGATTTGGTGTTGTGCAATTTGATAACAATCAACAAGTCACGGGTATTGTTGAAAAACCCCAAAATCCACCATCAAATAAAGCGGTGATAGGTATTTACTTTTATGATGGAAGTGTATTCGAAAAAATTAAAAACTGTGAGAGATCCGCAAGAGGAGAACTTGAAATTACGGATGTTAATAATTTCTATCTGAATGAAGGTACCTTAAATCACAAAGAAATTGAGGGTTGGTGGAGTGATGCGGGTACCTTAGAGAGTTTGCATCGTGTGAGTAATATGATTGCAGAAACAGGCGCAAACAAAGTTTAATATAGAGAAAATAGGAAATCAAATGAGTAAAAAGGCATTAATAACAGGAATAACAGGGCAAGACGGATCTTATCTGGCAGATTATTTACTGGAATTAGGTTATGAAGTGCATGGGATGATAAGGCGTAGCAGTACCGAAACCAATGAACGTATCAAACATCTTGAAGGTAAAATTTCCCTACATCTAGGAGACTTGCATGATCAAGTTAGTTTAATTTCCATTATTAACAAAGTGGAACCCGATGAGATATATAATCTAGCAGCACAAAGTTTTGTTCCTGCATCTTGGGAACAGCCTGTATTGACGGGTGAATACACAGGTCTAGGCGTTACAAAAATGCTTGAAGCTATGAAAACCGTAAATCCAAAGATTAAATTTTATCAAGCTTCTTCCAGTGAAATGTTTGGTAAGGTTCTAGAGACACCCCAATCTGAAGACACTCCCTTTTACCCAAGAAGTCCATATGGTGTGGCCAAAGTCTATGGACACTTTATTACGGTGAATTATAGAGAGTCTTATGATTTGTATGCTTGCAGTGGCATTCTTTTTAACCACGAGTCTCCCCGAAGAGGTTTAGAATTTGTCACGCGAAAAATCACTTATAACGTAGCGTTAATCAAAAATGGCCTCAAAGACAAAATTGGCATGGGAAATCTTGATGCAAAACGTGATTGGGGCTTTGCCGGTGATTATGTCAGAATGATGTATTTGATGCTTCAGCAAGATGTCGCAGACGACTATGTCATTGCTTCAGGTTCAACACATACGGTGAAAGATTTTTTGGATATCGCTTTTTCTCATGTGGGTTTGAATTATCAGGATCATGTGTATAAAGACCCACGTTTTGTCCGCCCTGCAGAAGTAGATATCTTATTAGGTGATTGTTCAAAAGCAAAAGAGAAATTAGGTTGGGAAATCAAGGTTTCTTTTGAAGATTTAGTGAAAATGATGGTTGAATCTGATTTGAAGCTAGTCAAAGATGGACGTTAATTCAGAGCAATTGATTATTGATTTACTCGATGAGGTCGTTGATTTACAGCAGTCAAAAGTAAGAGAATTAGCGCGACGGATTGTGCCTACGGCAACAGATGAAGATTTGCTTAACCCACATGATTTGTCAGAACTTAATGAAAATATGCATTTTAATTATGAAGATGGTTATTTGAATGGCCTAATAAGTGTCCGAATCGCTATTTTGGCGCTATCCAAACGATAATACATATATATTTTTTTATGAAATATTATTTAAATATATTTTTTTTTCTGTAATTTTGTCACAATGGTTTCTGAGAGAAGATTAGCTTAAAAGGAGAAGAACATGGTTTCATTAGGAACAGCTTTAGCATATCTCAATACATTAGGGCGTCGTTCACCAGCAGAAAAAATTCTGTTGATGCACCTTATTTATACACTAGACAACAATCCTGGGGGATTGGTTGAAGGTTCAGCTCAGCTTATGGCTAAAACCATGGGTTTTTCAGCTCGTTCATTTCAACGTCATGTGAGCAAACTTAAGACTCGGGGTATCCTGACAGTTCATAATGCCAAATCGTCAAATGGCATGATTGCTGCAAATCAGTATTCATTGCCTGGTTGGGCAGAATTTGTCAATACTCATCAGAAGATTGCTGCATAGATCTGCTGCTGGTCGCACGATACTTTTTATCGACAACACAATAACGCTACCTTATTTACAAAAGGTAGCGTTATTATTTAGTTATGTGTAACGATAACAAGGATGCTGATTTAACAGTATTAGACAGCCAGTTTGGCAAGGGTGATTCTCAAACGGAATTTGACAAACGAGGTTTGCCCAATAGAAAACCATCGATAAAAAAACCAATAATTATTGTTGTGATTATTTTTTTATTGTCCGTCTTGTGTGTGACAGATCCCCTCGGTTTATTTGTTGATAATGCTGCTGAAGAAAAATTAAAATTCATAGCCATAGAAAATAACATCTATTTAGCTTTGCAAAAAAATGATTGGGATAGTTCTCGTTCCCAACTTGCATTGATTTTGGCTAGTGATTTACAGAAGATCAATTCCTGGCTTAATGAAGTAGTTGTTATCACTCATCTAATCAAGCAGAGGGAATGGGCTAAGGCATATGAGATGAATTTGTCTCCAGTACCTTATCTTACATCATTGTCTGACCATGATTTTAATCTTTTGATAAAGGATAAAAATAAAGAGATAAAATCAAAAATAAGCTCTGAATTTCAGACGAAAGAAAAATGGGTCAATTGTGATAAAGATGATCTGTTAGCATTACGCGTCTTGTTTAATGACACGCCTGATAACTCTACATATAAAATTGAAATCAATGAATCGTTGACACTGCAAATACAGCGAAAAAGAATGCTGTTACAGGGGCAATTTAAAAAAGCGCTGACATTTGAAAACTGGGAACAATGTGAATTAGTTCTCAAGAACTGGTCTCATTTGATTCCTGATGATGATACCAAAGAATACCAGCAACAGTTTATTGAAAATAAACAATCCTATGAACAAAATAAAAGATGTTATGCATATGTGGTATCCGGACAGGTTGTTAAGGCTGTTTCAGAGATATCAGCTCATCCCTCAAAGGAAGGTCGTTATGCAGAATCTCTAAATAATATTTATAAAGGTTTTTTAGCTTTAGAATCACAAAAAATAAAATTCAACCTTATGTTTGAAGCCTTTAACAATGGGTTATGGGATAACGCCTTTGATTTGATGAGTGATTTACAAAATGGCGGCGATAATGCTGTATTAGCTATTGTTAAGGATCATTGGTCAAAATTGGCACTTCTGGATATCACACGTCGAGATGCGTCACAAAACAATGTGGACGAAATAGCAGCCGTTCTTAAAGTTTGCAAGCAAATTTTAAGATTGTTACCTGAGAACGAGTCTCCCTATAAAAAAAATATTATGGAAGAAATTGTGCAACACACAGCAACATTACAGCAGTATCTTGAAGAGTTGAAAAATAAGTATGAAAGTTATTGGGCCATTGAAAAGTATCCTGAAGCTTACAATTCTTTGAAAAAAATAGTGGCTATTCAAGCAGAAAACAACTGGGCCAATACAAAGCTACTCATGATCAGTGCAACGGCAGACAAACTATTTTCAGAAATTTATGTACTGTACAGTTATGATAAAGAAATGGCAAAAAAAAGATTTGAGGAACTAGAATTCTTATTGCCTGAAGATCATTCCCTAGTGATAAAGGCCCGTAAAATAATCTCATCACAATGAAGCCCCTTGTTATTACAGGTCCCACAGCGGGGGGGAAGTCAAAGCTCTCTTTAGAACTCTCAGAACATATTTCTATGGAAATTATTTCCATGGATTCCATGGCTATTTTTAAAGAGGCTCCCATCGTTACGGATCAGCTCTCACAAGAAGCACGTGAAAAATGTCCTCATCATTTGATCGATTTTTTAGAGGTCGAAGAGGAATACAGTACTGCTGATTGGAAGCGGCAAGCAGAACAACACATTAATACTATTCAATCTAAAAATAAGTTGCCTGTTTTTGTAGGTGGCACATTTCTTTACTTGTCTTCTCTATTGCAGGGCATTCACTCTCTTCCACCAGCGGATAACACTATTAGGGCCCATCACCAAGATATTTTTGACAATGAGGGTCCAGCAGTTTTATGGGAGAAGCTCAATTATATAGATGCAGAAACAGCAACGCAATTACATCCCAATGATCTCAAACGGGTGTCTCGTGCTTTAGAAATATACGAACTCAGTGGAAAAACACGCAGTGATATATTCAGTAGCAGTGAACCAAATAAAATAGATTGTGATGTGGTATTTTTGGATTGGGATAGAGGAGAAATCTATAAAAGATGTGATGAACGTGTTGATGTGATGGTTAAAAGTGGATTGATTGAAGAAATTGATCAATTACGACACAGAGCGTTGTCTCAATCGTTCAAGCAAGCCGTGGGTGTTAGGGAAGTGATATCTTATTTGAAAGGTGATATGAGCAAAGAGACAATGCTTGATGAAATGAAAAAGAAAACCAGGCACTTGGCCAAACATCAGTTCACTTGGGCGAAGCGTTTAAATGTGACTTATCTAGGAGGTGATAGTCCTAGTTTGCTAGGTGAAATTAGAAAAATAGCTCTGAATTGATAGGATGGTAATGTTAGGTCAATTAAACTGATTTTGTAGAGGATTTTATTTGATTTATTTTGTAATTTGTGTGATAAAGTGATACAGATGTGTAGTTGTTGAAGACTATAATTGCTAATGAATTGACGATGAAAGGTTTGGTGAAAAACATGGTTTCAATAATGAAAAAAATAGTTGTATTAGGAATTGCGTTGTTCTTAGTTGCATGTACTTTGGCGGAAGAACCGGAGCTGAATACGACGGTTGAAATCGAATTACCCGCTCTTTTTTCTGATGGCATGGTTCTTCAACGTCAGGCCAAAATACCTGTATGGGGTTGGGCAGTGAAAAATGCAAACGTTACCGTCACTTTTTCTAATCAAAGCAAAAGCACCACAGCGGGTGAAGATGGTAAATGGCTGTTGTACCTTGATCCGCTTACAGCGAGTGCTGAACCCGCCGAATTTACGGTGAAGGTTGGTGATAAAAGTAAGGTTGTCAAGGATGTATTGGTGGGTGAGGTGTGGCTATGTTCAGGCCAATCTAATATGGATTTTACCTTGAAATCGATTTCTAATAAATCAAAAAAAGTTGATCCGTATGCTCTTGCAGATATGGTCAAAAAAGAGATCACAGAGGCGAGAGATCCCTTGTTGAGGCAAATTAAGGTAGAAAAATGCCTTTCACCCTTTAGCGTTAAAGAAAAATTTGAAGGCGAATGGATCAATAGTTCGCCAGATAATAATGCTTCTTTTACAGCCGTAGGTTACTATTTTGCTCGCGTACTTCGTAAAAAATTAAATGTACCTGTAGGATTAATCAAATCTGCGTGGGGGGGGACTCGTGTGGAGCCATGGATCCCTATGGAAGCGTACCAAGGATCTGAAAAACTCAAAACCTATTATCAACAAGAAATAGGTACTGTAAAAAATTGGGACCCTATTAAAGCAAAGGAGCTTTATGAAAAGCAACTTGCTGAATGGAAAAAAGAAGTGGAGAAGGCCAAATCTGAAAAAAGAAACAAACGTGTTGCTAAGCCACGTATGACTCGGGGCCCTGATTCTAATAACCGTATTCCTAGTGCGATTTATAACACACAGATCCATCCACTTATACCTTTTGCCATTAAAGGTGTTATTTGGTATCAGGGTGAATCTAATAAGGATCATTGTTCTGAGGAATATGCAGATCGTTTTACCACTCTTATTCGTAGCTGGAGAAAAGCATGGGGGCAAGGTGATTTTCCTTTCTATTACGCACAGTTAGCTAATTTTTCGGCTATTAGTCGAGACCCTATAGAGACAGATGATTGGGCAACTGTATGTGACCAACAGCGTTTAAGTTTAAGAGAAAAAAACACAGGTATGGCCGTTTTGAATGATATCGGTGATGCAGGGAATATACATCCTAAAAACAAATTCGATGTGGGGCTTCGGCTTGCTTTGTGGGCCTTGGCAAAAGACTATGGAAATAAAGATTTAGTCTTTAGTGGTCCTCTTTATAAAAATAGTGTATTTGAAGGTGCAAAAGTTACAGTCACTTTCAGTCACGTAGGAGACGGCCTGATGGTCGGTGAAAAAAAGGGAGTTCAACCTACAGTTGAAATTCAAGCAGAACTTAAAGGCTTTCAAATTTGTGGGGCTGATCGTGTATGGCAATGGGCAAATGCTAAAATAGTATCCACAAATCAAGTTGAAGTATCACATCCCCAAATCAAAAAACCGGTAGAAGTTCGTTATGCTTGGGCCAAAAATGCAGATTTTGCTAATCTTTACAATAAAGCCGGTTTGCCCACATCTCTGTTTAAGAGTGTTAACCCGTCTAATTAGCATTTAGGGTGAAAATATTCAATTCCTCTTATTCGATGGAAGCAAAATCATTTTTGTGTGACATATTGGTAGTGGGGTATCATGATTTTAAAATCATAAGTATGATAGTTAAATAGGAACAAAGCAAATAATTGGAGCGTATGGAATGGTCAAGTCAATAAGTATTGTTATTTCATCTGTATTAGTGAGTGTGATAGTGGTGATGTCTGTAGCGACTGCTCCTGACAACAATTTGTCTAAAGATTATTTTAAAGAACTGAACGTGTTGAGCCAAAAGATGAGAGTCCTTGAAGCTAAGAATGAACGACAACTAAAGATGATAGAAAATATGAAGGCAGGTAAATCTTTTTCTAAGACATTTGTGAAAAATGAAAGAGAAGTTGTTGTTTCAGAAATTGCAGTCAAAAAAAAGAAAGTGGTTGAAAGTGCAACAGAGGTTTCACCCATAGAAGTGGATCAAGATAAGTTAAATAAAATTGTTGATAATGTTATGAAAGAAATAGATAGGCGAAAAAATAAAAAAGATATAGAACGAATCAAAAAATTACGTGAACATTCAATCAATGCATATTCCCAGTATTTAATAAAATCCTTAAATTTAGACAGTAGTTTGGGTGACAACATCAAACAAGTATATAAAAACTTTTATAAAGCAGGTGATGATTTTTATGAACAGAACCCAGATGCGACGAAAACGGACAAACAACAAAAATTAAAAATTATTAGAGAAGAAGCTGTCACTCAACTTGAAACGTTTGCTGGTCATAGCCCGAGCTTTGAAAGAATTAGAAGTTCTATGAATAATTGGCTGCGTCATAAGTTGTTGGACATGAGAGAGTCACATTATAGATAAAGATAGTTATTATTGATTTAGTGCTTTAGTTTTATAAGCTCGACAATGTCGGGCTTTTTTATTTGATCTTGTCAAGATCATTTGAAGAGTTGTGTTGTGTTGTTGTATTCTGAATTTATTACACTAAATATAGCTCCTGAAATAGAGAATCCTACATGGCCTGTGGGGTCTTTTGATAACTGGCTATTTATAAGGAGATTGTTGTCGTAGTCAATGTTTAGGTGACGGTTATTGACTGAAAAAATTATTTCATGAAATTTGTTAGATTTTTGGGGGGCGGGCACTGCAGTTGTTTTTAGTGTTTTTGATAAACCATTGTCATCTACTTCAATGAGTTGAACGGTCCATTGATCTTTGTTGGGAGTAATACGCAAGTGAAAGCCACTGCCTTCGAGATCTTTGTAGCCAAAAAAGAAATCGTGGTAGGCTTTGTTATTATTTGCCGTTAGAGTAAATGTGGTTTTCCATTCAAAAGAACTACTAAAAAATTTTTCGTGATAATAACTGGAAGGATTGTTAGTAATGTTTTTGATAATCATTTGTTGGTTGGCTATGTGGATATTATTTGATTTACTGAGTGGTTTTGCTCGGTGGGTATCGTTGTTGAAAAACCACCATCCCTTTAAAGATTCGCGATTAAAGAGCGAAAGGTTGGTTTTTCTTAAATCTATTTTGTTTTGGCTACGCGTAGAGAATATGAAATCTTTTATGGTGGTGGAGTTGCCATTTACAAAAAGACCAACATTGCCATCCAGACCAGTTTTAGTGTATCGTATTCGTAAGTTTTCTTTTTGTCGGTTGTTGATATATACGTGAAATTCATTTTTTATATTCAATACATCCAACTGCACCCAGTCTTCTAGGTTTTCTAATTCAGAAACAAATAAAGCACCTAATGATTTGTATACTCCCTTAGGGCTTATTTCTAAGCCTCTTACGGCAATTTTTCCTAAATTTGGTTCACGATTGAGTAAAATGCAAAAAATTGTATTATCAATAATATTGTGTATGGCAAATCCATAAGCTTGATTTTTGTCGATGACTTCGTTATTGCTCAATGATGTTTTGAAGGAAGCTCGAATGAGGCCATATCCTGGATATTTCATGTTGCTAGCAATAATTGTGGGAAGTGCGGGACTACGTGCATTGGGGTATCTCGGTAGTGTGAGTATGCCATTTTTTGTATTGTTGTAGTGCGCGCGGGTTCTCACATCCATAAGTGGACGGTGAGTTATGTCATCCATTAGTGTCCATTTTTTAAGCAGAGATCTGTCAAAGATTTGCGTGGATCCTAAATTGATAATACGGTTTTGTAATTTTTGAGCTTCTATATTTTCAATGTCAAGTTTGAAGATTTCTCTTATGGCAGCACTTGATTGGTTTGGATTTTTTTTAAAATAATTTTTGGCGAAAATAATCAGGTTGGCAATGTAATTGTTTTTTCTTTTTGTGATTTCTTTAAGAATGCTATTGATATGAGGAATTCGATCCTGGGCATCTTTACGGTACGATAGTATGTTTTCGTCACTGGTTTCTGTAGTAAATTTTAAAAACAAATCATAATAACCTAAAGCTTTGTCGTGTTTACCAATTCTTTGTAGTGATCGGGCCATCCAATAGTTGACCATTTGATATTTGGGATGGGTGACTCCGACATAAGGTATGAGTGTTTTTATTGCTTTATGTGCTTTTTCAGTATTTTGCTCAGAACTGCGCACGATGTATAAACGTGATTTGAGTGTGGCGGCTTCAAATTCTTGTTTATTAGGAAGTATGGCAAATGTTTTTTCAGGAAGTTGACGGTTTAATCCTTTAAGTTGTTTGTTTCCTGTCGTCTGCTTAACCATGTTGTGTGCGTGGAAGGCCGTATGCGGTTGTTTGTTTTTAAGGGCATTGCTAGCACTTTGAGATGTTTGCTCAACAAATGTGCTTTGCATTTCTAATAATTTAGGATTTTTACCCAATAAAGCGTTAAGACGGTTAACAGCTGTTTGTTTGTTAGCATATTTATCTGTCGCATTTTTTCTGTTTGATAGAATGTTTTGGTAAATATGTACGGCTTCAGCAATATTTCCTTGTAATTCCATAGCTTTGGCTAATTGTAATTTTAAAGGATAGGAATTGGTGTAGGTGTCGAGAGCTTTTTTTATTTTAGTAACAGCTTTAAAATGATGACCAGCCTTTAAATCAGTTTCCACATCACGAATGATATCTTCCTCGTTGGCATGTAGATTAACAATTGTGCCAAGTAAAATTAATAAACAGATCAATTTTTTCATATTTTAGTTTCGTCAAAAAATAGGCTGATGTTTACCTTCTCTATAGTGATGTCTATTATAAAGGATAAAAAGATGCTTATTTGACGAAAAAATGATGGTTTAAAATAATTAAAAGAGCGTTCCTATTTAAATCAATAAGCTTTTTGGGACCTGCGCCTTTTCAAATCCTGTAAGTTTTTGTTTGACTCCTTGAAAAGTATAGGTGAGTCGTGTGTGATCGATACCAAGCAGATGAAGAATCAAGGCATGTAAATCTCTGACATGTACGGGGTTTTCCTTAACAAAGAATCCAAGTTCATCAGTGACGCCGTGCACCATGCCTGGCTTGATACCGCCGCCTGCCAACCACATAGAGAAAGCTTTGATGTGGTGTTCACGGCCATCTCCATTTTGTGCGACTGGTGTACGGCCAAATTCGCCACCCCAAATTACTAGGGTGTCTTTAAGAAGTCCACGTTGTTTTAAGTCTGTAATGAGTGCAGCTGTTGCCTGATCTGTGAGATGAGAGACACGTTTCAGGCCTAGTTTAAGTTTTTCGTGGTGGTCCCAACCTCTGTGATATAGTTGGATAAAACGCACCCCTCGTTCCACGAGTCGGCGCGCCATTAAGCAATTTTTAGCGTATTCACCTGGGCCGTAAAGTTGTTGGATGTGATCGGGTTCTTTGCTAAGATCAGACAACTCAGGAACTGAAAGTTGCATCTTGGCGGCCATCTCATTTTGATGAATACGGGTTTGAATTTCTTCATCTTTGTAATGTTTATAACTTTCATGATTAATTTCGTTGATGGCTTTATACAGTTCAGTTTGAAGTTCTTGCGTGACGCCTTTAGGAGATTGGATGTAGGGGACCAAATTTTTAGAAGCAGCGGATTGAAATTTAACACCTTGATTGGTTGATGGTAAAAATCCGCTATGCCAGATATTAGACGAGACGGGTTGGTTCATGCCACCACCTGCGGAGGAGAGTACCACAAAACCTGGGAGGTTGTCACAGTCTGAACCGAGAGCGTAATTGACCCATGAACCCATACTTGGTCGATTAGGTAAAATGGTGCCCGTGTTGAAGAATGTCAGTGCAGGACCATGATCGATTTGATCGCTTTGCATGGAACGAATGACACAAAGGTCGTCGACGATATTGGCCACATGGGGAAAGATGCTAGCCACTTCAATGCCTGATTGCCCATATTTTTTAAATTCGAATTGAGGACCCATACATTTGTAGCCTGTTTTAGCTTCTTTTTGGAGTCGCGGGAGCGGGTTTTTTTTCAAATAATCTTCGGGAATTGATGTGTCATGATACTTTTTGAGAACGGGTTTGTTGTCAAAGGTTTCCATCTGCGAAGGGCCACCTGACATGCAAAGGTGAATCACATGTTTGACCTTGGCAGGATGATGTAGTGTTGTGAGGTGGCCTTGGTGTGGATTGAATGGTGTGGGTGTATTGAAGTTATTTTTCAAAAGTGCTGTTAGGGCAAGGCCACCCAAACCAAGTGCACTTCCGTATAAAAACTCTCTTCGCGATACAAAACTCATATTAATATCTTGTGATGGTTTCTTGTAAGCTCATCAAACACCGTGCAATAGCACTCCAAGTGGCGATGTCAATAATTTGTAATTTAGGATCAGGTTTCATAATGCCTTGTGTCATAATAAGTCTAGCGTCTTGTTTGTTATTTGCATAGTGGAGATGATTGATTTCGTAGAGATTTTTGAGTGTGTTGATAATGGTTTCAGAAGCTACTCTTGATGTGGTTTCGAAATATGCCCATTTGATTTTGTCTTCAATGGAATTAGCTTTGTTGTTAATGATGCGTTCTGCAAATTTACGTGAAGCCTCCACGTAAGTGGGGTCGTTCAAAAGTGCAAGTGATTGTAAGGGGGTGTTTGAATAGTTTCTTTTAGCTACACAATGACGCCTGCTTGGAGCATCGAAGGCCAACAATGAAGGGTGTGGAGCAGAGCGTTGGCGGTGTACATAAAGACCACGCTTGAATTGATTTATATTATTGTCAACAAAATAAAAAGAGGCTGGCGGGATGAGGCTCTTTAGATATTGTTCAGGCTGATAAGGTCTTATTGAAGGACCACCTGTTTGTTTGAGCTGAAGCAAACCTGAAATTGCCAAGGCATTGTCTCGCACAAATTCAGCTGCAATAGTTGTGGGGTTTTGACGTCCCAACAACACATTCAATCCGTCGACTTTGTCGAGATCTTCACGCGTCATCGAGCTTTGTTTATAGGTATGAGACATAACAATGGTTTTGATCAAACGTTTAATATCCCAATTGTTTTCAATAAAGTCGGCAGAAAGCCAATCAAATAATTCAGGATGGCTGGGCCATTGGCCAATAGCTCCTAGATCTTGATATGTTTCTGAAAATCCTTTACCGAAATACATGCCCCATAAAACATTTACAAACACTCGAGAAGCTAGAGGGTTGTTTTTAGAAACGAGCCATGTTGCCAGGTCCAAACGATTGAGTTTTTTGTGTGTTTTATTCTCGTAGGCAAAAATATCAGGAAGTTTGGGCAGAACAACAGTACCACCTGTGTCATCTAAATTGCCACGGCGTAAAATTCGAGTTTCTCGAGGGGTGGTGTGGATGGTAATGGGGGAAGCAATCAAACTACGTTGAAAGTAATTGAGTTTGTTGGAATATCGCAGATGCATTTTAGCATCGTGTGAAGCTTCGGCACTGTTTGCTTCAGAGGAGGAATCCATTTTCTTTTTGAGTTCAGCGACGTGTTCTTGTTGTTGTTTGAGGTTTTTGACTTCATCTATGTTGCGGTAAAAATATTTAAGGTGTTCGCGCTCATCGTAGTTGTCGTAAATGCCTTTTTCTTCAATGTCTGCAAAAAAAGCTGTGAGACTATAATAATCATCTTGTGTGAAGGGGTCGTATTTGTGGTCATGGCATTTGGCACAATGAAGTGTTGTGCCAAGCCACACAGAGCCTAAATTTTGCACACGGTCATTGCCATACATACGAAGATATTGTGATTCAACCGCGCCAGTTTCTTCACTAGTCATGAGCATGTGGTTGTAACCTGTAGCAATGAGTTGTTCTTCAGTAGGTTTTTCTAAAAGATCACCAGCAATTTGTTCAATGGTGAATTGGTCGTATGGTTTGTTTGTGTTGAAAGAGTTGATAACGTAGTCGCGATATGGAGAATGTGATATTTGAGGATCGCCATGATATCCTATCGAATCGGCATAGCGTACAAGATCAAGCCATTTAACAGCCAGGCGTTCTCCAAAGTGTTTGGAAGATAAAAGTTGATTAACGAGTTGTTCATAGCTTTGGTTGCTGAAATTAGTTGTGAAAGTTTTGATTTGATCTGAGCTGGGGGGGAGCCCAATCAAATCAAAATACAAACGTCTCATAAGTGTTGCGGGATCAGCTTGATTAGAGGGTGTGAGAGAATGTTTTTCCAGTTTATTTTGTACAAAATAATCGATAACGTTGAGAGCTTTTGACATGTCTTTGAGTGTTGGTGTGGCGGTTTTAATGGGTTGAAGGTAAGACCAATGTTGTTCGTATTTTGCGCCTTTTTCGATCCATTTTTTGAGAGTATCTTTTTGCTGTTGTTTGAGGGGGTTATTGGATTTCAGTGGAGGCATTACTTCATCAGGATCTGTTGAATTAATATGTTGTAATAAAAGAGGCGCATTTCCGTTTATTGATTTGGTAATATTTTCGAGGTCTTTTTGAGTGTCTAATCTCATATCGCCTTTTTGTTTGTCAGGCCCATGACAAGTAAAACAGTGATTGGATAAAATAGGTCGAATATCGCGGCTGAATTTGATTGAGGAATCGGCAATTTGGTTTTTTTTTATTTTTTTGGGAGGAGTTGAGGGGGCATCAAGAAATAACAGTAAAATTACTGGAGACATAAAGACGATTGATACAAGTAGGATATTTTTCATAATGTGCCAAATTTCTGTTTGATAATACCACAAAAGTAAAAAAGATATCTAGTCTGGTAATAAATGAGAATATTTAATTTCACGAGAACTGTTTGTTATTCATCAGTAAAATTTTCGAGGGGCTGGCAGGAACATATGAGATTTCTATCGCCATAAGGATTGTCTATCCGTGAGACAGGGGGCCAGTATTTATTTTCTTTAACGAAAGGTAAGGGGTAGACGGCGGATTCACGTGAATAGTGGTGTGTCCAATCGGCTATGACTTCTTTGGCACTGTGTGGGGCATTTTTTAAAAGATTATCATCATGATGTTCGTGATTATCGATGATGTCTTGAATTTCTTTTTTTATTTGTATCAGGGCATCACAAAAAGTATCGAGTTCCGCTAAGGATTCGCTTTCAGTGGGTTCGATCATCATGGTGCCTACAACAGGCCAAGATACTGTAGGGGCGTGGTAGCCATAGTCCATAAAACGTTTGGCCACATCTTCTTCAGTGATACCGGCCGATTTTTTAAAAGCTCTGAGATCAAAAATCATTTCATGAGCCACGCGCCCTTTGTGATTGTAAAATAACACGTCATAGTGTTCTTGCAATCGTACTTTGAGATAATTTGCGTTGAGAATGGCTATTTTACTAGATTCAATCATGCCCTCTTTACCTAAGAGACACATATAGGCGTATGAAATAAGGTTGATTGATGCAGATCCCCAAGGCGCCGCTGAAATAGCTTTAATCGCCTTTTTACCACCGATGCCTTTCACAACAGGATTGCCTGGTAAATAAGGCGCGAGTTTGTTGTTAACTGCAATGGGCCCCATGCCTGGTCCACCGCCACCGTGGGGGATGGCAAAGGTCTTATGTAGGTTCAAATGGCAGACGTCAGCTCCAATAATAGCGGGAGAGGTTAATCCCACTTGGGCGTTCATATTGGCTCCATCCATATACACTAAACCACCATTGTTGTGGGTGATGTCACAGATATTCTTAATACCTTCTTCAAAAACGCCAAATGTGGAGGGGTAAGTGATCATCAAGGCGGATAAATTATCTTTATGTTGTTCGCATTTTTTTGTGAGATCTTCAATGTCAATGTTTCCTGAATCATCACAATTGACGACAACCACTTTCATGCCTGCCATTACACCGGAAGCGGGATTGGTACCGTGAGCAGATGAAGGGATCATCACAATATTTCTGTGGTCGTTATCGTTATTTTGATGATAAGCACGTATCACCATCAATCCTGCAAATTCGCCTTGAGCACCTGAATTAGGTTGTAAGGATACGGCATCAAAACCCGTGATCTCAGCCAGGCGTTTTTCTAAGTCTTCAAAAATTTCATGGTAAGCGAGGCATTGATCTGTGGGAACAAAAGGATGCAGTTGGCCAAATTCGGGCCATGTCACGGGGATCATTTCAGCGACGGCATTAAGTTTCATGGTACAGCTGCCCAGGGGGATCATGGAATGGTCTAAACCAATATCTTTGTTTTCTAGTTTTTTGAGATAACGCATCATTGCTGTTTCACTACGATGGTTATGGAAAACAGGATGTGTTAGGTAGCTAGATGTTCTTTCAATGTCTTCAGGAAAATTAATAGCTTTATAGTTTTCAAAATCCACATCAGGCCTGTTTTTGTTTAGGGCTTTACTGATTGAGGCAATAAGTGTGACAACATCTTCAGGTGTGGTGGTTTCGTCAAGTGAAATGCCGATACTGTGATCTTCAAAATAACGCAAGTTAATTTCTGCTTTGAGGCATAATGCTTCAATTCGGTTTCTTTGTTCTTCAGAGGTTTGAACGTGAAGAGTGTCAAAATAATGACGATTGTTTTGTGTGAGACCACATTTTTTTAAAGCTTTATCCAAAATTTGGGTTAATTGATGAATGCGTGTTGCAATGTTTTTGAGCCCCTCAGGGCCATGCCACACAGCGTAAAAACCCACTATATTGGCCAGCAGTGCTTGAGCTGTACAGATATTACTTTTGGCTTTTTCACGTCGTATGTGTTGTTCTCTGGTTTGTAATGCCATGCGGTAAGCGTTGTGTCCACGGGCATCTTTGGAAATGCCGATGATCCTCCCAGGAATTTCACGGGCATATTCTTCTTTGCATGCATAAAAGGCGGCATGTGGTCCACCAAATCCCATGGGAACACCAAAACGTTGTGAATTGCCAAAAACCACATCAGCTCCCAGTTCACCAGGGGGGGTGATAAGCGTGAGGGCCATCAGGTCACTACCCACACTCACCAAAGCTTCGGCATCATGAACTTTATCTATAAAGGATTTGAGAGAGCTTACTTCTCCTTTGTCATTGGGGCATTGGATAAGCGCAGCAAAAACATGATTGTCAAAAACCATTTCGTCTATGGGTTGAATTTTGATATCAATACCCAAAGGTTCTGCACGGTTTTTTAAAATGTCTAGTGTTTGGGGAAAGCAGTTGTCAGAAACCAAAAAAGTATGTCGACAATTTTTGTGGCGTCTACTTTGAATACGATACATCATGGTCATCGATTCAGCGGCAGCCGTTCCCTCATCCAGAAGAGAAGCGTTGGCGATATCCATACCAGTTAAATCTTTGACAACGGTTTGGTAGTTGAGTAACGCTTCTAATCGGCCTTGAGAAATTTCAGCTTGGTAAGGGGTGTAGGGCGTGTACCAACCAGGATTTTCAAAAACATTTCTTAAAATAACGTTGGGTGTCAAGCAGTCATAGTAACCCATGCCAATAAATGAGTTAAACAACTTGTTTTTTTGAGCGATTGTTTTGAGGCGTTTTAAAAAATGATATTCCGTTTCAGCAGCGGGTAGATCCAACTCTTCCTTAAGCCGTATGCTGGCAGGTACAGCTTCGTCGATGAGTTGGTCGATATTTTCAAGGCCTATGGCATTAAGCATTTTGATCATACTAGAAGGCCGTGGTCCTAAATGACGTGACTTGAATGTGTCAAAAGAGGCAAGCGTCATAAATTCCTTTTTTTGCAGCATTTTTTATATAATTTAGCTCAAGTTTAACCTCAGTGCTTGAGAATTCCTATATCCGTATGAGACGATTCATTAATCATAGTTATTTACTTGAAAATTAAGTATTTTATCTAAGCTTGCGTGGATAAAAGGGTATTTTTTTGCTAATTAATTGTAAACTATCTTCCAGTGTAGTACTTATTAATGAAGAAAAGGAAGCATGGACAAATTTAATCATATCAACCAAAGTAACCTGCCTTATATCGAAAACCTTTTTGATGATTTTAGAAAAGATCCCGAGTCTGTTGATCTTGAGTGGCGCAAGTTTTTTGAAGGTGTTGAGTTTGCCAAACAATTAGGGGCTAGTTCATCGCTTGGGGTTAAAGAACTTAATCTTTACAATCTTATTATGGCTTACAGGGATTACGGCCATTTTGAGGCTGATCTGGACCCTCTTAAATTCAAACGCCCAACTTGTGATATGTTGACTTTAGAACATCATGGTTTTGAAGAGGCCGATTTGGATCAAACTTTTGATTTAGGTTCAATGGTTGGTATGCAAGGCACAACCTTACGTGAGATTCTTGGCCATCTCAAAAAAATGTATTGCGGTACTTTTTCAATTCAAGTGGCTTCATCTTCTCCAGAAGAACGTGAATGGTTTATTGATCAGGTTGAAAACCCATCTGAGGTTTTTACATTGACACAGGAACAAAAATTGCGCATTCACCAAGAGGTGATCCACACAGAGGCCTTGGAAAAGTTTTTTCACACTCGTTATGTGGGGGCTAAGAGATTTTCTATTGAAGGGGCCGACTCACTTATTGCTATGTTAGAGGAGTTGGTTTATGACGCGACACCTAAAGGCTTAAAAGATATTGTTATTGGCATGGCTCACCGCGGAAGAATTAATGTGTTGGCTAATTTTATGGATAAAGCTTTGGATGTTATTTTTGCAGAGTTTGACGGACATCGAATCGATATTGAAAATGTGGATGGTGATGTCAAATACCATATGGGTTTTTCTGCAGATAAAAAAACACCCGCAGGTGATTGTCATATTTCATTAGCTTTTAATCCCAGTCACCTTGAAGCAGTAGGGCCTGTGGCTTGTGGAATGGTACGTGCTAAACAGCGAAATAATAATGATTCAGAAAAAAGAGAAACCGTATTACCCATATTGATTCATGGTGACGCAGCCTTTGCCGGCCAAGGGGTAGTGCCAGAAACCTTACAGTTAAGTCAGCTCAAAGGTTATAAAGTAGGAGGAACACTTCACATTATTATTGATAATCAGGTGGGGTTTACAGCTGATCCCAGTTATTCCAGAAGCTCTCCTTATGCTTCAGATATGGCCAAAGGTTTGTTGGTACCTGTGATCCATGTGAATGGCGATGATGTCGAAGCTTGTGTGCGGGCCATTGTGACAGCTTTCAAATATCGTCAAAAATTTAAAAAGGATGTGGTTGTCAACATGGTCTGTTACAGACGGCATGGACACAATGAAGGCGATGAACCCTCATTCACACAACCCGAAATGTATAAAGTCATCAAAAAACACCCTACCTTGTTTGAAGTTTACAGTAAACAATTAATTTCAGAAAACCTTATGTCACAAGAAAAAGCCACTGAAATTTTTGACAGTGAAATAGATCGTTTGCAGGTTATCCTTGATGCTGTTAGAGAAAATCCACCTGAAATGAAGCCCATAGCTTTTGCGGGTGTCTGGAGAGGTTTACGCGCGGGCGATAAAAAAGATTTTGATATCCCTACAGACACGTCGGTTGAGATTTCAGTTCTTCAAGAGGCCGGCAAACGTATGCTTAATATCCCTGATAATTTCAAAGTTCATCCTAAATTAAAAAGATTATTGGAGACTCGTAAAAAAATGCTAGCGGGTGAAGAGAGCTTGGATTGGGGGATGGCAGAATTGCTCTCTTATGCGAGTTTGTTGATTCAGGGCACTCATATTCGTTTATCTGGGCAAGATTCAGTGCGTGGTACTTTTTCTCACCGCCATAGTTGTTTGTATGATCAAGAAACCGGTGAACAACTTAATTTGCTAAGTCAGATTAATCCAGATAAAAATTTCTGTGTGTATGACAGTTCTCTTTCTGAAATGGCTGTATTGGGTTTTGAATATGGTAATTCTAGTTCAGACCCACGTTATTTGAGTATTTGGGAAGCTCAGTTTGGAGACTTTTCAAATGGTGCTCAGATTATTATTGACCAATTTATTGTGAGTGCTGAAACAAAATGGTTGCGAATGAGTGGTTTGGTGATGTTTTTACCTCACGGTTATGAAGGTCAAGGTCCTGAGCATTCCAGCGCTCGTTTGGAGCGTTACTTGCAATTGTGCGCTCAAGAAAATATTCAGGTATGTAATCTTACAAGCCCTGCTCAGATGTTTCATATATTGCGCAGGCAAATGGTGAGAGATTTTCGTAAACCTCTCATTATTATGACTCCTAAATCATTATTGAGACATCCCAAAGTGCGTAGCTCTCTTGAAGATTTGTCACAAGATTGCTTTAAGGAAATGATAGATGATGATAGAGTTGAGGACCCTGATAAGGTCAAGAATTTGATCCTTTGTAGTGGTAAGTTTTATTATGACTTGGATGATTATTATGATGAACATCAACTCAGTTGCTCTGATAGAGCTATTGTACGTTTGGAACAAATTTATCCCTTTTCAGAATTGGCTATGGGTAAAATATTGAATAAATACAAGAACCTTGAAGTAATCGTATGGGCGCAGGAAGAACCTCGTAATATGGGAGCCTGGATGTTTGTGGTGCATAAGCTACGAGGTTATCTCAATAGTGTGGGACGCAGCCTTCCCATTATCTATGCGGGACGCACAGAAAGAGCAAGCTCTGCCACAGGTAGCCCCTATGTTCATAAAGAAGAGCAAACAGCGATAATCAAATATTGTTATTCCAATGATTTTATTGAAAAAGAGAAAGAAAAACCTGATGAAAATTGAAATCAAAATCCCAGAAATGGGTGAATCCGTTTCTGAAGCCATCCTTTCTGAATGGGTTAAGTGTGATGGCGATTATGTGAATCGTAATGAAAATATTTTAGTTTTGGAGTCGGATAAAGCTAATTTTGATATCCAGGCAGATAAGGCGGGACAACTGGCTATCACTGTTCAAGAAGGAGAAACAGTATTAGTAGGAGCAACGGTTGGAACGATTGACACTTCTGTTGAAGCCCCAGCGGGTAGTGCGGCCCCTGCAGCGGCGGTTGAAGAAAAAACGCCAGAACCAGCGGTAACAACAGCTGCCCCAGAAACACAGGAGCCATCTCCGGCAATCCATGATGACCTAAAAAATTCCTTGAGTCCTGCCACAAGACGAGTGCTGTCTGAAAAAGGTTTGGACCCTTCAACGATCAAAGGATCAGGTAAGGGCGGACGTTTGACAAAAATGGATGTCCTTTCAGCAACACTCCCAGGGCCCGAAGTTAAAAAAGGTGACCTTTCATTTTTAGAAAGAGCTGGAGAACAAGTACAACGTAGAGAAAAAATGAAAACGCTACGCAAACGCATTGCCGAGCGCCTTGTTCAAGCTCAACAGACAGCGGCCATTCTCACAACGTTTAATGAAATTGATATGAGTGCTTTGACTCAACTCAAAAAACAATATAACGATGCTTACAAAGAAAAATATGGGACCAGTTTAGGTTTTATGGGATTTTTCACCAAAGCCTGTACTCATGCCTTGAATAAAATCCCTGAGGTTAATGCCTTTATTGATGGGGAAGAAATTGTTTATAACGATTACGTTAATGTGGGCATTGCGGTAAGTTCACCAAGAGGTTTGGTGGTACCGGTGATCAAAGATGTGGATCAATTGTCGATTCCTGAAATTGATATGGCGATTCGTCATTATGCTTTAAAAGCGCGTGATGGAAAGCTTTCCTTAGATGACATGCAAGGGGGAACGTTCACCATTTCTAATGGAGGAGTGTTTGGATCAATGATGTCCACACCCATTCTTAATCCTCCACAAAGTGGTATTTTGGGAATGCATTCAATTGAAGATAGACCTGTTGCTGTTAATGGACAAGTGATGATCAAGCCCATGATGTATGTGGCACTTTCCTATGATCACCGTATGATTGATGGCAAGGGAGCAGTAACCTTCCTCAAAACAGTTAAAGAATTTGTCGAGTATCCTCATTTGATGCTTCTGGGCCTTTAAAAAATTAGGAGAAAATAATGTCTGACACTTCATTTGATCTTGTGATCATCGGATCGGGTCCTGGGGGCTATACGGCAGCGATTCGTGCAGCTCAATTGGGTTTGAAAACAGCTATTGTTGAAAAGAATGCAACATTAGGGGGCACATGTCTTAATGTGGGTTGTATCCCTTCAAAAGCGTTGTTGGAATCAAGTGAACAATTTGCAGCCGCCCAGAATGATTTTTCAGATTTTGGTATCACTTTTACTGACCTCTCTTTGGATTTAGGCAAAATGATGGGTCGTAAGAATAAGATAGTGGGAGACCTCACCAAAGGTATTGATTACCTGATGAACAAAAATAAGGTGACTCATTTTAATGGTTTAGGCCGTGTCACTTCTGCCACAAACATAGAGGTGACAGGTGAAACAGGTCAACACAACTTAACAACAAAATTTATTATTTTGGCCACAGGTTCTGTGCCTGTAGAATTACCTTTTATGCCCTTTGACGAGAAGAAAATTGTTTCTTCAACAGGTGCTTTGTCTTTATCAAAAATTCCAGAACATTTGATTGTTGTGGGAGGTGGGGTGATAGGTCTTGAATTAGGCTCTGTTTGGAAAAGATTAGGTGCTGAAGTGACGGTGATTGAGTTTTTGGATCATATCGGTGGCGTGGTAGATAAGGAAATAGGTAAACATTTTCAACGATCGCTCAAAAAACAGGGGTTCACATTTATGCTCAACACAAAAGTGACTGGGTCTGAAATAAAAGGGGATAAAGTAAGCTTAAGTTATGAAGCAGCTGCGGGTAGCGACAGCAAAATAATTGAAGGTGATGTAGTCCTTGTTGCGGTAGGTCGCAAAGCCTATTCAGAAGGTTTGGGTTTAGATTCTGTAGGTGTTGCCACAGATGAGCGTGGCCGAGTTGTTGTGGATGGTCATCTCAAAACTAATGTGGCGAACATCTTTGCGATAGGAGACCTTGTGACGGGTCCTATGTTGGCTCACAAGGCTGAAGAAGAGGGTGTGGCTGTAGCGGAAACTATTGCCGGTGGCGTAGGGCATGTGAACTACGAAACTGTACCCAGTGTGGTGTACACATGGCCCGAATTAGCTTCCGTTGGTTTGACAGAAGAACAAGTTAAAGAGGCGGGTAAAGAATACAACACAGGAACCTTTCCTTTTGCGGCCAATGGTCGCGCGAAATCATTAGGTTGCACAGAAGGTCTGGTCAAAGTAATTGCCGATAAAGTCAGTGACAAAATACTAGGTGTACATATCTTTGGACCTCGCGCCTCAGACCTTGTAGCTGAAGCTGTGGTGGCCATGGAGTTTGGAGGCAGCGCTGAAGATTTAGCCCGAAGTTTTCATGCTCATCCCACCTTGTCCGAAGTTATGCGAGAAGCGGCGCTGGCTGTGGACAAACGTGCTCGACAAATGTAAAAAATCAACATTTATCACGTGTTTTGAGTAGATAGTGTCGATTATTATCAAGTAATTTGATGTGGCGACGAATTGTCATCACCTTTTTAATTCTCAATTACTTACTATAAATTTTGCTTTGTTTGTTTTCTCTCTATATGACATAATATTTTTTATCACTATCTAAAAATAGGAAATAATTATGAGAAGTCGACGCAGTAACAGGATCATCAAAAGTAAAAAAGATACAAGTAAAGCAACAACAAAAAAAAAGGCAGTTAAAGGTAAACCGAGAAAGGTTTTGACAACGGGGGTTTCTCGTGATTTAGAAGTGGATGATTATCAAGCGCCGACAGTTTACAAAAAACCAAATGGCCATTCTAGCGCTGTTATAACAATGAGTATTTTTTTGATAGTTTGCCTGATTACTTCTGTAGTGTGGAGTGTTGTCAAACCGGATTATTATGACTCAGATGAACGTGTTATCGTGTTACTTAGTACATTGTTTTTTATCATTCTGTTTTATATCTTTTTGTTGAATTGGGTGGCTCGTTGTAATAATAATCTTCATCATTTCAAAATGGATAAAATGGAATTTAATAGTGACATGAGTGTTTGGTGGTTTGTCATTCCGGGCGCTAATTTTTTTATGCCAGCTAAAATATTTGACGAATTATGGGGGTGCAGCATCAATTTAAAGGAGCCGGGTAAGTATATTCCACCTTATTTTATTTGGACATGGTGGATAGTTTCATCTGCATCTGTTGCGCTATGCATTTTTCTTTTGCTTACTGCTAATGTGGATGATCTTGCTATGGCGATAACCGAAGAAGCTCAAAACATTAGAATAAAGGCTATTGATCGGGTTCAATTTATCACTTATTTCTTTTCTAGTATTTTTGTGATTTCATTATCTTGTTTGATAGTTATTGTTGCTAAAACGACTAACAGGCAAAGTGAATATTTCACAATTTTTCAAAAACAAGAAAAAGATAACGAAGAAAAACCAGAAGAAGTATCAGCAGCCCCAGCAAAAAAAGAACAAAAAGAAGAAGTAGAAGAAAAAAAAGAGAAGCTGCTGAATAAGAAAAAGAAGAAGCTGCTGAATAAGAAAAAGAAGAAGAAAACGAAAAAATACCCAACACAGAATAAAGATTCTTGAAATTAGGGGGAAGGGGTATTGGTTATGTCTTGTGTTTAGGGCTTGCTAAATGATAACTTCACGTCATAGCCTGTACTCTCTCGGGTAATTCAATGCACTAAGTTTATCAACATTGCGGTGTCAAAATATTGGGTATACGTGCGTAACAGTGTTTGGATGATTAAGTACCGGGATAAAAATTGATTTTACTCAGTAAAACTATCTAACATTTTTTTCTATTTATTTTTTTTGTTCTCATTACCCTTATCATCGCCCTCGTCATCCTTACCGTCTGTCATGGGGATATGGGTTAAGGTGATGTTTTTTGGTGTAACAGTTGTGGTGAAATAGGTATTGTAGACTTGAGAGGCGTAAGTCATGCCATAACTGTATGATTTTTTTCCATCTTTATGTGTTACGTAAATTGAATTTTTAGTATCAAAAGTTATATCCTTAAACTTAGCTCCATCTGAATCGTGCCAATTAGTGTCGGAGACAGGTGTATATTCCGTCCAAGCGTTTTTGTTACCTAAGATAAAAGATCTGCCATTTGATAAATTGATATGAATACAAATTGAAAATTTACTGTTGGGAAAAAATTCTCCAGGCGCTCTTTGCACGCGTATAGATATTTTTTGTCCAAGATATAAAGGAAATTTGACACTATTGAAGTGTTTTTCACCTTCTTTGACAGGTTTGAACCCGGTTATTTCTTTATCGTCTGCATACACTTTCATGATGTGAAAATCATGATTCTCATATTTTTTATAAGATTTAGGTTTTATAATAAAAATTTCAGCGTAAGAGAATTTATTGCCAAATTGTGTGTATTTCGATTCTGCTTCAAAAAAAATATTGTACAATTCAACACTCTCTTTTTTACGAAATCCCTTCAAACTTGCCTGTTTTTTTAACGCAGTGTCAATTTTTTCTTGTTCTTTTTTATAGATTTCAAGAAAGTCATCGTAAATACCGACCTTTTTACTCAAAATTTTTTCTTTTTCATTTTCGATGGTTTCATTGTTGGTGTCGGGGCATAATCCCCATTTGAGAAACCGTTCTTTATACCCGATGAGTGATAGTTGCTCGGTGGAATCTTTTTTTGTTTTTGAGATTTGTCTATCAAAAGCTTTAAGTATTTTTTCATTGTATTCTGTTTGAATTCTATCTTCTTCTTTTTGATATTTTAGAATAGCTCGCATGACAGACATTTTAAACCGTTTTATTTTACTGCCCACACTCATAAGTTTTATTTCGTTGTATTGATCAATGAGGGGGTCTACCATGGAGTTGAACTCTGCTAAATCTCTTAGATGTTTGATAGTTTTGATCTTTTCTAAATTAGGTAAATACATCCATTTTTCCCATTGGTTTGTAACTTCTTTTATAATAAGTTCTCTAATTTTTCTGGAGTAGATGTCAATAACGCCAATCCCATCTTTACGAATCATTTGGTCGGCTTCAACAATGTGAAGTAAGTGATTCTCTCTTTCTATTTGGTCAGTGGGTGTGTGAATGAGTTGTTGTTTGATGTTGAGTTCAATGTCAACTAAACGTATTTTTTCTTCATCTGTTAAATGTTTTTTAGTGTCAATAAAGGCGATACATACATCTTTTAGCTTGTCTACTTTCTTTTGAACTATATCCTGTAAAATTTTTCGTATTTCAATTTGACAATTATCATTTCCTGTATAAAAAAGTGTGTCATAGGCAGCTAAAACCAAATTCATTCCTTCGTCATTCCCTTTTTTTATCAAACTATTCTTTGAAATGATGTTGTTGAGATAACGTAATTGTATTTTTTTACGTTCAGCTTCTTTTTTATCGCTGGGCATATTTTCAAGTTGATTTTGTATGTTGAATTCTCTGTTAAATATTTCTTTGTACGCTGCATGTGATTCGCTGACATTTTTTGATTTCAACATTGTACTTGTGAGCGCGCTAAGTTGCTTTTTCTTTGCTTGAAGTTCTTTTAATATGGCCTGTTCTTTTAATCTCTTTTCTCTCTCAAGGGGGGCATTTTTTAGTTGTTTGAAGCAATGGTCTAAATTATATGTGATAAACCATTGCTTCCAATTTTGAGACACTAGCTCGATATCTTCTTGTGGAACATCTTTGCTTTGGTTTAAGGATTGTAAATGAGACACGATTTCTTCTATTATTTGTTTTTCAAAAAGTGTGTGCCATTTAAATTCGGGCTTTCCTTTAATGTGATTGAGGGTGTTGTATATAACACCGCGTACTTCGGTTTTTAATTCAATGTCATTTTCCTCTAGGTATTTGTCAAGTTTGCTGTTTAAATCTTCTACATCTTTGTTTTTAGATTTTTCTTCCAGTTCTTTTTTTATAATACCTTCTATATCTTCTTGCTTTTTTCCTTCACGTAGTAATTCAAAACGCCGCCGTCTTGTCCAACCTTGGCTTGATTGATTTTCTTCTTTGGTGAGGTGGCAAAGTTCATCAATATTGATGAACTTTGCTTTTTCGTCTTCACTTTGTGTGTATAAAGGGGTTAAAGCTATCAAAAGTAAAATTAGTACATATTTTTTATAGGGTAAATAAGTCATATTGTTTTCATGTATTTCTAAAATAACGTTAGTTTGTTTTGTGTTTTTATTTGGTTGTTGTATTGTATTTTGAGTTTGTTTCTTTGTCACCTTCAGGAAATTCTCGAAAGTCACCTTCAATCTCGCCCAAAATCATAAGTGCTCTTGCTGTGCCGCAGATTTCTCCAAAAGCATAATGTCCTAACCAAGTTCCATTTTCTCTACGAGTCGACATCATAAGTTTTAATATTAATTCGTGGATATCTTTCTTTGTACGCCCACCAACAACATTGGCAGCACGCGCTGTATGGTAGTGAGAAAATAGCCAATAGTAGGCCGCATTTTGGAACAGTGGTCGGTAGTGAGTCATACGGTATAAACGTACTTTGTCTAATTCTTCGCGTTGTTGCATCCATAAGTCTAAAGATTTTGCAAGCGTTGCTTTGTTATGTTTTGACTGTTTGCCACGCATCATGGCTAATTCACAGGCTGTGATACGGCCCATGCTTCCACGTGCTTTGCTGTCCATGCCTCGGGCTGATCCTGGTCGATAGGCATAGGAATCGTTGAGGTTCATTTTTTGCAGGAAATCAAACGCGGGTTCCATGATGTTTGATAGGATTGAGTTACTATACAGATTTGGCAGATCTCTTCCCATGTTGTCTTTAGCATCTTGTAAGGATAACAGCACGGTAGCGGTGATAAAAGTAAAAGCTTCTCCCATTTTATAATAACTCCAACCACCTTGTACGTTGGCATCTCCTGAAGCAGAAGCTTTGGATGTTCTTTTTATAACGATATCTTTAGGTTTGTTTTTGCGCGAAATGTTAACAATGATTTCAGAGCCAGCGGGTATGTTTTTTAGGATAGCGAGCAACTTACGTTTGGATTCTATTTTATGGATCGTTCCGTTGTAATCAATGGAATCAATCTTGTCTCCTTTTATAAGTAGGCGTTCACTGACTCCTTTTTTTATAACGGTTTCAACAAAAACTGGCATTGCAAAAAAGTTTTCATTTGGTTGAACTTTCCAGACAACATCTAAAGAAGAACCAGCTGCTTTTATTGCTCCATAATTGTGAGCTTGTGATGTGCCAGTTTTTATATTGGCATTTTCTCGAGCGATGACGTGGGTTTTAATTTCTTTTTCATCACGAATTACGGTAACGGGGATGGCTATGTCCTGAGGACAAGTGGTGAGCAATGTGATAAAGTGATCCAAGCCAAGTACAGAATTATCGTTGAAACGAATAATGCGGTCGCCTCTTTGGATGTTTTCACCTAATTCTTCCCCCACATTCTCTATTTTGACACCATTTTTCCCCGATTTGTCTTCATAGACAGGGGCAATTCTTAAGTGACCTACGGGTACGGGTACCGCGGTGATGCCTGAGACAGTTTTTTCTTTGCCTTCCCGTCTGACTTTAACGGATATTTTTTTACCCATTTCAGTTTTTTTCATCGCGGCAAAATAATCATCCATATTGGTAATAGGTTGTTTGTCTATCTCAGTAATAATATCACCTACAATGAATTTTGGTTTCGTGCTTTGTTTGAGTTTACTAGAGACGATACGTTGTACTGAGATACCACTTTTATCGTTTTTTATTTTAATGCCCAAATAACTAGGCCATGTATTTTTAATGGTGAGAGAGGCTGTCTTGTATTTTTTATTTCTTCTTTCTACAGTATAGCCATTACCACCTTCTTGAGCGAGAAAATAACTAAGTGAAATTTGTTGGCCACCCACAAAATTGCTGGCAATATCATAGTAATCATAAGAATTTTCAATGCCTACGCCGTTGAGTCGGGTAATGCGGTCGCCAACTTTAAAACCTTTTTCTGCGGCAGAGCTACCCGGGAGAACTTCAGTCACAAGAGCACCGCCACGGTAATCAGTTTCAGTGGGGTACGCACATACTAATCCTAAATGAGTGGGGCCAGAATATTGCCCGTAGATTCTATCTTTTCGTGTGCTGCGCCAGTATTTTTTGTCGGACATGAATTGCATTTCGGCAATGTTTTTGATCATGCGACCTGCTACAAAGCCTAATTCTTCACGGTAGGCCACATCTTCGGGCTCTTTACTTTTGGAGACATCCACATATTCAGCGCTGAGTAGCTGCAAGCCTAACGAATAACGCCATATAGCATACATAACGCTGTTACTTAAAGTGCCACGGATAACACGATCCATCACATATCGTGTTGATTTTTTTACAATGCCTTTGATATCAACATCAGGTAAAAGTTTGGCGTGTTCACGTAGCCCCAGAGCGCAAAGGGATGTAAATGAAACGGCGTCCACGGCCTCATCGGCAGTGCGACCTAAAGGCCCGAGATTGCTGAGATCTTCATCCCAAGAGCCATCTTCTTTTTGTTTGGATAATAAAAAATTCATAGCTTTGATAATAGCTTGTCGGACGGCTTTGTCTTCGGGGCTATCGATATTAGTGTTGATGATTTGATCTTCACCTACAGGCCCAGGCCTCTGAGCTTGTTTCATGGCTTCTTCAATTTCTTTTTTGCTAGGCCCTTGTTTTTTTTGAGGATTGTTTTTTTTGGATGCTTTGTCAGAGTTGCCTTTTTTATCAGCCCCATTTTTCCTGCTCTTTTCTTTGAGCAATTGTTCGTCTTGTATTTGATCGTTTGCTTGGCCTTCAAATTGAGTTAAAAGACAAAATATTACAGCTAAAAAAAACCTAAAAAACTTACTATCCATTTAAATACACTCCAATTGCGATTTAACTTACTATTTATTTACATTTACCTTTTATATGCTTAACTATTATCAACTGTGTTCATGATTGATAAAAGATCTACATTGGAAATTTTATTAAAATAACAAACTTGATCAGTTATGAAGCCGAAAATGGCAAATAATCATATTTCTCTTACTATTTTATCGTGAAATAGATAAAATTCTCGGTGCCAACATAAGGAGTGATTCAATGACGGCCACCGCAGTAAAACATTTGATCAAATTTGATGATTTGACTAAAAAATCAGTGGAAAAGATTATAAAACGGGCGTTTGAATTCAAAAAAGCTCATGAAAAAGGTATTCGTAAGGAAGCTGTGTTGCAGGGGAAATCGGTTGCCATTATCTTTGAAAAACCTTCATTACGTACGCGAGTAGCTTTCGAGCTGGGTACAAAGTATCTAGGGGGAGAGGTCGTTTATCTTTCCGCCCCACAGATTTTTGCCAGTGGCTCAAATGAAAGTGGACGTGAATCCATTCCGGATATTTCTAGGGTGTTGGAACGTTTTGTGGATTTGATTGTGGCACGGGTTTACCAAACGGAAACTTTGGAAGAGATCAATCGTGTTATTGCGTGCCCAGTGGTGAATGCTCTTTGCGATAAACATCATCCGTCACAGGCTTTGGCTGATTTGATGTGTATTCAGTGGCATAAAGGCTCAACAGATGGAGTTAAAGTGGCCTATGTGGGGGATGGTAACAATGTGACCAATTCACTGATGCAGATGTGCGCAATGATGGGTATGGATTTTTCTTTTGCGGGCCCTAAAAATTATGAAGTTTCTGTTGAAGATCAAAAAATTGCTCAAAGTTATGCTGCTGTTTCAGGTGCCAAGTTAAATTTTTATGAAGATCCTTTTGAGGCGGTTGAACAGGCCGATGTGATTTATGCAGACACCTTTATTTCTATGGGAGAAGAAGATCAAAGGGAACAAAAACTAAGAGAGTTTAAAAATTATCAAGTCAACAAAAAATTGATGGATGCGGCCAATAAAGATGCCTTATTTATGCATTGTTTGCCCGCCCATAGGGAAGAAGAAGTGTCAACAGAAGTGATAGATAGCCCTGCCAGCGTTGTGTTTGATCAGGCAGAGTGCCGGATGCATGTCGCTAAAGCGATCATCACACATTTTTTAGGTGAACAATAATGGACAACAACAGTAGTTATTACAAAGTAGCATCTCATGAAGCGCAAAAAGGTGGGGTGAAGAAGTGTGTTCTTTTGTACTCAGGAGGTTTAGACACCTCTATTATGCTCAAATGGTTGCAAGACGAGTATAAAGTAGAAGTGGTGGCCTTAACCATTGATATAGGTCAACAGGCCGATGATTTGGAAGAGATCAAACAAAAAGCAATCAAACTAGGCGCCGTAGAAGCTATTGTGGCCGATTGCAAAAAAGAATACGCCGAACAGTATGTTGATAAAGCTATTTTAGCCAATGCCAGTTACATGGGTGATTATCACTTGAGTACGCCGATTGGCCGACCTCTTTTGGCCAAGGTGGCTGTTGAAGTGGCACACAAGACAGGTGCAGACTGCGTGGGGCATGGATGTACAGGTAAGGGTAATGACCAGGTTCGTATCGAATCTTCGGTACTGTGTTATGACCCCAATATGAAAATAATTGCTCCTGTTAGGGAATGGTCTATGGGGAGGAATGAGTTGATTGACTATGCTCATAAGCATAATATCCCTGTCAAACAAACCAAAGACATCCCTTATTCATGGGATGACAATGTATGGGGAGTCACGGGAGAAGGCGGAGAAATTGAAGATCCCGTTGAAATACCCAAACTTAAAGAAATTTTACAGATCTGTAATATGCCAGAGGATGCTCCAGATAGTAAAGCACTTGTGAAAATAGCTTTTGAACAGGGGGTACCTGTTGCTGTAGATGGTAAAAAAATGCCTTTGCTAGAAGTGATTCAAGCATTGAACACGGTGGGGGCTGAACATGCCATTGGTTACACGCATTTGATTGAAGACCGTATTATTGGCATGAAAGTGAGGGGTGTTTACGAAAACCCCGGTGCTCATATTTTGGTTAATTCTCATAAAAAACTTGAACAATTGGTATGTACCAAAGAAGAGAATCGTTTGAAAGAACATATGGATATCACTTGGGCTCAACTGTGCTACGATGGCAAATGGTTGGACCCTGCGATGAACCATGTGAACAACTTTAATATTAATATCAATGAGAAAGTGACGGGTGAGGTTACCTGTAGTCTCTATAAAGGTAAACTTGATGTGGTTGCGATAGACAGTAAAAATTCATTGATTGATATGGATATTGCAACTTTTGATAGAAATCTTAATTTCAATCAAAACGCATCTGCGGCCTTTATTGAACATTATTCATTGGGGATGAGATTGTTTTCTCGTAAAAACATGTCAGGCAAATCTGCCAATGAGTAAATTGTGGAAAAAAGGATCTCAACCACAGCTTAATAAGTTGATTGAAGACTATACGGTTGGAGATGACGTCGAGATGGATCATCAGTTGGTGATTTACGACATCATTGCAAGTCATGCCCATGCAGAAGGTTTAGAACGTATTGGCATTTTGACCAAAGTAGAGTGTGAACAACTTACGAATGCCTTGCAAGAGTTAATGAAAGATGTGCAAGAAGACAAATTTGAGATCACTATAAGTGATGAAGATTGTCACACCGCCATTGAAAATTATTTGGTTGAGAAACTTGGAGATGTAGGTAAAAAAATCCATACAGGCAGAAGCCGAAACGATCAGGTTTTGGTGGCCTTGCGCCTTTATATGCTCAATCATATTGATATTATTCGTATCAAAGGTAGTCAGTTGGCAGATGATCTTGTGGCGGCTATCACAAAATACCAAAATATCCCTTTGCCTGGTTACACCCACACCCAACAGGCTATGATGTCTTCTGTAGGACACTTGTATTCGGCCTATCTTGAAAGTCTTTTGGATGATATGGAAATGCTCCAAATGGTGGCAGATTATCTAGACAAAAACCCCTTGGGTTCTGCAGCTGGATTTGGTGTGAGCATGGCGTTAGACAGAGAGTTTAGTGCAGAAGTATTAGGTTTTGATGCTATACAAACTAACTCACTGTATTGTCAAAACAGTCGTGGTAAGTATGAGGGTTTTTATCTTGAAGGTATTTTGCAGGTGATGATGACCTTGGGAAGAATAGCGTCTGATTTAATTTTGTACACCTCAAAAGAATTTAATTTTTTTGAAATTGATCAAAGTTTAGTAACAGGTTCCAGTATTATGCCTCAAAAAAGAAATCTAGATGGTCTTGAGATATTAAGAGGTCATGTGCATACGGTGACCAGTCACCATCATTTGGTACACAGTATTCCTCAAGGTTTAATTTCAGGTTATCACCGTGACACTCAATTGATGAAAAAACCTTTGATGGAATCCACTTTTATTGTGTTGCAGAGTTTGGAAGTGGCTTCTCTTTACATCACGGGGGCCACGCCCCATGCAGAAGAAATTGAATCTAAAATTTCATCGGGTATTTACGCAGCCGATGTGGCTAATAAATTAGTGAAAGAGAAGGGTGTTCCCTTTAGAGAGGCCTACCAAAAAGCAATGGATATTTTAGATGGTGAAAAAATATCTCCAGCTAAAAACATTGCTTCAAAAATTAGCCTTGGAGCACCAGGCAACTTGGATTTTGAAGGCCTACGGGAAAGGAGCAGTGATCTTAAGGAATCTGTAAACGACACATTTCAAGATTAATCCCTACCTCTTAATTTAGCTAGTAGTTGTAATATTTCTAGATAAAGCCAAATTAAGGTGACCAAGAGTGCAAATCCTGCATACCATTCCATATGCTTAGGAGCCCCAGACTGAGAACCTTTTTCAATCATGTCAAAATCTAAAATTAGAAAGAAGGCTGCCAAACCGACAGCTAAAACACTGATTCCAATGCTCATAATGCCTGAACCATGGATCATGCCATTTAAAGATTCAGAGCCAAATAAACCCATAATCCAAGCAATGACACGGACACCAATTAAGGCAAAGATGCCTGCAAATAAAACAGAACGCATTTTTTCACTTGCTTGTATCACGCGAAATTTATAAAGCGTCAGCATGCCGAAGAGGGTTGCAAAAGTGTAAATCAATGCTTGACTGACAATTCCTTCGTACATTGCGCCATATGTCAACGAAATACTACCAACAAAAACACCTTTAACAATAGCGTAAAGAGGAGCTAGAGCTGGAGCTGTAGTTGGTTTGAAACTAATAATGATTGCTAGTACAAAACCAAGAATACCAGACCCAATAACATATGCGGGCGTTACACTCATTGAAGTATAGAAATATGCTGCGACACAAAATGTTAATAATATAAGGATGGCACTTTTGTTTATTGTGCTTTGCAATGTCATTACTTGACTGTTTTCTTGAGAAGAAGCAAAGGGCTGAAAAATTTCTTCTTTTAGTACAGGGTTTGAGGACCTCATAATAATTTCCTTTTTTTTGCAATTATATCAGATATTAAGATTTGTGATGAATGACTAAATATGTGAATGGTAGAGTTATTATGCTAATGCCACTATTTAGAAAGCCTTTTTCAGATAACCCCAATTAGCATTGCCTTCTTGTTTGATCAAAAAAGATCTTAAGGCATTCGAATAGGGGGGCTCTACATAGAAATCTCCAAATGTTGTGCGGAAGTATTTCCAGGCTTGTTCAAGATGGCCTTTTCTTCTTTCGTATGGATGAAACCATGTCCACATTAAAAACCACACATCGTCATCTTTGACGGTCTTGATATAAAAATAACATGCGCCTACGGCAAAATATTTTCCACTGTCATTTTTTTCTATCCATAAAAAAGCGACAGCATTTGGATCATTTTCAATGCCCTGACCGTTTTGATCGAAATCGTAGCGGTATTCTTTCTCAAAATATGAAAAAAGATGAAGTACAGCTTCTTTTTGATTGGTATCTGAAATTGAGCAAACAGGTAAAATATGATCGGGAGGGGTGCCATATTTTTCTAAGATTTCTGCTGGGCATTCCACAGAATTGATTTCAGGTATTTTTATATCCCAATGATCTAATTTTAATTCCTTATTCATACTTTGATCTTATCAATTAATAGTTAAAATAACTAGATACTTAAGTACATAGTACATTTTTAGGTTGAAAACCGTCATTTATATCGTACAGTATTCGTAATTAATACTATTTTAAGCTTAAAATCTTATGGCATAACTTTTGCCATTTAAAACTTGACGAATTAGCTTGAAAACGGCAAAATACTAATGCATAGCTCAAAAGAGAGGCGAAATAAGAATGAAAAAATTAATCATAGTTGGACTTGTTGCCATGTTGTCAACGTCATGTAGTTTTTCTGATGAAGATCATAACGACCGCACTTTAAGGAATTGGGAAAAAGGAGCGCATGAGTTCCACGAACTTTTCGATTATTTTTTCTTAACGCCAAGATAAATAAATAGTCGTACTTACATGTTAAAATTTATCAAAGCCAATGACCTACTTATGGTCATTGGCTTTGTTTTTTTATTGTTACCAACTCTTCACTCTGAAGAAGACGCCGCATTTAAAGTGAAAATCACTCTGGATTCAACGATTTCTATAAAAGGTTATGTTTATTCAGATAAAGTGTATGAAAAAAATGGTAAAAAAGGTTTTGAAAAATGTAAAAGAGAAGATGAAGGTGCGGGCATACGTCTTTATTATGTACAAGGTACAACGGTAGTAAGCCATTTTTATCCAGAAAAAAGTATTGTTTCAGTGCTTACGTTGATGAAAGTTGATAAGACTCAATTAATTAAAATTGAAAAATTGTGGACAATTGAAAAAGAAAAGATTATTAAAAAATTAGAGAGTAATAAAGAAAAATCGAATAATAAAAAAATAGAGCAAAAAGAATCTCTAAAAAATACAGCTGATAAATTATCAACAGATAAAGAGGTGGAAGAAGGCGGTTTAAGGGAAAAAGTAGAAGACGAGGAATCGAAATTACTTGCATTACTGCAAGGTCTATCGCCTGACAAAATGACGGACAAACAAATTTTACTTTATTTCAATGGTTTTACTGAAGCAGATCGCCAAACATTTATTAAGCGTAAAAATGCGGTAGGTTCTATTGCCGTACTAAAAGTTAAGGAGCAAGAGTTTCTTAGCCATTATGATCGTTGGTACAACGCATATAAGACTGCTCTTCAAAATATGGAAAAAGATAAGTAATTGCTTATTTCATGATTTATGCTTTTATAATTTAAAGCAAATGCTCTGTTTTGTCGTTAAAATAGATAGTTAGTTGTATTGATGGAAAAGATATTATGAGTGATGAGAACCTAGAAAATGAAGATCAGTCAAATGATCAAAAAACTCAGGATGATGAAACTGAGAAGATTCTTTCAGAGTTGTTAGAAGAGGATGGTCCTGCTGACAATTTAACAGCGATGCTCGAAGGAACAATGAGCGCCACAACACCTGACGATGTGTTTACTGGAATGGTTAAAAATGATAACGATGAGCAATCTAAACCTAAAATTTCTAAACATCACAAAGAAGACATGGAACGTATCCTGAAAATAAAAGTACCTTTACAAGTTGTGTTAGCGGAAAAATACCAATCAATTAATGAAACGATTAATTTTCAAGTAGGAAGTTTGATTGAGTTTGAAAAGCATAGTAGTGAAGACTTGGATGTTTATATCAATAATCAACAATTTGGTGTTGGGGAGGTTGTGAAAGTTAACGAAAGATTTGGCGTGAGGATCAAAAATATAATCACTTTGCAAGACAAGATTCGTAGTTTGGGTGTTTGATTGAAATATAGATATTTTTTTTTACCATTTTTACTAGTAATGAATTCGTGTTGTCTTTTGGGAAGCAATGTTCCCCAAGGTAAGGTAACTTATGTAGATCGTGAAGTGCGTCCTTCTATTTGGAAATTACTGTCAGATATGGATGTGGACGGTGAAAATCCTGTGCTGGCTAAAGGGGAAAATTTCGATATAAAAAAAAGTGATTTGGTTAAGTGGATGTTGCGTACACAAGGTCAGGAGCAACTTCACGAGTTGGCCCGTGTTAAATCCTTGTATTACCATTTTAAAAAATCCAAAATTACAGTTTCGATGGATGAAGTGAATAATAGCGCCCGTGAGCTTTTACTCAGTAAAAATATGAAAATCGAGGAATATTTAAAACAACGTTTGATAAATCGTGAAGATTTGGTGAATGAAATAGAGTTGAATATATTTTCAGTAAAATTGGCCAAACAAGAAATTGTCAAAATGGGAGCTGTAAAGATTCGAATCAAAAACTTTTCTACTCAACAAGAAGCTGAAAGTAAAGGGCTAACACAGGCTGGTCAAGCTAATTGGTACGCCCCTTTTATGATCCTCAAATTACCTAAATTAAGAGATGCCTTGTTTAAAACCAATATTCCTAAGGTTGTTAAAGAAGGAGAATCTTTATTTTTTGCTGTGGATGTGGTGGATCGAATGGAGCCAATATCAGAAAAAAATCCCAATTTTGCAATTAATTTGAAAAAACTTGACGATTTTCATCCTGACAAAGAGACAATTCGCCTTTTTCTTGACTATTTGGTTAAAAAACAAGGGCTGGAGTTTTTACCTGAAAAAATCTATGATAAATACGATAGTTCAAAAAGGAATCAGTGATTTATGAAACGATTTAACCCCTACAGTATTTTTATGTGTGCTTTATGTTTGTTTGTATTTGCTTGTACTGACAAAAACAATACGGATGAGTCTTCCCCACAAGAGGAGGTAGAGCAAAAGGTAGAGGAGGGTGGAGATGAGAAGCAGACATTGGCAGCCACTGATGAACCAGTTATGGCTCCGATAGAGGTTGATAAGAAGATTGATGTTCGCAAAGGTCTGCGTAGTAACAATCCTTTTGAACGTGAATCGGCATTAAGAGATATACTAACAGGTAAGGGGGCAGATATTCCTAGTGAACAGTTACGCATGCCCTTATATGATAGTGATACTAGCGTAAGAATTATGGCGATAAATGTTCTCATCCATAAAAAAATTACAGCTCATAACGAAGATATCTTGGTTTTGCTAACGGAAGGGGAAGCTACGGTAAGAGCCGCAGCGGCAAAAGCCCTCAGCGTTTTGGGTGATAAAGCAAAAAATACGATTCATTTATGGCGTTCACTTTCAGATGTGAATGAATTGGTCAGGCATGAGGCTGTAATTTCTATTGATAAACTTCATGGTACAAAATTGGGTTTTTATTACAACCAAAATCCCGACAGGTACCGTGCCAAAGCTCAAAAAGATCTTAAAGAATTTTTAAAAATACCTGAAGGCGAAGTTGATTCGCATGCAGCTAAAATTTACGGTAAAAATTAAAAAAATTTATGCCTGAATTACTTACTGAAGAACAGTGTATGATCCGCGATATGGTGCGAGAGTTCGCACTAGCTGATGTAAAACCCGGTGCAGGACAGCGCGATGTGAGTAAAGAGTTTCCCTTTGATATTATAAAAAAAATGGGTGGTCTAGGCCTAATGGGCATTGCCATTCCAGAAGAGTTTGGTGGTGCTGATGGAGACACGCTCAGTTATATTCTTGCCATAGAAGAACTGGCTAAAGTGTGTGGTAGTACTTGCCTGACGCTGTGCGCACATTTTTCTTTATGTACGTATCCCATTTATGCGTTTGGTAGTGACGAGCAAAAAAAGAAATATCTTCCATCTTTAGCCAGTGGTGAAAGTTTGGGTTGCTTTGGACTTACAGAACCTGGAGCAGGTTCAGATTCGGGCAGTACCGCAACAACAGCTGTAAAAAAAGGGGAGAACTGGGTTCTCAATGGTTCTAAACGTTTTATCACCAATGGGTCTTATGCACAGGTCATGATTGCCATTGCTCGTACAGACCTTGACTCTAAAGGTTCTCACGGACTTACGGCTTTTATTGTGGACACCGATTCAGCTGGTTATAAAGTGGTGAAACAAGAGGATAAATTAGGACTAAGAGCCAGTGACACGGCTGAGATTATATTTGAAGATCTTGAAGTGTCACATAAAAATGTGTTGGGTGAAGTGGATACAGGATTCTCCAAATTTATGGCAACTTTAGAAGGCGGAAGAATTTCTATTGCAGCTTTAGGTGTGGGGTTGGGGCAAGGAGCGATGGATCTCACCATACCCTATATCAAAGAACGCATAGCTTTTGGCAAGACATTGTCAAAAATTGAAGCGATTCGCTCTAAGGTTGCTAATATGGCCACAGAAATCAATGCGGCCCGTAGTCTGGTGTACCGTGCAGCTCGTGCTAAGGATAAAGGACAACCTTTTGCGCACATTGCCAGCATGGCCAAGCTTTACTCTTCTGAAGCAGCTGTAAGGACCTGTAATCAGGCTATACAGTGTTTAGGGGGCTATGGTTATATGCACGAGTATGACGTGGAGCGCTTTTGGAGGGATAGTAAACTCTGTGAGATCGGTGAGGGCACTTCAGAAATTCAAAGGCTGATTTTATCTCGGCATTTTATTGATTGAAGAAATAATTCTTATCTGTGAAAATAAGTGTCAATTACTTTAGCTATAATCGACAATGTAAAAAAATGGAGGAAAGTTTTTAATGGTAAGTAATAAAATTCATATTTTCATGATGAGTCTGTCTATTGTTGTTATGTTAAGCATAGGATGTGTTTCTTCGAGTAATACAACTTTAAGTGATGTGGATTCTGTTCCTCTAAAATTGTTTGATGCTGTCGATAATCTTGAGGTAAAAGTATGGGCACAGTCACCAATGTTTTACAATCCGACAAATATGGATATTGATGCCAAAGGACGTATCTGGGTGGCTGAAGGAATTAATTATCGAAAGGTGAAAAGTAGAGAAGAAGGTGACAGAATTGTTGTCTTAGAAGATACGGATAAAGATGGTACGGCAGACAAGAGTCATGTTTTTATTCAAGATAAAGAATTAATTGCTCCATTGGGTATTTCAGTAATCGATAATAAAATTGTTGTGGCACAACCTCCTCACCTTATTGTCTACACTGATGTGAATCGTGATTTGAAGTTTGACCCCAAAGTAGACAAACGTGAAAACATTCTGTCAGGATTTGACGGCTCAGATCATGATCACAGTCTTCATTCAGTTACGGTTGGTCCTAATGGTCAGTGGTATTTTAATATTGGCAATGCCGGTTCAGGAGTGATTAAAGATAAGTCAAATAAAACCTTTCGCATTGGCAGTTTCTATATGAAAGAAGAGCTTTCAGGAAAAAAAAGTGATGACGGTCATGTTTATGTTGGCGGGACGGCATTTCGTATGAATCCTGATGGAACAAATCTTAATGTTATTGGTTTTAACTTTCGCAATAGCTATGAGCAAACACTGACGTCTTTTGGTGATGTGTTTCACAACGATAATGATGATCCTGCAAATTGTAGAACCACCTGGTTGATGGAGCACGCTAATTGTGGCTACGCTTCAAATAATGGTTTACGTCAATGGCACAATGATTTACGTCCTGGGCAAAGTGATAATGTTGCACATTGGCGTCAAGAAAATCCTGGCTGTATTCCTGCAGGAGATGTTTATGGTAGTGGTTCTCCTACCGGCATTGTGTTTTATGAAAATGGCGCGTTAGGAAAGAAATACAGGGGGATGTTACTGAGTTGTGAACCGGCATTGAATGTGGTTTTTGGTTACCGACCACAAAGTAAAGATTCGGGCTTTGAACTTGTATCAAATAGATTTGATTTTTTAACCAGTAATATTAATAAAAAGTATAGAGGTACAGATTATACTAAATGGTACACGAAAGGAGAAAAGGTATTACATGACCCACGTGATACTAAAAGTTTGTTCCGTCCCTCAGATGTAGCGGTAGGCCCAGATGGAGCTATTTATGTTGCAGATTGGTTTGACTCTAGGATTGGCGGACACTCGACTTTCGATAAAAAAGGAAGTGGTACAATCTATCGTATTGCTCCTAAAGGTTTCAAGCCCAAGGTGCCTGAAATTGACTTGAGTACTGTCGCAGGTCAAATTGATGCCTTGTTAAGCCCCGCTGTTAATGTGAGGGCTATAGGTTTCTATGAATTGATCAAACAAGGAGACAAGGCAATTGATCTTGTTAAAAAACTACTTGAACATGAAAATATTTATTTTCGTGCTCGTGCCGTGTGGGTGCTTTCCAATTTAGGTGCAAATGGTCTTAGAGAGGTAGAATCATTACTGAAGAGTGATGATGATAATATTCGAATAGTTGCATTTCGGGCGTTAAAGTTTCAACAACATAATTTTATTCAACATGCCGCTGTGCTTTCAAAGGATAGATCCGTTTCAGTACGTCGTGAATTAGCATTATCTTTGCGTGATGTGGCTTTTGACGAATGTGCTCCGATACTGATTAATATTGCGGAAGGGTTTGATGGTAAAGATAGGTGGTATCTAGAAGCTTTGGGCACGGGTTGCAGCGGTAAAGAAGCTCGGATTTACCCATTGATTAAAAAAAGATTAGGTGTTGAAGATGCACTAAAATGGGATGATCGTTTTGAGGGCATTGCTTGGCGACTTCACGTTAACGAATCGGTAGATGATTTTAAAAGGCGTGCTCTATCAGATAACATAAGTGAAAGTAAGAGAATTAAAATGTTAACAGCTCTTGCATTTGTCAAAAGCATTGCAGCTGCAGATGCGATGATTGAAATTTCAAAAAAAAGTAAATCGGACAATGTTCGTCAGATGGCAAAATGGTGGATGACTCATCCAGAGCATGATTTTTGGAAAGAACATAAAGAACTTAAACGCTATTTTCAACCCACAAAAATCACAATGGATTACCTAGTACCAAAGTCAATGGGTGCTGTTTCGCAATTGCCAGATGACAAAACTATTTTAGCTCTCACAGGTGATGCTAAAAAAGGTAAAATGCAAATTGCTCGTTGCGTCATGTGTCATCAGGTAAATGGAACAGGTGTTAATTTTGGTCCTGATATCACAAATTTTGGTAAAACTCAAACAAGAGAAGTAATTTTAAAATCACTCACTGATCCTTCAAGAGATGTCTCGCACAATTTCCGTGCTCGTCAAATTGAAATGAAAAATGGAAAAATAATTCAAGGGTTTCTGATGTCTGTTTCAAAGAAGACGATAAGTATCAAAGTGTTTGGTGGACAAATTATTGCGGTTGATCGAGATGAAGTTAAGGTATTGAAAATGATCGTACCCTCATTGATGATACCCGCATCTAAGATGGGTTTTAAAGCTCAAGAATTAAGAGATCTTGTAGAGTATATGAAAGTTGGAAAACTGGACTAGCATCTTGTAATTAATCCCCTATTCCCCAAATAAAACAAACAAATGTATTATAGAATGTTATTACCTTAGAGGAAAATCGATTTTACAGAGCAAAAAAAGAGTCATCCATTGGGTGAAAGAAGAAATGCAGCGTTGAGAGTGAATTATGACAGACAGATACAGATGGAATTTCAAGGAGTAAGGGGCAAAGAATCCTTTCTGGCATCGACAAGTCAAATGAGTCGATTTGAAACTGAGATTTTGACCAATAAAAAAACCTCAAAACAAAAGTGCTCAGCAATATTCAAAGCCTTCGATTGAGGCACAATGTCTGGTAAAAAAGTGAAATTGAAAAATCAAATCTTAGTCACTATTCAAAATATTGTGCTGCCGTACATCGAAATATTACGATTTGTGACAAAATTCAGCAAAACTTTGGTGTTTTTCCTGAAAACAATCTGAAACCTATGCAAATTGTCAGGGCAATGTTTCATTTCTCATTATCCAGGAAGAAAACGTTGAAAATTGTCTGTTGCCCTCTAAAATTAGGAGCTTATATGGTAAATGCGGGTTAAGTTTTAAATTGTTTTAATTCCTCACTTTTCATGGCTTTATGAAAACATTCCATTGAACAAAAAACTAAGATATCAAGGATTGCCGAATGAGTGAAAAAAATCCACCTAAGAGTTTCTGGTCCATTGTGAAAAGTTTAGGGCCGGGAATGATTTTGACAGGTTCTATTGTGGGGTCAGGAGAATTAATTGCGACCACAAAAGTAGGAGCTGAAGCAGGTTTTTGGTTACTGTGGATCATCATACTAGGATGTGTGATTAAAGTTTTCACACAATTGGAATTTGGGCGTTACACTGTGGCTCATAATGAACCCACACTTTCAGCGTTAAATCGTGTACCAGGACCACGTTTCAAAGTGAATTGGGTGGTGTGGTGTTGGGTCATCATGACAATTCTGATTGTTTCTCAATTGGGTGGGATTGTAGGAGGTGTGGGTCAAGCCTTGGCGATGACTAAACCGTTAACTGAAGAAGGTCGTCAGTTCAATGAGGCACAAAACAAATTGGTGGATGTTAAGGTGCAATTAGCCTTGTTGAAAACAAGAGATAAAAATCATCCGGATATACCTACGGTAGAAAAAGAAATTATCAAATTATCTACTAACAAGTTGGAAGAACCCTATGATGCTCAGATTTGGGCAATCCTTATTGCATTATTCACATCTTTAATGATGTGGTTTGGCCGTTATAATTTCATCAAAATCTTTACCACAGTTTTAGTGGTGGGTTTTACTTTTGTGACAATGGTTACCTTAGTTTTGTTGCAGAATACGCAATGGGCTGTGCAAGGTCAAGATTTAACCAATGGCCTGAGTTTTAGTTTGCCTCCAGTGGAAAGTTCTTTGACCAAAGCTCCCTTGATAACGGCCTTGGCGGCCTTTGGTATTATTGGTGTTGGTTCAGCAGAGCTCATTTTTTATCCTTATTGGTGTATGAAACAAGGTTATGCAAAATCTGTTGGAATTAATGATGGTTCTAAAAACTGGATTGTTCGAGCTAAAGGTTGGATGAAGATCATGTACATAGATGCATGGGTTGCAATGGTTGTTTACACTTTGTCAACGATAGCTTTTTATCTATTGGGAGCTGCAGTATTGGGCCGTTCAGGGTTGAACCCTGAGAAAGGAGATCTTATTCGTAATTTGTCAGAAATGTATGTGCCAGTATTTGGAGAATGGGCCCCAACTTTATTTTTGATTGGCGCTGTGGCGGTTCTCTTTTCAACTTTTTTTGTTGCTTGTGATGGTAGTTCTCGTGTTATCTCAGATTGTTTTGGATTATTCGGCTTTCATAAAAACGATGAAAAAGACCATAGTAAATGGGCCAAAACAATTTCTATTATTTGGCCATTGCTGTGTTTGGTGGTTTATCTTTTTATTAATGCACCTGCAAAAATGGTATTGATGAGTGGAGTGGCTCAATCGATTATGTTGCCCATTTTGGGTGTGTCAGCTTTGTTTTTCAGATACAAGCGTTGTGATAAAAATCTCAAACCTAGCGCTGCCTTTGATTTTTTTCTTTGGCTGTCAGTACTAGCTTTTGCTTTAGTTGGTTTTTACCTCTTATACGACAAACTAAAAATGCTGTACCTATAGAGGATACTATTTTTTTAGACCAACATCAAATTTTTAGAGCCTATCCCAAAATCAAAACGGTTCGAGTTTTTTATAAATAATGAGTGCAAAAGCCAAGTGTATAAGAGCGAGATAATTTTTTGATTTCTTTTTCCATCGGATTAGGATTTTTCTAAAACGATTAAGCCAGCTATGAGTTCTCTCAACGACCCATCGTTTAGCATTTTTACTTGGATCGCCTTTTAATTCTTTGGCTTCATTGCCTCGAGATTTAATAGGAAAATAACACCAAACTGCAAGATTACCCCCTGGAGCCTCATAAGATGATATATCTATTCTCCTTCCTCTTCATCGTTAGTATTACCCCACGATAGTCTAAATAACGATTACTACACCTATCGAGTTGTTTGGTCGAAAAAAGAGAATGGTTTTATTGGATGGCCAGTTTTGTGAAACTACTTTTAATAATTACCGCAAAACATTCACAACGTTTCTTAGTTGGTGCGTAAAACAAAAATATATTCTGGTCAATCCTATGGTTGATATTGACATATTGGACGTGCCAGATAGGAAAATTTTATTTTTGACCAAGGCAGAAGTTAGGAATCAGTTAGATGGTATTGATTGGTTTGTTAAGGAGTCCAATAGAGTAAACGGTTCAAATATTTCGTCACACAAGGAAAGTATCACGCTGGAGACGCTGGTGGCTACCTATATATTTGCGGGCCTACGGCTTTCTGAAGCGTTGTGGTTGATGCGTGAAGATGTAGACCTAGAATCAAGAACGATTTATATTCGTGACAAAATTGTTGACGGTAGGAAATGGCAGGTTAAAAGAGGACGAGGAAAGAAGTCTAGGAACAGAGATGTTCCAATTTCGGATACCTTGTTTCCATATTTAGAAAAACAACTTAGACAGCATGATTTTAAATGGGTGTTCCCATCTCCAACTGGGAATCTGTGGTCTTCAGGAAATTTTAGTAAAAAATTAAGGTGTATGCAGAAGCAGCTTGTTGATCATGGTTACATTGAAAAGAGGTGGTCTTGTAAGGATTTTCGGCATACCTTTGGAACTTTGTGTGCTATGAACGGGATGTCCGATTTGGAAGTTGCCGAAGTGATGGATAATAGTCCTGAAATATGTCGTAAGCATTACATCAACATGGCGACAAAATATCTTAGGAAAAAGGTAGATTTTATGATGGGGCAAAATGCTGAAGCGTAAATATCTAATCAATGGTTGGCAAAAGAATGGTATTAACGCTATTTTTCCGCAAGCTAACGGCTATCGTTTCTTGTCAAACTCAGATATCATATAAAATATGAGTGACGATACTACGCCTAAAGATCTGCCAAATAAACCCTTGCGTGAGGCTATTTTCGACATCCGATGGGGGTTGCATGATAAAGACGATCAAGCTCAACAGGACAAAAAAGTTCAATACGATAAAGGCTTTAATCTTTTAGTTGGTGTTTTCTTCAATAAGGTAAATGCTGAGTACGGCGAAGTAGTCAATCTACCTGCCACTCAAATTCCTGAAGATATGGCCCCGTATATTGTCAGACATCAATTCAAATCAAAAGATGGTGGATGGCCACTTATCCAGCTTGGACCTGGAATTTTGACGTTCAATGAAACTCAAAAATATTCATGGCCTAACTTTAAAGAACAGCTGGAAAGTACTGTTACTAACTTATACGATTCATATCCGGTCGGAATTGCCGAATTTTCACCTATCCAACTTTCGCTAAAATACATCAATGCTATACCACTTGATGAAGAGAATAAAAATCTCTTAGATTTAATTTCTTCGGATTTGCACACAGAGATTCAATTGGATGAATCTTTATTTGGTGAGAACATACAGAAATCTCCGACCCGTTTAAGTTTAGATTTGGCTTTTCCTTTGGATGATCCAAAAGGAAAAATTTCACTAACGATTGCCAGTGGCAAAATGAATAAAAAATCAGCTTTAATTTTTCAATTTGAAGTGACTACTGATCCTGAAGGTGTTCCAGGTTCTAAGGAAGAAATCTTCATATGGATCGAGAAAGCTCATAAAATTATCGAAAATTGGTTCTTCTCGCTGATTCGTGGTAAGCTTCATGATAGCTATATTGAAAGTTCGGAATAAATGAGTGATACACTAAGTTTAAAGCCGTTTCGTGTTGAGGCATCTACATCTTCGGTTTCTGACCTGGAAATTGAACATCATGATTTTAGTAATAGTTCTTACCTGTTAGATGCAGGTCAAGATAGTGATAATGCTTACGGTTTGGATAGTCATCAAATAAAAATGCTGTGGGATCATTCAGTGCATTCTCGTGGTGAAAACTTACTCACCAGAAAAATTTTAGAGGCAATTTTTGCTATAACATCCTTATCACCCATAATGTTTGATGAAAGGTCGATAAACGGTTTAGATAAATATAATTCTTCGTTGTCAATTAAGAATATCATTAATCAAAAAATAAATAGAAAAATATCTCTTAAAGAGGCTAGATCTATTGCTCTAGGAATTCTATCTGAGATAGAGGAAGGTTTAAGAAAAGATAGACTTTTCGAATCTCAACTTGTTTATCAGTATGATGATGGGTTTAATCTGTAATGATATATGAATCCGTTGATTCGGCTGACAATATTGAACAGGGTGACATTTTTAGAAATATTCCACGTATTGACGTATCTTTAAATAGACTTTTAGTTGTTGATGATCAAGGTGAAGCCAGCGAAATGGACTGGAACGATGTCCTCGAAAAAAACAAAAGTGATCCTGGAACCACAGCAATCGCCACAATTCAACCAGTTGATGCCATTGTTATTACTCAAAATTGTGATGCTGTACGTAGTGAATTTATATCGCTTTGCCAAATTGACAATTTTAAAGCTGTTACTGGAAAATCTCCTGCTAACGCTAAAAACTGGCAGGCAGAAATTGTAACGCAATCCCGACGTAATACAAATTTCTTCTATTTGCCTGAAAATAATGAGTTTGGTTTAGATGAGAAAATGGCGGTGAATTTCAAGGTTGTTTTGAGAATCAGAAGAACTGATCTTGAGAGCATTAGAGATAATAGGTTGGGGAAGTTAAATGATGTTGCGAATGAGCATTTTAGAGAAACGATAGCACAGTTTTTTAGGAGATATCCATATAATGAGTGGTATCCTTTAAATGCTGAAGAGTTTAAAATCTATTCTGATAAATCACCCGAAACTATTGAGCCTTATCCTCACCAAACGGATTCATAACTCATCCATTGTGATTTAAATTCTGATAATCTTAACCTTCTCATTCAGCATTCCAATAAGTCTCATAGAAATTTTGGATTTGCTTTAAGTTCTAGAAAAAATGGTGCGCCCATCTGGATTTGAACCAGAAGCCCCACCTTCGGAGGGTGGGATTTTATCCAATTAAACTATGGGCGCACTTTGATTTTTAAGAATTTTAAATATATCACAGTTGAAGCTTCCTAAACATTCGCAATCAATTTTTGCACCCAAATTGCACCCAACAGAGACAATTAAATACACCATATCAACTATTTCAATTGACCCTCTAACAGAATGCATTTATTATAAAAGTGCATTTGAAGCCCGAAAAGTTCATTTTTATTTTAAAAGGAGTGGTGCACCCATGAGGATTCGAACCTCAATCACAGGCTTCGGAGGCCCATATTCTATCCATTAAACTATGGGTGCTTTAAGTTTTTTTTTTCTTTTTAGTTTTTTTCTTGGTTGGTTTTTTGTCAGGTTTAGCGCTCGAAGCTTCCTTGTCTTTTTTTGCTGCGTCTTTGTAACCTTCTTTGCGATAATCTGTTTCGTAAAAACCGTCGCCTTTAAAAATAAATCCACCGCCTCCAGAAATCAGGCGTTCAAGTTTATTTTTTTTGCATTGGGGACATTTTTTTAGAGGTGCTTCACTGAAGTTTTGAATGGTTTCTAATTGGTGTCCGCAGGAAGAGCATTCGTATTCATAGGTAGGCATAGCTATTCTCCCTGTCCTTCAATTTCTGGCCCTCCTGTGGTGACCTGAACTTTGCTGTAACGGATCACTCTGTCCCCTAAGATGTAGCCAGTTTCAAGTACAGCAGCAATACTGTTGTTGGGTTTGTCAACGTCTTCAATAGAAGTGACCGCTTCATGTAGGTTGGCGTCAAAACCTCCTTCATTGTTAATGCGGTTTATATTGTTGTCGCTTAATATTTTTTCTAGAAGAGTCACATTCATTTTTAGACCTTTAACCAATTCAGATTCACTGTTTTCTGCGGCATCTAAAGCTCTATCAAGATTGTCAATAAAAGGTAGCAGTTCTTTGGTGAATGAAATAATGGTATTAGTTCTTAGTTGGTTGCGTTCACTGCGCATGCGTCGTTGAATGTTTTCTAAGTCAGCTCTTGTGCGTAGGTACTTGTCTTTAAAGCTTTCTTCTTCTTGTGTCAGAGCGGGCTCCACAACAGCTTCCAGTTGAGTTTCATCTTCAGCCTTTTCTTCTTGCTGTTCGATTTCAATTTCCGAATTTTCTGTATCTTTATTCATTCGATAATATCCTTCAGTTTGTCAACAAAACTTTTTTTACCTTTTTTTAGTTTGGTGTTTTGTATTTCTGCCAATTGTTTGAGTAAGTTTCTTTCTTCCTTGCTGAGGCGATTGGGAACGTCTATTGAAATAAACACAATTTGATCGCCATTTCCGCCACCTTCGATATTGGGCAGACCTTTACCTCGTAATTTAACACTAGAGCCGTGAGTGCTGCCTTCTGGGATGTGTAATTCCTGTTCACCTGTTAAGGTAGTCATCGTGATACTGTCTCCAAGCGCTGCTTGAGGATAGGTGATGGTACAGTTACAGATGAGATCGTCGCCACTTCTTTGAAATATATCGTGTGGCTTAACGGTGATAAAACAATAAAGATCACCATTGGGGCCTCCATTGGGTGAGGGCTCGCCGCCACCTGTGACACGCAATTTCATGCCACTGTCCACACCCTTGGGAATAGTGATGTCATATTTTTTTTGAATAACTTTGCGCCCATGTCCTTTGCACGTGTTACAAGGTTTTTCGATAACTTGACCAGCTCCTTGGCATTCGTTACATGTGGTACGTATCGCAAAAAAACCTCGTGATACTTGAACTTGTCCGTTACCACCACAGGTTGTGCATGTGATAGGTGAGGATCCAGGAGCCGCACCACTGCCTTTACAGCTATCACAATGATCTTCCAGCTCAGCCTCAATTTCTTTAGTAATGCCGCTTAAAACCTCATTTAGCGTGACTTCAACATCCGCACGTATATTGCGGCCTTGTTGTGTACGACTTCGTCCGCCGCCGCCGCCACCGCCACCAAAAAACGATTCAAACACGCTGCCACCGCCGCCGCCACTGAAAATGTCGCCAAATGCGGAAAAGATGTCATCCATATTGCTGAATCCACCACCAGAGCCTGCATTTCCACTAAAAGCGTTATGGCCATATTGGTCGTATTTCTGGCGTTTAGCGGCGTCTCCTATGACGTCATAGGCCTCAGCAGCTTCCTTAAATTTTTCCTCGGCACGTGGATCACCATCGTTTTTATCCGGATGATATTTAAGAGCCATTTTTCGGTAAGCTTTTTTAATTTCGTCCTGAGAAGATTCTCTAGAAACGCCTAATATTTCGTAATAATCAGTTTTTGACAATTTAGTTCTTCCTCAGCTGTTTTTAGGCCGATATTGTCTCTTCAAATGGGTGTTATGTGAAGGAGTTTGTGAGTGAATTTTGTTTAAAAGGGGATGATTTTGCTTTAGCCAACCATTAAATCTGGATTTTGGGCCAAATTCATTAAATACTGAGCATTTTTATTGTTTATTTCAAGTTTACGTTCGCAATTGTTAAGAAGTATGTTTTCAAGAGGCGTTAGGGGGGTCATATGAGCTTTACGTTTAAGTTTAAACTTAAGCTCAAGAAGTCGTTTGTACTCAATTGGCTCAATAAGCAACGTCATTTCTCTTCTCATCGGTATTCTGTACTATAATAGGCCAGCAAATAAATGATTTTTTGATTGTGGGAAGATTTTAGGTAAATTTTATTTGATTATTCTCATTTATACGTATTGAAATTTTGTCGTAAAAACGTGTATTCTTTCTTTGGTTGAATAAGTGCCCGCTCCCGTCGTCACTCTCTGAGTTGTGCTGGGGGAGGAAAGTCCGGACTCCGTAGGATAGGAAAGTGGTTAACGACCACCGGATGTAAGTCCAGGGAAAGTGCCACAGAAAATATACCACCTTCCGTAGCTTTGGCGAAGGGGGGTAAGGGTGAAATGGTGCGGTAAGAGCGCACCGCGCAAGTGGTGACATTTGCGGCAGGGTAAACCCTTTCCGGAGAAATGCTAAATAGGAGGGAATCGGTTTCGACCGAAGGGGGCGATCCGTCCCCTCAAACTCTCGGGTAAGCAGTGTTGAGGTGGTGAGTAATCACTGCCCCAGAGAAATGGGTACTCACGACAGAATCCGGCTTATCGTTTGACCCCTTCCTCAATATATTTGAGGAAGGTTTTTTTCTTCATTTTCACATAATTTACTCCGAGTATATGATAAGGAGTGTGAGAGTATGAAAGAATATCTAAGAGAATTTAAAGAGAACCCATTTAGTATTAGATCTATTATTAAAATTATCATAGTTTTATTGCTTATATTCTAGTAACGTTAAACAATGACGGGGTCAATTATAGTTGCGACGGGAACAGCCCAACGCTCAGCCAAACGTGCCGTTGTACGTTTGAGTGGTGAAGGTTGTCATCAACTTGTTTCGTCTCTTAGTTGTATTGTTAAAGATCAAGGAAGGATCAAACAAGTACGTCTAAGGGCTCCTCTGGAGGCTGTGCCAGCAACTGTTTATTTTTTTAAAAAAGGATTTTCCTATACCACCGAAGAAATGGTTGAAGTTCATGTTGTTGGTAATAAATTTGTGGTATCGACGTTTATAGAAAATTGTTTGCAGTTGGGTGCAAGGGAGGCGCAGGCGGGGGAGTTCACGCGCCTGGCTGTGAAGGGAGGGCGTTTGTCATTAAATCAGGCCCTTGCGGTGATGCATTTAATTGTGTCTCGTAGTCAAGAGGAGCATAAACGAGCTTTAGCAACCTTATGTCATAAAAATAGAGATAATCTTCAGCAACTTCAAGAAAAGATTCATCATTCGCTTATCCATATTGAAAATGAATTAGATTTTGATGATCTGGATGAAGGTTTGCTGCCAACTTGTTTTTTTGAAGAATTATTTACCTTATTACAACGTTCTTGGACAAGTTTGAGGAGCGCTAAACCAACAGATAACCTACCTAGAGTATTATTATGGGGCAAGGCAAATGCTGGAAAATCAACCCTATTTAATGCACTGGGGGGTAAGGCTCTCACCAGCCAAGAAGCAGGGACAACGCGGGATTGGTTGAGTGTTGAATTAGAATATAAAGGTTGTCGATTCATACTGATAGATACGCCAGGATACGATGGGCCTGAGGCATCTTTTGATGTTACCTCCAAACGATTAGCTGCGGAACAAAAAGAATCAGCAGATCTACAATTAACTATCGGTCGTTTGAGTGAAGGTTCAGAGAGTGTGGATTGGTTCAGTTGTGCCGATGAATTTGAAGGTGAAGTTCCTCTTAATTCATTCTCTTCATTAACTGGGGCCGGTGTGAATGAACTTAAAGAATGGATCTTGCAACGTCTGGTAGAAAGTTATCCTTTACATTTTTTTAATGAACAGCATTGTCAAAAAATAGATGCATGTTTTGAAGATCTCAGAAATGATGTACAATCAGGATTGATGGAGGATGCCGTGGTATGGTCTAGCCACTTGCGTGAACTGGCCCGTTTATTGAATCCCATGGGGACAAGTGTGCATGCCGATGACGTGTTAAATGACTTGTTTAGTAATTTTTGTATTGGTAAGTGATTGATGTTTGCTTAGTCTTGGTTTAGAGTTGTGAAAATTTTATTTTTTATAAGGTGAAAAAACATGGCAGGTGGTGGTGATTCAGTTAAGGCGATTTTATGGGCACTGGGTGCTAACTTTTTCATAGCGGCCTTTAAGTTTCTAGGTGCGTTTATCACAAATTCGGGAACGATGCTAGCAGAAGGCATTCATTCAGTTGCTGATTGTGTGAATCAAGTATTGTTACTGATTGGCGTGAAAAGTTCTAAAAAACCACCTTCAGTTGAGTATCCTTTAGGTCATGGTAAAGTTGTTTATTTTTGGTCTTTTGTTGTGGCGATTTTATTGTTTAGTGTGGGTGGCTTGTATTCAATTTATGAAGGAACTCATAAATTAAAACATCCTGAACCTGTTACACCAGAGTATTGGACAGCTGTTTGGATTTTATTGGGATGTATTATTGCTGAAGGTTTTTCAGTGTATGGGTGTATGAAGGAAGTTAACAAAGATCGTGGAGAAAAAAGTGTTTTCAAATGGTTTGGTGAAACACGTAAAAGTGAATTGTTGGTGATTTTCGGTGAAGATTTTGCTGCCATGATAGGCTTGTGTTTTGCTTTTGTTTTTGTGTTACTTGCGATCCTTACAGAAAACCCTATTTATGATGCGGTAGGGAGTATTACCATTGGTGTGCTGTTGGTGATCGTTGCATTTTTTATCACGATACAAATCAAAAAGTTATTGGTGGGCAGAAGTGCTGAGCCTCAGATAAGAGAAGGTATTCAAGAATATATAGCTAATTATCAGGGAGTTGAAAAAATTTATAACATGATAACTTTTCAATTAGGGCCACATATTATGGTGGCGGCTAAGGTGAAAATGAGTGATAAAGATAGCGACTCTCAGTCAATGATAGAAAATATTAATCGTTGTGAAGAAGGTTTGAAAAAACACTATCCAGAGATTTTGTGGTTGTTTTTCGAGCCAGATTTAAAGGATAATTAATCCAATTTTATATAGGATTAACCCTATTGATTGAAAAAAATAAACAATAAATGCCTTTAAAATAACAAAAAAATTAGTCAAAATAAAAATTTATGTTACATTTTCGAATCACACTTGACTTAGCTTCTGTTTAAGATTAAATATTGTATAAAAAAACAAGGAGATTTCACTAAATTATGGATATTTCGATAACCTATAATTCGTCAGATAATAGTTTTATTCAAGCAAAGTCACTTTTATGCGAGATGAAAGAGAGCTTTCCAGACGAGGCTATTAATTATAAAATCAATGAAAGTGATGACGAAGAACTGAAAATAATCGTAGATTCTGAGGTTTTATTTGATAAAAAAATTGCCAAACGCTGGCCTGTGTATAGAGAAGTGCCAGATAGAATAACTGAAATTTTGACTAAAAATAAAAAAGTATTACCAGCGTAAGATAAATCTTGTGCTCTTAAACTCTAATTAAAGGTAAACATGAAAATTCTTATAACTTATTGCGTTCCCTGAAACTATTTGCCTCAGGCCACTAGTTTAGTGGAGGAAATCAAATTGTCATTTCCTGAAGAAAATATCGATTTTGATTTAAAAAAAGGTGATGGTGGTATATTTAAAATTGAGGTAGATGAAAAAGTTCTCTTCAATAAAAAGAATGCCAGTCGTTGGCCTGTATATCGTGAGATACCTGATCGTTTAAGGGAACTGATTACGAATAATCATAAATCGTAATTATTTCTGACAATGTTTTGATACGGGTGGCTGGAACATGTTCTCCATAGTTCCAGCGATCTAAAAACAAGGCTTCAATTCCACAATTTTGAGCGCCATATATATCATCTGCGATATTGTCACCCACATGACAGACTTCTTCGGGTTGTAGTTGTAGGGCTTTTAAGGTTTCTTCAAAAATTTTTGGGCTGGGCTTTCTCCAGCCAATTTGGGCTGAAATATGAATGACTTCAAAATATTTACTGAGTTGTAACTCGTTGAGAATGTTTTCTAAAGAAGAATCCCAATTAGAGATGAGGGCTAGCCGTGTCCCTTTATTTTTTAAAGTCTCTAACGTGGGTAGTGTGTCTTTATAGGGTTGCCATGCCTTAGAACTTCCAAACCAATCTACAAGATCAGACAGCCAAGCGGCCAAAGAAAGGTTATGACAAGGTTTAAAATGCTCAATAATGTGCTCCAAAAGTTCTGTCCAGAATTGTCTTTCAATAGCATCACTGGAAGGTCCAGCAAGTTGTGCGCGTTCTTCAAAAAGTTGTCGCATTTTAGGGCCCATCACGGACCATAGTTGTTCGCTGCTATGACTTTCAGCTCCTAATTTAATAGCGCTACGGTGGTAGGCTTCAACAGGTGCTGTGGTGGCATCGATCAGAGTGTTACCTGCGTCAAAGCAAATAGCACGGGGAACTTTCATCTTGTGTTAAAACGGGTTGATCTCAAAAAGGACAGTCGTAGTTTGGGTGACAGACATCCTTTCAATTGAAGAAAGTTGTTGCCTATGTCCAAACGGATCATTTTATCGTATTTTTCAAAGGCATTGGAGTTTGAACTTTTTTGAAATAGGTCGATGAAACTAGCCCAAGTGGGGTGATACAGGATGATTTGAGTTTTACCGCTAATATCAGTGAGAAACTTTTTAACGGTATAGTTGTTTCTATTTTTGATAAAGTCTTCAGCGCTGAGGTGCAGGTAAAAAACGCCGCCTCCATTTTCTTTATTCATAAGGAGTTCCCAATTCGCTTTGACCTTGTAACTCCATTCTTTAGCGGTTTTTTCTAGATTTAGACTGAGCAAGCTGACTTGAAGAGGGAAGTCTGTCATAAGCCTGGTGAGAATTTCTTTTTCACTTTTATAAATGATTTCACTCAAATCTTCTATGTTACTAAGATCCAGAATATGCATGGGGGTTTGTTCCCATTGCATGTCTTTAACGGTTTCAATCACATTGGTTTGATTGGTGATGATAGATTCAATATTTTTTTTAGCTTCCACTTGTGGTTGAGAGAGCAAAAGGTTATGTGTGCTTTTGATCAAATCGATAATGATTTGCAGATCTTTGGCATTTAGATCATTTGTTGAGATTTCATCAATATCTCGTTCTAATGAAGTTAACTCGTCCGGTACATTTTTTTGTAAAAGTGATTTGATTTCATATAGATCATTTTTGAGTGATTGCAGCAATTTGTCGTCTACATTACTGGTGTGAGTTGTTTTTTTTGATGTTTTTTCCGATTTTGTGAGAGCATGTCCACTTTCTGGAGGGTTATTGTCTCCAAATTTATGGGAAAGTATTGCCGTTAAAAAAGATGTTGCTAATACAAGTACAATCAGGCCTATATATTTCATGCTTCATAATTTATCATAATCTTTGTCATCACCGGGTCATAAAATTTACTGGTGATGTGAATAGGAGAAAAAAGTGAAATTACCGCAAATTCATTTGACTAGTCGTTATCTAGGATATCATCCATGGATTTTTGATCGTAATATCAAACATAACCTCAAATTGCCGATAGGAAGTTTGGTAGAGATTGTAAGCAAAGAAGGAAAAGTGTTGGGGACAGGTATCTACAATCGAAGAACTCCAGTAGGTTTACGTCGTCTTACGGGGCCAGGTGAAGTAGCAGATGCGGCTTACATTCTCAAAACGCTTTCAAATGCTAAGGCCTTGCGTGAAGAATGGTTGCCTGATCAAGATTCTTATAGACTCTGCCATTCTGAATCGGATGGTTTGTCGGGTTTGATCATTGAAAAATTTGCGGATGTTTTACTTATTCATCCTGTGTCGGCCGGGTGGATTTATATGATGGAGGATGTCTGCGCCGCTTTAATACAACTTTACCCTAAACATCATTTAAAAGTGATGGCCAATGAACGACATGCAGCTCGAGAAAAGGTAAGTTTTGATTTGTTAGAACGTCGGTGGCAAGGACCGGATTATGTACAAATCAATGAAAATGGGGTACTACATGAAGTGCGTTTTGATGTGGGGCATAAAACAGGATTTTTTTTAGATCAACGTAATAACCGCAAAGAAGTGGCATCCCATACTTCAGGAAAATCTTTGTTAGATTTATGTTGCAACACAGGAGGATTTTCATTAGCGGCGGCCAAACAAGGATGCACAGATATTACAGCAGTTGATTTGGATGAAAAGGCTTTGGAAGTAGCTAAGAAAAGTGCGGCTCTCAACAAGGTAAAGGTTGATTTCAAACATGTTAATGCTTTTGATTTTATGCGTAATGCGATTGAAAAGAAAAAAACTTGGGATGTGGTGGTACTTGATCCTGCAAAATTAGTAGGTCATAAGTCGGAACTCAGCAAGGGCAAAAAAGCCTATCTTGATTTTAACACATTGGCCTGTCAGGTCGTAAAACCAGGTGGTATTCTTTTTACTTGCAGTTGCAGTGGTTTGATTGATGAACGACAATTTTTGGATATGGTTTTTTATAGTGGATTAGAGGCAGGTTGTGAATTGAAAGTGTTAAAATTAACAGGTGCAGATAGTGACCATCCTTTCACTAATATCTATCCTGAAGGACGTTATTTGAAGGCCGTTTTTGTACAAGTTAACCCTATGAGAAAACGAGATTGAGATGACATCAGAAGATATAGGGCAAATAATTGCAGGTTTTATGATAGCTTTTGCCTACGTTCCACAAATATATAAGATGAAAAAGAATCAATCGAGTGAAGATGTTTCGATGAGTTTTTTGATCATGATTTGGATTTCTATGATTCTGATGGGGTGGTATAGTTTTACGAAATATTTTCAAAATGAGTACCATTTAACAGAAAATGACTTTTTTGCCCTCTGCGTTACTAATATTGCTAATTTCTTTATGGTTAGTATTACTATTTATTATGCTTTTAAATTAAGGCGTTAACTACTAATTGTCAAAGTGTCGCAAGGAAGACATAATGTTAGCTCGGGGGATGTTATAGGGATTATTGCCCCTGTAAAATACGACTAATAAATTTACAAAAAATTTATCTAAATAAGTTAAAAGGAGAAATAAATGTCCACCGCTACTGAAACTCAAGATTACAAAGTCGCTGACATTAATCAATGGGAATTTGGAAGAAAAGAATTAGATATAGCCGAAAAAGAAATGCCGGGTTTGATGTGGTTACGTGAGACCTATGGCAAAGATCAACCATTAAAAGGTGCACGCATTGCAGGTTGTTTGCATATGACCATTCAAACGGGCGTGCTGATTGAAACTTTAACAGCTTTAGGAGCCGATATTCGTTGGTCTAGTTGTAATATTTTTTCCACACAAGATCATGCGGCGGCCGCGATTGCTAAGGCAGGTGTCCCTGTGTTTGCATGGAAAGGTGAAACAGAGGAAGAAGCTGCCTGGTGTATTGAACAGACAATTGTTTGGCCAGATGGCAAAGGTCCTAATATGATCTTGGATGATGGGGGTGACTTAACCAACATGATGCATGAAGATCGTTTTTCTGAATACATGAAAGATGTTCGTGGTTTGAGTGAAGAAACAACAACAGGAGTTCATAACTTATACAAAATGGTGAAAGATGGCACATTAAAAGTGCCAGCGATTAACGTGAACGATTCGGTGACCAAATCAAAATTTGACAATGTGTATGGTTGCCGTGAGAGTTTGGCAGATGGTATCAAGCGTGCTACAGATGTGATGCTTGCAGGTAAAGTGGTTGTGGTTGCGGGTTATGGAGATGTGGGCAAAGGTTGTGCTCAATCTATGAAGAGTTATGGTTCACGCGTATTGATTACAGAAATCGATCCTATCTGCGCCTTGCAAGCGGCAATGGAAGGTTATCAAGTAGTCACTATGGAAGAAGCTGTGAAGGAAGGTGATGTGTATGTAACAACTACGGGTTGCTGTGACATTATCACGTTGGAACATATGCGCAATATGAAAGATAACGCTATTGTGTGTAACATTGGTCACTTTGATATTGAAATTGACATGGCGGGTCTTAATGGGTCAGAGGCCACTAAGCTTGAGATTAAACCTCAGGTAGACAAGTATACTTTCCCTAATGGAAAATCAATTGTGATTTTGGCTGAAGGCCGTTTGGTGAATTTAGGTTGTGCGACAGGTCATCCTAGTTTTGTGATGTCTAATTCGTTTTCTAATCAAGTGTTGGCCCAAATAGAGTTGTGGAAAAATTCAGCTGATTACAAGTGTGAAGTTTACACCCTACCTAAAAAATTAGATGAAGAAGTTGCTAAAGCGCATTTGGCTCAAATAGGTGTAAATTTAACTGTGTTGACTGACAAGCAAAGTAGTTATTTGCAAATTCCTAAAGAGGGACCGTTCAAACCTGAGTTTTATAGATATTAAATTAAATGTAAATATTGTTAAAATCATAAAGCAATGGCCTAAAAGGGTTATTGCTTTTTTTTTGGGGAGATAAAATGATGATATTCGTAAAGGGCTGCGTAACGCCATCCCCAGAGTTTGAGCGTAAAAACTGGGTTTAAACTTTTTGAGCGAGTTCTTTTTCGACAGAATTCCGAGTCGCTT
>Ga0316192_10000008_pt1 | contig 118807 bp, 102 predicted proteins | sample MerIslwburrow_MG_FD_204931 | JGI IMG/M metagenome (GOLD analysis project Ga0316192, IMG submission 204931) | Coastal sediment microbial communities from Maine, United States - Merrow Island worm burrow | ecosystem: Environmental > Aquatic > Marine > Coastal > Sediment | place: USA: Maine...
TGCGCAGATATGTGAAATGACCAGTCTACACTTTTGTTTGATTGCATTTGAACCTCCTTTGATTGAAATTCAGTTTATAGTGAGATTTGGATGTCAGAGATAGGGTGTCGTTTGCGGGAAGCACACTGAAATATTCGAGAGTTCGATACCTGAGAAGAAAAGACAACTTTTGAAAATGCTACTATCGAACTGCTTGGTAAATGACGTAACTCTAGTGCCTACCTATAGAAAGCCCTTTGATGTGGTAGTGAATTGTGGGGATCTAAAATGGCTCCCGAGGTAGGATTCGAACCTACGACCAAGTGATTAACAGTCACCTACTCTAACCAGCTGAGCTACTCGGGAACAGTGATTGAAATTATGAGGTATAGGGTATCGAAATTTGTGTAACTGTCAATGAGGTTTGGGTCAGAAAATGGGATTTTATTAGTTTATATTGAGCTTTGTTTGAGATTAGGTGGGTTAGACTTATGGTGATAGTTGATATTTTATTAGAATGTTATTATTTGAGAAGTGTGAGCGGAGATTGAATAGTGGATTTGGAAAAAACTGCGAAATATAGTTATGACTACCCTATGCCTTCGGTGACGACGGATGCGCTGTTGTTTACGCGGGAAAAAGATGAAATTTTGTTGATCAAACGTTTGAATGATCCAGGTAAAGATATGTGGGCGTTACCAGGTGGTTACATTGAATTGGATGAAGAGTTAGAGGAATCGGTGGCTCGTGAACTATTAGAGGAGACAGGGATCGATTATAGAGAGGATTGGATGCAGGTAGGGGCTTATGGCGCTGTCAATCGTGATCCTCGAGGAAGGGTGATAATGGTGGCATTTATGGCCATTGTGGACAAAAATGATTTTGTATTAAAGGCAGGTGATGATGCTAAAGAAGTTCGTTGGTTTTTGCTCAATGATTTGCCAGAATTGGCTTTTGATCATAAACTCGTGATTGATGAAGCGCATAGCATGTTGTTTGCTTAATAATTACTAACCTATATGCCCACACATACATACGCAATTAAGACGGTACTTGAATGTCAAATGCATTATGAATATGTAAATTTCCCTAAAATCTTGATAAAATTATAATTTTTTCAGTATTTAGTTAAATTATGTGGTTTTATTTGAACATTTTGATTTTTTCATTATGGATTGAAGGTGAATGTCTGTAAAATTTCTTTTTATGAAAAATACAAAAATTAAAAGTAATGAATCTAATGAATTGCGTTTGACGGGTGCGCTAAACGATTTAGCTGTCGCTCGTAGTTTTGTGTCTAAGATTTTATCTAAATCTCAGTTTCCGAAACGGTCTCAGCATCTGTTGGTATTGGCTGTCGATGAAGCGGTGTCGCGAAGCGTTAATATTAGTGATGAATATGATTTGAGTTTATTTGTAGATGTGAACGAGACACTTTTTAAAGTGGAAGTGGTTGATTCAAATAATGATTACGCTATTGATTTCACGCGTAATAAATTTAATGGAAATTGGCGCAATGAACAGTCTAAAAAAGATTTGAGCATTTTTGTTATTTTAGAAATTATGGATGAAGTTAAGTATGTTTATCGTCGTGGTTTTAATAATGTGCTGACTCTTATTAAGTTTGTGCCTGCGAAAGATTAATATTATATAAATCACTAATTAGAGTACGCAGTTTTTTATTTAAAGATATAATTTGCTAATGCGTCGACCAATTTTAAAATCTATACTCATATGTGATCAAATTATCGAAGATATTGTGACTCGCAAAAAGACTCTGGTAGGTGTTTTTGAGCGCTTGATATCGCCCACATTCCCCATTCACCATGGTAATCTTGGTGTGTTTTTTCAAATTGTTGATGCCGAGGGCGAATATAATTTTTCTTTGGAATTGGCAGATGTAGAAAACAATATCACGATGGGCGTGGCTCATTTACCGACAGCTAAAGTTGAAAGCCCTGTACAGGTTTCCAATTTTGCTTTAATGTTTCAAGGTTTGCGCTTTGAACATCCAGGTGTGCATGAATTTAGATTGTGGGTAGGCAATGAATTGATAGGACAGCATGCTTTGAATGTGTTGCAAGTAGATAAGGAGACACAATGAAACTCAAGTGTTTTAGTTGCCTGTTGTTGCTTGCCTGTTTGTCGTGTAAGGACTCAAGTGATAATTCGACTAAGGTAAACTCTGAACATGTGCCAATGGAAAAAAAACAAGAACAGAAAATAGACAAAGAAGGTGAGGTGAATGAGAGGGTGAAGTTGGTGATACCTGATACCAGCAAACAACCTTTTACAGATTGGTGGGATGCTAGATGTCAGCAACCTGCTTACCTAACAACGGATTATCTGTTTCATGAAAAACTCACAAACAAACGCAAAGTGTTATCTCCTAAAACGGGGGTACTTAAGTTTTTGAGAGATAAAGATAAATCATTTCTTATGTTGAAACAGTTTGAGAGTAAGGATAAAAAAACGATTTATGATGTTAAGGTGATCACCTCAAATCGTTATATTGAGTATATCCCTGCGAAAAATGGTGAAGAAGCCCAACGCAAAGAGCAAGAGCTAGAGGGTGATAGTAACAAAGAAACGAGACGGTTTTTGTCTACAGCTCTTGTGTACGCCCGTAGCTATAATGAATTAATCAAAGATTATGAAATACGTATGAAATCTCCACCTACGGATAACGGTGATTGGTCGTTTTATATGGTTCCAAGAAATTTGAAGGTGAGTCAGGATTTAGAATCTGTTGAAATTGAAATGAATCGAGCAAACTTCAAAAGCATTAATTTTAAGGAATCAAGTAGGGCTTGGATAAAGTTTGAGTTTACGGGTAAGCAAGATTTTAAAAAAATGGTTACAGAAAAGGAAATTATCGATTCCGTTAAGTAAATGAAAAAAACGCTGATTTTTTATTTTATATTAATATTTTCTACGTCCTGTCGGGCCTTGCCGCCATTGCCTTTTTTATATGGTGGGAATGAAAAAGAATCTTCAGATGAAGCGATGTTCAAAAAATTACAAGATTTTCCTTGGGATTCTAAAAAAGCTCCCGCAGTATTTACTAGACAAACGGCTAATGCCATTTTAGGTGAAAGTTTTTTTGAACAAGATAGATTTAAAATACTTCCCCTTTATCAATATAATAAGAAATTTTCAAACAAAACAGCTGGGGTACGTAAGTTGTTTCGTTTTTATCTGGCGGAAGCGGACTACGTGACGGGTCTGACAGTATTTGTGCATGAAGCGGTGCATGCCATGAACTGGATTGATATTCTTGATATGGAATACAATGAGTTTATGTCTATTGTGGGTGAATTGTGGCTGGTACAAATTGTTGCCAAGAAAGATCCAGATTTGGCCGTGAGTTTGCTAGGTCGATCAATGCACCTATTTTCAAATAGGGATAGTTTTTATGTGGATGAAGAGCATTCACGTGCTCGTTTGTATCTTGCAGCGTTATTAGTTGATAGGGAGCCTGATGAGATTTATAAGTGGGCCAGAGATTGTTCAAAAAAAGAATTTTATAAAAAAGTGAATAAGGCCATCGGTGAAGAGGTAAAGGATTTGCCACGACAGGGCATTAAGGCTTTTGCTCAACGACATTTTGAAGGGCCTTATGTTGAAACTCTTTTGAAAACACGTGATTTTGTGGATGTTAAATCAGTTTGGAATCAATTTCAAAAGATTGTGCAGGAAGTGGATAAAAATCATGTGTTTTATGACAACATTCATTGGCAACTTATCAATGCTGACAGGTTGATGGGCAATCATAAAGAGGTGATCAAGCGTGCGGAATTGATATGGGAAGATACCAAATCTAGTTTATTAGCTTTGGCTATTGCTCAAAGTGCTTACTTGTCTTCCTGTATGACGGGCACCAAGGAATTGCAAAACATGTGGAAAGACAGGATGAATACATTTCAGTCGCCACATGAAATGGAAGTCAAGTATATGTTAAACAGTGCGCGAATGCTCTTGAGGGTGGATCAATTTGGTTTGGATCATTGCTTTAAGAATGTGTTCCAGTGGTTTAGGTCTTCTGATTTTGTTGACGATAAGGATTACAAAGAAATATTTGAAGATGAATTGATTGAGTTGATCAATGCTGTTGTGAAAGTTGTTTGGTTGGAGTTTGAAAAAAATGAAAATGAAAAATTGTTATACGATGTTTTAGGGAAGTTGGATTTGATTGCTAAAAAAATGAATGTATTTCCTGATACTATTTATGGCTTAAAGGCCAGATTTGAATTTTATAAGGGCGACAAGTTTTTTGAAGGTAATGATCTTAAGAAGGCTCTTGATCATTATGACAGGGCAAAAAAATTAAAATCTATTATTAGGTTTGAAAATAGCTTTAGTGGTAAACATGTTGAAGAAGCACGTTTCTGGTATGACGTTAATAAAAAGAAGTGACATGTCCTATTGATGATTTGTTGAAAAAAGCACGTCAACTACCTTCTTCTCCAGGTGTGTATTTGATGAAGGATGCCAAAGGTTTACTGCTCTACGTGGGCAAGGCGAACGCTTTAAAAGACCGAGTTTCGAGTTATTTTGTTGCTTCAACAGAGCGTAGCCCAAAGATAGAGTTGATGTTGACTAAAGTGAGAGATTTTGAGGTTATCCCTTGTGATAATGAGGTGGAAGCCCTTCTCAAAGAAGCTCGTTTGATCAAGGATTTGAGGCCAGATTACAATACAATGTTGTTGGATGGTAAAAGTTATCCTTATTTAGAAATTTCCAATGATGATTACCCTTATGTTAAAGTCACGCGTGAAAATCATGTAACAGGGCATCAGTACTTTGGGCCATTCACACATTCAACTTCACTCAAATCAGCAGTAAATGTGTTGCAGCGTATATTTCATTTCCGTACCTGTGAAATGCCGATTGTTGAAGGGGATAGTAAAAATTTTTCATTTAGCCCTTGTTTGTTGCATCATATTGGCCGTTGTTCTGCACCTTGTGCTAATAAAATTTCTGTCAGTGATTACGCGGCTGATGTGGCAGGGGTAAAAAAAATAGTGAATGGCAAAACTAAAGAAATAAAAAAGGATCTTCAACTAAGAATGCACTCTTACAGTCGTGCTTTGGAGTATGAGAAAGCGGCTGTGTATCGAGATAGAATTAAATATATTGATGATTTGAAGGATATGGGTGATTTGGGCAGTCAGCCAGAAATTGAAATTGCACCTGTGAATGCCTCTGAAGGAATGGAAGAACTTAAAGAAGCTCTCAAGCTTTCTTTTGTTCCTCAAAGTATAGAAGGTTTTGATATTGCACATCTTCAGGGCCAACAGACAGTGGCCTCTTTGGTGTGTTTTGCCAATGGTAAGCCGAATAAAGAAGGTTACCGTAGATTCAAAATAAAAAGTGATACGGGGGGGGATGACTTTGCGGCAATGGAAGAAGTTGTTTTTCGTAGCTACAGCCGCCTTAAGGCCGAGAATCAAATATTTCCAGATATCGTATTGGTTGATGGGGGTAAGGGCCAACTTTCTCGTGCGGTTAAAGTGTTTGAAGGATTAGGTGTGGGTGATCAAATTATCATATCTTTGGCCAAAAAAGAGGAGAAGATATATGTGCCCCATAGGTCAAATGCCATAAAATTGGCACGACACAACACAGCTTTACGGGTGTTGCAGCATGTGAGAGATGAAGCGCATCGTTTTGCCCAAAGTTATCATCATCTCTTACGGGATAAAAATATGTACGGTGATCAATGACAAGTCAAATTAACTACAACTTTTCTACGAGCTATGAGAGTCGAAAGGCTTTGCACTTTTTAGCTCCGAAAGATGAAAAGGAATTATCTTTCAAACATGTTCTTATCCCTAAATTGGGCGTTGGTTTTATGAAGGCCTTATTTGGCACCTGTCGTAATTTGGTTATAGGTTTTGATGAAAATGTAGAAAGCCGTCAACAACGAGGTGTTGGGACGGTGTCGTGTTTTTGGCATTGTAATATTTTGTTGGTCACGGCCAATTTTGCGGGTTATCCAGTACGTGTGTTGATAAGTGAACACAGTGATGGTGAATTGATCGCCCAAGCTTGTTTGCGTATAGGGAGCTCAACGATTAGAGGAAGTACGACGAGAGGGGGGGCTAGAGCTCTTGTCAAAATGAGGCGGTGCTTAAGTGATGGAGATGATCTTGTAATCACACCAGATGGCCCCAAAGGCCCTGCGCATATTTTTCAGGCGGGGGCCATATATCTGGCGGCTAAAACAGGTACAGCGATTGTACCCGTGGGAGCTTACGGTGATAATTTGATAAAAATCAACAGCTGGGACAAGTTTCGTGTGCCTAAACCATTTTCTAATAACGTGATCAGTTGGGGCGAGGCTGTAGATATTCCAGAAGATGCTATGGACAATCTTGAAGAATGGCAGCGTTTGTTGCAGGATAAAATGCAGATTGAAGAAGATAAATGTAAAAAATACCTGAATAGAACCCTGATTGCCATTCCCCGTGGGGGATGGACATATCGAAGAAGGCGTTGATATAAATCCATACCATATACTCCCCGTATCGCCTGTTAATGTGTAAAATGCCCCGATATGAAATTAAAACTAACAACAGCAGGCGAATCCCATGGACCAGGTCTTACTGCGATTATTGAAGGTCTACCTCGTGGTCTGGTGATTGATCAAGACTTTATTAATGCGGCTCTTAAACGTCGACAAGGTGGCGTTGGTCGTGGAGGACGTCAAAATATTGAAACAGATACGGTGGTGATTACAGCTGGTGTACGCAACGGAATGTCTTTAGGTGACCCTCTTTGTTTGACAGTGGTGAATAAGGATTGTCGCATTGATAAGTTGAAAAAACTGTCAGTGCCACGGCCAGGACATGCGGATTATCCGGGGATGAAACGTTTCAGGACAAATGATTTGAATAATATTGCTGAGCGTTCTAGTGCGAGAGAAACAGCCTGTCAGGTAGCAGCTGGAGCCGTAGCTCAACTACTTCTAAAAGAACTAGGGGTGGATGTGTTGTCGTATGTATTGAGTATAGGTGGTGTTTCAGGTAAGGAAATCGAAGGGACATTGAGTGATGCGCGTCAAGTGATTGTTGATAACCCTGTTTATTGCCCCGATATTGAAGCGTCAAAAGTCATGGTGGAAAGAATCAACGATGCGAAAAAAGTTGATGATACTTTAGGTGGTGTTGTGGCAGTTGCTGTAGATGGCGTTCCGGCAGGTTTAGGATGTGTGATGACTAAGGCAACTAAGTTGGACACCCTTATTGCATCCGCTTTAATGGGCATTCAAGCCGTTAAAGGTGTCGAAATTGGGGATGGCTTTGATATGGCCCATAAAACAGGCAAAGAAGTGATGGATTGTATTGCCATTGAAAATGGTAAAGTTTTTCACCGTAGTAATCATTCAGGTGGTATTGAAGGGGGCATGAGTAATGGTGAAAGAATGCGCTTTAGAGTGGCTAAAAAGCCCATCTCTACTCAAAAAAATCCATTGGATAGTGTTGATATGCTCAGTAGAAAAGCGATTAAGACGGCCTATTACCGTTCGGATGTGACGGCAGTTCCCGCTTTAAGTGTGATCACAGAAATGGTGACGGCTTTCACAATTGCTGAAGTGATTATGGAAACTTTAGGCTCACCTCATATTGAGGATGTCAAAACAAATTTTAATAATTGGTCTCAAAGAGAGGCGATCGACTGAATGTCAGACTATGTCTTATATGGGTCAGGTGAACATGGCAAAGTTGTCGCTGATGCACTTATGTGTTTGGGTAAAAATATTATAGGTTTTGTGGATGATAGAGTTCCAGAAAAACCTGTATTTGATTTGCCCTATTTGGGTAACTGGGACAGTTGTTATGAAAAATATGCTTCGTATCACTGGCATGTTTCTATTGGTAATAATTTGGTGCGATCAAAACTGTTCGATAGAATAGAATTGCAACTCAAAAAAACTACGGAAACAATTGTTCATCCAGCGGCCAGTGTGAGCCGTTTCGCACAATTAGCTGACGGTTGTTTTGTGGCGGCTCAAGCGGTAGTGGGGCCTGATGTGGTGATGGGTCGTGGCGTGATTGTGAATCATGCGGCTACAGTAGATCACGACAACCATCTAGGAGACTTTGTGCATATTTGCCCAGGTGTACATATGGGGGGAAATGTGGTCATTTGTGATCAGACAATGATTGGCATAGGTTCGTCTATCATTCCCGGAGTTTCGATAGGTGAAAATGTTGTTGTGGGTGGTGGTTCCGTTGTTATCAAAAGTATTGATCCTGAAACTAAAGTGGTGGGTAATCCTACAAAGAATATTAACTGAAGCACTGGCGAGTATTTGACGACTAAAGTACAATCACTCACATATGAGTAGCTCAAGATCCACTAAAAAAGATTATTTGCTTCAAGCCTTTCTGATTATGTCGAAATCGGAGCATTTGCACTTGGGTTATTGCGATGATCCAGATGCGGTTTTCACGACCAATAAAGAACTGAGGGAGGCTCAAGAAAATTATCTTGGCATTTGCCTCAATAGTGTTCCTGAAGGTGTTAAGACAGTGTTGGATATTGGTTGTGGCACGGGGGAAATGATCCATCGTCTAGCTAATAAAGGTTACAGTGTAGATGGATTGGTGCCTGATGAATTGTTGATTAAAAAAATCAAAGAAAAAGTGCCTGGCACAGAAGTTCATTTGAGTCGGTTTGAGCATTTTAAAGATTACAGTAAAAAATATGATTTGCTCTTGTTTATGGAAAGCTTTGGTTATATCAAGGATATGGATGTTTGTCTTAACAATTGTTTGTCATTGCTTAATTCCGGTGGGTATATTTTGATCACCGATTTCTTTTCAAAAGATAAAAAAGATGTGTACAGTAAAAACTTTCACTCACTTCAAGAGTTCAAGAAGAAGTTTGTGGAACACGATCAGTTGGAGCTAGTGACACATCAAGATATGACACCCAATACGGTTCCTACCATGCGTTTTACTTATCATATGTGTACGGAATATTTCAAACCTCTGGTAGAAGTGTTTGCAGATAGTATTCATTCTTCACTTACTCGCAAACGCCCTTTTTTGTACAAAATGTTGACTAAATTCTTTGGTGAAAAATTAATTGCTAAATACAAAAAAAGAAGCGGTCAGTTGAAGCAGATTGACCCGGATTACTACAAAGAAGCCTGTTCTTACGACCTCTTTCTTCTTAAAAAGAAATAATCACGGCTACTGGTTATTTTTTGTACAAAGGTTCCTGACCTTCTGCGCAGGCTTTGTATCTCATATGTGTCCACAGGTATTGATCAGGGTACTGTAATATAAAGTTTTCCATTTCTGCGTTGCAACGACGCGTACCTTCTTCAATGTTGCTAGTCTTGTCACCGTATCCTGCAACTGTAAAGGCTTTGTTGATGATGATTTCATGTTTGCCCTCAGCGTTGCGTACGCAACAAGCAGGTAAGATGGGTGTTCCCAGTTTTGCGGATAAAGTGGCGGCTAAAGGTGAAGTTCCAGCTAAGCGATTGAAAAAGGGAACGAAAATACCATCGGGCCTGTTTTGATCCATTAATATGGCCACTGCTCCTTTATTTTTCAATGTTCTCATAATATTTTTAGCAGCGCCAATTTTGTAGATAACGTGAGCGTGTCGTTTTCGTTTGTTTTGAATGATATTGTTGAGCCAAGCTGGAGAAAATTTTTTAGTGAGTATGGAAAAATTATGGGGTAAAACGTCAGAAACGTATCTCATAGCAAACTCAAAATGTCCCAAATGGCAGGTGAGGAAGAAGAGGCCTTTATCCTCGGCTAAAGCCTCCTTAAGATTGCTGATAGACTCTTCGCTAATGGTCAGGCTTTCATGAATTTCATAGTTTGACCATGTTGAGGTGATGAAAGAGTGTACGGGGAGTGTTAAAAAATGAACAAGTGAATTTGAAATGATCTCTTCTTTGCGTGTTTTTGAGAGGGTATCGCCGAATGCCAGATCAAGATGCTGTTTAGCGGCTTTTACTCGTCGGGGACTGATTTGTTGATATAAACTTAGTGGAATTGGCATAGAAGATATATGCTACAGCAGTAGAGTGGAGTTTTGAATAGGTATTAATGGGGCGGTCTCATGGCAATTTGGAAATTTTTAAAAAAAATAAGCTGTTGGTCTTCTATAATGTGCAAATAAGCCATATATTATCTCGACTTTTAGCCGGTGTAGCTCAGTTGATAGAGCAGCGGTTTTGTAAACCGCAGGCCGTGGGTTTGAGTCCCTCCACCGGCTCCATTTTTTTAGTCTAGCGGTAGGGTACCCGAGTGGTCAAAGGGGGCAGACTGTAAATCTGCTGGCGCAAGCCTACGAAGGTTCGAATCCTTCCCCTACCACCATCCTTCGCACGAAGCTTGAATGAGCCGCACCGTATCCTTGGCAGAGGGGGACTTGCTTTCACGCTCATATATCTATGAATCCGAACCTAGAGTGCAGTAAAGTTGTATTCTGATAGGTTGCAGAGGTTAGAGGTAAGTGTTCTGGTTTGTTGCTCATATATTTTGCTTAATGAAAATGTGGAAATGCACTGATTTCGAGAGAACTTTAATATTTTTATTTTTTTTTAAATAAATATATATTTCATAGATTTGGTGTGGGGATGCCTATATAATCCACCGCTTAATACTGCGCTTGTACCGCCTAAACCGCGGGAGTGGTTGAAAAAATAGAATTTTCGGCCAAATTCCAACATTTGGAATGCTAGTAGTGGTATTATGTGCGGGTGTAGCTTAGTGGTAAAGCACCAGCCTTCCAAGCTGGCTATGTGGGTTCGATTCCCATCACCCGCTCCAGGGTTTGTGTAAATGTAACATAAACAGTGAAACTGCTTGACTAAAAGCGAAATATTGCTAAATTATGCGCCCGCATTAACTTGGGCTAGTTTAGCTGCTGTGGCTCAGGGGTAGAGCACATCCTTGGTAAGGATGAGGTCATGGGTTCGAATCCCATCAGCAGCTCCAGTAGAAGAAAAATTGAATAAACATTTAGAAGGAGTACAAAAATGGCCAAAGAAAAATTCGTTCGCGATAAAATGCATGTCAATATTGGAACAATCGGTCACGTGGATCACGGTAAAACAACATTAACGGCTGCTATTTGTAAGACGTTATCTGCAAAGGGTATGGCTGAAGCTAAGGATTACGCGGCTATTGATAATGCTCCTGAAGAAAAAGCGCGTGGTATAACTATTAATACTTCGCACGTTGAGTATAACACTGCAGACCGTCACTATGCGCATGTTGATTGTCCTGGTCACGCTGACTATGTGAAGAACATGATTACAGGTGCTGCTCAAATGGATGGTGGTATTTTGGTTGTGAGCGCAGCGGATGGTCCTATGCCTCAAACTCGTGAGCATATTCTTTTGGCTCGTCAGGTCGGTGTACCGTCATTGGTTGTGTTTATGAATAAGTGTGACCAAGTAGATGATGAAGAATTGTTGGAATTGGTCGAAATGGAAATTCGTGAGTTGCTCAATCAATATCAGTTCCCGGGCGATGATACGCCAATCATTCGTGGGTCAGCGTTAAAGGCTGCTGAAGCAACTGATCCTGATGCTGAAGAGTGTAAGTGTATTTTTGAATTGATGGATGCAGTTGATTCATTTATTCCAGATCCAGAACGAGATTTAGACAAGCCTTTCTTGATGCCCGTTGAAGATGTGTTCTCTATAGAAGGTCGTGGAACAGTGGCCACGGGAAGAATTGAGCGCGGAAGAGTTAAGATTGGTGATGAAGTTGAATTAGTGGGTATTACTGATACTAGTAAAACAACTGTCACAGGTGTTGAAATGTTCCGTAAAGAAATGAACGAAGGTGAAGCCGGTGACAATGCAGGATTGTTGTTGCGCGGTATTAAAAAAGAGGAAATTGAACGTGGACAAGTTCTTTGTGTTCCTGGTTCTGTAACGCCTCACTCTAAGTTTAAAGCTCAGGTTTACATCTTAACTAAAGAAGAGGGTGGTCGACATAGCCCGTTTAGAAATGGTTATAGACCTCAGTTTTATTTTAGGACAACAGACGTTACAGGGGTGGTAAACATGGCTGACGATGTTGCTATGGTTATGCCTGGTGACAATGTTGAATTTGATGTTGAATTGATCCAACCTATCGCTATGGAGAAGTCTTTACGTTTTGCTATTCGTGAGGGTGGAAGAACCATTGGTGCGGGAACAGTTTCTGAAATCACTGAATAATGGCTAGAGAATCACTCACTCTTGAATGTTCTGATTGTAAGGGTCGTAACTATAGGACCGCAAGAAATTTTGTAGTAGGAGCTCCAAAGCTCCTACTCAAAAAATACTGCAGAACATGCCGAAAGCATACTGAGCATAAAGAGCGCAAAAAATAACAGGTAAAACAGATAGGGCAGTAGCTCTAACTGGTAGAGCGTCGGATTCCAAATCCGAATGTTGGGGGTTCGAATCCCTCCTGCCCTGCCAAAAAACGAAACAGAAGATAAGGAAACGATTTTAAATGAGCATTTTAAAACCAGATCAAGGAAAGATATCTAGAAGAGCAGCTTTTGTTCTGTTGATGTTGTTTTCTGTTTTTGCTTATTTTGGTTTAGGCGCATTTTTTCAAGGTTTTGCTGATGCAAAGTCAGAAGATAATATCTTTTCATTTTTTGGAATAGTACTATTTCAAGGTTTTACTGTTGCGTATGCGCTGTCTACATTTATTGCTTTGATTTTTGCATATCTTTCGTACAAGATTACGTTGGCTAAGCCTAAAACGGTTGATTTTTTGATTGACGTTGAAACGGAAATGAGAAAAGTAGCTTGGCCAATCGATGTGGAGGCTAAAAATTTCTGGGATAAAACGCAGCAGTTGAGAACAAGCTCTTTGGTGGTTTTCTTCGTCATTTTGTTTTTGGCAGGTTCGTTATTTGTTTATGACACGGTTTACCATTATGCATTTAATTCAATTTTTGAGGTGATAGCCAAATGACGAATGAAGCTATGAAGTTTTATGTGATTAGGGTTCAAAGTGGTCGTGAGGAATTTGCGATAGAAGGTCTTAATAGGACGGTTGAAAAAAATAAACAACAAGATTTGTTCGGACGTATCCTTGTTCCTACGGAAAAAATTCAAGAGATAAAAGGTGGTCGAAAAGTTGTTCGTAACAGAAGGCTTTTTCCTGGTTATATGCTTGTGGAAATGGTTTACAATGCGGATACGTGGTACACCATTATGGACACACCTTCCATAGGTGATTTTATTGGAAAAGAAATTCAATCAACTATGATTCCCGGTGAATTGCCAGAGTTGCAATCAATGGATACTCATGAAGTTGAACGTATTCTTCGTCTGCAACAGACAGATGGTGATGAGCCAGAGTTGAAAATTAATTTCAAAAAAGGTGATTCAATCAAGATTAAAGAGGGACCCTTTGAAAATTTTGATGGATTTGTGGATGAAGTCTTGCCAGCCAAAGGTCTTGTGCGTGTTATTGTGACGATCTTTGGTCGTGCGACTCCCGTTGAGTTGGAATATTGGCAAGTAGAAACCGTATAGTAAGTTGAAAGTGTTGAAATGAGTAAACCAATTTCAGGAAAAATAAAATTGCAGATCGTGGCTGGTCAAGCGACACCAGCTCCACCAGTTGGCCCCGCTTTAGGCCAATACGGTGTGCCGATTGGCGATTTTGTGAATAAGTTTAATGAAGCAACTAAGGCTCAAATGGGAACGGTTGTTCCTGTTATCATAACGGTGTATGAGGATCGATCATATGATTTTATAGTCAAGAGTCCACCCGCAAGTGTGCTGGTAAAAAAGCTTGCCAACCTCACAAAAGGGTCTGCAATACCTAATGTCGACAAAGTAGGGAGTTTGAGTCAGGCGCAACTTGAAGAAATAGCAACGATAAAAATGAATGACCTTAATACCAATGATATGGCAGCTGCAACAAAAATCATTGCGGGAACGGCCCGTTCAATGGGTGTAACAATAACGGATTAATCATGAGAAAAAGATCTAGAAAATACAAAGCCAGTTTTGACAAATTAGACAACAGTCGTTCCTATGGTACGTCAACTGTCGTCAAACAGTTGCGCGATTGTCGTGAAAACAAATTTGATGAAATGGTTGATTTGGCTTTCAAATTGGGCATAGATCCAAAACAGGCTGCTCAACAAATTAGAGGTAGTTTTTCTTTACCGCATGGAACAGGAAAAACTAGAAAAGTTATTGTGTTTGCCATGGGTGATAAAGCAATTGAAGCCCGTGAAAATGGTGCTGATGAAGTTGGCAGTGATGAATTGGTCAAAAAAATACAGGATGGCTGGTTAGATTTTGATGTGGCCATTTCCACGCCAGAAATGATGGGTGTGGTTGGTAAGTTGGGTCGTATGTTGGGTCCTCAGGGAAAAATGCCTTCACCTAAGAGTGGTACGGTGACAGATCATATTGCAAATACTGTTAAGGAATTTAAATCGGGTAAAATTGAATACCGTAATGATAGTGGTGGTAACTTACATGCTCCTATAGGAAAGTTGTCTTTTACAGATGATCAATTGCAAGAAAATATTGCGGCTTTTATGGATCACGTGACTTCTTTGAAGCCATCAAGTTCAAAAGGTCAGTTTATACAGTCAGCAAGTCTAAGCTCAACAATGAGCCCAAGTATCAAGTTGGCGATTAGCGAGTAGAGGAAGATAAATGTCTAAGGATATTAAACAATTAATGATTCAGTCGATTGCTGAAACATTCAAAGATATTAAAGAGTGTGTCGTTATTGATATCTCTTCATTAGATTCTGAAGAGACATTTAATTTTCGTGAAGAGATGCGTTCGGCTTCAATTGAGATTAAGGGCGTTAAAAACTCTTTACTACGTAAGGCACTTGAAGGTCATGCGCTTGAAGGTGTTGGTGAAGTGCTGAAAGGATCTTGTACCATTTCTTATGGTGATCAAGATTCTGTCACACTGGCTAAAGCTTTAGTTAAGTGGGCTAAAGGAAATGAAAAGTTACAGATTAAGGGCGCTTTTTCAGAAGGTAGTGTTTTAGATGCCAAAGGCGTCAACAGTTTATCTAAGATGCCATCTAGAGATGAGCTTCTCTCTATGATCGTAGGACAAATTATGGGACCTGCATCACAAATTGCATCCCAATTAACAGCACCTGCCTCAGCTATAGCAGGAGCAGTAAAAACAGTAAGTGAAAACAACAAGGAAGAGAGTTCCTGATTTCAGGAGCGCATTTTAAAGTAAGGAGCTTGTAGCCATGAGCGAAGAGCGTAGTTGGTCTGAAGACACAAAATCCATCGGTGACAGCATTGTTGCCTTGACTTTGACACAAGCAAAAGAATTGAGTGATTATCTCAAAGAAGTACACGGCATTGAAGCCGCTGCCGCTGCCGCTGTTGTAGCTGGTCCTGTTGGTGACGGTGCTACTGCTGAAGCAGAGCAAACTTCTTTTGATGTTATTCTTGAAAGTGCGGGTGACAAAAAAATCCAAGTTATAAAAGCAGTACGTGAGATTACAGCACTAGGTTTGAAAGAAGCTAAAGGGTTGGTTGACGCCGCTCCTAAGTCTGTCAAAGAAGGTGTTGATAAGGCGGAAGCAGAAAAACTCAAAGGCGATTTAGAAGCCGCGGGTGCCACTGTTTCTTTGAAATAAAACAGAGTTTGACAGTTTTGTTTGAATATATTAATACGACTCCGAGTGCAGTTATGCACTACGGAGTAGTATTGTTTTCTTGAAAAAGGATAAGTTGGAATGACTAGAGAATTTCGTGTTTTTGGTAATTCAGATGAAAAAGCAAAAGTTCCAGAGCTTTCTAAGGTCCAGCAGGCATATTGGGATGATTTTTTGCAAAAAGATGTTGTTCCTGGAGATCGTGCAAATACTGGCCTAGAGGCATTGCTTAGAGAGACTTTTCCGATCAAAAGTTTTGATGGTTCGGTTTCCTTAGATTATATGTCTTATGAGTTAAAAAGACCTCGTTACAGCATAGATGATTGTCGTGCGCTACGATTAACGCATGGTTATCTTATGCGTGTTAGACTGCGTCTCAATTCTGAAATCCCTATTGAAGAAGATGTATATTTGACTGATATACCTGTGATGATTGGTGGGGGAGAATTCCTAATCAATGGAACGGAAAGAGTTGTAGTCACACAGCTACACCGTAGTCCAGGTGTTGATTTTACAGTTGAAAAATCTGCGACAGGCGGTAAGTGGTTGCATTATTGTCGTATTATTCCAGAACGTGGTAGCTGGATTGAAATTATGGTGAGTCTTAAAGAGCTGTTGCAAGTTCAAATTGATCAAAGTAATCGTTTTTCTGCCACAACACTTTTGAAGGCCTTCAGTCCTAAATTTAGTACGGATGAAAATATCCTTATGTATTTTTATACAGCAAAAGAAGTTGATATTTCCAAATCCACCAAAGCGGCAGAAGGTAAGAGTTGCTCTGAAGCCCTTGTATATAATGAAGATGGTGAATTTGTAAGAGCGGGAACCATTCTTGATGCCGACCTTATTCGTGAAATCCGTAAATGTGGCAAGAAAAAAATTAAAATTATCGTTGAAGATGTTGATAAGTCTTTGCTCAACTCTTTGGCTAACGATGCAAATCAGGTCGACCCGATTGATTCTCATGAAGAAGCTCTTATGTTTTTCTATACTAGACTTCGTCCAGGAAATCCAAAAAATATCGAAAAAGCAAAACAATTTTTTGAACAAAAGTTCTTTGAAGAATCTCGCTACCAATTAGGTCCAGTGGGACGTTTTCGTTTGAACAGAAAGTTCAATCAAAAAATTCCTGAATCTCAAATGAATCTAACGCCAGAAGATTTTGCCTCTGCCATTCGCTACCTCTTAGATCTGCGTGCTGGTCGTGGCCAGATTGATGATATTGATGATTTAGGTAACCGTCGTGTTAGAACTTTAAGTGATTTGGCTACTGATGAATTTAGAAGTGGGTTTTTAAAACTAAAACGTAGTGTTCAAGAACGTTTGAGCATGAGTGAAATATCAGAAATGTCACCAAGAACTTTGGTTTCTTCAAAAGCCATTTCATCTGCAGTTGATTACTTTTTCAGTATGGGTGAGTTGAGTCAGGTTGTAGACCAAACCAATGCCTTAACCCAGTTGAGTCATGAAAGACGATTGTCTGCTCTTGGCCCAGGCGGTTTGAATAGGAAACGTGCTGGTTTTGAAGTACGTGATGTACATATTTCTCATTACGGAAGAATTTGTCCTATTGAAACTCCTGAAGGTGCGAATATTGGGTTGATTACCAATTTGTCGATTTTCTCAAAATTAGACAAACGTGGATTTTTAACATGTCCTTATCGTGAAGTTAAAAAGGGCAAAGTGACAGGGAAAATTGTCTATTTCCGTGCAGATCAAGAAAACTTTAAGAACATTGCTTCGGCTGACACGCCACTTGATGATAATGGTAATATCATTATTGATCAGGTTCAGGTTCGTTTAGACCATGATTTCAAGTTTGTCAAAAATGATGAAGTTGATTATATGGATTTCAGTCCTAAACAAATGTTAGGTGTTCCTGCAGCGTTGATTCCTTTTATTGAGCATGACGATGCCAACCGTGCTTTGATGGGTTCAAACATGATGCGTCAAGCGGTGCCCCTGTTGAAATCAGAAGCTCCACTAGTTGGTACAGGTATGGAACTTAAAGTTGCTGAATCAAGTTCTATGTGTGTCAAAGCGATTAATAGAGGTGTTGTTAAGTATGTTGATGCAGGTCGCATCCAAATAGGTGATGACCATTATGACATGAGAAAATATTCAGCACTTAATGAAAAAACATGTTTGAACCAAAAGCCATGTGTGCGTTTGGGTCAAAAAATTAAAAAAGGTGAAATGATTGCTGATGGTGCTGCTGTCGATAATGGACAACTGGCTTTGGGTAAAAATATTCTCGTGGCATTTATGACATGGGATGGCTTTAATTTTGAGGATGCGATCATCATTTCAAACCGTCTTGCAAAAGACGATGTCTACACTTCTATACATATTCACGAATTAGAAGTTGACATCCGAGAAACTAAGTTGGGTCGCGAAGAATTTACTCGTGACATTCCCAATGTATCTGAATCTGCTTTACGCAACTTAGATGAATATGGAGTTGTGAGAACAGGTGCATTTGTTACAGAAAGTGATTACCTTGTTGGTAAAGTTTCTCCAAAATCAAAAACAGAACTTAGCCCAGAAGAGAAACTTCTATATGCCATTTTTGGCAAGGCGGGAGAAGATGTTAAAGACGATTCTTTAAAAGCGCCAGCCGGAATGAAAGGTGTTGTGATAGACACCAAACGTTTCACGCGTAGAAGTTATGTGACGGATGAAGAAAAACAAGTCAACGAAGCAAAAGCTAAAGAAGTTGAAAAAGAATCCGGCGCAGAAATCTGCATTCTTGTCAAAAAAATGATTGCTGAACTTTGTACAGCTGTCGGTGTAGATGTGCTTGTGCGTAAGTCGAACAATAAACCTATCAAGATAAATGATGAATGGACAGATGCACGTTGGTTTGATGAATACTTACAACTTGGTGTAGAAGACATTGTTGTTGATGAAAGTAAAGAAGATCAATTCAGAGAAGTGTTTAAAGAACATTGGAACCGCATTGATGAATTAGATACCAAACGCAACAGAATTATTAACCAACTCAAACGAGGACACGAATTGTCTACAGGGGTATTGGAAAAAGTTATTGTTTACGTCGCCACAAAGCGTGTGATTTCTGTTGGTGATAAAATGGCTGGACGCCACGGTAATAAAGGTGTTATTTCTAGGATTGTTCCTGAAGAAGATATGCCTTTTATGCCAGACGGTCGCCCTGTTGATATTATCCTCAATCCCTTAGGTGTTCCTTCACGTATGAATGTTGGCCAAATCCTTGAAACACATTTAGGTTGGGCTGCAAGTGTCATGAATTATACAGCTGTTGTCCCCTCTTTTGGTAGAATGCATATGGATGAATTTGATGTGGCCATGAAAGAAGCGGTTGCAACAGAAGCAGGAGCTCAGTCAGGAATGCAGTCTTATGGCAAAGTGAGATTGCAAGATGGACGTACGGGCCAAGCGTATGAACAAGAGACAACAGTTGGTTATATTTATATGTTAAAACTTAACCATCTTATTGATGATAAAGTACATGCTCGTGCAACTGGACCGTACTCACTTATCACTCAGCAACCGTTGGGGGGTAAGGCTCGTTATGGCGGACAACGTTATGGTGAGATGGAAGTGTGGGCTCTTGAAGCGTATGGGGCTTCTAGTATCCTTCAAGAAATGATGACAGTGAAGTCTGATGATGTTGAAGGGCGACCTAGAATTTATGAATCAATGGTCAAAGGTAAGAATATTCTTGTTCCAGGTATTCCAGTGACTTATAACGTTTTGACAAACGAAATTAAAGGTCTGGCATTGAACATGAAACTGAACAAACCAGAATTACCTGATATTGGTAAAGAAGAAGAAAAACCAAAAGGTCCGAAACATGGACTTGAAGATGTGTCAGGTTTGTTAAGCGCTGAAAAAACTTCAGAAGAAAAAACTGAAGCGGCCGTTGAAGAGGTGAAAGTTGACACAACACCCGTTGCAAATAATACTGATATTGAAGGAGATACGAAGTGAGCACTCCCCAAGATAATATAATCGACAACAATCAGACAAATGTTACTATTTCATTAGCGTCACCCGAAGATATTATGTCTTGGTCTTATGGTGAAGTTAAGAAATCTGAAACAATCAATTATCGTACGTATCGTGCGGAAAAAGATGGTTTGTTTTGTGAAAGAATATTTGGACCCGAAAAAGATTGGGAATGTTTTTGTGGAAAATACAAAGGTATTAAAAACAAAGATATCGTTTGTGACCGCTGCGGTGTTAAAATCACACATTCACGCGTTCGTCGTGACCGTATGGGACATGTTGCTTTGGCTGCTCCGGTTGTTCACATTTGGTTTTTTAAAGCTATTCCAAGTAAATTGGGTACTCTTATGGGCATCAAGGGTGCACCTCTTGAACGTGTCGTTTACTTTCAGGATTATGTTGTTATTGATCCCGGCGACACAGAGTTAGAGGTGTGTCAAGTACTCACTGAACAAGAATACCGTGTTTACCAACAACAATTTGGTAAAAGTTTTAAAGCGGGAATGGGTGCCGAATCACTTAAAGAAATATTAAAAAAAATTGATCTCAAAAAACTATCTGAAGACCTTCGTGAAAGTTTGAAAAATACACGAAGCAAGCAAAAAATAGAAGACATCGTAAAAAGGTTACGTATCGTCGAAATGATTGATCAAAGTAAAAATAAACCCGAATGGATGATCCTGGATGTTCTTCCAGTTATTCCACCTGATTTGAGACCTCTTGTATTTTTAGATAGTGGTAACTTTGCGACCTCTGATTTGAATGATTTATATCGCCGAGTGATTAACAGAAATAATCGTTTAAAGAAACTGATCACTCTCAAAGCTCCTGATGTGATTGTACGTAATGAAAAACGTATGTTGCAACAGTCAGTGGATGGGCTTTTTGATAACGCCCGTTCCAAACGCTCTGTGATGGGAACTAATAATAGACCTCTTAAATCTTTGACAGACATGATCAAAGGTAAGCAAGGGCGTTTTCGTGAAAACTTGTTGGGTAAACGTGTTGATTACTCGGCGCGTTCTGTCATCGTGGTGGGTCCTGAGCTTAAATTACATCAATGTGGCTTGCCTAAAAAGATTGCTCTTGAATTGTATCAACCTTTTATTATTCGCCGCCTCAAAGATTTGGGTTATGCGGATACGATTAAATCAGCTAAAAAGTTTTTGGAAAAACAATCTCCTGAAGTCTGGGATGTGCTGGATGATGCGATCGAACATCACCCTGTGTTATTGAACCGTGCGCCTACGTTACACCGTATGGGTATTCAAGCTTTTGAACCTGTGTTGATTGAAGGTAATGCGATACGATTACACCCTTTGGTGTGTTCAGGATTTAATGCCGACTTTGATGGGGATACCATGGCGGTTCATTTGCCGTTATCTACGGAAGCTCAGATAGAAGCTTATACGTTGATGTTGGCAACTAACAATTTGTTCTCACCTTCGAATGGTCGACCTATCATGGCTCCTTCACAGGATATGGTGATGGGATGTTACTATTTTTCATGTATTGAAAATGGAGGCAAAGGAGAAGGTTCATTTTTTGCAAGTCCCCATGAAGCCTTTACCGCGTATGGATCGGGTAAAATTGCGTTGCACTCAAGAATTAAAGTGCGTCTAGGACCCGTCTATCGTTCAAAAATTGCAGGTACAGTGACAGAAGTCTTACCTAAAAGCATTAAAATTGATGACACAATTATTGATCTCGATGATCTTAATAAGAGCATTGCCAATGATGACTATTTGGCTGGTTTGTCTCCTATTATTGGTTTGAAAGAAGGTGATGTGGTTGCCGTCAATCAAGTGATTGCGGCACCTGAAGTTCTTGCTGAAAATGGCAAACGCGATAATTGTATCAAAGATAAAGAAGGCAATTTGCTGTACGGTGTTTTTGAAACCAATATCGGCCGTATCATATTCAATGATATTTTGGGTCCTCGTATGCCTTATTACAATTGCTTGTACAGATCTCGTGTGCTTTCGGGAGTGATCAGTGAATGTTATTTGCGCTACACACGTAGTGAAACAACAAAGCTTGTTGATGCGATTAAAGATTTAGGTTTTAAATCATCTACAAGCTCAGGGATATCTTTTGGTATCAATGACCTTGTTATACCTAATGATAAAAAGGTTGCTATTGGTGTTGCACAGAAAAAAGTTGACAAAGCTTCTGACAACTACATGAGAGGTGTTATCACGGATCAGGAACGTTATAAAGAAGTTATTGAAGCTTGGACACATGCTCGTGAAGAACTCAACAAATCTGTGATGGAAACTTTGAAAGAGGAAAAACTTAACCCGATATACATCATGGCAGACAGTGGTGCTCGTGGTGGTGTGGCTCAGGTGGGTCAGTTGTCAGGGATGCGTGGTTTGATGGCTTCTCCCTCAGGTAAAATTCTTGAAGTACCTATCAAAGGTAATTTCCGTGAAGGTTTGAGTGTTCTTGAATATTTTTCATCCACCCACGGTTCGCGTAAAGGTTTGGCAGATACAGCTCTTAAAACAGCGGACTCAGGCTACATGACACGTAAATTAGCAGATGTTGTTCAAAATATCACAATCATTGAACATGATTGTGGAACGTTGAATGGTATCACTAAGCAAGAGTTGTGGCGTGGAGATACTGTTGATGTTTCTATGTGGTTATTATTGCATGGCAGAACATCGCGTCATGACATCATTGATCAGGTCACACATGAAGTTGTGATTAAAGAAGGTCAATATTTTACTGAAGAAAAGGCAAAAGAAGTTTCGCAACTGGGTTATTCACGTATTCGTGTTCGTAGTCCATTAACGTGTGAAGCGGATGGAGGCATTTGTCAGTTGTGTTATGGCTTTGATCTTTCAACAGGTGAACCAGTTGAAATGGGGACGGCTGTTGGTATTATAGCGGCTCAATCGATTGGGGAACCTGGTACGCAATTGACGATGCGTACCTTCCACATTGGTGGTACGGCTTCCTATAAATTAGAGCAATCTGAATACAAGTCGCGTATCGGCGGTACGGTTCAACTAGAAAATATACGTAGCGTTCAAAACGACCGAAATGAAACAGTTGTTCTTAACCGTAACGGTGAAATTCTAATCACGAATGATAAAGAAGAAGAAGAACTGTTTACTGTGCCAGCGGGTGCTGTGTTATATGTGACTCACGGTCAAGAAATCCCTAAAGGACAATTGCTCGTTAAATGGGACACAAACACAATCCCCATTATCGCACACAGCAAAGGTAAAGCGGTTTACAGTGATATTGTTGTTGGTAAAACAGTGACAGAAGAGATCAATAAAACAACAGGTATGCAGATTCTTACAGTGATCGAACACAAAGGTGAGTTGCATCCTGAAATTATGATTGAAGATGAAAATGGTAATACACTAGCGGCTTATCCCATCCCTGTAGATGCGACGATAGAGATCTCAGACGGTGCCGATATTAAAGCAGGTGATATTATGTCTAAAACCCCTCGTGTGGTTGCGGGTACACAGGATATTACAGGTGGTCTGCCTCGAGTGGCAGAATTGTTCGAAGCAAGAAAGCCCAAAGATCCAGCGGTGCTGACAGAGGTTAACGGTATTGTAAGAGTTGAGAAAAAAACCATTCGAAGCAAAAAAGTTATTACAGTTGTAACAGATGCCGGAACAGAGGAACAACATCTCATTCCTAAAGGTAAACACATGACCGTCCATGAAGGAGATATGGTAAGGGCGGGTGACCGTTTGACAGAAGGTCCATTAGTTCCCCATGACATTCTTCGTATTAAAGGTGAAGAAGATGTGATGAACTACTTGGTCAGAGAAGTTCAAAGCGTCTACCGCGCACAAAATGTGACGATTAGTGATAAACATATTGAAATCATTGTGGCTCAAATGATGAATAAAGTTATGGTCACAAAACCAGGTGATAGTGGTTATTTGCCCAAAACGATTGTTGATCGTAATGAGTTCCGTCGCAATAACAAAGCTCTTAAGAAATCTAAAAAGAAAACAGCCTCTGGGGAAACTCAATTATTAGGTATCACCAAGGCTGCGTTGAGAAGTGAAAGCTTCCTATCTGCGGCATCTTTCCAAGACACGACAAAAGTGCTGAGTGAATCAGCGTTGATGTCTAAGATCGATACCTTGGTTGGATTAAAAGAAAACGTGATATTGGGTAATCGTATTCCAGCTGGAACGGGTTATCGTAAGTATCAGGATATGATCGTTAGATATAAAGTTTCTGATTTGGAATTAGAAGCTGCACGTGATAATCAGCAAAAACAGTTATCACAGGAACAAGAAAATTTTGAAAACCAGCAAAACAGTCTAAGTGCACAGTAAACGGAGTAATATATGCCTACAATAAATCAATTAGTTCGAAAGCGGCGCAACGCTATCAAGACAAAGTCCAAGAGACCTGACCTTGATCGATGCCCTTTTAGAAGAGGCGTATGTGTTCAAGTCATGACACGTACACCGAAGAAACCTAACTCAGCTTTGAGAAAAGTTGCAAAAGTAAGGCTCTCTAATGGTAAAGAAGTAACGGCTTATATTGGTGGTGAAGGTCACAATTTGCAGGAACACTCCATTGTGTTGGTGAGAGGTGGTCGTGTACGCGATTTGCCTGGTGTGCGTTATCATGTAGTACGTGGAAAATTAGATTGTAGTGGTGTAGAAAAGAGACGACAAGGTCGTTCTAAATATGGAAACAAACGTCCAAAAGGTAATAAATAAGGAGTATTTGGGATGTCTTTAAAATATAGATCAACGAGTGCCTACTTGAAACCAGATCCGATTTATCGCAGTATTTTGGCGTCTAAAATAATCAATGGTATTATGTTACAGGGTAAAAAAACAATTTCACAAAGAATTTTTTACAAAGCCTGTGAGCGTCTTCAAAAACGTATCAAAGGCAAAGAAGCTATCGAGATTGTTGAAACAGCTATTAATAATGTTAAACCCATGGTGGAAACTAAAAGTCGCCGTGTTGGTGGATCTAACTACCAAGTACCCGTACCTGTGAGCAGACGTCGCCAACAAGCTTTAGCTATTCGTTGGGTAGTTGATTCAGCACGTGGAAAAAAAGGTAAACCCATGTGGGAAAAATTATCTGATGAATTGTATGATGCTTATAATGCAACGGGCAGCTCATATACTAAAAAAGAAAATATTCATAAGATGGCAGAGTCAAACAAGGCTTTCGCACATCTTGCTTGGTAAAAATACAAACGGAGAAATACAGACATGGATCTTGCTAATTTGCGTAACATTGGAATTATGGCTCACATTGATGCCGGAAAAACTACGGTAACAGAACGTATTCTATTTTATACAGGGGTCAGCCATAAAATTGGTGAAGTGCATGATGGTGCTGCCACGATGGATTGGATGGAGCAAGAGCAGGAAAGAGGTATCACCATTACATCTGCTTGTACGCGATGTACCTGGGATAAAGTTAATATTAATATTATTGACACTCCAGGTCACGTTGATTTCACAGCTGAAGTAGAACGTTCTTTGCGCGTACTAGATGGCGCTGTTGCTGTATTTTGTGGCGTATCAGGTGTTGAAGCTCAATCTGAAACAGTTTGGCGTCAAGCGGATAAGTACAATGTACCACGTTTGTGTTTTGTTAACAAAATGGACCGTACAGGCGCTAATTTTTCATTTGTTCTTCAAACAATCAAAGATCGTTTAGGCGCAAAGGCGGTACCCATTCAATTGCCTATTGGCGCAGAAGATGATTTTAAGGGTGTTGTCGATCTAATCAAAATGAAAGCTTTATATTTTGAAGAAAATAATAAAGGTTCTACTGTCACTGAAGAAGAAGTGCCAGAAGAATTAAAAGAAGAGGCCGAAATGGCTCGTCATGAATTGATGGAATCCGTTGCTGAAAATGATGAGCAATTAATGGAATTGTTTTTAGAAACAGATGAACTTAGTGTTGTACAGATGCAAGCAGGGGTGAGAGCTGCCGTTCTTCATGGCCATTTTATTCCAGTGATGTGTGGAACGGCCCTGAAAAATAAAGGTGTTCAACCCTTATTGGATGCCATAGCCATGTATTTACCTTCTCCTTTGGATGTGAAACCTATCACAGGGACACTGATTGAGGATCCAGATGCTGAACCCGTTGAGCGCAGGCCTTCAAACGACGAACCATTAGCAGCGATTGCTTTTAAAATTATGTCAGATAAACATGGTGATCTCACTTATGTGCGTGTATATAGCGGCGTGTTGAAAGCGGGAGATAGTGTTTACAATGCGAGTAAGCAGCGTAAAGAGCGTATAGGTGGTATTTGGAGAATGATGGCCGACGACCGTAATCGTATCGATGAATTGGAAGCAGGTGACATTGCAGCGGTGACAGGTTTGAAGGAAACGGTTACCGGCGAAACCTTATGCATGAGAGACAAACATGCGGTTATTTTTGAAGCGATTCGATTTCCTGAAACAGTGATTTCAGTGGCCGTTGAACCCAAAACGAATGCAGATAAAGAAAAATTACAAAATGCGTTAACTCGCTTTGCCAAAGAGGACCCTACATTTGTTCGTAAAACAGATGAGGAAACAGGCCAGTTGATTATTTCAGGGATGGGTGAGTTGCACTTAGAAATCATCATTGACCGCATGAGGCGCGAGTATGGCGTAGAGGCAAATGTGGGTCAGCCTAAAGTGTCATACCGTGAAAATATGACGAAAGAGGCTGAAGGTGTTGGTAAGCATGTCAAGCAGACAGGTGGACACGGCCAATATGGCCATTGCGAAATTAAGTTACGTCCTTATACCGGTGAAAAGGAAAATTGGGAAGATGAGTGGTTTATTAACAAAATTAAAGGTGGGATTATTCCAAAGGAATTTATCAATCCTATCAAAGAAGGTGTTTTAGAAGCTTCTCAAGATGGTTATATCGCAGGTTATCAAATCATTGATTTTGAGTGCGAATTGTTTTTTGGTTCATTCCACGATGTGGATTCCTCTGAATTAGCCTTCAAAATGGCTGGTAAATTAGCGTTCCGTGATGCCTGTTCCAGGGCGGGAATGCAGTTACTTGAACCCATCATGAAGCTTGAAGTGGTGACTCCTGAAGATTACTACGGAAATGTAGTCAAAGACCTCAATAGTCGTCGAACCATTATCGAAGGCACTGAAGATCGTGGTAATGCTAAGGTTATAATAGGTTTAACTCCACTTTCAGAGTTATTTGGTTATACCACCGATCTTCGTTCTCAATCTCAAGGTCGTGCGACGTCGTCTATGGAAAAACACAGCTTTAGTCCAATGCCTCCTGGCATGTTTGAGAAGTTTGGTATTAAAGTTAAAAACCAGTCCAAGTAAAAATAATAAAAACATGATTTTCTCATGGGCGGGCATCAAACCCGCCCTTTTTTTTTATAAAATTAAACCATATTAAGTTGAGGATGAAAAATGTCAGAAGATCTTAATGATCAAATGAAAATAAGACGGGAAAAGCTTTCTCGTCTAGAGGAATTAGGGACAGAGGTTTATCCTTATCACTTCGATAGAAGTCATAGCATTACTGATTTTCTTGCCGACTTTGATGTTTTTTTAGAAAAAGAAACAGTGATCTCACTTGCGGGTCGCATCGTATCAAAACGAGGATCTTTTGTTCATTTGATGGATCGCGATAATAAATGTCAACTATATGTTCCTAAAAAAGCTCTCGAGGGTAATGAAGCTGATGTTTTTGCTATAGCCGATTTAGGTGATTGGATTGGTGTATCAGGCACGGCTTTTCTTACCAAAACGGGTGAGCCGACATTACGAGTCAAAAAATATAAACATCTTTGCAAATCATTACGCCCTTTACCCAGTATGAAGGAAGTGGATGGGAAAAGTTTTTCAGCATTTTCAGATGTTGAAGCGCGTTACCGCCACCGTTATTTGGATTTGATTGTGAGTCCAGAGGTGAGAGAAACTTTCAAAAAAAGATCTGTAATAGTTCGTTCTATTCGCCATTATCTTGATGACAAAGGTTTTTTAGAGGTGGAAACACCAGCGTTGCAACCTCTTTATGGAGGAGCCAATGCCCGTCCTTTTGTGACTCATCACAACAGTTTGGATTTTGATTTATTTTTGAGAATCAGTGATGAGCTGTATCTGAAACGTTTGATTGTGGGGGGCATGGAAAGGGTGTACGAAATTGGTCATAATTTTCGAAATGAAGGGATGGACAGAAATCATAACCCCGAATTTACAGCTTTAGAATTTTATACGGCTTATATGGATTATTACCAAGGTATGGATATGGTTGAGGAATTTATCAAACACTTGGTGTCTGAGGGTAATAAGGGAGATTTAAAAATTACTTGGGAAGATAATAAGATCGATTTTTCTAAGCCATTTACTCGTGCGCGTATTTCAGACCTTCTTAGGGATGAAGTGGGTGTTGATATACTCACAGCCAGTAATGAAGAATTGTGGGCTTGCTGCAAAAAAAATAATGTCGATATTGACCCTAAAAGCAATTACGGACAATTGGTAGATGAATTGTTCAGTGAATTGATAGAACCCAAACTCATTCAACCCACTTTTGTGATGGATCATCCTAAAGCGGTTTCTCCTTTGGCAAAACGTCATCGTGATGACGGAGAGCTACTGGTCGAGCGATTTGAGTTGTTTATCGCAGGCATGGAGTTTGGAAATGCTTTCAGTGAACTTAACGATCCTATTGATCAAAGACAGCGTATGGAAGCTCAAGCCAAGCTCAAAGAGGGAGGAGATGACGAGGCCAATGTGGTGGATGAGGATTTCTTAATGGCTTTAGAATACGGGATGCCTCCTACCTTTGGATTTGGCTTAGGTGTGGATCGTTTTGTGATGCTTATGACAAACTCTTCAAGTATTAAAGATGTCATATTATTTCCCACTTTGCGCCCTGATAAATAATGTTAACAATTTTATTTGCATGGATTTTTAAGCGACCTATAGCCTGGGTGGCGATGTTTTTTATCGCTTTGGCAATATTGTGTAATATCGTTGTGATGAGTGTGTCTGAAGGTATGCGCACTAGTTTTATTGAACAAGCTAGAACGGGTTGTCCAGATTTCACAATGAACCATTACCAAAGTGTCTATACTAATAGTAAAACTTCACGCTATGATCAGGATTTTTATGATGATGCAATTCAATTATTGCGAACAGAATTAAAAGAAGAAAATGAAAAGTTGGATGTTCATGCATTAAGACAATTAGAATCTATAGCATTAGCTTACGTTCCCGGTGAAAAAATATCAAAAAAAGAACCTGTACAAGTTAGAGGGGTTGATCAAAAAAGCTTTATAAATATGTTTCAAAACAAAACAGATCTGGTTGGAACTGAAAAAATATTTAATACAAACAGTAATCCTATTCCGGTCATAGTTGGATTAGATGTTTATTATTCTTTGGGTGTGAAGAATAATGACATTTTAGATTTGGCTATAGTGACACCTTTTAGATTAGGTGATCTATTAAAAAAAGAAGAGATAAAAACAGTCAGCGTTAAAGTTGTTCAAGTGGCAGATTTCTCTAGTTTTTGGAACAAGTCTATATTTATGTCTTTAGACTCAATGCAAAAAGTTATGAATCGTTCGGGTGACGCTTCCATGTTGTCATCGGTTTTTTTAAAAATTTCTAATGACAATGGAATGAGTTTTGACACAAGAAACTTATTGGAATCTGCAGAAGAAAGAAAACAATTAATAAATATCAAATTGAATAAGCTTGGTAGTCGTGATTATGGGTATTTTCATGTGAAATCATGGTTTGAAGAGCAAAGATGGTTGACACAAAATATGCTTGAGATAAGTATGGTTCAATTGATCATATTGATAGTCCTATTATTAGCATCGTGTGCTACTTATTTGATGATCCATTTGTTGATGAAAGAAAAGGTTAGAACTATTGGTTTGTTAATGGCTCTTGGAACGTCAACTTTCAGAATATTTTTATTGGTATTAAGTTATGGATTTATTTTAAGTTTATTTGGGAGCCTAATAGGCTGCTTGGCCGGTTATTTTTTTATGGAAAATATAGAATCAATTTCAGTTTTTGTTATAGGTACAAAAGAGTTGTTTTCAGTTTATGGAATGGATGGATTGCCAGTAGAGGAATATTTATATATTGGTAACACTAAAATTTTGATAAACCTTCTTGTTTCAGTCCTTATTACATTAATGTGTACGTTTTCTGCAATTTTTCCAGCCATAATTGCATCAAGAATACAACCCGCACAAGTTTTGAAATCAGTTGACTAATTGTGTATAAATTGAGAGAATTTACCTATAATTTTGTCGAAAGACGTATTTATGAGGTATTGTGTGATGAATAAATTGCTGAGTTCTTTTATCTTTTTGATCCTGATTTTATCGGGTTGTGGTGTAGAAATGGAGGATGTTAAGAAAGAATTGATGCCCAGTATCCAACGGAATACTGATATCATAGATTCTATGAAAAAAGTTCAAGACGTGAGCTTTACAAAGATTTCTGACAATGTTTTGTATATGGAAAAAGATCTGTCTAAAATCAGAGACCGTATCAAAGCCTTACAATTGTTTGTAGAACGTGAAGTGGCAGAACAAAATGAATACCTTGCGAAAATGGCTGACAAAGAATATGAATCCCTTGAAAGAGAAACCGAATTTCTTGAAATGCAATTGAAAGAATTACAAAAACTGATGGCGGTTGTTAAGGCTAAAAAAACTACGACAAACAATCGGGTAAAGGAAAATGAAGAACCCGTAACAACTTCTGAGCCCAAGTCAGATCCTGTTATCAAAGCCCTTGACAATAATAAAGATAAAGCAAAAAAACCCAATAATAACTAATTTATGCCAGATTCAAATGGCCAACATGAGACCCCTTCTAGCAACACTGACAGCGATGCTTCTGCAGATTCCACATTACAGCAAACTCAAGTAATAAGTAGCAGTTCCGAGCAGGATGATCCACTTATTGGTGTTGAAGTGAATCATTATTTGATTAAAGAAAGAATAGGGCAAGGGGGAATGGGCCAGGTGTATTTGGCTTGGGATAAAGATTTAGATCGTGAAGTGGCGCTCAAATTTCTTCCCGAATACCTTACTGCAGATACAACAGCTGTAGAACGACTGATTCGTGAAGCCAAAGCCTCTGCTAAATTAGAGCATTCAAATATCGTCAGTATCCTGGGGATAGGAGATCAAAATGGTCGCCATTACATCACCATGCAATATGTTGAAGGCGGCACTTTGGATGAAGTTCTTAATCAGCAAGGTGTTCTAGAAGTACAAGAATCTTTGCGCATACTCAGACAAGCTGCAAATGGATTGTTGGCCGCGCATCAAATGGGGATTATTCATCGTGATGTTAAACCTGAAAACATCATGCTGGATCGTTACAACACGGTAAAGATCAGTGATTTTGGCTTGGCTATTTCTAATACGCAAACAACACGATTAACCATGGATGGTCAAATTGTTGGTACGCCATATATCATGTCTCCTGAACAATGTGATGGTAAAGAGTTAGATATGCGAAGTGATATATATTCGCTAGGTATTACTTTTTTTAAGATGTTGACAGGAAAATGGCCTTTTGATGCAGAAACAGCTGTTGCCATTATTTTGAAACAATTACAAAAACCGCTACCCGATCCATTGAAATACAAAGATGATATTCCTGAACAGGTTATCGCAATAGTAAAACGTATGACGGCCAAAGTGCCTGAAGACCGTTACCAAAATCTTCAAGATTTGTTGCAAGATATTGATGCGATCAGCGATGTGGGTGTAAGTTCATTGAGTACACAAACATCATTGTCTAACAAGAAAAAGAATTACTTAAGACGAATTCTGATAGGCTTATTACTACTCATAGCATGTTATGCTATTTATCTGAAATTGTTACCTGACAATGAAATTGATGATAAGGGTGTGGCTACAGTGGTTAAAGAGAAGGAGGGCGATGCTATCATCAGTCATGATGAGGCTATCTCTCGATGTCAAGATAAAATATACCAATGCGCCTTAAAGATAACGGATCCTAAATGGGTCAAAGGAAATGAAAACACAATTATTTTAAGTGAACTATATGAATACAACAAAAATATTGAATTGCTAAAAAATTTAGATCCTAACAATGAAAAGATTAAAGGGATTGAAACAGATTATATAGAATCTAAAAGAAAAATAGAGACCGATATTGCTTATGAAGTTATTGGAAAGATAGATAACAGATCTAGTATTGACAGTTCTATCAAATATATTGATTCACTGGATAAACAAGTTTTAGATATCCAACGTGTTTCTAATCATGTCTTTGCAAAATATATTGAAAAAATTGAAACTTTGCTTAAGAAATCTGATGATAAATCTTTTAGTGTTTGCCTTGATATGCTCAATAAACTTTGGGGTTTTAATGTGGCATACGAGATAAAGGCACAATTATTGGAGTATGAATCCACATTAAGAAAATTTCAAACTGATTCTATGGATGCCACATTAGATAAAAAAAGGAGAGGTTATGTTTATCAAAAAAACAAATATGCAAAATCATTTGTTGAAAACGATTTAGATGTAGACAATGCCATTTTATTGTTCCAATCAAGCTTAGAAGACGCTAAGTATTTGAAAGATAAAAATGCAGAAAACATGTCAGTTCAATTTTATTTGGAACTGTCAAAAGACTACAAGCACTGGAGCAAGTACAAGGAATTCAGAGATCGTTTTAATGCCTCTCTTGAAAACACAAATAACTTTGTTTATGAAAAAAATAGTAATGTAGCTGAATATACAGTGTCAAGGCAGATTCTCAATGATTGGCAGGCTTTTGATGATGGTGATGAAATCAAGCGATCTCGTGAACGGCTTGAATACAAGGAATCGATCGAAGAAGGCGCTCGTGCAGAAAAAGATAAGAACTATTTACGTGCTTATCACGCTTATGTGAGAGCGTTGGATATAAAGCATCAAGATGTGATGGCGACTAACGCCAAATTGAGAATAAAAAAAGAACTTGATGGAGATTTATTGTTGCCAACGATCGAATCGATAAACATAGAAATTAAAAAAGGACATTTTAAAACGGCTTCCACGTTATTGGATAATGCTGAAGATTTGGCTAAAGGTAATGATGAAAGCTTGGAAATGATTGCGAAAATAAGGAAAAAGATTTATGAGATTGATAAATCTCTCGAAAACATTAACGAACTAATGAAGAAAAAGAAATGGATGGAAGCCATAATTGTCTTAGAGCCTTTGTTGGAAAAATATCCGTTACCAGAATCACAATATAATATCTCTGTAGCCTATCAAAATGTTTCAGAAAACTATGTTAAGGAAGCCCAATGGGAATTGGCCTATAAAAATATTGTACTTGCCATTAAATATCAAAGTGGAAATGATGAATTGGTTGGATTGAAAAAGACAATAATTGATGCATGGGTTAATGAAACAATAAAATCATTAAGTGAGTTGGAAACCAGTGCCAATAACCTGATTGCCACAGGTGATATTGATAAGGCAATTGAAGTGTTATCCAATGTTAACGTGGTTCATCCAGAGTTGAATGACAGCAAAGTTGTGGCCTCTATACTCAAAAACATATCATCGAGAAGAGAAGAGTTGGGGGTGTATGATGATTGGATTAAAAAAATTGTTACGATAAAAAATAAAATTGATAAAAATGAATCCGATGATTGGAAAACTTGTTTGGCTTATTTGAAAGAAGCTGAAAAAATTGGTTCCCAATGGGATGTTTTTAAAAAATTGAATAAATCCACGCTATTTGATAAGGCAAAATATGTCATCAAACATTCAAATGATGAAAGAGCTGTATTAGAGGCTTATTGGGAAAAATGGTTGAATCGCCCTGATGATGATGCAACTAGTGAAAAAGAGTTGGAAATATATAGAAAAAAAATGGCTTACCAAAAAATATTTAAATTAAAAAAGAATCGTTTGACATTTATTGATCGTTTGGAAAAAAATGACTATTCTCAATGCAGCGCTATACTGGGTAATTCGTTAAAAGTCTTTTCTGAAATCAAGGTAGATTTTGACAAGATACCTAAATTGGAAGAGTTGCAAGCGTTGACTGAAGAAGAGAAAATATGGGGTGATTATTCCGCTGAATTAAATAAACAAATTCAGGATAAAAAAAATGTAGATGAAAAACTTAAGAAGTACAACGATTTTTTGACATTGGCATTGTCTGCAAAAGAGGCAGGTAATTATAAAAAAAGTTTGGACAATCTCAAAAATGCTTTAGCACATGCAACTGCAGATGATTCAGTGATTATTAATAAAGAAATAATAGTTGTGAAAAAAATGGTTGATAATTATGAACAAATTCAAATCAACAAAAAAAAAGATGCCGATCGCAGAAAATTAGTTCAAAATATGATCGTGTCCGCTTGTGTGGCCGAAAAAAAAGGTGATTGGGCAGCAGCTTTGAAACAGGTTGAAAAATTTTCTACAACATCATTACCAAAAGATGCTGATTTGATTCCAAATGATAAAATTGATTTGATAACTTGGAAAGGGCGGTTGAACTTGTTGCTTGAGGATCAAAAGGCCTTTGATGAGTTGTTGCTTGAGTGTCAATCTCTTGAAAAGTTAAAAGCTAAGGAGTTTTTTGAACGATTTATCCGTTTAAATCAAGGTAATTATTATGTCATAGAAAAGCATGTTCAAAATGAAATAGATAAATTAAATAATGTGACTGATATGGAATATAAAAAATATAAGTATTCAATTTTAAAAAAACATGGCGAACTTGACAAAAATAAAAAATATGAAGAATCGAGAGAATTGATTAAAAAAGCTCTCGATACTCACCCATCTGAATCTGATTTTCATAAAGCACTTATCACGACACTGCAAAATGATAGATGCACTTTCACAGGCGGTGATTTTGTTGTGGGGAGTGAAAAGGGTGAAGGCGTAGAGAGCCAAGAATTACCAGCTCACACACAAACGATCAAACCTTTTAGTTTGTCCAAATTTGAAGTGACTAATATTGAGTGGTTGTATTTTGTGAAAGCCCTTAAATTAGATGTGAAGTTGTATTGGACGGGTGGCGAAAGTTATGTGTACGATAATTTACTTAAGCCGATACATAATGTCTCTTATAAAGATGCTATCGCTTATGCCAAATATATCAGCGATGGTGCCAGATTACCTACGGAATTTGAATGGGAATACGCAGCTCGCAGTGGATCAACTGAAATAAGACGTTGGCCATGGGGAAACACAGAGGATAAAACTAAACTTAATATAAGCGGTACATTGAGTAATGTGGATTCACTTTCATCAGGGGTGACGACTAATTCTATTTATAATATGGCGGGTAATGTGGCAGAGTGGACAAGTAGTGAATATAAATCGTATCCCAGTACAAATATTTTAGGCCAAAAAGTCAAGCCAAAAATGCTTATTAAAGATTCTATAACAGTGCGAGGTGGTTCTATTTATAGTGACTTATACAGATGTCGCACAACTTCTCGCCAAGGCGTTAAAAAAGGCAGTAAAAAATTAGAGGGCATTGGTCTTAGATTGTGTTGGGACTGATCGGATGAGTATTTTAGGAGGAAATAAATATGGCACATTTTCATAAAGACATGTTGGTTGCTACGGCGATGTCACTACACCCTAGAGCTAACGAGGTATTTTCAGGTTTTCATCTGGGTGGCTGTAGTTCATGTCAAATTTCTCATGAAGAAACAATAGAGCAGGTCTGTTTTGCTTATGGTGTTGAAATTGATCTTTTATTGGAATCTTTAGAATCTTTGATGGATGTCACTCCTACAGAGGAGTCGGAGGTCAAGTGACTATGAGGAACGCTGTTTTTTTAAGCCCATGACCATAAAGTTCAAAAGGCAGAATAAAATAATGAGAGTGGTTTCATGCGGTACGGTAAATTGAAGCATTATGACATCCATATTTCTATATTCGTCCAAATTTACATCTTGATAGATAGGTACTCAGATAAATGATAAAACTAACTCTGCTAAAAAATGGCCTAATTGAAGTGCCATTTTTACGTGCCAGCCAATTATTCTTAATTTAGATTAATCTAAATTCTTATTATTACGATAAAAAATACATTCGATTTGTTTTTTCAAATATATATCATTAGTGAGGTCTTGACATTTATTCGATGTGGTGATTAAATCTAATCACACAAAGTACTTACGTCAATTGGGTGTATGAATAACAAAATTATCACAAAAAAAGAGATTGTTAAGAAGATTTCAGATGAAACGAAGCTCACTCAGGTGGACACAAAAATCGTCGTTCAAAAAACATTAGATGCTATTGTTTCTAGTTTAGTTGAAACGGGGCGTATTGAATTAAGAAATTTTGGTGTGTTTGAGGTCAAACTCAGAGAGCCTCGCAAGGCCAGAAATCCTAGAACTGGCAAAGAAGTTATGGTTGAGGCCAAGCATGTGGTCACATTTAAGCCAGGAAAAGTGATGCAGGATTTGGTTGCGAATGCCAATTACAGTCAATTGCCTCAAAACAACGTTGAAAATCATCATCATACAGATAATATGCCCGATGCGTCAGTGATATTATCTAATCCCAACAGGATCGAAGACTGAACGTAGCACACAGTAGCCTTTGGCATCCCTATACCGCTTTAGAAGATCCCACCCATCATCCTGCGTTTTGTGTGAATCATGCGAAAGGAGTTTTTCTCTATGATGATCAAGGCCACAAAGTGTTGGATGGTATCTCTTCGTGGTGGTGTTGTCATCATGGCCACCGCCATCCCAAATTATTAGAAGCTCTCCAGCAGCAATCTAACAAATTAGTTCATGTGTCATTAGCTGGTATCACCCATTCATTGGCTGAAGATTTGGCTGATCGTTTGAGTGATTTAACTCAATTGCCTTATGTGTTTTTTTCAGATAATGGCTCTACGTCAATTGAAGTCGCGTTGAAGATGTGTTGGCAGCGCTGGGCATTAAAAAAACAAAGCAAACGTCAGTTGATTGTGGGTTTTAACAAAGGTTATCATGGAGATACTTTGGCCTGTATGTCGGCGGGTAACACAGATTTTCATCAAGAATATGCCACCCATTTTCATCAAGCTCTTTATATGCCATCTCCCAGCCTTGGGGAAGAGTGTTTGACGGCGCTCAAAAAAACTCTAAAAGAGAGGGCAGATGAATGTGCATGTGTTGTGATAGAGCCCCTGCTTCAAGCAGCGGGGGGGATGTTAGTTCATGAACCTGAGATTCTTAAAGAGATCTATCTACTATGCCAACAGTATGACACGCCTTTGATCGCTGACGAGATTGCCGTGGGCTTGGGGCGTTGTGGGGCGTTATGGGGGTGCCAGCGTGCAGGATTTACTCCGGATATTTTATGTACCTCTAAAGGATTAACGGGGGGAATGCTGCCTTTAGCAGCGACCTGTGTGAGTGAAGAGATCGCATCCGATTTTATGCACGCTAACAATCCTGAACAATGTTTCAACCATGGTCACACGTATACGGGGCATCCTTTGGCGTCAGCCGTTGCTATGGCGAGTTTGGATTTGGTGGAAGAAGAGGGGTTTTTGCCCCATTGCAGAGAATTAGAGACGATGTTGCACAAAGAGCTGCCTAAATTTGATGAAGAGATTCCATTGGCTAGTTCACGACAAATGGGAACTGTAGGTATTGTTGAATTGGATGTAGAAAAAACCTCTCCTTTGATGCCTTATTTCAGAGAAATGATCAAAAAAGGCTATTTTTTGCGCCCATTGGATAATATCGCGTACTTTTGGCCACCTCTTTGTATTACAGTAGATGAATACAAAGAGATGCTGGATGTGTCTAGAGAAACCTTAAAAGAAATTTATACGAGTTCACATGTTTGATAAAGCCAAAGAAAAATTGAAACACTTTGAGCAGGTTTTGTGGAATCAAAGTAGCAATTTAGGTTTTGGTAAATGGTTTTTGATTCGTCTTATTCAGGTTACTTATTTGGTGATTTTAAAAATTCCTAAAGAGCGTCCCATGTTGCGTGCGGCGGCTTTAACTTACACATCGACACTATCATTGTTGCCCATGATGGCTATGATTTTTGGGTTGCTAGGTTTTTTTGCTAATAAAGAGGCTAAAGAAGATGCCATAAATATGATGTTTGATAGGTTTCAAGAGTTCGTTATTGTTGAACCGGTTGAACAGTCCACAAATGAAAACAACACAAAAATAAATGTGATAAAAGAAATTAAAAAAAACAATTCAGAGGAACCTCAAGTAAATGTCGGTTTAGATGTAGAAAAACTCAATAAAATTAAAGCTCAAACTCTTGCAGCTATTAATGGTGTTAGTTCGGGTAAAATATCTGGAGTGGCATTGGTTCTATTTCTTATGGGGGCGTTAACGTTATTAGCTAATATCGAACGTGCTTTTAATGATATTTGGGGAATAGAAAAATTACGTCCGTTTATGTATCGAATGATGAGTTATGTGTTTATTTTAATATCATCAGCCATTGTATTAGCACTGACTTTTACTATGGTGATTGCTAATAAAGCCCATTTGAATAATTTTGAATGGTTTAGTCAGGTTCCGTGGATAGGTGATTTTTTGCAATCAGGTTTTGATGTGGTTTTGACATGTTTGATAACTAGTGTGTTTTTCACGGTACTTTATTTGGTGATGCCGAATGTTCAAGTAAAACTACCTTCGGCTTTGGCTGGAGGTTTGGTGGCAGGTGTCTTTTTCGAATCAAATAAATTGATAGCCGTCTTGTTGGCGGGGAAATTCACCACAATCAATATTGCTTTTGGCTCGATGGCCATAATTCCTATATTTTTAATTGGTTGTATGGTTGTTTGGATGATTGTGCTGTTAGGAGCCCATGTAGCTAGCGCCTGGGGCAATGTGGAGGCTTATCGCAGAGAATTTTTGTCTAACCGTCAGGAGAAAGGTTATGATGAAACTATTGCTCTGAGATTGATGTTAGCGATAGCCGAATTATTCAAAAAAGAAGGCGCTTCAACGGATTATGAGACATTGGGTGAAAGCTGGGCTATTCCAAATCCCAAATTACGTAATATCTTGGGGAAATTAGAAAATTGTGGGTTGGTGCATCATTTAGGGGCTAAAGAAACTCTTTACGTACCTGGCCGTGAATTGGGTAAAATTTCAGTGGTTGATATTTTGTCTGCGGTACGCTTCGGTGCAGAAGGCTGGCAACCTATCCCAGAGAGTAAGGATTCTCTTCGTGTTAACCAACTCATCACCAAAATTCATGACACAGAAGAACAACATCTTAAATCAATGACATTGGATGTGTTGCTCAAAGAAGAGTCTTGAATTCCCACTTATTAAATATCTCCCCTAAAAATTGGCCGGTATTACCCGGTGATCGCTGCACCTTACTTTTTAAATCTTTGCTTTGTGAAGCAAAAACTTTAGAAGAATCTATTGCTCCATTGGGTTGTAAGTCAGAAGATTTACTAAAAGCGTATTCATTTGACACGCTTAAAGTAGAAAGGGTACATGGTCCTGAAGATGGGACGCAAAAAATTCTGTTGAAAACCGCCGACCATTACCCCGTTGAATCGGTATGGTTGCCTGAATCTTATAAAAACACCATATGTCTTTCTAGTCAAAGTGGTTGTGCCTATGCTTGTCGTTTTTGTGCAACGGGAAAGATGGGCCTCAATCGCAACCTTGATACTTGGGAAATTGTGGATCAGGTATTAGCTTGGAATCGTTTGGGAAAAAAGAAACTAAGCAATCTTGTGTTTATGGGAATGGGGGAGCCCCTGGCTAACCTAGATGCGGTGTTGAAAGCGACAGATATTGTGGCAGACACACGGGGTTTGGGTCTCAGTTATCGTAAAATGACGATATCAACGGTGGGTGTGACTAAAGGCATACGTTTATTATCAGAACAATCGCGGCAGATTAATTTGATTGTTAGCTTACACGGCACAACAGATGAACAAAGGGCCGTGTGGATGCCCCGTACCCCGCCACTCAAGGAATTGTGGGAAGGTTTGAGGTATTACCAACAACGGAGTCGTCGACGTATAGGAATAGCCTATTTGGTTAAGCCAGGTTTTAATGACAGTTTAGAAGATGTGGGACGATTAAGAGAGTTGTTAAAAGACCTGAACTTCAAAATTAATTTGCTTTGCCATAACCCTATTAATAAAGAAGACAAAGGAACGAACATAGAAGACGTTGAAAAATTCAGAAAAAAAATTCAAGGTTTTGTTCAGGGAGCGGTGACCATTCGTTTCCCTGCAGGACGCGAGGATGGGGCGGCTTGTGGGCAATTAGCAGGATGAGGAATTTACCACATAATTTTAATAAAGTAGAGGCTTGTGTTGAGCAGATAGTGCAAGATGTGGGTCCGCATATTGTGATGGGCACGCCTCTAGGTTTGGGCAAGCCAGCTCAACTCATCAATGCCCTTTACAAAAGAGTGAAAAGTGATAGCTCTCTTAGCCTAAAAATTATCACGGCACTTTCCTTAGAATTACCTCAGGCTAAATCAGATTTAGAAAAACGTTTTTTAGATCCATTTGTGGATCGTGTTTTTTCAGGATATGTGTCATTAGATTACATGAAAGATTTACGAAACAATTCCTTGCCTGAAAATATTGAGTTGTTTGAATTTTATGTGAAGTCAGGATCATTGTTGGGATTGGAATACGCTCAACAACACTATACCAGCACCAATTACACCCATGTTCCCTGTTCACTAAAAGATCATGGCATAAATGTTCTCGTACAAATGGTAGCCAAACGAGAAGAGCAGGGTGTTGTGGAATACAGTCTCAGTTGCAATCCTGAAATCACACTGGAATTATTTCCTAAAAACAAGAAAGAAAACTCACAAAATAAAAAGATACTATTGATAGGGCAAGTCCATGAGCAACTACCCTTTATGCTCAATGACGCTTTAGTGGAACCTGAGTATTTTGACATGATTGTGGATAATTCAGACTATAGTACTCGCTTATTTTCAGTTCCCGATATGCCTGTGAGTCGCACAGAATACCTGATTGCTTTACATGTCAGTTGTTTGATCCCTGATGGAGGAACTTTGCAATTGGGTATCAGTTCTCTCTGCGATGCCATTGTGTATGCCTGTACATTTAGAGAAAAAAATAATCTTGAATACAAAGCCGTGTTGTCTGATTTGGGTGTGTTAGAAAAATTTTCAAAAATTATAGAGACATCAGGTGATCTGGACCATTTTTATGAAGGCCTCTATGCGAATAGTGAAATGTTTGTAGATGGTTTTTTAGACCTGATCAGTTCGGGAATTGTTAAAAGAAAAGTCTATGATCATTTGGGTCTTCAAGAGTTGTTGAACAAAAAAAAGATAACGGAAAAAGTTACGGTAGATAGTCTTAAGATTTTAGAAGAACACGAGATTATTTCTAATCCTCTCACCAAAACCGACAGTGATTTTTTACTCAAGTATGGTGTGATAATGTGTGATATGACATCAAGGCGTCTGGAGGATATTTCTGTAGATGATCTTGGAAAGAAATTAAAAAATGGAATTTTCTTACATGGTGGTTTTTTGTTAGGTCCTCAATTTTTTTATGACAGACTTAATGTTCTAGATCCAGAAGTTATGGATGCAATTAACATGACAAAAATATCTTATACCAATAGCTTATATGGTCAGGAAGAATTAAAGCGAGCACAGCGTACTAAAGCTCGTTTCATCAACACCATTTTTTCAGCCACATTACTGGGGGCGGCTACCTCAGACGCTCTTGAGAATGGTCAAGTGATCAGTGGTGTGGGGGGGCAGTATAATTTTGTGGCTCAAGCTCATGAGTTGGTAGGGGCACGCTCCATATTAATACTCAAAGCGACTTATACTAAAAATGGGGTAACGGTATCCAATATTCGTTGGCAATATGGGCACATCACCGTACCACGACATCTTCGTGATATTTTCATCACAGAATACGGGATAGCTGACGTAAAAGGAAAAAGCGATGAAGAGGTGATAAAAGCTATGTTGAATATCACGGATTCCCGTTTTCAAGAAGAGTTGTTGGATCAGGCGAAAGAGGCAGGGAAGATCTCAAAAAACTACCGTATTCCTCAACCTTTTAAAACTAATTTACCTGAATATTTTAAGCCAATTTTTGCAACGTATCAACGGGACGATGTTTTCCCTCGATTCCCTTTTGGTAGTGATTTTACGGAAGAAGAGATTGTATTAGCTCAGTGTCTCAAAGCTCTTAAGAAAAAAAATCTTCATAAAGCAGTGCTTCTGCCTATGATTATTAAAGGTTTGTTCTCGAGCACAAAAGGTGTGGAGTTATATTTAAAACGAATGAGATTTGATCAAGTATCTGGAATCAAAAATACAATCCATAGAGCCTTGCTCATCGCAGAATTACGTGAAGAATTACATATTTGAATATATGAAATATGAAGATAATCGAATATCCTAGAGACATGAAAAATTGAAAGGAAATCAATGAGTGTGGATGTCAAAATTTTAGATGGTCGTTTGGTCGCCAAATCAATATTGAATAATAGTAAAAAATTGGTACAACGACTCAAAGATGAGAAATCGGTTACACCGTGTTTGGCTACCATTTTAGTTGGCGATGACCCCGCATCCACAACTTATGTGAATATGAAGGGTAAAAAATGCGATAATGTGGGGGCCCTACCCAAGCAAATAATTTTACCCGCCTCTATCACAACACAAGATCTAGTGAATGTGATTGTAGAACTCAACAAAGATAAAAATGTTCATGGTATTCTATTGCAGCATCCCGTCCCTTCCCATATTGATGAACCCCTTTGTTTTGAAACGATTTCAGTAGATAAAGATGTGGATGGTGTTACGTCTCATAGTTTTGGGCGTTTTAGTTTTAAGTTTCCCGCATTTGGTTGTTGCACGCCTTATGGCATAATGAGAATCCTTGAATATTACGATATTGATGTTACAGGAATGGATGCGGTGGTTGTTGGTCGCAGCACTATTTTGGGTCAGCCCATGAGTATGATGCTGATGAATGCGGATGCTACTGTAACAATTTGCCATTCCAAAACAAAAAAATTGTCGGATATTGTCAAGCGAGCCGATCTTGTTGTGGCTGCCGTAGGTCGTCCCGAGTTTATCAAAGGCAGTTGGATTAAAAAAGGGGCCATTGTTATCGATGCCGGTTACAATGAAGGTAATGTAGGTGATGTTGAATATGAGGCAGCCTACAAAAGAGCTTCTCGCATCACACCCGTTCCCGGAGGGGTAGGCCCTTGCACCATTGCCACTTTAATTGATCAAGGTGTGATTGCTGCGGCCCGTCAGAACGGATTGAATATTTTAAGATAAGATTTTTTTTCTAAAATAGTATCGGGTAACATTTAAAAAAATCTTATTTTTTCAAGAGGGGAATAGGTGTTATTTATTTTTATTGATAGTCATTTTTGTTAGAGAAAAATATTTTAAATTGAAAAAAATGTGGAAATTTCTGTAGATTAATACAGGGAGTGCGTGAGGATGCTGAGAATTTTTAACTGTGATTAATTGTTTTATAAATTTTCTTCAAGAGACTCGCTGTCGCCCATGAAGTACGACAAGAGCCCATCCATGATCAGTTTGTATGATGGCCTCATCCCCTAAAGCTCTTAGGGGGAGTCTGTGTGCTTGTGTTTGTTGGAATGCTTGAATCTGTGAGCGTTTGCTGGCTTCGTAGAGAATGTTATTGCGATTAGTTTTAAAGGGGTTTAATTTATTTCTTGAGCCTTCGGCTTTTGTACGACATAAATTACGAAGTAAACGCGCGCTGGGTCTTATAGCTTCAGGGAGTTTGTCTGTTAGCGTACTAGAGAAATATCCATTGGCTGTTGCGTAAGTTGATTTGCGTTGCATGGGGAAATAATATTGCCAAGGTCCTTGAGTTTTGTATCTTTTTTTACCTTGAATAAGTTCAGATTTGAATTTTTCTTTATCCACATAGTGAGCTAATCCTCTTTTGCAGAGTTCTTTTTCTGGAAGCCCTTCGGCATATTTTTGTGTTTTGGCTCTGTGTAGGATGTTGGTAAGATCTTTTTTGTCTAAAAATCTATCAGATATGATCGTTTTTTTGAATTCGTCTTTCCTTAGTAGATCATGTGATGATGACCATGTGTATTGCCATGCGAAATCGACCATGTGTGCTTCAACGGGGTTGTTTAAGATGTAGGCCATGGTGTTGATTAGTTGGATGTTCCCTTGTATACATTTTTGGGTGTAACTTCTCTTCCACAGGCTTCCTTTTGCACCGTAGCGGATATTGTGGTATTTAGCGAATTCTCGTTTTACATCTCTTAAGAAGTGTTTGATAGCGTTTACTTCCAACATGGAATTTTTGAGGAGTAGATGCACGTGGTTGCTCATAATGGCAAATGCGTGAATTTTTATTTTGTGTATTTTTTTGTAATGTTGCATGTATGAAGCTAGGGAATGGATATCTTTTTCAACAGTTAAAGCGAATCTATCGTTGTTGGTTTTGAAGCAAATGTGATAAAAATGCCCACATTCTTCGATGTTTACAGGGTATGCCATTGTTTTTTACCTTTCATAGTTTAATTCTAAAAAAAGGCATAATTCGGACTTTTATTTTTTAATATCGGGTATCTAGGTATCTAATATCGGGTATCAGTTTGGGTAAAATAAATTTTAATAAAATTCAAACAAAGGTCGTTTATGAGATTGTTTCGCGGTGTCTGTGTCTTACTAATATTGTTCGGGATAAACGCTTGTTCTTTGATCACTAATAATATAAAAAAACCGCCAGAAAAAATAAATCAGTCGAGTTATTCAATGTTGATAGATTCAGCACATTCAAGGTTAAAGGCCTCAGCACAATTACAGATAAATGATGTGATTATTGCAAACAAAGAAAAGTCTGAAGATGAGTTTTTATTTCTTGACGAATTGTTAACAGAGTTTTCATTTGTCAAGTATGAGGGATCCACGGTAAATGATTGGGTACTCCAATATATTGCAAAACAAGACGAAAAATATAAAAGGAAATGGACCAATTATTTTAATGTTGATATATATGAATATTTGCAAGGTCAAAAAGATACAACTGTAAACATATTGTATAAAGCTCAATATAGTGTTGATTTTCAAAAGGTTGTAAAAAGAAAAATATTATTTCTTTTGGAAGACGGAAATCAAATGGACATCTCAATTTTTTTGTGGCATTTTAACAAAATAAACTGGATGATGTTGGACAAGGACCTTCAATCAAAAATAGATAAGTTAAAGCGCTTCAAGGTCAAAGGAGAATTGTTTTCAACCAATATAAATAATGCCCTTATATTGGTGAGCTTGTTACGTATGAATTTGGACAATTCCTGTATTAATGATTATCATGCATTTGAAGAAAATCTAAAAAACACTGAGAAGATAATCCTTAATAAACCCTATGTCACGGATATACATATTCAATTTTTGCTACAGCACTTTAAATCATTGACTTATATAAACCTAAAAAATACAAAAATAACAAATCATACGCTCAAATTACTCTCTTCTTTGGACGGACTGAAGTTTCTTTCTGTGCCGGACACAAACATCACAGATGATGGCATCTATTACATATCCAAATTAAAAAACATCACAACACTTCAGTTAAGGGGGACAAAGATATCAGATGAGAGTCTCAAGAATATCGCTCTGTCAATGAAGTCATTGCGTTCATTGAATTTAAGGTTTACAAATATAACGAGTGAAGGCCTTGAACTTTTATGTTCATTGACTTCGCTGACTGAGCTAGATTTGTCTGGTGTAAAAGTACCAAGCCAAGACCTCAATTGTCTTAATAGACTTACTAAACTAAAAGAGTTATGGTTGGGTGGAACAAACATAGTTAACAAGAACCTAAGATATATTTCATCACTTAAGTCGCTGGAGGTGTTGCACTTGTGTTCTACAGAAATATCGGACGAATACCTTGATTCTCTTTATGAATTGTCTTCTTTGAAAAAGTTATGTTTAAATTCCACACCAGTCACAAAAAAGGGTGTTGATAAACTCAAACAAAAATTACCACATTGTAAAATAAGCCACTAATTGTTTAGTTCAATTCATAACCCGCAAGATAAATCATAAGTTCTTACTTTTTGCTCGCAGATAGAGAAGGATCCCATTCAAGCCAAGAGTCTTTTGCTTTTTCATTGAGTTTGAAACGTGTTTGATTTTTTACGGGGTTTCCGGGATCGTTGGGTGTGGCGAAACCGATGCCGCCTGCAATTAGGGTTTCGGGGGAACCGAAGTTCACATCTAATCCAGAAAAAATACCGGCTTTTACTTCCAACCCGGATTCTATCCAGAATTTGGAATTGTCTCGAATCAGATGTTTATATTTTTTGGAAATCCAAAGGGTGGCTTCCACAGAACTTGCATTGCTGGCTAAAGTCACGTTGAGAACAACACCTACAGTAATTTGCCGGTAGCGTATACCTGTACCAGGTTTTAGAGATCTTTTTTGTGGACAATAGAGAGTGAGTGTGAGGCCGTCGGGTTCTATAATCTCTTGCAAGGGAGCATTTTCAAGGCCTTGGAATTCAAAACATTCAAGGCTACTATTGTTTGCGGGGCGTACCGCGATATATCGGGCTCCAACGATGGTTTCAAGGCCTTTGGCTCCTTTAAGTCCTAGGGTGGGCCGCACAATCCAGAATAAACTTCCCTTTCGACCTATGTGTTTGGCTTTTTTTTTGAGAAGAATATCAACTTTTACTTTTTTGAGGTCGTTGCTAAGTGAGACGTTGTTTACCGTCCCAATAATGATACCACGGTATTTGAGACTGTCTCCTTTTTTGATGCCATGGCCTAACTCAAATTGAATATGAAGTGGGAGGCCTTTGTCCTGCATGCTCGAGAAGCTTAAAAAAAAAACTAGGATTAAGGCGGAGACGGGAAGAATCCAAGACCATGATTTTTTCACTGTTGGTTTTTGTGTGGCTTCAGGTAGGGTGTCATTCATATTTTCTCTTTCCACATGGCATGAGGATCAAAAAAAGAACTGGAGATCAAAGAAAAAATCACACACGCTGAAAATGCCCAAACACCGGGACCAGGGTGAATAGTTACCAAATCACCTAATTTGACCATAGCGATAAGTGAAGCGATTAGAAGTACGTCAATCATGCCCCATCGGCCAGCCCATTCGATAATTCGATAAGTATGGGCACGATGGTGATGTTGTTTTAAGAAAATATTGGACGACAAAATGCAAATACCTGCTAGTTTGGCTAACGGAAGAAAAATAGAGCATATTAAAATAATACTTCCCAATGTCCAGTGACCTTCTTCATACATATGAGTCATGCTTGAAAAAATACTAGATTCATGCGCGTGGCCCCATCGAGAAATAGTGAGTGCGGGCATACCCATGGCCAGTGGGTAACAAATAAGAGCGGCCATTGCGGCGGCCCGAGAATATCTGAGGTCACCCAGTGCTTGCTGATTTCCTAATGTACTTTGACAACGGAAGCAATTGATTTCCCAATGTGATTTGACAGCGGGAATTCGTTGCACGAGCCCACAACAATGACAGGATTGAATATTTTTTATATTCCAGCTCCTTCAATGAGTAGGGTCACAACAGATGGATCAGCTAAAGTGGAGGTGTCACCCAAGTTGTCTACTTCTTTGGCGGCAATTTTCCTTAGGATACGGCGCATGATTTTACCACTTCGGGTTTTGGGTAATCCCGGTGTGAACTGAATAATGTCAGGAGTGGCGATGGGTCCGATTTCTTTACGTACATGTTGCCGAAGTTCTTTGCTGAGTTCATCAGAGCTTTCTTGACCTGCGTTAAGGATCACATAAGCATAGATCCCTTGGCCTTTAATGTCATGGGGCATGCCAACAACAGCTGCTTCAGCCACGGCTTTGTGAGAGACTAGAGCAGATTCAACTTCCGCAGTTCCCATACGGTGACCACTGACATTGATCACATCATCCACACGACCAGTGATCCAATAATAACCGTCTTCATCACGGCGACAGCCATCGCCTGTGAAGTACTTGCTTTTGTACATTGAAAAATAAGCTTCGATAAACCGTTGATGATCGCCATATAGCGTTCTCATCATGCCGGGCCATGGAAATTTGATACAGAGATTACCAGAAACATCATTACCTTCGATAACATTGCCCTGATCGTCTACCAACTCAGGTTGTATGCCAAAAAAGGGAAGGGTGGCCGATCCTGGTTTGGTTTCGATAGCGCCAGGCAGAGGGCTGATCATAATACCACCGGTTTCCGTTTGCCACCAGGTATCTACAATGGCGCATTGTTCGTGGCCAATGTTTTTGTGATACCATTGCCAAGCTTCCGGATTAATGGGTTCACCTACGGTGCCCAACACTCTTAAAGAAGAAATATCATTTTTTCGCGTCCAAGATTCACCTTCTTTAGCTAAGGCTCTAATAGCTGTAGGTGCGGTATAAATAATATTAACTTTGTATTTTTCAACCACTTGCCAAAAACGCGAGGGGTCGGGGTAATTGGGAACGCCTTCAAACATAATCGTGGTGGCCCCGTTGGCTAAGGGCCCGTAAACAATGTAACTGTGTCCGGTGACCCAGCCAATATCTGCGGTACACCAGTAAATGTCACCATCGCGATAATCAAAAACGTATTCGTGAGTGATCGAGGCGTAAGTGATGTATCCCCCTGTACTGTGTTGTACTCCTTTGGGTTTACCCGTTGAGCCGGAGGTGTATAAAATAAATAAAGGATCTTCCGCATCCATTTCAGTGGGAGGGCAATCCGTTGAAGCATCATTCATTGCTTCATCCCAATAGAGGTCACGGCCTTCTTTCATCGTAATATCTTGATGGGTTCTTTTGACCACAACGCAGTGGCTGATACTCGGGCAGCTTTCCATAGCGGTGTCAGAAGTGGCTTTGAGAGGGATGTTCTTACTACCACGTAAACCACCATCAGCCGTGACAAGAAGTTTGCATGTGGAATCATTGATGCGATCCTTTAGACTGTCAGAGCTAAATCCACCAAAAACCACCGAATGGATCGCACCAATACGTGTACAGGCCAAAATGGTGATAGTTAATTCAGGGATCATGGGCATGTACACACACACACGATCTCCCTTTTGTACACCCAAATTCTTCATCACATTTGAAAATTTGCAGACTTCTTCGTGTAGTTGTTTGTAGCTTAGGGTGCGGCTGTCAGCAGGATCATCGCCTTCCCAAATAATAGCGGTTTGATCTCCACGTGTTTCAAGGTGTCTGTCGATACAATTGGCCGAAACGTTGAGCTTGGCTCCTTCAAACCATTTGATATCACCTTTTTCAAAGTCCCAATCAAGTACCTTGTCCCATTTTTTCATCCAAGTGATGCGTTCGGCTTGTTTTGTCCAAAAGCTTTCAGGATCAGTGACAGATTCTTTATACATCTTCTGGTATTCTTCGAATGAAGCGATCTTCGAACCATCACGAACACGATCAAATACCGGATATTTATTATTGAGTTGAGGAACTGCTTCCGACATTGTTAAGCCTTTCTACATAATGATTAATAATTTATGTGATGATTATACAAATTTTATACTGTAGGGTATGCCCTACGGGTTGTATGTTTTTTCTGGAAATTGTGGTTTTTCAAGTGAATCAAAGAATTTTTGAGTACTTTTGATGTTATTTTCAGGGTTGATATCAAAGTAAAAATAGTATTCGTAGTCCCCTTTGTTGGTGAGTAGTTGCATTGTTCCCTGAGATTTATGTTCGGCAATAGCCCAATTAGCAATAATTTTGTAGTTGAGTCGATTTTTGTAACTAAAATTTTGATTGCGATTGAATGTGAAAGGGGCCGTATTTTCCTTAATTTTTGTGATGGGAAAATTTGTGAGTTCAGTGAAAGAAGGGGGAGTGTTTCCTATATCGTGGGTAGCACCAGCGAGAATGACAGGTTTAAGAGTTAAATTAAGATCTTTGACAACCTCCAAGGCCAGAATGGTAGCCATTTTGTGGTGTCCATGGGTTTCCTTACTAGGAATTAAGGTGAAAATATAATCGTACTGCTTGTCTAATAACAGTTTATTGAGCTTCTTTTTGATGTAGTGAATGTCCCATATGCCGTCCAAAACTTCTTTAGGGTTGAGGGTATATCGATGATCTTTTTGTTCCAAAAAATAGTAATTATGAATCCCCATTATTTTACCACTACGTAACAACTCTTTTTTTCTAATTTCAGGAAGGTGTTTTCTACCGATACTTTCCTCAGTGAGTTCAAGATTGTAAATGCGCTCAGATAATGTTGAGTATTTATAGCCTCCTTCGCCGTTAGTTATCAAAAAAACATCACACTGCCCATTCAAAAAAGTAGTCGTTTTATATACCGTTCCTGCAAAGAGTATTTCATCATCAGGATGAGCCGTCACAATCAAAATTTTGGGCCCAGAGGAGTTATTTGTTATGTCATTACATGAAATACTTATAAGAGACAACAAAAATAACAAAAGCATATAAATTTTCATCGTAGTATATTAATATATTTTTAATTGTAGGAAATAGATGAAGAAATAATAAGTGAAAAAATGCAAGCACTGTTAATTCGTACTAAAAAAGAACAAGACAAATTTTTCATCCTTGATGGTGCCAAGTCCAGTTATATGATTGGTCGTGGCAATGATGTGGATATTTTACTTTCAGATAATCAGATTTCACGGCATCATGCAGAAATAAAAATAAAAGAGGGTCAATGGGTGGTTGTTGATAAGAACAGTCGTAATGGTACACTGGCCAATGGTAAAAAAATCGATGAAATTTCATTAAATAGTTGTGATGCTTTCTCCCTAGGAAACTCCACTGTTTATGTTTTTGAGATGGATCCGCAATTATCTGAAGAGTTGAATGTGGGTGTTATTGCCGAAACCACATTGGCCCCTACTTCACAAGAGGTACTCAAAATAACCAGTTCATCACCTAGTATGATGAAGGTGATGGACCAAGTGTTGAAGGTGTCACGTTTTGATATCACGGTGCACATTACAGGAGAAACAGGTTGCGGAAAAGAAGTCGTGGCACAGGCCATTGCCAATATCAGTCCCCGGCGCGATGCGCCTTTTGTCCGAGTTAATTGTGGAGCTATTTCTGAAGATTTGATTGATAGCGAATTTTTTGGTCATGTCAAAGGAGCTTTTACAGGTGCGGATAAAGATCGAATGGGTTTATTTGTGGAAGCAGAAGGTGGCACGCTTTTTTTAGATGAAATTGGTGAATTGTCAGCTTCAGCCCAAACTAAATTACTAAGAGCTATCGAAAACAAATCGATACGCCCTGTGGGTGCCACAGAAAATATTTCAGTGAATATTCGCATTATCTCGGCAACGCATTTGAATTTAGAGGAACGGGTAAAAGAAGGGCTCTTCAGGGAAGATCTTTTTTATCGCTTGAATGTCTTCACTATAGATGTCCCACCTTTGAGAAAAAGAAAACGAGATATCCCCCAAATCGTAGAAGATCTCATGGCGGAGATTCAAACAGACATGAACGAGTCTAAAACAGTCAGAATTTCAGAGGAGGCGATCACAGTTATTAAAAACAACGATTGGCCAGGAAATATCAGACAGCTCAAAAATGTACTGGAATCCGCGATTGTTCTCTCAAATGATGTGATAGAGGCTTCGGATATTTGTATTTCTGAAAGTGACGGTAAGAATGAACAAGATACCTTTCAAACTCTAGAGGCTTTAGGGTATGAACAATTCCGTAAACATATTTTAAAAGCTTTAGATGTGGCTAACGGCAACAAAAGCAAATCGGCTAAAATTTTAGGGATCAGCCGAGCTAGCCTTTATGAAAAGTTGAAGCTTTACGATATTGATTGATTGTAGATGATTTCCGTCAAAGTGTGAAATTGTCATAAAAGAGGTGTATTGAAAGGATTATTGTGGCTTTTATAGATTATATTCCAGAAGTAGACATTCCCGAAGAGCATCGTGTCAATGATAATGACAATATCCTTCGTATTCATGGCATACATAGTGCGGTTACTAAAATGCACTACGATCTTTATAAAGAATTGATGTGGAAAAATAGTCCATTAAGTCGAATTCAAAGAGAGATGATTGCGGTGACGGTTTCTAAAGAAAATGATTGCCATTACTGAATACAACATCACAGCGCAGGTTTGCGTCGTTTGCTTGAATCTAAAAAAATATCGGAAACGTATGTGTTTGATAATTTGAATGAGAGAGACAAAGAGATGTTGAACTATGTTGTCAAACTAACACAAACTCCCTCCGCAATGACTCAAGAAGATGTTGACAAATTAAAATCTCAAGGATTTGATGATAGAGCTATTCACGATGTTTGCTGTATTGCTGCCTATTTTTCTTTTGTTAATAGAATGGCTAACGGTTTAGGAGTTGAACTAGAGTAAGGTTGTTTTGTGACAAAATTTGCTACGAAGAATAATATCTTTCAAGTTCTTTGACTTGTGTGTCTTTGTCCCAAGAAAAATAACCACTCATCCACTCGAGTACTTGAAGAGCTGTTGCTTTAGAATCATCTACGTAGTGTTTCCATCCGCTTCTACGAATCATCACGTCATTTAAATGTCTGGCCCATTCGTTGGCGCAATAGTGGAAAACAACCTCTTTAGATAGAGTAGGAGGAATAACATGACTGGTATTTTTCTTTTGTTCTTCTTTGGTCAGCAAAGGTTCGTTTGCTGTGTGACATGGTGGACTTAATTGATTTTGCTGCTGGTAAATTTTGTCTACGGTTTCTTCAGCAATCAAACGGTAGGTGGTGAGTTTGCCGCCTGCCACATCCAACCATCCCTCTTCAGAGAGTTTGATTTCATGTTTACGTGAAATATCGCTTGGTCCCTTTGAGCCATCATAAACCAGTGGGCGAAGTCCGGCATAGGTGCTGAGAATATCTTTTTTGCTGATGTCAGCGTTGGGAAAGTTTTTGTTGACGACATTTAGTATATAGCCTTTGTCTTCTTCATCGCATTTGATTGTGTTGAGAGGGCCATCGTAGTAAGTGTCCGTGGTTCCTAAGATGACACGTTCTCCCCAAGGAATGGCAAATAAGATACGTTTGCCCTCTGGCATGACAACAGCATTGTTTAATGATAATTTGTTTTTATGTATGATGAGGTGAGCACCTTTACTGGGGCGAACTGTGATAGAACTTCTTTTGAAATTATTGCACCATGGGCCACTGGCGTTTACTATGAATTTGCTTTGAATAGTTTCGTTTCCACTGTTTTTTGTGGTTAAAGTGCAGTTCCATATTTTATTTTCTCTTTTCGCTTTAACAAAGCGACAATAATTACGGATCTCGGCCCCATGTCGTGAGGCAGACCGAAGGGTGTCTATTACTAAACGGGAATCGCAGGTAAACCCATCGTAATAACGTACGCCTCCTGTGAGTGCATCGCTGTTGAGCCCTGTAACGAGTTCCGTGATTTCTTTTGTGGAAAGTGATTGAGAAGGTCCAAAATTTTTACCATAACACAGCCAATCATATATTTTTACGCCAATAGACAATTTCCATTTTTTCCAAGTACCTTTTTTTCGAGTGGGAAAGACAAAAGGAAGTGCCGTTGAAAGATGAGGAGCAATTTTTTTGAGAATTACTTTTTCTCGGCTGGCTTCATGTACTAGTTTGATATTTCCTTGAGCCAAGTAACGTAATCCACCGTGAAGTAGCCGGCTGGTTTTACTTGAAGTGCCTGAAGCAAAATCATGTTGTTCCACAAGTTTAACATTGAGGCCACGCATGGCCGCGTCACGAGCAATGCCTGCTCCTACGATTCCACCACCAATAACGAGCACATCGTAGCTTTTAATTATTTTCAATTTCTGTGAATATTTGGACTACTTCTGTGGTTGAACGGGCTTGAGTGAGTTTGTCTATGTTTTCAGGGTTTGAAAGAGACTTAGCTATTTCTCCTAGCATAATTAAATGAAGTTCAGGCATATCTTCTGGGCTGAGTAAAAAGAAGGCAAGGCGTAAAGGATTGCTTCCATAGTAGGGTGAAAGATACTCCTGTGTGAAAAGAACAAGAAAGCAATAGGGTTCTTTGATATGGGGGATGTGAACATGGGGAACAACAACACCTGGGGCAATGATGGTGGGCAGATCTTTTTCTCTAATTTTAATGCTTTCAATGATGTCTTCAAAAGGTAGTTCAGGATAGATTTTTTGAAATTCATTATGGGCAGCGGTGAAAAGATTTTCATCACTGTTTTTTATGATCAAAACATGATCCTTTGTTAGGTAAGTAGATAATTTAAAAGAATAATGTTGAAAATAGATAGTATTCTCTAAAGGAAGCTGAGATTGATTATTGCTTGTAGCAAAGTGAAATTGATTATTTTCGTGAGAAATCAAACATTGACTTGTCTTGCCTTGTGAATGAAGAGGTTTTTTAGAAAGTAAAGCAGTTTTATTTCTAAGTTCGTAGGAAACTTCGGAGGGTTTTATAAGTGATGTCCATATAGGGTTGCCAATAGCAGTTGAATGATTATTGCTGTTTGAGGGGGCCCACCAATACAAGTTGTTGTGATCGACGAGTTGTCCCCAGTTTTCGCATGTCAGTTGATTAAGGTCTTTGTTATCTGTTAAGGCAAGAATATGAGTGATTGCCGACCACCCGGGGATCTGGATGTCTGTGGAAAGTGCGTTGCCTTTGATCGCAGTAAATCCTCTTTTTTTTGAATGTTTAATGGCTTCATTGTTGGAATCCACAAAAATACATTTACTGTGGCTGGTTTTTTCAATAAATTTTGCAATTTTCCATGAAAAATCATGGGCTCCAACCAAAAGCCATATGTTCATATCTTTTTCTTTAACTTTGAGAAATTGAGCGATTTTATTAGCGCTGAGGCCCTGTAACACAATGGTGCTGGCGATAATGCTGAAAGTAAAAGTTTCTAAAAACATGGCGTGATCAGGATGCACAGCGATATCTTTTGAGTTCAATAAGGTCACACCAAATAACGAAGCCATCGATCCCGCAATAACACCTCGTGGTGCAATCCAAGATAAAAAAAGTCTTTCCCTTATGTTTAGTGATGAGCCAAAAGTGCAAAGGAAAATGCTCAATGGCCTCACCAATAGCAGTACGGCTGCAATCAAGGCAAAAGCGAATCCTCCAAGCTTGATAAAATTGTTTAATTCAAGTTTGGCGGCCAACAGTATGAAAATAAGAGCAATGGATAATTCGGTGAGTTCAGATTTGAAATTTTTGAGCTGTTCGATAGCTTGTATTTTTTTTGAGCTCACCACAAGACCAGCGATAATAACCGTCAATAAACCTGATTCATGTACAATTGAATCGGAGCCTACAAACATCAACAAAACAGAGGCAAAAACGAAAATATTTGATTGATTTTCAGGAATGTAATTTTTCTTCAATAAAAAAGCCAGAGTTTGACCTCCTAAAACACCAAAAATAAATCCTATCGTTAACCGTGTAGCAAACATGATAAGAAGGGATGTTAAATCACCTGTACCCATTAAGGTGATCCATTCAAAACATAAAACGGCAATAAACACACCAATGGGATCGATTAAGACCCCTTCCCAATGCAAGATGTTGTAGAGGTTTTCTTTGACATTGATTTTTTTGAGTAGGGGAGTGATCACAGTGGGGCCTGTCACGATTACCAAGCTTCCCGCTAGTAGACATATTTCAATAGGGAGTTGATGGTAGATTATCTTTATAAAAAATGCAGTTCCTAACCAAGTGATAGCGACACCTACTGTGAGTAGTAGCCAAATGATTTTAGAAGCATTTTTGAAACCCTCAGGTTTTAAGGTTAATCCACCTTCAAACAAGATAATGGCCACGCAAAGTGAAATAACCATTCTGAGATTTTCACCTAAAACAGCCGTGTGTATTAATCCTAATCCTTCGGGCCCTAATACAACCCCTCCAAGAAGAAGTAAAACGATGGCAGGTAGATGCAATTTATGTGAGATAACAAAAATTGAAATGCCAGCAAAGGCAGCGATGACTAAGGTAAAAAATACAGTATCCATAACCACGATTATACTAAGATATGCATGCTTGAAGACACTATCTATGTGGATTAGTTGACCATATAGATGCTTCAGTGACAAAAGCGACATCATCCATAGAGACTAGGCTTAAAATGGTGTGGGAAATCTCTTTGGCTTCCATAATGCTAGGGGTGTATTCTCTAGGGTCTCTGCCTGAATTGGCCACAAAAGAAGTTTGAACCTCACTAGGATTAACAAGCATAACCCTCACATTATATTTCCTTAATTCATCCCTCCAACATTCTGTCATACCCCGCAATGCAAATTTACTAGCTACATATGCAGTTCCATGGGCAAAACCTTTGAGAGCTGCTGAAGAAGCAATATTGATAATATTGCCGTATTCATTCTTCACAAAATGTTTTGCACATTCTCTGCCAACGAGCATTGCACCAGTGACATTGGTTTTGAGGATTGATTCAAAACGCTGGAGATCTTGGTCTAGTAATTTGTCAAAATAGCCGAAACCTGCATTGTTGATGAGAACATTAAAACCATTCATTTTTTGGATGCTTTTTTTAACAAGTTCTTTCACTGACTTTTCATCAGCTACATCGCACACAAGTGAATAAACGCCTAGTTCTTTAGAGGCTTTATGTAACAATTCTTTACGGCGGCCACATATAAGCACCTGAGCGCCTGCTTCTGAAAATTGTTTCGCAGTTTCGTAACCGATACCTTCGCTGCCACCGGTGATCAATACTTTTGCTTGTGAGAGTTGCATTGTTTGATTACTCTATTATTTTTTTCCAAGGTTTTGAGGGGGGGAGTGTGTCAAGTTCGATTGAAAGTTTTCCATCATGTCTTTCCCACATGCCTGAATGTGAAGCGAGGATGATGCGTCCATTCGGTCCATGGGCGGTATAACACCAAGAGACATCTTCGTCAGGAAAGGGTAGATCTGTCACGATGGCAAAGGTCCAACCTTCAAGTTTGACGGTATTTGTGAGGATATCGCCCGATTCTTTTGATAAATATTCACTATTGACCAAAGTTTTGATGGTCGAGCTCCAGCGACCGGTCTTTTTTTTATAATATTTTTGAGCGGTGGTCAAATTCTTTAGGTGCGTCTCCGCTTTTTTTAATGATTCTGATTTTATAGGAGGGCTTGTGTCAATCACGGGAGTTGGGCGCACAGGTTGCGATGGCTTCTCTGAACATGCCGAAAGGCAGATGCTCAAAACACATATAAAAAAAATATTTTTTATAAACAAAACGACCTCATTTCTATGTTTATTAACGTCACTTTTGCCCCATTAGTTCACATACGTTCTGGGCAAGGAATACATGTGATATTGAGCCCCGAAATCAAGGTTTTTTGACAGGCGGCCACCAAAGCGAGACGGGCATTTCTCAGATTTTCATCGTCAACGAGTATTTTGACACCTTCCACTTTGTCTTGGGTGAGGCTGGAATACAACTGTACCAAATCGAAGAGGTAATTGATAACGGTGTTGGGCTCAAATTCTTCAGCGGCTTCGCTCAAAACATCCTCATATTTGTCCATCATAATCAAAAGATCTTTTTCTCTGCTATGGTTTAACAACTGAGGGTTGTAGGGAGTGTCGATGCTGTAACGCCCTTTGGACAGTATACTTCCCATACGCGCTTGACCAAATTGCAGATAGGCCCCCGTTCTTCCTTCAAAATTAAGAACATCGTCCCATTGGAAGGTGATATCTTTGATTCTTTTGGATTTTAGGTCGTTAAAATAAACTGCTCCTAAACCTACTTGTTCGGACGCAAGTTTTTTATCAATGCTGTCATCTATTTTTGAGTCGTCAATTTTTTCACGAGCTTTTTTGTGGGCAGTGTCGAGAACCTCATCAAGGTAGATGAGATTGTTTTTTCTTGTGGTTCCAGTTGTGCCATCGGGCATCCTCAGCATGCCAAATCCCACATGAATATTTTTACCACTAGAGGGGTGTTTCATTTTGTCCACAAGAGAAAACAGTTGTTTGAAATGTAGGTTTTGCTGAATAGCAACAACATAAATGTTATAGGTGTAGTTGCCACGCTCCCATCTGTCTAATAAGGCGGCTAAATCTCTTGTGGCGTAGAGTGTGGCGCCATCACTTTTTTTGAGGAGTATGGGAGGCATTTTTTTGCCAAGATTCACTACCATGGCTCCTTCACTCTCTTCCAAGAGGCCTTTGTTGTTCACCCGCTCTACGGTAGCTTCAAGTTGATCCTCATAATGGGCTTCTCCTCGGTAAACATCAAAGTGAATGCCCATTCTGTTATAAATTTTTTCTAATTCTTGAATACTGACATCACGAAACCATTTCCATAATCTCTTGGCTTCTTCATCACCTTCTTCCAATTTTTTGAACCAATGTCGTGCTTTGTCGTGGATAATATTGTTGCCGGTTTCAGCGGCCTCATTATTGATTTTTTGGTAAAGTCCAACCAATGTTTTGAGAGGGTTGTCGCCTAAGTCTTGACCGTCTTGGTATTTTTTATAGGCTTCAATCACATAACCAAATTGCGTTCCCCAATCACCCAAGTGATTAATTTTTTCAACATTGAAGCCTTGGGTTTCAAGGAGTCGAGCTAAACTGGCACCAATCAATGTGCTACGAATATGGTGGATGGCAAAAGGTTTAGCTATGTTAGGAGAGGAGAAATCCAAACAGACACGTTCTCCCTGATGATTCTTGGAATGTCCCCAATGATCACCTTTGTTAAAAATCTCTTTAAGTAAGCCTTCAGCAATAGAGGGCCCATCAAGTATAAAATTCAAATAAGGTCCAGAAGCCTTAAAACTTGTGATAAGAGTGGGCCGTTGTTTTTGTTCAGATAAAATTTGTGACCATTTTTCTGAAACCTGTACAGGAGTTATCCCCATTTTTTTTGCTAGGGGAAATCCAGCTAAAGTATAATTTCCTTCTTTAGGATTTCTTGAAGCTGAAAAGCATCTGTTTATTTCTTCTGCACTAAGCTCAAGTGTGTTAGCTAGGTAATCTTTGAGTGTGTTGGATATCCATGACATAGTTTTGAGATCTTATACTATTTTTGAAGGTTTTTCATGGCCCTAAACTGATACAATTTGCATATATGAAACGTTATGAAGCTTATGACCCCATTGAGTACCTGAATTGGCAGCCTGATCCTGAAGTGATGAAGTCGTATTCGGCTCTGGCTCAAGAAGCCATTGACGACCTTGATGATGTCACTGTGCCAAAGCTGATAGATTTATATAAACATTTACTACAAACGCATTTACATGATATTACACTCAAAAGATGGGTCAAATCAGGTAGGATTTCTAAGGCTTGGTTGGGATGCGGTGAAGAAGCTGTGACGGTTGGTAATGTAGCAGCTTTAGAAAAAGGCGACATTATTGGGCCAATGATTCGTAATGCCGGAGGTTGTTTGATAAAAGGGATGCCCTTAGAAATGGCTTTGGGATACTATCTTGGAGTGGCGGATACACCAAGTGCGGGGCGGGATTTGCACGCTGGATCTTTAGCGTATGACGTCATCACGCCAATCAGTCATGTGGCAGCCCTTGTGCCTGTATGTACAGGTTTGAGCATGGCCAACAAGTACAAAGGGTCAGATCGAGTTGTTTTGACATGGATTGGCGATGGTTCAACACGCTGTGGAGAGTTTCATGAGGGAATTAATTTTGCAGCAGTTCAACATTTACCATGTATATTTGTGTTACAAAACAACCAAATAGCTTTAGGAACAAAATATGATGATCACTATAAAGTAGGGCTGGACACGATGGCCGAAGCGTATGGTGTAATCGGCGTCACAGCCGATGGCAACAATGTCGTAGATGTCTACAGGGCTACCCGCAAAGCCCTGCATTTATGTCGTGAGGGAAAAGGCCCAGTTTTGATGACTGTCAATACGTTTAGAATGGGTGGTCACGCTAGTCATGATGAGGCAGAGGCCCGTCAATTGTTTGACGATGAAATATTTAGTTATTGGGGAAAAAGAGACCCTATTGCTTGTTATGAGGAATTCCTTGTGAATTTTTCCTATGGTTTAACCAATGCCCAAAAAGGCCAAATAGGCCAGTTTGCGAAGGACAATAGAAAACAACTCAAGATTATTGAAAATGAAGTGGAAAATAATTGCCAGCATGCTGCAGATAAGGCACTAACCAACCTAGAAAATAGGATCCCTCAAGTTTCTTCAGTCATTGATGGAGTGTATGCAGTTTGATGTTGCTCGGGATGTCTGAAAACCTATCTATTCTTCCTGACCTTGTTGTTATTTTTGCGATGGCAACAATTGTGGTGATATTTTTTCATCGTGCTAATTTACCACCTATTGTTGGTTTTTTAATCACAGGAATTTTATGTGGCAGTCATGTATTCAATATTATTGAGGATGAGGAAAATGTTAAAAAACTAGGTGAAATTGGAATGATTTTGCTGTTGTTTTCATTAGGAATTGAACTGTCTTTCAAGAAAATATTAGATCTGGGAAAATTTTTATTAATAGGTGGTTTGTTACAGGTAGTTCTCACAGTTATTTTAGTCTCTTTGATTTCGGGGGCTTATGGTTATCCGGTAAGTAAATCAATTTTTTTGGGGATGCTGATATCCTTGAGTTCTACGGCTTTGGTTGTTCGTTATATGGCGGATAGGGGAGAAATTTCTTCTCTACATGGCAAAGCTTCTTTTAGTATTCTGATATTTCAAGATTTGATCATTGTGCCTATGGTCATGGTCACTCCATTTTTGGGTACAGATTCAAGTATCAGTATTAATGATATTCTAATCAAGTTGGCCCTAGCGATTGCTTTTATTATAGCGGCAATTGTGGCCACGCGTTTTGTGGTGCCTTGGATTTTGCATCAGGTCGTCAAAACCAGAAACAGGGAAGCCTTTTTGATGACTCTTATGTTGTTGTGTGCTGCGACAGTGTGGGCAACAGGTGAATTGGAGTTGTCGGCAACTTTAGGTGCCTTTATAGCGGGATTGGTTATTTCAGAATCAGATTACAGTTTACAAGCGTTCAGTGAAATCTTACCTTTGAGAGAGATTTTCAATTCGTTATTCTTTGTGTCAGTGGGAATGTTATTTGACCCGGCTATAGTGCTAAACAACCCACTGATCGTGCTTTCTTGCATTGCGGGTATTATTGCTCTTAAATTGTTTGTCACCTCTATGGTGACATTCTTTTATGGTTATTCATTGAGAGTGGCAATGTTAACGGGTTTAGCTTTGGCTCAAATTGGTGAATTTTCATTTGTCTTGGCAGAAGTGGGACGCTCGCATGATATTATCACTAAAGATAATCAAAGTTTATTTTTAGCTTTAGCGATCGGAACTATGTTAGCCACTCCGGCTGTTAGATTTGCATGGACCCCTTTGGCATCCACACTCAATCGCTTATTTCCAAATTCTTGGTCACAAGGGTATTTGTTGACAGAGATCGACCAAAAAGTGTCTGATATCAAAGACCATGTGATTGTGATTGGTTTTGGGCCTAATGGTCGTCAGTTGGTGGACGTGTTGATAGAGGTAGAGATCCCTTATTTGATTTTGGAAATGAATCCTGATACGGTGAGAAAACAACATAAAATAGGACGTCGTATACTTTATGGTGATGCGGCTAGGCCAGAAGTGTTGAACAAAGCACATCTTAAAAATGCTAAAATGGTTGTGATTACTATCCCAGACATGTCAGCGGCCAGAAGAATTGTGCATATGGTTAAAATAGCTAATCCTCATATACATATTTTAGTGAGAACAGCGTATTACAATGATCTTCCTGAATTCAAGAAATTGGGAGCTCATGAAGTCATCAGTCAAGAATTTGAAACCTCAATTAAGATATTTTCACATGCATTAGAATTTTGTGAAGTTCCCAAGCAGAGGGTGGATGATTTTGTGCTTGAGTTAAGAACGGCTCATAATACGTTAATTGAAGAAGAACAGTTGTAATGGGTGTTATTAATGTTTTAAATTGATGATATTTGCCATATAAGTTTGTTTTTCTAAAAAAACAATATATAACATATAGTAACGCAGTAGCGGTGATCGGTTACAAATTTAATTATGAATTTAGGGAACGAATCAGCAAGTTAGTAAAAAAGGAACTTTCATGGACAAGCATTTTAAAACCATTGCAATTCTGTTGATGTGTTTTGTGTTGCAGTCATCGCCGTCTGAGGATGCGGACATACCCCGTATGATTGTTTATAAGAATGAAAGCCATTTTTATGATATCAAGGGTGAATCTTTCTTTGATTTTCCGATGAAGATGAGAGTGACGGACCAAATTTTTGGCAGTGAAAAAACTCATGAATCCGCTTTGAAGGATGAGGGTTTGACATGTTATCCAGGTTTTCAGTTTGCGTTTGTTCACCCTGTTCATGCGGGTTTTATCAAGGGTGAAGAGTCTGAAGTGAAAATTAGTGAACGATTTAAAATAGTAGAGTTGGCATCTGACGGTTCGCAAAGCCCTGGTACTCTCACGCTTAGAGGTAAGGCAACGTGCACATCTAGCGATTGGAAATATGACTTAAAAACAGACAAAAAAAGTGTGGAACAGGTTTATTTAAAATGTGAGATCAATGGTGAAAACTTTGTAGTTTTGATCAAGTCCTTGGACTTCAGTGTGTCAACAACTTTTGACAAGAAGAGTGAGCGAGTCAAAACTGTTTCTATAAAGTACAAATGGACACTGGACAAGCCGATTGAAGAATCTGTTGCAAAGGAGAAAAGAGGTACAACGGCTCCACAAGTAAATAAAGTCAGATTGGATATTATCAAAAAATGGAGAGGAAAATTTTCTCATACCGTGTCACTAAAATATGGAGGAGAAGATAAAAAATTTTATAAGAAAAAGCCAATTGTTTCCAATCCCCGACATGCTAAAGCAATTGAGTTATGTGAGTTTTAACATGGTGTGTACGGCATTGGGTAATCTAGCAATGGCTTACAGTTTTGCCCCCGATTCAGCCAAAGAGGAAATGAAAGATCAGATAGCTGGGGGGTTGCATTATTGTCAGATTATTCTAGAAGAGTATTACAAAAAAGTAAATTATTATGATTACTATAGTTGGGAACGTGTGGCGGTGTTTTATGGCGTCACAAGTGTTAAAGGTAGAGATTGGCACCATGATATGTCCGAAAAGATTTGTGATGCACAAAATATGTCTACAGGAGAATTTGTTCACACAGGAGGAGCTATCGACCGTTCTGGTCGAGCGCCATTGATGCCAACAGCTTATGCGGTACTTTTTTTAAAAAAGGCAACTAAAAAATTAAGGTATATTGTAGAGTAAAAAAGACGAAAAATTAGTTGAATACAATGTTGGTTTCATGTTGGTTTTATTTTTTTTCGGAAGATTTAATAACATTTTGACTTTTCTCAGAGCTTGAAAGAAGAAGAATAAAGGTTTTCAATAGACACGCCACTTTATCGTCAAGGCGTCTTTAGTGACGCGTCATCTTGCCATAAGTGTAGCCCTTTCTCCAACAAAATGTTTCAATAATTTTAATAAAAACGAGAGAGGTGCTTAAATTGACATATTCTGAACAACCAACTGAACCTAGTAAACCAACAAAGCAAAACACATTGCTTTTTCAAGTGTTATTTGTATTTTCTTTATGCGTGTTGTCTTACGTAATCATTCAAAAGAGTACAGATCAGGAAAGAGTTACAGATGTTCCTACTATTGAAACAGCTGCAGTTTCTCAAATAGAAGAAAAGTCTCTGCCCGATACGACCAGCGTTGACGATGAAGCTGTCGCGCAAGATAGCGATGAAGGATCGGCTGTTATTTTTCAAGAAAACGAGACAACTCAAACAACTCAAACAACTTCCACGAACACAGAAAGCGTTAAGAATAATTTTGTGCAAAATGCAGCAACTCAGCAACCTATAACTTCAGAAAGTGTTGATGAAGTTGATGAGGAGCCAGAACAAGTTGAGGACCAAACGTATACTGTGAAACGCGGTGACGTTTTGGGAGTGATCTCTCAAAAAGTTTATGGAAGCGTTAAGCATATCAATTTGATTGTGAAAGCCAACCCAGAGTTGATTGATCCTGATGTGTTGAGAGAGGGGATGGTTTTGACCATTCCAGCAATGAAGGTTGAGGCCAGTCGTCGTGATGATGTAGATACGACAGTTTCCATTTCAAGTGATTACAAGTTTCATGAAGTGAAGCAAGGTGATACTATCTGGGATATTTGTGAAAAATATTATGGTAGTGGCAGTAAGCAGAGTTGGATTAAAGAAGACAACCCACAGGTTTTTGCTTCAAATAAGGATTTACTTAAGATAGGGGCCAAGCTTAAAATTAGAACAAATCCCTAATGTCCTCAATTCTTAATAGTAAATCAAAACGGCGACAAGAATTGATAAAAACGAGACAACAAATGTCTCGTTTTTTATTTGATAAAGAAAGTGTTGACAGTTCAAAATTAATAATAGAACATTGTAGTAACAACTCATATCAAGCAGTGTTGAGTTATGCAGCTAAAGAAGATGAATTGAATTTACAACATGCTCATGATTTTTTTTGGTCGAAGAAAATACCTTTGTTCTTTCCTAAAGTTGTCCCTGGGGAAAGTCTCTCTTGGGGCAAAGTGGATTCTTCTAGAGATTTGGTTAAAGGACATTTTGATGTGGATGAACCTGTTGGCGAATTGTGCAGGATAGAAGAATTGAGTGGGAGTTTGTTAGTGTTGGTGCCAGGTTTGGGTTTCACTAAAGAAGGGCTTAGGATTGGTTGGGGCAAAGGTTATTATGACAAAAGTTTATCTTTGATAGTGTCTAAAAATGACACAACACTTGGAGTTGGGTTTTCCTGTCAATTATGTGATTCATTACCTGTGGAAGGGCATGATGTTTCTCTTGATAAGTTGATAATTGCAGGTGAATTTGTTTTATAAGGATAAATATTTTCCGGATCTTCAAGATCTGTTTTTTAAGCGTTTTAAAATCGCGCCTTCACAAGTGTCATTTGCGCCAGGCAGAATCAACCTTATTGGTGAACATGTGGATTATTTGGGAGGAAAAGTTTTACCTGCGGCCATTGATCTGGGTATAACCGTGTTGGGTAGCTCAGACACCTCTTCAACCTTAGTTGTTTCTGCGCTTGATCTTGATGAAGAAGTGGTCTGGAAGAAAGAGGCGATGTCAGGAGCGGTTCCTCCTTCCTGGCAGGCTTATGTTTGGGGAGTGATCAAAGAAATTATGGCCTTAGGGATAGATTTCCCTAGCGGAAAGATTGCTTTTAGTGGTGATCTGCCTAAAGGAGCAGGCCTGTCCAGTTCGGCGGCTCTTGAAGTGGCTCTAGCTAATTATTTTTTAAAAGCGGCGAATAAAAAAGTGGATTCGGTTGCCTTAAGTAAAATCGCCCATCGGGCTGAAAACCTTCACGTGGGGACCAATTGCGGTATTATGGATCAATTTGCTTCAGTACACGGTCGCTGTCAGCATTTTATGATTCTTGACTGTGCGAGTCTCGAAACAGAATATGTAAGAATGAAATTAGGCGAACATTCTTGGTTGTTGATTAATTCCATGGTCTCTCACGAATTGGGGAGTCAGTACAACGATATACGTTCTGAACTGGAAAGTGCTGAAAATAAAATCAATAAAGGCCCTTTGATCACACTGACCTTGCCCATCCTTGAAGAGTCCAAAAATAGGTTGACTACGGGAGAGTTCGAACGGGCTAGATATGTTATTGGTGAAATAAAGCGGACCAAACATTTTATTTCTGCCATTCAAGGCGATAATTTGATAGAGGCGGGACAGTTGCTCACACAGACACACTGGGGGCTCAGCCAAGACCTTAAAGTCAGCACAGAAGAGCTTGACGCATTAGTGAATTCTGCCAGTCAATGTGAAGGTTGGCTGGGCGGTCGCATGATGGGTGGGGGGTTTGGTGGTTGTAGCCTTAACTTGGTTCATAATGATTTCCGAGATGCCATCGTGACACATGTTCAAAACAATTTTAGAGTTTCATTTGACCTGACTCCAGAGATCATTCCTGTCACTCTTGGACAAGGTGCTTACACGAAGGTTCTAAAGAACTAGATTAAAGGTCACATAAATTGTGACTATAATTATTGCTAGGCAATCCCGATAGATCATTGCTCGTTTTCCTATTCCAGGATAGGAACGGTAGGTTTCACGCAAACTTGGCAAGGTTGTCTAAATTTTTTCTATTTGCATATATCCGATTTTGATATTGGGTAACAAAACAGCAGCTATGATACCGGGGATTATAAAAATAAAGGCAAAATATTTATTTGAACAGTTTAAAATTTTTATTGACTGTTCGAGCATTCTTAAAAATTTCCTTCATCTCAGCTACTATTTGAGGCTGAGAATCTGCCACATTGTTATTTTCTCCAATATCTTTATTTAAATTGTAAAGTTGAATTTTTGATTTTTTATTTTCAGCTACATTGAGTCTAATGGCTTTCCAGTTATCTTTGAGAATGGCTTGTTTGCCTCCTTGCGGACTAAATTCCCAGTACAAATATTCATGTTTTTTTTGAGTTTTCTTTCCTAAAAGAGTAGGGAGGATTGAAATTCCATCGCAGTTTTCAGGAGCGTCAATGCCTGCGATTTGTGTGAACGTTGGCATCATATCCCAAAATGCACTAGGGTGATCACTAACCCGTCCGGTTTTTATTTTTCCTGGCCAGTGAGCTATCAGAGGAACGCGAATGCCTCCTTCGTAAAGATCTCTTTTGTGACCTTTGAGTGGACCGTTGCTGTTCCAGAATTCAGGATCATGTCCGCCTTCTTTATGGGGGCCATTGTCACTGGTGAACATTACCAGAGTATTGTCATCGATGCCAAGTTTTTTGAGAAGAGTCATCATTTCCCCGATTTGTTCGTCCATATGAGTGACCATGGCTGCAAATGCTGCTATAGGATTATTTATGGTTCTTTTGGTTTTGTAATATCGAGAAGTCACGTTGTCAAATTGAGGAAATTTCTTTCGCCAAATGTCATGTTTGTCTTTGGGAATTTGCATAGCTGCATGAGGAATAGCTATAGGAAGGAAGCAGAAAAAAGAATTGTCTCGGTTGGTTTTGATAAACTCCATTGCTTTGTCCATGATGAGATCGTGGGAATATGTTTGACCATCCAGTGTGATTTTTTTATCGTCGTGATACAGCCATGTGGGATAGTATGTGTGAGCATTACGTTGGCAATTGTAGCCATAAAAAGTATCGAATCCCTGCTTGAGGGGAGTTCCTTCACTACCAGGGGAACCAAGCCCCCATTTGCCAAAGGCCCCTGTCACATAACCCGCTTTTTTTAATAGTTTGGCAAAAGTAAGGGTGTCGGCTTTGATAGGGGATTGTCCTATGGGATCCACTTCTCTGTTGCCTCTCACCTGTGTGTGGCCAGTGTGTAAGCCCGTTAACAATGAGCAACGAGAAGGAGCGCAGACGGTACTTCCCGAATAGTGTTGAGTGAATTTGAGGCCATTTGTTGCTAATGCGTCGATATGAGGGGTCTTGAATTTTGTTTGACCATAACAACTCAAGTCACCATAACCCAAGTCATCCGCCAAAATATAGATTATATTAGGTTTTTTCTCTGTCATAGTGCCGTCGATAGATTGACAGTGACTGATAAACAAAACTAGCATCAAAAAACTGAATAATTTAAAAATAATACGGCCTTTGTTGAATGTCATTTTTATCCCTTGGCTTTTAATTTATTAAAAATTATTATAGTCTATAATCAACCATAAATTAAGGTTTTTTAGAAAAATGAAATTATGATTTATATATTTTTTTTGACAACCATTTTTTTTACTGGAGCCTGCACACCCACAGAGGCTCACTCAGAAGTAAAGGTTTCGTCACTTTTTACAGACAACATGGTTATTCAGAGAAATAAAAATGTTCCTGTTTGGGGGACAACATCTGCAGGTGGAAAGGTGACAGTTTCTTTTGCCGGACAACATATTACAGCAATGGCTGATAATAAGGGGAAATGGAAAATAATGTTGAAGGCCATGACAGTAAATGATAAACCTCAAGATATGGTGATTGAATCTAAAAATAAGATTGTCCTAAAAAATATTCTTGTAGGAGATGTTTGGTTGGCCAGTGGGCAATCAAATATGGTTACTAAGATTCGCGATCGTAATAATAATACAACGCCTGACAGTCCCTTGTTTAGAGTATTTAAGGTGTCCCCAGTTACAGGTAAATATGGAGCAGAACCTCTAGAAAATGTGCGTGGCCAGTGGGCTAGTTTGGGTTTAAAAGACAACATGAGTGCCGTGGCCTACTTTTTCGGAACAAAATTACAAAAAGAATTAAAGGTTCCTCTGGGTATTATAGTAGCATGTTCTGGAAGCAGTTCAGACTCATGTTGGGTGTCTAAAGAAATCGTGACAACTGAACATTTTCTCCCTACCTGGACAGCATGGGGGGAATTGATCAACAACTGGGACACGCATAAAAGTGAAGAGAAATATGCCAAAAGAAGGGTTGATCACCCCAGTCATTCACGTTTGTTTCCCACAGGTTCTTATAATGCAAAACTTTATGGATTATTTCCTTTTGCGATGACAGGAATTATTTGGTATCAAGGTGAAGCTAACAGACATTATGCTTGGCAGTACAAAAAAACATTCCCCTTAATGATTTCACACTGGAGAGAAAAATTTCAACAGGGAGACCTCCCTTTTATTCAAGTGCAACTCCCTGATTTGGGAAAGAGCAATGATGACCCGAATAAGCATCTTGTCCCGGAACTTCGTGATGTTCAAGATTGGGTGACAAAAGAAATGAAAAATGTTTACAGGGCTGTGTATATTGATGCCAACGTTAATGGGGGATTGCATCCAAGCAACAAGCAAATTCCAGGTGCACGACTTATGAGTATCGCTTTGGCTAAAGTGTATAACAAACAAGTTCCTTTTTCCGGCCCAGTATATAAAAATATGACAATAGAGGGTGATAAAGTGATTGTTCATTTTGATTATGCAAAAGGCTTGCAGACGGCGGTAAGGAAAGAGGCAACATCACTGACGGTCACAGCTGTTAAAAAGAAGGTAAATAATTTTTATGTCGCTGGAAAGGATAAGATTTTTGTTAAAGCCAATGCTGTAATTGATAAAGAAATGGTTGTTGTTTCCGCGGATGGCGTGAAAGATCCTTTGTATGTCAGGTACGCTTATTCAGATGGTCCTAAAAACTGCAATTTATACAATGGAGATGGTTTTCCTGCAGCGCCTTTCAGAACGGATAGTTTTGAATACCTGTCCAAGGATAAGTACCTCAAACATATATTGCTTCTTCCATAATCAATTGTTATTGTCGAAGATCCTTTTATTATTCCCGTACATGGCTTCAATGTAGCCACTACGTCCTGAACCTTGTTTGTAACGGTTGTAGTGTAGGGGATTTTTTTTATAGTAATCTTGATGGTATTCTTCACCTTTGTAAAAGGTGGAAGCGGGTGTGATTTCGGTGACGATAGTTTGCTCAAACAGTTCAGATTGGTTGAGTTTTTCTTTCGATTCTTCGGCGGTATTTTTTTGCTCATCACTGTGATAGAAGATGGCTGTGCGGTATTGCGTTCCTGTATCTGCAAATTGTTGGTTTAAGGTTGTAGGATCAATATTCATCCAAAAAATGTTGAGGAGCTGAGAGTAAGAGACTGTATGGGGATCAAAGGTAATTTGAATCACTTCAGCATGACCTGTTGTGCCAGTGCATATGTCATCGTACGTGGGGTTGTCTGTTTGACCTCCCATGTATCCCACCACAGCAGAAAGCACGCCTTCCATAGCATCAAAAGAAGGTTGCATGCACCAGAAACAACCTCCGGCAAATGTGGCGGTTTCACTCACGAATTTAAACGTATTCTCATGCGGCTTAACCATTCTTCCATCCCAACGGGTGGGGGGTCGGTGAATACTTTTTGCATGGATTCGTTATAAATAGTAACGACTTCAATAAAGTGAACTTTGTATTCGGGATTAATGTAAAGAAGCTTTTCTTTTTTGTTTCTTTCGTCTTTTCTACGTATCACCCAATTTTTTTCTAATAAAGGCCTTAGGGCAGCAAGAATGTTGGCGGGTTGAACTTTAAGACTACGAGCTATTTCTGCTTGAGTGAGTCCATTTTCATAGAGCAATAATTCTTCGAGAATGTCAAAACGTGTGGGGGTGAGAGAAAATTTCTTTAACAGTTTAGCGGCTGAAGTGTCTAAGGTCCTTACCAAAGTTGTGAGATTCATCTGCAGTTTTTTACTGGGGCTACGAGAATGTTTAATGGTTAGAGGGTCAGGAGAAGAAAATTCAAAATTATTAAACATAATTTTTTCCATGAATTTGCCTTTTGTTCAATTTTGCAATGACTTATAGTTTAACTTTAAACAATGGAGATGGTGAGACCCTAGGGTATCGATTATGATATATTTTCATAAAAAGATGGAATTCGAATAAATATGCAAAAAAATAAGGATGTGAAGGTTATTTTTTCTGCTATTGCAGATTATGAAGAGGTTCTTGCCTGGCAAAACCAGATGTGGCAGCTGATTGAGGATGGATCAGGTGGTCAAAGTTTATGGCTGGGACAACATCACAGCACGATCACATGCGGCCGACGTACAAATCCATCTCATATTTTTGCAGATGAAACGGCACTCAAACAGTCAGGCACTAAGTTGTTTGACATTGATCGGGGGGGAGACGTCACCTGGCATGGCCCAGGTCAATTAGTGGGTTATCCTATTTTGGATCTGAATAATTTTAGAATGGATTTGAAATGGTATTTGAAACAATTAGAAAGAATTATTGTTGACACATTAAAAATGTATAATATCAACTCTTTTACTGTGGAAGGTAAGACAGGAGTTTGGGTGCTGACAGAAGGGCAGGAAAAAAAAATAGCTTCTATAGGCATACATGTGAGCCGCTGGATTACGAAACATGGTTTTGCTTTAAATGTTGATCCAGATCTGTCTTGTTTTAAAATGATAAACCCCTGTGGTCTCAATTGTGAAATGACAAGCGTAAAAGAATTGTCCACAGATAATGGTCCAAGTTTTGATGAAGTCAGAGAAAAACTGGCTCAACAATTTTCCAAAACATTTTCCTGTGAGTTGGCTTTATGTCGTTGAGAGTTGACAAGGCGCTAGAGTTGTATGATTCGATGTCTCGTGTGAGAGCTTTTGAGGATCGTTTGGTGATCACGGGGCAGCAAGGTAAAATATCGGGTGGAATTTTTACAGGTAAAGGCCATGAACTGTTGACCTCAGTGGCCGCCAGTTTTTTGAACAAAGAAGATATCTTAGGGCCTACCCATAGAAATATGGCGGCACATTTTTCAAAAGGTATATCTTACCTAGATATGACAAGGCAGTGGTTGGCTCGTGCCACAGGTGGAACACGGGGTAAAGATAACGCGGCTCATTTGGGCAGTCAAGAAATCAACGTCTTTGGCATTATTTCACCTCTTGCAACGATGTTACCCTTGGTAGCGGGTGCGGTATTGGTTAACTCTATTAGAAATGAAAAGCGTGTGGCTCTTACTTTTATAGGTGATGGGGCGACGAGTTGTGCGGATTTTCATGAAGGTCTAGCCATGATGGCTTCGCAATCTTTGCCTGTTGTTGTTGTTATTGAAAATAATGGCTTTGCCTACAGTACAGCGGTGAGTGAACAAAGCCGAAGGAAAAACTTTGCAGACCATAGCAAAGCTTTTGGTATTCCTTCTGAAGTTGTGGATGGGACGGATATCGTCTTATGTTATGAAGCTTTTGAGAGGGCTTTTGATCATGTCAGGCAGAACAAAGGGCCTTATTTGGTCGAGGGGAAAGTGTGGAGGATGTCGGGACATTCCCTAGCAGATAATTGCAGTTACGTTCCTGAAGAATTCAAAAATGAGGCTGAGAAAAATGACCCGCTTTTATTGACAAAACGTTACTTGCTCTCACAAGGTGTCTCTGAAAATAAATTAAGAGAGATAAAGAAGGCATGGAAGAAAAAAGCAAAAGAAGTATTTGAACAAGTTTTAGAAGAAGCTATCCCTGACCCAGCTAGTGTTACAGAAGGTGTTTTTGCAGGTGGTATGACCTTATGACAATGACCTATCTTAATGCCATACGTGAGGCGTTGTTTGCGGAAATGCGTCGTGATAAAGAGGTTTTTTTGTTGGGTCAAGATATTGCAGCCTATGGGGGAGCTTTTAAGCTCACTAAGGGTTTTTTGGAAGAGTTTGGTAAAGAGCGTGTTATTGATACGCCCATTGCTGAAAGTGCTATTGTTGGTGCGGCTATTGGTGCCGCATTGATGGGTTTGAAACCTGTAGCAGAAATGCAATTCTCAGATTTTATAGTGGGTGGATTCAATCAAATTGTGAACATGGCAGCCAAATGTCATTATCGCTGGGGTGCCGCTGTGCCCATGGTGATACGATGTCCTTCAGGCGGGGGAATGGGGGCAGGGCCTTTTCATTCTCAAAATCCTGAAGCCTGGTTCACACGTGTGCCAGGATTAAAGGTGGTTTGTCCAGGAATACCATCGGATGCTCATGGTTTGTTGATTGCAGCGATAAGAGACCCTAACCCTGTACTTTATTTTGAACATAAATTTTTGTACCGCCATATCAAAGAAGAAGTGTTGGCAATAGGAGAACCAATTGAATTAGGCAAGGCCCGAGTGGATAGGGTGGGTAGTGATCTTACGATAATCACGTATGGTGGTACTTTAAGATTGGTCAGAGAGGCTGCCGAACGTCTACAAGAAAATGAAATTTCTGCAGAAATCATTGATTTAAGAACACTTATCCCCCTAGATATGGACACAGTTTCCATATCTGTTAGAAAGACTAATCGTGTTTTGATTGTGCATGAAGACACTTTGACAGGGGGGTTTGGTGGTGAATTGTCCGCTAGAATTGCAGAATATGATTTTGAGTATTTGGATGCTCCTGTTAAGAGAATCGCGAGTTTGGATACTCCGATTCCCTTTGCACGTAATTTAGAACAAGCTTTTATGCCAGATACCGATCAAATTTGTGTTGCAGCCCAAGAATTAGCCGTTTATTAAGGAGTTAGTGAGATGCCTCGAGAAGATATGATCATGCCTCAACTAGGAGAGTCCGTCGCCGAAGGCACTATTCTCAAGTGGTTAAAAAAGGTGGGTGATAACGTAGCCTATGATGAAATGATTCTGGAAATTTCAACTGATAAAATTGATAGTGAAATCCCTGCCCCTATCGCAGGTGTATTGGCTGAAATATTAGTTGAAGAAGGTGACACCGTTCCGGTACGTACGGTTATTGCTCGTATTGAAACCGACATTTCACAACCTTCTTCTGTATCCATACCCGTAGGGGAGGACCAGTGTGTCCTCCCTGAATCAAAGGTTGATACCCTCCTAAATGATGTTGCTATATCCGAAAATAAGGGAGAACACACTGGTCCTCCTCTACAATCAAAGCGAACCCAACGGTTTTTTTCACCATTGGTCAAACGAATTGCGAAAGAAAATAATATTTCTTTAGAGGAATTAGAAAACATATCGGGTTCAGGTGTGGGAGGCCGTATTAATCGTCAGGATATAGAAAAATATATCGCCTCATCTTCAGCTTCATCAGGAGAAGTCACTAAAGTGGTTCCAATGGACAGCATGCGTAAGACGATTGCTAAACATATGGTGGCTTCTAAAAAAATATCGCCTCATGTGATGAGTGTGCATGAAGTTGACATGTCTGCTATTGTTGCCTGGCGTGAACAATGGAAAGATCATTTTTATAAAAAACATGGATTCAAACTCACTTACACGCCAATTGTCTTGCATTGCGTTGTGCAGGCTTTAAAGGAGTTTCCTTGGATTAATGCATCGATACAGGGTGATAATGTGATTGAACATCGCAACATACACCTGAGTATGGCGGTGGCGTTGAAGGATGGGGGGCTTATTGTACCGGTGATAAAAAATGCCCAACATAAAAATCTTATAAATTTGTGTCAAAGTGTTCAGGAATTGAGTGAAAAATCTAGAAATAAAAAATTGGTGATGTCAGATCTTGAAGGAGGAACCTTTACGGTAACGAATGCGGGAGTGTTTGGTACGATCATGGGTTACCCCATCATCAATCAACCTCAAGTTGCCATTTTGGCTATGAATGCCATAGTCAAACGTCCTGTTGTTGTCGACGGTGATGCGATCGCGATTCGTAGTATGATGTATTTTAATATGTCTTATGACCACCGTATTGTCGATGGCATGATGGCAGGCCGATTTTTGCAACGGCTGTGTCAATTGATTGCTGAATTTGATGTGTCAGGTGAGCCTTAATAATGGAAAAGCCCTTAAAAAAACCTGCGTGGATTAAAGTAAAGCTCAATACCAATGAGAATTTTGCCCAGCTCAAAAAGTTGGTGAGAGAGCAACAACTCAATACGGTATGTGTTGAGGCGGCTTGTCCTAATATTTATGAATGCTGGTCTGCAGGTACGGCTACGTTTATGATTTTAGGAGACACCTGCACGCGTAGTTGTGGTTTTTGTAATGTTAAAACAGGCAGTAGTGATTGGGTAGATCCAGACGAACCTCGTAGGGTGGCTGAAAGTATCTTAAAAATGAAGGTTAAGTATGCGGTTATTACCTCTGTTAATCGCGATGAGTTGTATCACGGAGGGGCAGAAATATTTGCTGAAACTGTTAAAGAAATAAGGCGTCTTTCACCCCACTGCCAATTGGAATTGTTGATCCCTGATTTTAAAGGCTGTGAAGAATCTTTAAATATTGTGTCAGAATCCAAACCAGAAGTGATTGCTCATAATATCGAAACGGTGAAACGTCTAACGCCTGATGTTAGACCTCAGGCCAATTATGAAAGATCTCTCGAAGTGATAAAAAATATAGGTCGATTGGGGATTGTTTCAAAGTCAGCGGTGATGGGGGGATTGGGTGAGACATTTGAAGAAATTGTAAGCACAATGGAAGATCTGAGAGCGGTGGATTGTAAAGTGTTTAATGTGGGGCAATACTTGCAACCCAGCACAAAACATTTACCCGTCAAACGCTGGGTTCACCCTGATGAGTTTAAGGAGATAGAAAAAATTGGTAAAACTTTAGGTTTTTCTCATGTTGAATCAGGGCCCTTGGTCAGAAGTTCGTATCATGCAGAAAAAATCAGTGGCATTTTGGCTGACTCATGAAAAGTGAACCAAATAGTGATCCAACCGTTGTTAAAAGCGTGAAAATAAGAAAAAGTAAGAGTCCTATTATCAAATTACTCCTTATTTTTTGGGGGAGTCTGTTTTGTTTTATATTAATGGCCTGTGTGATACCTTCATGGAGATCAACGGCCTTGTTTAAAATATGGTCGTTGAATAATTGGCAGGAAAAAGGCTGGGCTTATGAACAAATACTAACAGGTGGGCCTAGTACTGTTCGTGTTATAGCTCCACATATTTATAAAACTATGGGTGTTACGATTCAACAGTATGGTAATGTGAACGTGTTCCAACGTACCTTAATCAAAATGGATGATTCGGCATTGCCTGGTATATGGCAGTTGGCTGCTACGGATACGCCATATAAATTTATTATAGATGAAGATTTGATTTATGGCATATTGAAGAAAAGAGCAGAGGAATCGGATTCTGAAGCCTTGTTGGATTCCATTCGTCTGCATATTAAAGATGAGGACCCTAAAACGCGTCGTATTGCAATTTTATTAAGTTGTACACTTCTTGATGTGAAACAGCAAGAATGGATATATGACAAGGATATAAAAATAGCTTCTTCAATGATTTATTATTTTTGGAGAGAGAAAGAATGTGTTGATAATGCTATCAAACAAAAAAGCAAATTGTTAGAAACATTGTTAACAGTTGCTGTGAAGAAAAATTTAGATATAGAGCCGTTGTCAGAGGAAGTTAAAGCAATTACATCTCTAGAAGGTTTTGATGAAACTAATATTCCTATACAATTAGCTAAAATGATGAATCAGTTAAAAACATTAAAAAAAGATGTGGAATTACTGAATAAAAGAATTTCAATTCATAAAGAGGATTTGAAAAAATTAGAAGGCGATGAGTTGAGTTTTTTCATCTATTGGTTGTCATTGCAGAAGGACAAACAAGATGAAGAATTTATATTCAAAAACATAACACACGAAAATGAAGAGGTGCGTTACCGTGTGTTGTTTGCGTTGTTGGAAATTGGGCATAAAGGAATAACAGATGATTTGTGGAGAATTGCTCATGAAGATAAATCCAACTTGGTCAAGCATGCGGCGTGGAAAATCATTGCGAAATCACCTAATAAAAAGTTTTTACCTCAAATTAGAAAACATGTCAAAGAATTGATAGTGAAATTAAATGATAGGCATATTGAGCCTTCAACAAGAAATTCTCTAGTCACAGAAATCAAACAGCACATCATACTATTTTCTAAACTCGGTGAATTGGAGGATGTGGCTTTGTTAGAGCCTTTGATAGAAGATTACGACATCTATCTACATCAAATTGCGTCAAAGGTTAAAGAAAATATCGAATCACGCTTGAAGCGTTAATGGATTTTTTACCTAATGGATTGGCCACAGGAGTTGGCTCCTTGAGTTTTAGTGATCCGCCTCAAGCGGTCAAAATGATTTTCAAACAATTTCCCAATCTACCGTGGTGGCCGCAAATTTCGCATGAAAAACCCATTTTGTCAACTTGGATTGGTGCTGTAGACAGGTCAAGAATTCGAGATGGGAAATTAGTTTTGGATTGTACTATTGATGATGCTGCAAAGGTTCTGGAAGAGCATTTTGATTCAAGTAAAGCGCCTCAACCTCTGAATGTTGAAGTGGGTTACCAGTATTTTTTTCAACATGTCACTTCTCATCAGTCCATAAAGAAAAAAATAGTCAAAGGTCAAGTTTTTAGTCCTTTGTTATTGGCCACAATGATAGAGGACAATCAGGGCAGAGAACTTTTGAAAAATACCGCAGCAGTAGAAGTGTTGTGTCACTACATCTCCACCATTTGTTTCAAACAAGCACGATTGATGAGAGAATTTGGTGGAATCCCTCTTATTGTGATTGATGACCCTATTCTTGGGCAAGTCAGTTCCACAATGATCAGTGGCCCATTTAATGATTTGATCAAAGCTTTACAGGTGGAAATGCGTGTGGGCATCCATTGTTGTGCGGTGGCAGATTGGACAGAGATCATGGCTTTAGATGTTGATTATGTGAGTTTCGATATGTTTACGTATTTGGATGATATGCTAAGGCATAAAAAAGCTCTATACTGTCATATAACAAAGGGAGGTGTTGTTGCCTTAGGTATTGTGCCAACTTTTCCTTTTGATCTTCCTTTGGATAACGATAAGTTGTTAGTGTATCTCAAAGCTGGAATAGATAAATTGCGTGGCCGTTTGTCTTACGAAGAATTTAAGTCTAAAATGATACTGACACCCAGTTGTGGCACGGCCAAACACACCCTTGAAAAACAGCAAGAAATTCATGACTGCCTTCTCTCTTTATCGTCGATGATTTGACTGTGATGTTGGTCTAATTAACCATAGTTGTGAAAATAAGGTATTCAGTGAGAAATACGTGATATTTTTCTATGATTAAAGTTTTTTTTGAAATATGGTATAATTAAAAGATGGACTTTGAGAAAAATTAAAATCTGGCAATTCCTTAGAAATAGAAAACCCTGCCTGTTGCACCGCCTTGAATTAGCTCTTGCAAATATTTCTATCACCTCCAAAGATCACACAAATCCTGACAGCCTTTCTTGTTTTGATATACCCATATTTTTTAAACATCAATAGGTGATGTTAATAAATCGTTTTGTACCATCTTCTGCATATCGATATTCAAATTGGTTTTTCATCTGTTCAAATCAGATCCCCAATCATAATTCTTAAAGGGAACACCATTTTTCATAAGGCCTGGCTTTGTTTTAAGAAGGTACACGTACTGTTCAGATTTTTCTTGCAAATCACCATTATTCTAATGGCAATGTTTTCCATGGAGAAGTTGATGATTTGCAAATTCATGACAAAAATTTAAGTAGATCTGAAATGAAAATCGTACTTAAATTTATGGAAAGTAATTGATAAGACTCTGTCCTGTAGATTTCCATAGTGTGAGGGGATTAATACTAAAACCTTTAGCCTCTGCCACAATGAGATGACTAAGTGTCAAAATGCATTCGATTTATATGGGGGCATGAGTCGCTGTTTGTGAATAGGGTGTTGCGCCAAGTTTTTTTATTTAAGAAGGATGTTCTAAATCCACAGTATTTTAGCATCTTGCTTTGTAGTTCGGAGGCTTGTCCGGCCCATTCAATTCGGCCTATGTTGTTCGTTTTACTCAGTGCTACTAAGTGAGAAATGAAAGAGGGGTAAAGCTCAGTTGATGTAGGCCATAACCCTATTTGAATGGTATTGTTGTCATTGATACGAAAGCAAGCTTGTTCGTTGTGGTGGCCTACAATTTCCCAAACACTGGGATTGTCGGGGCCAAACCTCCAATTCAAAAAAATAGCCATATTGCCAATAAATTGAGTTTGTGTTTCCCATTGTTTGTTGTGATCAGTAGGCGCTTTAGGTAAAAGGAAGTTGAGGTAAGGGCTGATATGTTTTAATTTATTCAAGGGGCTGGATGAGGGGTGAAGCCACAAGCACCAACGTGGCACTTGGCTAAAACGCAGTTCACTGAATTTGTGGAAATGTGGTTCTGAAGAAGGATTAGGTAGGGTATAGATAGGGGCGTCTATTTTATTAGTTTGAATATCTTTGAAAAATGCAGTGAGAATTTTAAAAAAAATACCTTGCTTTCTTTTGTTGCTATCCACTAATACTTCAGCGAATTGCCATGCTTTTTGTTCAGGTGTTATTTTCCAAGGTAAGAGGCCGGAAAGGCCAAATAATTGATTGTTTTCAAAGGCACCATAATAGAGAGGTAATCCCATTGGATTGATATCGATCCAATTCTGATGCTTATCGGAGCGCTCACGACCATAAGTTCTTTTGTATAAATCAGAGATCAAGGCATGTTCATCAAGAGTGAGGCGACGTATGTCCACTTAATTAAAAAAACTTTTTTTGAGATCGCGCAATCCCCATAGTCCATCCCAGAACCATTTACTATTGTAGGTGTTGGAAGAAAGAGAAAAACGTGGTAGTAAATAAGGGTCACTGTCACTTGAGATTAGTGCTTCTTCGCTGAGTAGGGCACACTGATGATGTGTTTCAGTAATTATTTCTTTGGTTAATTCGTTGTGGTCTTCTGATCCACCATTAGGGTAACAAAATAGATCACAGGAGCCTAATTCATGCCTCAAACGTTCTGCGGCTCCCAGTACTTCTGCTGAAATACTTTCTCTATTTTCCATGGCAAGAATGGAATGCGTTAGGCTGTGATTTCCAATGCTTACCAATTCATGAGAGGACAAACGACGTAATTCATCCCAACTAACGGCCAGATGATGTTGGGGTCGTTGGTGGCCTTCTGGTAATTGAAAATATTTATCCAATAGCTTTCCGCGCTCAATACGTGTTATTTTTTTTAAATATTCTTTCCATTTGTTGTGAGCTTCATCTTTGGGAAGAAGATCGCCTTGAGGAGAAACAAAATTGTCACTGGCAAGAATGATAGATTCAACTTGATCCATCCAAAGTATGTCGCCATCTACAAAATTTATGACAGGAAAAAAACTTGCAGGACATTTGTGTTGTTCAAGTAGAGGAAGAATAGTTTTTTCAAAACCAGCGTAACCATCATCAAAACTAATGGCAAAACATGGTTTGTCGGGCCAGGTATTATTTTTTTTGTGTTGTAATATTTCCTGTAAAGATATAGGAGAAAAGTGTTTTGTGAGTTCTTTGAGGCTGTCTTCAAATTGTCTCCGGTGTAAGTGTTTGCCTAAGGGATTCCAAGATTGTTGGTTACCATAATCCAAATCAAATACACCATGTACCATGATGAGTGGAATTTTTTTGGAAGTGAGTGTGCGACTTAATCGCCTTAATAAAGTACTACTCATCAATTTATTTTATCATGCTATGAGATGTTGAACACAGTAGTAGCTACCTGCAAAAAGAAGAAATGCAGAGATGACATATCTCAACATAACATAACAGCTTTTTTTCTTAGAAAACACTTTTAAAATAGAAAAAAACAGCAATAAAAAGGCAATTTGTCCCAATTCAATGCCGCAGTTGAAAGAGAATAACCATAATAGAATGCTTTTTCCTTCTGGCAGCATTTCTTTGACGAAAAAGGAGAAACCCAGACCATGAACTAATCCAAAAATAAATACGATGACATACCATAGTCTAGAATTCACTATTTCCTTGCCTTCTTTTAGCTGTCCGGTTATTTTCCAGCCATGATACCCAGATGCAGCGACGGTTAGAGCGATAAGTGGTTCTACAATGTGTGGAGAAACATTCACAATACCCATACTTGAAATAAACAGTGTGCAACAATGTGAAAGAGTAAATAGTGTTACTGCCCATAATAATTGCTTAAAACGTATGTGGATCAAAAGTAGACCAAGTAAAAAGTAAAGGTGATCAAGGCCCATTATAATGTGTAGAAAGCCTTGTCTTATAAATTGACGCATGGATTCCCCTGTACTCGAAATTTTATCGATAGAAATATGTGCAATATGTCCTGACAAGAGTTGAAGGGGAGCATGGAGTTTACCTTTTTTGTTGGTAAAATTAAGTACACAATCGATGATATTGCTAAAATCTTCTTTAAAAAAATGTTGTGACAGGCTTAGGGAGTTGCTGCCTTTTTTTTTACTTGTGTTGAAAGTGATTTGTATTTTTTCAATGATGGTAAATTGATCGTAACTGGCATTGATAGCCTTGAGTTTAAAATTATTGAAAGGTGTTTCTAATCTTGGGTAGGATAGTTCATCTTCAATAAGTCCAGTTTTTACATTGTTAGGTATGTCTCTAAGGTGAATGCAAGATTGAGTCCATTCTTTTATGTGTTGTTGATGTGTTGTGATGATTTTCCAATTGTTATCGTAATCTGCGTCAATATTTTCGTCAACGTTAATTTCTACTAGTTCTACAAGATCTGTGAAGGGTAAAGTAATTGTCCATTCTAAAACTTCATTTTTTTCTACGATGTCTATTCGAGATTGTTTGATACCGTGGGCTTTTAAAGGAGATGTACTTATGGCAAAACAAAAACATAATAGTGTAAAGATGAAAATGCGCAAGTGTTTTATCCTTTGATGTCTAGAAGATATCTGTGTATTTGCAGATTTTAGAGATCTTGAGGGTGGAATGGGAGATATGTACTAGGTTTTAGTGTTTTTTTTTGTGATGTTTGGTATTTTGGGTGTATGGGAAATGTATTAGCTGAAAATGTGAGTCGGGATGCGGGTGGCCTTATTTACTCTGTCCCTCAAGAGATTGTGGTTCCGCAGAATGTGAATGAATTATGTGATGTGATATCTCGTTGTGACAGTCGTTCTCGACAAATTGTTGTTCGTGGTGGCGGTAAGACGACTGAAGGAGAAAGCTTGGTATCTTCGGATGAATTGTTACTGCATATGAGAGGGATGAATCGTGTTATTGATTTTGATGAAAGTATCGTATCTGTAGAAGGTGGCGCGACATATCAGGAAATTCAAAATACGTTGTATCGTTATAATAAGGATATTATTTCAGCACCTTTAAATATATCTGCAACAGTGGGGGGAACGTTAGGCCTTGGAGGGATAGATGTGAATTCAGCCTTTGAAGGTTGTAGCGCGGATCAGGTCATTGAAATAGATGTGATATTACCTAGTGGTGAATGTGTGACATGCAGTGAGTCAGATAATGCGGAATTATTTGAGGCGGTGTTATACGGTTATGGACAGTTTGGGGTGATTGCGAGAGCAAGTGTTCGTATTAAAAAATATTCAGCTATTCGTCTAGATTTTTTGTATCACAACAAATTGGAAATGGCCATTGATGATTTATTAATATTGGAAAAAGAAAAATGTTGTGATCATTTGGCAATTTTAACCTTAATGGATGAAGTGGCTTGTGTGATTGTGGGTTTTGAGGATGAAGAAAAATATCATAGGTTCAAATCTAAACGCTCTTCCTTTTCAGGAGTGGGTGAAATGGGTTTGGTTTTAAAAAAAACGTTGGATGCGATCAAGCAACCGCATTTTTTAGGAAAGCTTCCTTTTTTGATGAAGTCTCGTTCAAAGATTTTAGACAGTTTGCACGATCCTATGTTTATGAGGGAGGGATACCTACATAATCGTCATGGAGCCTTTGGTAAATTGATTTGGGGATACTGGGGGAAACAACCTTTGGTGATACCTGATCTTTCTCTCACTTTAGACACATTCAAACAAGGTGTGTTGGAAGGTAATGACATTTGTAAGAGATATTTCTCTCATTACACGCTATATATTATCTTAGTCAAAAAACATGTCTGGAAGGATCGTTATGATATGGGCCCCTTCCCCGAGACAAAAGATACCTTGTTGGGTGGTGTGGAGTTTGAGCCGCTTTTTTTATCCGGAGAAACGCCTGTAGACAAGATACAACAATTCAAAGATGATATTTTTTCTTTAGGTAAAAAACTAAATGGAAGAGCTTACCGTTTTGGTGGAGGGATGAAAAAACATGCTAAGGATTTTTGTGGCGATGATAATTGGAATACTTTTTTAGATCAAAAAAAGAGGTATGATCCTAATAACATTTTGAATGCCGGAACTCTGAAGTGAATTATGAAGATTGCAATGGTTGTAGTTTATGCGTGATAGGTTGTGAAGCCTTTCAACAAACACGTAATGAAGAATATACGGCACAAGCCAGAAATTTTTTTTTAAGATCTCTGGGCGACAAAAAAAAATTGGCTGAAAATCTTTCGCACTGTGTTGAAAGTGGCTATTGCACAGCAGTGTGCCCTAGGGGGGTAGACAATGCTTCACTTTTCAAACGGTTAATGAGGGAAGTAGAGGTAGATAAACATCAAGTGTTTGCAGACCATTGGCAACGATCACAGAATTTATATGGCACAGCTCTTAAGTTAGAAGGAATAGGCAATACATTTATATTAGGGGGAGAAGAAAGCCGTTTGCATGTGGGGTGTACTTTTCTACATTCACATTTTTATCGTTTGCCTTTACTTAAAAAAATATGTGAAAAATACGCTCTTCCTTTGTATATATCTGAAGAAGAAAAGTGCTGTTCACGGTTTTTATACGCACAGGATGATAAAGACGGTGTTATGGATGTTGATGAGATACATTTAGATGCTTCTTGTGCCAGCACTGCAGCTGTATCTTTTTGGGACCTTCTCTTCCAACAAAATGTGTCTCAATTTCCGGATCTTAAGGAATATAGACTTTATGTGTCTGTTAGGTGGCTGAATGTTCAAACAAAGAAAAGAGTATTGTTGTTAAGAGAATTTGTGAAACAAACGGGTATTACCCCAGTCAATCAAGATGGTTTGTTCTTGGCGACAGGAGGCGTCGCAAGTGATTGGGCGTCGCGCTTACATTTACCAACGCCATTACAAAATAATATACCTAAAGGGGCCGTAGTGATGGAAGTTTCAGAAATCTCAGACAATAATCCATGGGTTTTGGATTTTTTGTAAGGATATTGTTCTAAATTTAAGTATACGAATTTTTCTAAGACCATAAAATCAATGTAAACCCTTATGATATGAGATGATTCTTCGTCTCTTTGCTTAAGGTAAGAGTTTTTTCCTAGTCTACTGAGAACTCTTTCGTTGCGTTATCTGAGGGTGAATTATAAATTCTATCTACCAATTTTCTAGGTTTCCAGCGATAATTCAGTTTTTAGGAGACTATGTGAGAAAAGTTGATGTATTGATTGTTGGGGGGTCTTTGTCTGCAGCCGGAACGGCCTTACGTTGTCGCCAAGCAGGATTGGAAACTCTCGTGCTGGAGCGTAAAAAATTACCTCGACATAAAATGTGTTCAGGGATTTTGTCCCCTAGAGGTCATCGTTTTTTGAAAGAAAATTTTGGTAAAATCCCAGAAGAAGCTTTGCACACGCCAAAACTTTGCCGTGGTGTAAATTTTTTGTTTCCAGACCGTTCTCAAATGCCAATGGATTTTATTGAAGGCCCTACGCCGCATTTGCATCGTAAATTTTCTGATTGTTGGGCTATTAAGTCAGCGGGAGTGGACATCGATGAAGAAACAGAGGTTGTTTCTTTTGAGGATAAGGGTGACAGAGTTGTGGTTGAAGCCAAAAATCCAGAAGGGCCTATAAGCTACGAGGCCAAATATATGGTGGGTGCTGATGGTCCACGCAGCACGGTTGTTAATCATTTGTACCCCGAGTACAGGAAAAAACTCAAATGGTTTATGGTGATGCAAAAATACTATAAGGCAGAAACAGATTTGAGCGAAGAATTTTTTCATTTTTTTATTGATGATACTCTTGGGCATTACCCTTGGACACATATAGAAAGTGGTGAGTGGATTGTAGGCGTTGGAGGCTTTCTTCAAGACAATATGAAGCATCGTCATGAACGAGTGGTTGAGGTAATGAAGCAACGCCATGGTTTTGTGATTGGTAAAGAAGTGCGCAAAGAAGGGTGTCCTGAAAATTTTGGATTAAGTTTGACAAATCGTTATGAGTTTGGCAAAGGTCGTATTCTTATTACAGGTCAGGCTGCAGGTTTTCTCAATATGATGGCCGAAGGCATGAGTTGTGCTTTGCATAGCGGCTCTCATGCTGGAGAAAGTGTGGCGGAAGCCCTACAGACAAATAAGAATGTGGAAGAGATTTACCGTTTGCGTGTGCAAGATGAAGTTAAGCACTGCAGTGATCAATGGAACCCTTTTCAGATTCTTGTGGCACAGCCCCATGAAGCCAATCTTAAACAGGGTTTGTTTGCGCAGGGACCTTTGAAAGCTGCTTATTGGTCAAAGGAAATGATAAAATTTTGTAAACAGTTTCATGGTTTGGGTTGGGGCAAGGATATTCTACGTGGAAGTTTAAGGCGTATTCTTACTGGTGATTATGGAACCCCCTATTCCATTCCTAAAAAATAACTTTAAAATCTAGAGGAGTTCTAGCTGTGATTTTGGTTGTAAATAAATATTCTGTAGGGGCGGACCGATGTGTTCGCCCTTTTGTTTACAGATGAAAATTCTATTTTCAATTGTTGGTCTAGGGCGGATACATCGGTCCGCCCCTAAGCAAACATCGTTAAAATCAATGACGAAATCTACTAGGTGAGATGGTGAATAACATCATTGTTGTAGGCGCGGGGGCCGCAGGTTATTTTGCATCAATCAATTGTGCGGAAAATAATCCCAAATCTCGCGTGCTTCTTTTGGAAGGCAGTCAAAAACCTTTAGTTAAGGTGGCCGTGTCAGGAGGGGGCCGCTGCAATGTGACACATCATTGCTTTGATCCTGTGGAATTGGTCAAAAAATATCCCAGAGGTTACCGCGAACTCAGAGGCCCTTTCACACGTTTTCAACCTTCAGATACCATAGAGTGGTTTAGAAAAAGAGAGGTGCTGTTGAAGGTAGAGGAAGATGGGCGTATGTTTCCTGTTACAGATTCTTCTCAAACGATTATTGATTGCCTTGAACGAGAAGCTCAAAAAAATAATGTTCAACTAGAATTGGTTGTGAAAATAAAAAAAATAAAAGTAACAGGTCAAGGTTTTGAACTTAGTACTCAAACAAATAAAGTGTATCACAGTAATAAGCTTGTCATGGCCACAGGCAGTTCACGTTCAGGCATGGAATTGGTTCAATCATTAGGGCACCGTATCAAAACATGTGTCCCATCATTGTTTACGTTTAAGGTTCAAGACCCTCGTCTTTCTGATTTGCAAGGAGTAAGTTTTAAAAATGTTAGAATGACACTCTATATAAAGGATAAAAAAGTACATGAAGAAAATGGCCCTCTGTTGATCACCCATTGGGGCTTGAGTGGGCCTGCGGTGATACGTCTTTCAGCATGGGGAGCCTTGGCACTTTTTAAATCACAGTATCAAGCTGAATTGAAGCTTAATTTTATGCCGCAAAAAAATGACATGTACCAGTATTTACGTGATTATAAAGATCGTTTTCCAACACGAGTACTCAAAAAATCTATTTGTGAAGAACTGCCCAAACGTTATTGGTTGAGGTTGTTGGAGATTACGCATGTTTCGCCTATGTTGACTTGGGGTCAGCTCAATAAGGACAAGCTTAACCGTATTTCTAAAGAGTTGGAACGTGCCTCTTTTGACATAGTGGGTAAGGGACAGTTCAAAGAAGAGTTTGTGACCTGTGGCGGGGTGGATTTAAAAGAAGTAGATTTCAAAACAATGGAAAGTAAGCTCTGTCCGGGTTTATATTTTGCGGGAGAAATACTGGATATTGATGGTATTACAGGAGGATTTAACTTTCAAAATGCATGGACAACGGCTTGGCTTGCTAGTCAAGGTTGAATCTGGTTAAATAGTTTTTTATATTCCATTAAAACTAGGAGCATTCAAAATGAGTCAAAAGAAACGTGAAAAGCTATTTCTCATATCTTTAGTGTTGATTGCGTCACTCGCCGCATTTATGTTTACGGTGACGGAAGCGGAAAGTGAAGAAGAATCAAAGAAGAGTACGTCTGCCACACAGGTGAGTGGTCAAGGGGAATATGTGTTTGAGCTTGATCTGGAACTTTCAAAAATGCCAGAAGGAATTACAGTACAACAAGAAAAACCCTTTCATGGAGGTTTTGCTGTAGACAGGCGTGAAGGCAAGGGTGAAGTGTATTTTGGCTTGAAAGGTGTGGGAGTTGTCAAACTGAGTAATGATCTGAAAACACGAAGTATTATTCCAGGAACTCAAGAATTGTTAAGCAAACAAAGCCCTCATAACGCTACTATCTTTTATGATAAAGAGGGAAAGCCTTTTCTCTCTTTTCCATTGAATAAAGATGGTAAAGTTATTATCACCGACTTGCAAGGCAAAGTTATTCATACACTTACAAATCCTCAACACAATGATGATTACAAAAAAAATCCTAAATTTTCACCTACAGACACAGATGTTGCCGATGGTAAGTTGTACATAGTGACGGGTTATGGTAAAGATTATGTGCTTACAGCAGATCCTTTTACAGGTAAATGGTTGCCTCAGTATTTTGGAGGTAAGGGCGTTGAGGATGGTAAGTTTAACACCGGACATGGGGTAACTACCGTGCCGGGTGAAAAAGTACTTTATGTCAGTGATCGTGCTAATAGCCGTGAACAGACTTTTGATTATAGTGGAACGCACAAAAACACCTTCAAGCTACCGGGGAAATGTATGCCCTGTGATATAGATTTTCATCCATCCGATCCTAGTTTGGCGGTAGTGGGTTGTCTTAACGGTCCTAATCGAGATAAAAGTGTAGGCGCCCCTATTTATATTTTGAAAAACAATAAAGTGATTTCAACCATACTTCCCAAAAAAGATTTGGGTGTGAATTTGGCAACCTATATTCATAATGCCGCATGGAAGGTGATTGATGGAAAAAATTACATTCTGTGTCAATCGTGGAATCCAGGACACTTTTTTGTGTTAAAGCAGGTTAATCAGTAAAAAACTTCACATATCACTGTAATTAGATTAAAGTTTCTATGATTTCTTTAGAAATGTTGCTTAAAGACGAAAATATAAGATATTTTCTGAATATCACGAGAATTGTGTCTTTATTTTTGATCTACTATTTCCGAAGAGGTATGTTGAAAGTGTCAAAAGGTGAATTATGAATATATCTAACATTAGTTCTGTATTAGCTGAAACTGTTACAGACCATGCAGCAGGAGCAGTTGCAGAACATGCTCATGAAATTCCACATATAGCTTGGGTTCTACCATTTCTGGGTATCTTGGGCTGTGTTGCCATTTTACCTTTGATTCATTCAACCCATCACTGGTGGGAAGAAAATAAAAATAAGCTAATGATTTCTGGAGCCATGGGAGGTATTGTTTTTATCTATTTGGCGATGAATGGCCATATGGGGCATATTCATCATGCAATGGTGGAGTATGTTCAATTTATTATGCTTCTGGGCTCTTTGTATTACATTTCAGGGGGCATATTGCTCAAAGGAGATATTGAGGCATCGCCCAAGGTTAACTGTGCCTTCCTGGCGATTGGCGCGGGTCTAGCGAGTTTTATAGGAACCACGGGGGCATCAATGTTGTTGATTCGCCCTTTGCTCAAAACAAATTCAGAACGTAAAAAAGTGGTTCATACGGTCGTATTCTTTATTTTTATGGTCAGTAATATTGGTGGGCTTCTGACGCCTTTGGGAGATCCACCATTGTTCCTAGGTTTTTTACGTGGTGTTCCTTTTGGTTGGACATTTTCGTTATGGGCACCTTGGTTGTTTATGAATGTGGCGTTGTTGATCATTTATTTTATATGGGACACAAAAGCATATAAACATGAAGCCGCACGTGATATTGCCCGTGATGAAACACAAATCACGCCGTTGTCCTTAACAGGAAATATTAATTTTCTACTACTTGGTGGAGTTATCTTTGCTGTAGCGGGAAGTAAGTGGATGAGTGAAACTATTTCAATGAAGTTGTTTATCGATGAAAGTGTTTTGACGACGAAACTTGCTGTGGATGAATATATAGCACACCATCCCGAATTGTTTAATGGTAGTCCGTGGAGAGAAATTTTAATGTTATTGTTGGCAATTGTCAGTTGTAAAGTGACAAAAAAAGGCCTGAGAGAAGAGAATAAATTTTCTTTTGGACCAATTCTTGAAGTGGCGGCTTTGTTTGTTGGTATTTTTGTCGCCATGATTCCAGCTTTGATGTTACTCAAACACTATGGAGCGCTTGCTGCTGCGGACCCTGCACAGGCTAAACTATTCACGCCAACATTTTTTTATTGGGCTACGGGATTATTGAGTTCGTTTTTGGATAATGCGCCAACCTATCTTACTTTTTTTGAGTTGGCAAAAACATTTCCTAGCGGAACTCTGATTGCGGGTGTGGCTGAGAGTCTATTGATTCCCATTTCTTTAGGTGCCGTTTTTATGGGGGCTAATACGTATATTGGTAATGGTCCTAACTTTATGGTGAAAGCGGTAGCTGAAGAATCTGGTTTGAAGATGCCTAGTTTTTTTGGTTATATGATATACAGTTTTGGTATTTTGATACCATTGTTGATTATCGTTAATTGGTTGTTTCTTTAGATTATCCGTGTCTGTGGAGAGCGCGAAGAACGCGACCTCTCAGAAAAAGGAAGCAAGAGATAACCACAAAAATAAAACGTGCTGCGAGGTAGGTGGTGGCCGAACTTCTAGGGTCGTGACCTACAACTTGAGTGACCGTGTGTACAAACAATATTGTGGTTAGTGCCAACCCTAAAAGTATCAACACACGTAACATCTTGTAATGCTTCATAGAGACACGTATTGTCTTTAATCCAAGGTAAATACAACTCATGTCAAAGAAACAAATGCCTATGTAAGTAAAGGGTTGGTAGCTTGTGAGGTGTATTTTGTTGTAGATGGCCCATATATCTAACACTATAAAAGTTGAAAAGAAAATCAAGCCTAAGAAAAGTCCGTTGAGTACGTTAGGAGGGTAACAGCGCCTCGCACGGTCCCAATAACCTTTTGGCTTAAGCCAATTATCTAAGTCTTTGGGGCGCGCGGGGAATAAGTGCCAACTGTGCCCACAACCAGTGCATTTGATGGAATTAGATTCTTCCTTCTTGCCGCACTCGTTGCAGATACCAAACATCAGTTAACTTATTGAGCCTTACTGCACAGGCTGGTGTTTGTTGAAAGCAAATCGTCACAGGCAACTTTAATACGATCACACATGCCTTCTTCAGCCTTTTTCAAGTAAGAACGGGGGTCATAAACCTTCTTGTTTCCTACTTCTCCTTCAATTTTGAGTATGCCATCATAATTTTTAAATATGTGTTCCACAATGGGACGTGTGAAAGCGTATTGAGTGTCGGTATCGATATTCATTTTAATCACGCCATAATTCAGGGTTTCTCTAATTTCTTCCAATGTAGATCCTGATCCACCGTGAAAAACAAGATCAAAATGTGCAGTGTCATCAAAAGTTTTTACAACAGCAGCTTGACCATCCTTAAGAATGCTGGGAGTGAGCTTAACGTTCCCAGGTTTATATACTCCATGCACATTACCAAAAGTGGCGGCAAACATATAACGTCCACCTTCTACACTGTTCAAACGTTTGTACACTTCAACCATGTCTTCTGGTGTGGTATATAACTTTTCAGCGGGGGTGTTTTCATTGTCAACGCCGTCTTCTTCACCGCCTACAACACCAGCTTCTACTTCCAGAATAATGTCACATTTTTGACAACGTTCCAATAATTTGACAGCGATATCCATATTTTCTTTGAGAGGCAATTCACTACCATCAAACATATGAGAGTTAAATAAATTAGGTAGTCCTTTGGCTCGTCTTTTTTCAGTTTCTTCAATCAAGGGAATCAAAAAAGAATCTACTTTACCTGGCTGGCAGTGGTCAGTGTGCAAAGCGACGAAAATATCGTAGTGCTCAGCAACACGATGAACATGCTCTGCCAAAGTGATAGCACCGACAACCTCATTTTTTATTCCTAATCCTGAAGCAAAACTGCCTCCACCTGTAGAAACCTGGATAATACCGTCACTATTTTTGTCAGCAAAGGCTTTGATGGTGGCATTTGCTGTGGCCATAGATGTGATGTTGATTGCGGGGTAAGCAAAGCCATTTTTCTTAGCGTTGTCCAACATTTCGCAGTATTTTTCATAATTTGCTACAGGCATTTTTTTCTCCTAATTTATTTCTTCGGTATTTTGAATAATTGGGTGTTAGTTATAACTTAATTTTATGAAAAATAGTCCTGCATACACAATATTTTTTGTAATTTGCAATCAATTGTTTTGTATTTCTTTCTTAGAAAATGCAATGAAATAAGATGCGATTTTAAAAAAATACAAGAAATTAGATGAAAAATCGGTAGTGTTGAAGTGAAGAAGAATATAAGACAACAGAAACGTATGTACATTGGCACCAAAGAGGGCGTTTATCTGATTGAGGTTAATAAAAAACGGTGAAACTCAGTAAAGTGTACCGTCAAAATGATTTGCAAGAGCTTGTTTTTATAACTATGAGTGAAGATAAAAAACACCTTTACAGTCTTAATGGATTGAATGAGGTGAGAGCTTACAAAGTGAAGCCGGTGGCCAACTCATATTTTTAACAGTAAACCAGTTACAGGATTTTGTCATGTCGCCTGTTCCTGATTCAATAATGCGGTTGTTAGTACGAGTTATAGTTCGGGTGATGTGACAGTGTTTACCTGTGGGGGGGGGTGGAGTGAAATTTGTTGGTGAATCCCAAATTTTTTCCACACAAGTTGATTTAAAGATAAATAATGGTAAAACTCAGCTCAGAAATAATTGAAGGCCCTATTCATTCAAGCTAAAAATAACGATTTTCTCTCATCAACGTGAAAATTGGGAGATTAAACTTGCTAACCATGCTCAAATAATGAATAATTATTTAATAAAAAACATTTAAAAATGAGTATTTTTTTAGATCACATAATAACGCAGTGGATGAACAGTTAAGCTTAGTCTCATAAGTGTAAGACTGGGCAGCGCTGAAAATTGAGCTATTTGTGATAAAGTATTGGCAGTTTTTAACGAGAAAAGTAATTGGATGTTAAATAAGGAGTTTTTAACGATGAGCAAAAAATCAAAAATGGCATCTTCGCCGCAATCAGTTTCTCATAGCAGAAGAACTTTTCTTATGGGCACGGGCATGGCAGTGGCAGGTTCAGTATTTAAGCCGTTATTAGCTACATCAGCGAAGCAGGTGTCTGGAAAATTAATAAAGTCAAAAAAAAATCTGGTAATTATCTCTAATGAAGGAGGCTTCCTTCAAGATATTTTTTTACCAACAAAAACAGGTGATATAAACAGTTCCAGATTGGTTAGTCGCTTGAGTAAGCACTATGAAGACTTAACAATGTTGAGCAGAATCAGTCAGCCGGAAATAGGCCCTGGACATGCAGCACACAGAGGATTACTTACTTTAAACCAAAATCATAGAAATGGACCATTGCAAAGTCTTGACCAGTTTGCCAGTGATAGATGTCAGCAGGTGACAAGATACAAAAGTTTTCATATAGGTGAAAAGCCATTAGTATGGGATAAAAACAGCAGAGTTCTTCCATCGTTAATGTTAAAAGGTCCTCGTGAGATCTATAAAGTGCTTTTTACTAATACGTCTTCATCTGCAAGTCTACTTCAAAAGGTAGAACAATTAAAATCATTGAAGGCAAGCATGTCGGTCACTAGCCCTGATGCTGCATTTTTGAAGAAGACAATTCAGGAAGTGGAAGCAGAAATTATTGTAGAAGCGGAATGGATGGATAAACCAGTACCTAAGGTCAAGATGGATTCGGAGTTGCACTTAGCGGACATTCATGGTAGAGGTTTTATAAAACCTTTTGAGCAACAACTCGAGTTTGCGCATTTGGGGATCAAGCACAATCGCAGCCAAATTTTTGTTGTTTCTCCACCCTATTTAGACAAGACTAACTTGGGAGTAACATTTGGCTACCATGCATTAGGACATTCAGCAAAGAAGAGTCAGGGCCGCTTCGACCAAATGCTTAAACTTGAAAGTCATATTTTTGATTGTGTTTCTGGCTTTCTGGATTCTCTCAAAAAATCAAAATTACTTGACGACACAATAGTTCTTTTTATGGGAACCTTTAATAGTCCGGGAGCTCACAGCAGACATTTCATACCAACGGTACTGGCTGGTGGTGGATTTAAGCATCAGGGATTTGTGGAATGTAAAGATAAATATCAACTTGCTCACTTATATACAACGATACTCAATCAAATGGGAATAGATGTTAATGAGTTTGCTTCTATAAGTGGTAATTTGAATAAGGTGTTATTGGGATGAAGATTGTATTTAAGCGTATCTTATTTTTCGCCATTTGTATCGCAACTCTTTTGATTGTTGCGCAGTCTATTAGCGTTACCGATGCAAAAGCTAGTTCTAATTCAAGCTCATCGTTAGTAACGGGATTGTTAGAAAAAAAATGTGTTCAATGTCACGGGGGGGGTAAAGCCGGCAAAAAGAAGGTTAAGGGAAAAATCGATTTAACGGAAATTATTAAAAATGGTATTAAAGTAAGGGATTCAAAAACATGGACGAAAGTCATTGATTCCATAGAGTCTGGAGACATGCCTCCAAGTGACAGTAAGATTAAAATGTCACCTTCTGAAAAGGAATCTATTGTCAGATATTTACGGGATGAATTTAACGTTAAATTATTACAAAGGAGAATGTTAACACCGTTGGAAATATCTAATAGCATAAATGATTTGTTTGGTATTGATGATGAAATTTATAATTCATTTGAAAGGCTGAGATTTAATGAGAATCCTTTGGTTCAGTACCCGACTATTGATTCTACAAAACTAATTTCAAATAATTTTATTAAAGATCTGGATTATGGTTTTGATGCGTTGACTAAAGAGTATGTTTTACCATTATCCGCCAAATACAAGGCGCCTAAAACATTTAAGCTCAGATTGGTCCCAGAAGGTGAACATTCGAGTACTACTTTTATTGATCGAGACTATAGTTCATTACCTCCGAAGCCAGAGTATCCTAAATTACCAACGCCGGCACAGGAGGCGGCTGTTAGACTAAAATTAAAAGAATGGAGTGTGATATATCAAGAGTATTGCAAAAAGGTATCTGTGTACGACAGTTTTGACATAAGAATAGGCAGGGGAAGAGAATTTATGGCCCCTCTTAATCCCAACCCCCATCCCAGATTTTATTATCATAAAAATTATCCCAAAGGAAAATATAGAATAACCTTTAAGGCAAAAGCATTAAACAGAGATGCAGTTGCAAAGGCATATCAACTCCCGAAGAAAATTACTGATGGCTATAAAAGTTACGGTTGGGAGCGTTTAATAACTGAAAAATGCCGATTGGATATTTATTTTGATGGTATGCATTCAAATAATTTCAGATCGCTTGCCCCCAATGCCAAACGAAGTAAACTTCTTAAATCCTTTGTTATTGAAGATAACATAGAGAAAGAATACTCCTTTGAATTTGAGATTCGTCACCTAAATAGTGTTACTTTTCGATTTGGTAATGGTCCCAATGGCGCCTTGAGTTGGATAGCGTTGCCAACTAAGGGAAGAAAGGAATGGCCAAGGGGAGGTAAGACCCGCTTTAATAGGCCGGGAAGAGAATACAAGTTGCCGTGTATTCGGTTTTCGGGAGCAGTTCAATTTGAAAAAATTGGTGACCTTGATGACGATAAAAGTTTTTTTGCTCTTGATTCACTCAAGATACCTGAAGGTGATCTGAAAAAAAAGGTTGCTCTCTTTACAGAATTGCTATCTCTCTCATATACAAGTCCTAAATTTATAAAATTATTTGAAACGTTACCCAAAAAATTAAGTTCTGTTGAGAAATATAGGATGATTTTAAAATTTATCGCATTGTCTCCAGAATTTCTTTTTATTGATTATTCTGGTAAAGAGAAGAAAGATGCAGTTCGTTATGTTTCTTATGCGCTGTTGAAGAAGCCTCCATCGGATTCATTCGAAAAGGATTTTAAATTGTATCGTTCAGGCAAAATGTCATCTTCCACTTTTGCCGATAAAATAGTTAAAAGAAAAAACTTTAAGATTTTTTTAAAAACTTTTATCGACAAATGGTTGGAATATGGCACTGAACTAGATGAGACGAAATACGCTGAAAATCTTAGGTTGCTTCCGTTTAATGAAGAAACTAAGGAATTTATTTTCCAACTATTTGAACGTAATCGTCCATCGATAGAATTGTTTAAATCGAATTACAAAATGGTTAACAATTCATTAGCTGCCCATTATGGAATAAGTAATGAAGGTTTGGAGTTTTACAAATATGAAATGGTCAAAACCGATTCCTTGTATAATGGTTTGCTTGGACAGGGTAGTTTTCACATTGCGAAATCTTCTGGTGTAGATCCTTTGCCGTTTAAAAGAGCCGCATGGCTTTATGAAAATGTATTTGATGTGAAGTTGCCGGGCCCACCAAACGATGTTGATGTTGAAAGTTTCAAGAAAAATGAACAGGTAAAAACATTTAAAGAGAGTACATTGATTCATTCTGAAAATGAAAAGTGCGCTACATGTCACAAGAGAATCGATTCGATTGCTTTTGCCATGCATAATTTTGATACGATGGGAAGAAGAATTGCCGATCAGGATACGGTTGCTGAGGAAACGTTGATGAAAAGACTCTCAAAGGCACAAAAGACAATTGCCTCAGCATTTACTCGTCATCTTATTTCATATATTATTGGAAGAGAAACCACGATTTTTGATAAAAATGCAGTAAATCGTATTTTGTTGAAAACTGAAAAAAACAATTATCGCCTAACAGACCTTCTTGCAGGAATTATTGACGTGTATTTTAAAAATTAGATTTGCAAATTCATTGATTTGTATAAAGAAAGGTTGGCAGGAGAATGGAGAGTTAAAGCGCATGGCTTAAATGTTAATCTATGCATTTTTATGAACCAGATATGAGTCTTGATGGAGATTATTCTTTTGTCAGCGATCTTGGCTTGGATAAAATTGTTTGTTATAAATTTGACAAACAGCAGCAACGACTTAGCATCAACATTTCTCCCAATACAGAAGTAGCCGTGGGTACCGATCCTCAACACTTAACCTTTTATCCCAACAAAAACTATATGGTTCCAACTGTGGTAATAATAGTGTTTTGATTTTTAAAATTAATGTCAAAGATGTCACCCTAGCCTCATAGGGCATGAGTCTACATGCGGGGTAACTGGCCTCGCAATTTTCACTCAGTCCCAATGGTGATTTTTATTGTTGCTAATCAAAAAAGTAATGATCTACAGTTTTTTAGAATCAATATAAAAACAGGAAAACACATACACAGGAGGCAACTTGTCTTTCTCCAATACCATTTGTGTTAAGTTGTTCGCTGAAGAAATGGATTTATTTTGAGCTCATAAACTCTTTGGCTAGTTGTAATAAAATATCTTTCTTATTGAGTTCGGGATTTTCTAATACATGGTTTAATAAATGATCGAGAGTTTTGCCTAGCTGTGGCCCTTGTTTGAGTTGTAATTTGTTGATGAGATCTTTGCCATTGAGATTTAAATCTTTGATGCTGAAGCTACCGCCTTGCAGTTCTGCATATACTCGTTCTAACAATTTTTCCCAATCATCCAGATTAACATCGACACCATTACCTATTTTGTCAGCTCGCCTGAGATAGATGAGTTCAATAATATTGTCTTTGCCGGTGCGGTGTATCAACCTTCTTAAAGCTTTGTCACTTAATTCATTGGCAGGTAAAAACATATGTTCTTGACAGAGTAGGGCCACTTTTTTCTTCAAAGCTTCAGGAGCTTTTAATCGTTCTAGAATGGATTTGGCCATATCTCTGCTAATTTTTTCATGACCAAAAAATGTGGGGCGTCCATCTTTGGGGTGTGGGGCTAATGAGGGAGGTTTACCTAAATCATGGCAGAGTGCGGCCCAGCGTACACTAAGAGGTTCTGCGGCGGCAGCGTCCACAACGGCGAGTATGTGTTCAAAAACGGGATATGCATGATATTTTGTTGGTTGTTTGACTCCTACGGTGTTTTGGAGCTCGGGTAAAATTTCTTTGAGTAAGCCTGTGGCGTGCATGAGGTGAAAACCTAACGAGGGTTTTTTGGATTTTAATAGTTTTTCTAACTCATGAAATATACGCTCGGCAGATACCGTGTTGACGGAAGAAGCGTATTGGCACATGCCTTTAAAAGTATTGTCTTCTACCTCTAGATCAAGGCGAGATACAAACTGGCAAGCACGCAACATTCTAAGTGGGTCCTCTTTGAAGGTTTCGTCGAAGACTTGTCTCAACACTCTATTTTTGATGTCTTGTTGGCCTCCCCAGGGGTCAATAAGGCTGTCGTCTCTCAGATTTTTAGCGATGGCGTTGATTGTGAAATCTCGTCTGCGTAAATCATCTTCAATGGGGATATTGTGATCCACTTGAACGTCAAAATCTTTGTGGCCTATTCCCGTGCTTTTTTCTTTTCGTGGCAGAGCTATTTCATAAGATTTTTTTTGACCATGGGGTTTGAAGACGTAAACACCAAAATTTTTACCAACAAGGTGGAGTTGACCTTCATTTTCAAGGATTTTCTCAAGATCTTGTGAGGAGATGTGGCACACTAGGATATCTAGGTCATTGACGGGAACTCCCATCAATTCATCGCGCACACTGCCTCCTACGGCGTAAGCTTCTCCTTTTTCCAGTATTTTTTTAATCCAAGTCATCTATGTCTATTCTAACGGTTATGCATCGCGTATAAAATCAGCAGATGTCAGATTTATTACCCAGTAAGCCCTTAAAGGGCACACGAGATTTTTACCCTGAAGATATGCGCTTTCGTAACTGGATGTTTGCCAAGTGGCGTGAGGTGTGTGAACGTTACGGTTATGGTGAAGTGGATGGTCCTATTTTAGAGCCCCTTGCCTTGTATGTGGCCAAAACTTCAGAGGAAATTGTGGGGCGTCAGCTTTACAAATTCACAGATCAAGGCAATAGAGAATTGGCTATACGTCCTGAATTTACGCCTACAGTGGCCCGTTTGGCGGCTTCTAAAATTCAAGAATTGCCTCGTCCTATTCGTTGGTATGGCATTCCCAATGTGTGGCGCTACGAGGCAAAACAACGGGGAAGGCTAAGAGAACATTGGCAACTTAATGTGGATATTTTTGGATTGGACAATTTTCAAGCAGAAATAGAAATTCTCTGCATGGCTCAGGATTTACTCACAACCTTTGGTGCTAGGTCGAGTGATTATGAAGTTAAGATTAATTCTCGTCGACTCACCAATTATTTGTTTGAAGAACATGTCAAACTCAATGAAGAACAGATCGTGACTGTTTCAGGGGCGTTGGATAAGCGAGAGAAAGTGGGTGAAGAAGCTTTTGTTAAAATGCTGTCAGAGTCGGGTATCAGTGAAAGGCAAATAATCCTTGTCAAAGAAATTTGGTCTGAGGATCTTGAAGCGTTGACGCGACGGGTAGGAGATCACGACTCTTTAAAAGAGGTTAGGGAGTTATTTTCTACTTTGGAAGAATTGGGCTATGGGGAAAGCATGACCTTTGATTTAACAGTGATGCGTGGCTTTACCTATTATACAGGAATTGTGTTTGAGATCTTTGACACCCATCCTGAAAACAATCGTAGCCTTTTTGGTGGAGGACGTTATGACAATTTAGTCGGTGCCTTCAGCAAACAACCACTTTCAGGTATCGGTTTTGGTATGGGGGATGTGACCTTTGAAAACTTTTTAACCGTGCATGAGTTGAAAGGGGAGTTTACCTCACCCACACAGGCTCAAATTTTATTGATGAGTTCTTCTGATGAAGATAAATTAAGGGCACAAAAATTGGCTTCTCGTTTACGTAAGGCTTCCTTGAATATTGCCACATCTCTTTCAGGAGGTAAGATGGGTAAACAAATTGCTGCGGTAGACAAACAAGGTATTTCTTTTGTTATTTTTTATGGAGAAGAGGAAGAAAAGCGGGGAGTGGTGACGCTCAAAAATCTGGCTTCTGGTGAGCAACAAGAGTTGAGTGAAGAAGACCTTATCACAGAGTTGCGCGGTGCAGTTTAAATTTGATAAAGGGTTTTTTGCCCGTTTAACTTTACTGGTGAGTATGACCTATTTTTTTTATATGGTGCTACGGCCCAGTCCTTTGGATGTGGCTTTGTTGCGTTATGACCCATTGAGTGTGAAGAGAGTCAATCAACTCGCTGAAATGCCTAAGAGGTTTTTTGATGAAGTTTCATTAATTTATTCAGCAAGCTTGCGAGGTAACCCTGAAGCGATTAAAGTACTGATCTATTTGCAAATTTATGCTAAGGGAAAAGCGAGAGATGATGTTCCTGGAGTCAAAGACATATTTGAAAAATATCCTAAAATTTGTAAAAAAATAGTGTTGGCAGACGATGAATTGGTAAAAATATTTGGCGAACTCTTCGATTCTCAAGGATAATTCACCTCAATATCCGTGTGAATGCCACCTCGTTTGTTGAATTTTCCCACTATTTTTAATTTTCGAGGTGTCAGTAGTTCAATCAAATCATTGGCGATGCAGTTGGTGACATCTTCGTGGAAATGTCCGTCATTACGAAAGCTGTGTAAGTAAAGCTTGAGGCTTTTGAGTTCCACGCAGTATGCATCCGGTACATATTCCAGAACAATTGTGGCGAAATCGGGCTGGCCTGTTTTAGGGCAAACGCAAGTAAATTCAGGACAGGTGGAGGTGATTTGGTAGTCACGTTGGGGGTGGGGGTTTTCAAAAGTTTCTAAAATATTTTTCTTTGTCACAATACCCTCATTTTCTCTTATGTTAGTGTGCCTGTTTGATATGATTTTAACTGTTAAATTTCTGTGATCAATACAGGATCAAAATTAATGTAATCACAACTGCAACAATGGTACTGAACGTCGTCTATTTTGCCGTTAAAAACAGTTCCTTTTTTCATGCTGTGGATATGACCAAATACGCAGTGCTGAATATGCGCCTCACTGAGAAGATCGGTGACGATGGTAGTGATAAATTCCGGTGTAGTGGGAGGGTAATGTAAGGCGGCGATACGGTGTTTGACATCACCGAGTTCATTGAGGCAACGTTTCAAGCGTTCTACTTCTCTGTTGAATATTTTTTGTGTGTTTTCAATGTCTTTAGGTAGGATGTCATTTTTGTCACTGTTTTCATTGAGCTGTATCCAAGGTAGAAATGTGAGATCTATATTGTCCCACATACGGGTACCTACAATCATAAGGTCGTCACCGTAGTAAGGGTGGCTGGCATCCAATAAAGTGGCGTTGTCGGGGATGATTTGCCTGGTTTTGTTGTAACTATTCCACCAATTTTCATGATTGCCTTTGCCGAATAGGATCTTTCCAGGTAGGGTGGCAAAGAAGTCCATATCGGCTTTAACCTGTTCGGCATTGTTTGCCCAAGAAATATCTCCGGGAACGATTACCAAATCATTTTCATTGACTTTAGCTGACCAGTTGTGTCGTATTTTTTCTGGATGGTTTTCCCAGAGAGGGCCATATATATCCATGGATTTGTTGACGCTAAAACCTAAATGAGGGTCACTGAGACAGAATATTTTCATATATGTTAAAGTATAGCAAAAGTTTTTTATGGAATTGCTTTATGACACAGAAATATTTTAGAAGTTTAAAGATTAGTGGTATTTTGATTATTTGGGCAGTAACTCTGCTGGTTTATGTGGGTTGCGGTCAGGATGTTAAAGCTCCTGAACCACGGATAGCTTTGGTTTATTCAAAAAACTATGAAGTGAGCTTTTGGGGTTTAGAGCGTTTGTTTCCCCTCTTTGATTTACATAAATATGAAAAAATACACAATCAACTTGTCAAAAATGCATTAGCTCAAGAAAGTGATTTCAATCAACCCGATCAAATTACCAACAAAGAAATTTTGATGTTGCATTCCCAAAAATTTGTCGACAGTTTGAATGATAGTAAAATGATTGAAAAATATTTATGGTTTGATCTGTCAGCCTTTCCTGGTTTTTTCAAATCACGAAAAAATTTAGATAATAATATTTTAAAACCTATGCGTTACGCGACAGGAGGTACTCTGCTTGCTGCCAGAAAATCCCTACAGCATGGTATTGCCATTAATCTGGGTGGAGGATTCCATCATGGTGGTCCAGATGAGGGAGAAGGGGCCTGTGTGTATGCTGATATGCCTATTGCTATTAGAGTGCTGCAGGCAGAAGGAAAGATCGCAAAAGCTTTAGTGATTGATCTCGACGCTCATCAGGGTAATGGCACGGCTATTTGTTTGGAAAATGATGACACTTGTTATACCTTTTCTATGCATCAAGGAAATATTTATCCCATTCCTAAAGAACACAGCGATTTGGATGTGTCGTTGAAACAGGGCATGAAAGATGATGAGTTCCTTGCTATTCTTGAACGGCATATTGATAAACTTTTCGAAAATGAAAAATTTGATATCGTTTTTTACCAAGCAGGTTGTGACACCCTCAAAGGAGATGCCATGGCCCAATTGGAAATGAGTGAAGAAGGTATTGCCTTAAGAGATTTGAGGGTTATTGATGCCTGTGTGAAGCGTCAAATCCCGGTAATCATGACCTTAGGTGGTGGTTTTACACTGAATGCCTGGAGCGCCCAATACAAAAGTATAAGCCGTATTATTGAAAAATACGGCTTGTATAAAGTAGTAAAATAATCGTCTTTCAGAACTTTATTTTTTCTCAGCTGGCCAAATGGTAGAATCCCAATCTGCGATGTCACGGGGTTTGATACTTTTGTTATGTCCACGATTTTTAAAGGTGATGGGTTTATAAGGACCGACAAAATTAACATCCATATCCGCTTTGATGTGACTTTCCAAATTCATGGTCCAGAATACCGCATTGATTAGTTGTCTACGATAACCTTCGTTGAGAATATCTTCAGAGGCACCATGTGTGCTGCAAAACACACGACCTTCCTTATTTTTTTCGCCTTTATACGTTCTTATCCAAGAAGTGGGAACAGGTTTTTTTGTGGGATCAGCTGCGGAATCTGCTTTCATGGTTGTGAGAGGTTGAGCCATTGCCAGAATAATAGAGTCGGGCATAGGTTTGGCAAAATACCCCCCAGACATGGCATGAGCATTTTTAACGCCTAGGTTTATGGGATGATGGCTCTGTTTTTCAACGAGGTCAATACGTGTACTGGATGTATGGTTTTTACCGTAATGACCTGCCCAACTTTCGCCTAAGATTTGGCGACCAAATCCGAGATGATAATTTTCATCCTTATTGTTGTAAGAGTATTTAATGTACTTACCAGATTTTATACTGAAACCATGGGTGGAGGTACGTAAGCCAATTACAGGCCCTCCTCTCTTGAGGTAATCATCAAAATTTTTCATGTCTTCATCGCTGAGTTTGAGAAAGCGTATGAAGCAGAACATCAGATCAGCCGTTTTTAGGTTTTCCATGCCTGGCATGAATGAAGAGCCGGGCAGAATATTTTTTGTTTTGGGGTCTATGCCAAATAATACCGTGCATTTGAAGCCATAACGTTTGGCTAAAATTTTGGCCAGTGCAGGACAGGATTCTTCACTTCGGTATTCATGGTCATTGGCAAGAAAGACAATATGTTTGCCTTTGCCAGGACCTTTTTCACCTTCGTAAGTTAATACATAAGGCTTATCTTTTTTATTTGCCTGGATTAATTCTTCTGGTTTGTAAAAAATCTTTTGATTTTTAGTTTCTTCCCGTACTTTTGCCACCATGTCGGGAGTTATGGTTGATGCTTTGTTGCCCCAAGAATTACGCACATATGTCAATACTAAGGCGAGTTCTTTGTCATTTAAAAGGTTCTTAAAAGGAGGCATGGGGGGGACAGTTGCTCCTTCGTACTTGACACCCTTTACGATGATGGGGCCAAACAAACCGTGGAGGCTGAGTTTGATTAAGGTATCTGGATCTCCTGTGGTCCATTCGCTACCCGCTAATGGGGGATAGATAAGGGGGATACCCTCTCCCTTTTTTTGATGACAGGTCGCACAATGGTCTTTACGGTTGTATATACTTTCTCCCGTTAGTTTTGCTTTAGGTTTTTTCTTGTTATTTTTTTTGCGGACTCTGGCAGGAGGATATTTACCGTAATCGCTGCTGTTGAGATGTTGAATTGTTTTTGCAGCTCGTCGTGCGTGTTCGTTAGATGAGTTGAGTACAAGATTGAGCAGGTCTTGATGCAAAGCTTGGTTACGTTGCAGTAGCCACATAGCTTCCACAATAGGGTGAATGTCAGATTCTTTCTTAGGATCAAATTGTGTGAGCCATTTTTTTGTGGCTTTGACAACTTCATCACGGTCATGTTCGCTTAATTCAATACGACTGCGGTAACGGACGTCGTTAGCAGGATGCGTGAGATTGTTCAACAGTTCACTGATACGGGCCCCATCAATTTTGACCGCTTTTTGAAGAGGGCGCCCCTTGTATGTCACCCGGTAGATACGGCCATGTTTGTGGTCACGACTGGGGTCACGAATATTGTGTTGTAAGTGACCAATAATTGGATTTTGCCAATCAGAAATATAGGCAGCCCCATCAGAACCTATTCGCATATCGGTAGGACGAAAATTGGGATCGGTCGAAACCAAGAAATCTTCTACTTCTATACCTTCAGATACGCCATCCACCATCTTCAACTTGTATTGTTTTAGACCTAGAAAGCCAATAACGTTACATTTTACAAAATTCTCTCTCATTTCAGGGGGGAAGTGTTCGCCAGAAATAAGATTGCAAGAAGCGACAGGTCGAATTCTTTGAGGAGTCAAAAGATGTGCAATAAATCTTTTTTGGCTTTCGTCTAACACCACCTGAAAAGGTTTACCCCCTGTACCGTCATTGGCATAGTGATAGCCCCAACGGCTAAAACAAGTACCATGAGGATTAGGTCCTAACGACTTCATATGAAAATTAAATGAAGAATTAACGGGGTCAAAACGGTACATGCCACCTGCCGTGGAAATATTAGGCCCATAAGGTGTTTCAACCATATGACGGTGAAAGACGCCTCGCTGATAATAAAAACCACCATCGGGCCCATACTTCAGATTGTTGGCCGTATGATGTGTGTCAGCGGAATCAATACCATGTAACATCTTAATTTGTACATCGGCCACATCATCACCATCTGTATCTTTAAAAAAAATAATATCAGGCGCTGACACAACAAGAACACCACCATTCCAAAATTCAAAACCCGTGGGGTTGTGCACATGGGCAAAAACGATACATTTGTCTGCTTTACCATCGCGGTCTTCATCAGGAAGAATAATGAGTTTGTCTTTCATCTCTTCGGTAGGGTTCCACTTAGGGTAACTGTGCCAAGCGGCGACCCATAAACGACCTTTGGTGTCGACGGACATCTGTACAGGGTTGACTAATTCGGGAAATTCTTTTTCTGAAGCAAATTGATTGACTTCCATTCCTTTGCCAACTTTTATTCTCTTAATACTTTCTTCTTCGTTCAAAAAAGTATGCTGCCCATCGGGCCCCTTTCCAGGGAAGTTGGTGTTGACGGTTACGTATTCAGGCGTATTACTGTCATCAACATTATAGGATTGTCCGTTGGCAACAGCCCAGACCTCTTTATCACGGTTGGCTGTCATCACATCCAATATTTCCAATTCTCGGCGTAATACTTTGTAGTTATCTTCTTTTGTGTGCCGAGACCCCCAAATGTCGTTGCTGTCAGTGGTACGGTAACGGTTAAACCAATGATAATTTTTGTTCACAATAACTTTGCGAAGTTCTTTTAAATCATTTTTATCTTGATTGATTTCTATGCCAAAAAGCGTTTGGCATATCACAGCAGCTATTTGTCTGTTGCCTTCTTTTGTGAGATGTATACCGTTGATGGTGAGAGGTGTGCTCGATTTTTTGTAGAGTTCAAGAGAAGGTGAAAAAAGATCTACGAATGGAATGTTTTCCTCTTGAGCCACTTCTTTCATAAGAGAAGTAATGAGCCTAAGTTTTTTATTTCGCTCTTCGCCACTGGGCATGTAGCTTAATTTTAAATTTTCATGAGCGATGGGTGAAAAAAGTATCAATGAGGGAGAGCTTTTACCATTATATTTTTTTGTTTTTTTATCTTTGATATAAGCGCTAAGGTCATTTTTGAAATCATCTTTGTGTGTAGGATTGAAAGATTCATTTAGACCATAAAACACAAATAAAACATCAGCTTGGCAACGCGTAAAGTAATCACCACCCATCGCTATGTTGATAGGTAGGCCCTGCGTGTTTTTGATTTGGTCACCAGAGAACCCGAGATTGCGAAACACCAGTTGTTTGTCCTTATAGGTTGATTGTAGGTAAGCCTCTAGCCATCCATCATGTTGCATACGCTCGGCTAAACCATTACCAACTAAGCAAATATGAGAGTTTTTATTAAGAACAAAACTTACCTGTGGTTTTGTATGGGTTTGTAAACTTAATTTGTTGTCACAGCCATTCATAAAAAAAAGTATACAAAAAAATAGTAAACTGCCTATATTTTTTGAGTGAGATAGCTTCACAGATCCTCCTTAAAAAAGCTGACAAGAATGGGATTATAGGGTTTCAGAAAGATAGGTCGTCAATTATTGTTTCATTTTACAATTAATTTACATTGGTGGTTTGTGAAAATTAATTGTTCGTCATTTCAAATTGTTAAAAACTTCTTCGGCATGACCTTCAGGGAAGACTTTGTGATAAATCGCTTCGATGGTGCCATCGGCAGAAATTACAAAGGTTTTACGGGCTACTCCAATAAGAGCTTTGGTGGCACCAAAAGCTTTGCAAGCAGAACCGTCTGTATCAGTGAGAAGTGGAAAGTTAAGAGTGTATTTGTCGATGAATTTATTGTGAGTTTTGGTGTTGTCTTTACTAACGCCGAAAACCAATGTGTTTTTGTCGTCAAACTTGACGAGTGAGTCGCGAAAAGAGCAGACCTCTTTGATTCAACCAGGGGTGAGATCTTTGGGATAAAAAAACAATACGCTGCGTTTTCCAGAAAAACTTTGTAAAGTGATGGTTTGGCCTTTGTTATCTATCAGCTCAAAGGCGGGTGCGGGATCTCCTATGTTGAGCATGTACTTCCTTTCAATAGTGTCAAATGATGGTGACTTTATTTTTATCATTATTTTTAGATTGATAGACAGCTGTGTCAGCACGTCCAATAATTTTTTCAACGTCATCACCGGTACGGTATTCTGTTAAACCAATGGAAAGTGTTACAGTGCCAGCAGTGTGTTTGCGAAATTGGCGCCGTAATTTTTCGACAACTTCACAAGATTTTTTCTCACGACGACCTTTCAAAATCATCACAAATTCATCACCTCCATAGCGAAATGAGATATTGTTTTTCTGTTTGGGGTCTATTTTATGGCATAAGTGGCTGTATTCAGAAAGCAGTTTGTCTCCTTCTTGGTGGCCCCTTGTGTCGTTGTAGTTTTTGAAATGATCAAAGTCGATAAAGGCAAGGCAAAAAGTTTTATTGCTTTTGAAACATTTTTTAATTTCCTGATTGATAACTTCAAAAAAATGACGGCGATTAAATAAACCTGTTAATTCATCTGTGATGAGAAGCTGCCTTAATCGTTCTTCGTAACGATAACGTTCAGTGATATCATGACTGATACCTACGCGGCCCAAAAGATTTCCTGATTTAGGGGAACGGATATTAGAAAGAGCGACGTTGAAGAAGCGTGATTCACCTGCTGTTGAAACAATTTCAGCTTCAAATTCCACGCTTTCTTTTTTGTTTAAAGCTTTCAACATATTACGTCTTAGTGTTTTGTCTTTGTAAAATTCGATCATCATTCGGCCTCGCATATCATTGGTACTGACGCCAAGGATTTTTTCAGTAGCGGGGTTGATTTGAGTGATTCGACCTTCGGGGTCAGTTGTCACAATCATGGCACCTGATGAATTCATAATACTTTCTAATTGGGCGACATGGCGACGCAGTTGTTTTTCTAAAAGTATGGTGCGATGGTTGTCGTGAAGATTGAATACGTAACCTATATGATTTTTATCTTCATCTTGCATTTTTCTTACAGCGACAGAGTAGGATATTTCAGCACCATATTTTGTTTTGCATGTTACTTGTGAATCATCAAGCGAGCCATGGAGGTCAACTTGCTTCAAAAGATCACGTGATTTTTTATCGTTTTTAAAAATGTTTTTGATGCTTTTATTAACCAGTTCTTTTTTTAAGTAGCCCAGATTTTTTTCACCACTTTTTGAATAGTTTACCAATTGTTTTTTGAGATTGGTGACAGCAATGATATCAGGAGAAGAATCCATGATATTGCCTAAATACACCAATTGTTTTGCCATTTCTTGAAGCATTGAGGTGTTGATGTCTGATTTTCGTCTATTAAACTTTTTATTTATCATGTGTGTATTATGGGAAAATTATTTGTATTTGGATGTGGTACCACTATTTTTTATAAAAAATGTATAAATTATCTGTTGTTGTGTTAAATGACGATATTTTACTAAAAAATGATGATTATTTATTAAAAATTTCGTATATAGCTAATTCAGCCAAAAAATAATGGTTTGGTTTTGTTTTTTCAACGATTATTGGTACTAAATTTGCTATTATGGTATTGCTTTAATTAATCAGAACGATTTCTTGATCAAAATTAAAGCAACGGATGAAAGTACTTAGATAATGCTTGAAATAGTGATCACACATGCTCATAGAACGGCAATTTCAAAGTTTTGTGGAACTTTGAAAGATTTATCTGCCGTTGAAATAACCTCTGATTTAGCCCGTAAGATGCTAAAGCCCTTAAATATTTCTAATGATATTGATTCCGTTGTGTTAGGTATGGCCAGACAGGCTGGAGCAGGGCCCAATCCGGCGCGCCAGGTTCAAATTTCAGCAAAAATTCCAAACAACAAAACGGCATATACGCTTAATATGGCATGTGGTTCGGGTTTGCTCGCGATATCTCAAGCAGCTCAGAGTATCCGTATGGGACACAATCAAATTGTTTTAGCTGGGGGTATGGAGAGCATGACTCAGGTCCCTTTTATGTTGGATTCTTATCGCAATGGGTACCGGCTGGGCCATGCTAAAGTTCTTGATGGTATGTACTACGATGGTCTGTATTGTCGTATCACGGATCAGTTGATGGGTGTTACCGCTGAGACTTTAGCCAATGAATACACTATTGATCGTGAGAGACAAGATGAATATTCTTTTCATTCACATCGTAAGTATTTTGAGGCTCTAGAAAAAGATATTTGGTCTGAAGAGATTATCCCTTTGTCAATTATTCATCGCAAAACGGAAATTGATTTCAAACAAGATGAACACCCACGTTTGGGAGTGACAGTAAAAAAAATGTCTCAATTGCCCCCCGTGTTTGATGATAAGGGAAGTGTGACGGCTGCCAATAGTTCTGGAATTACAGACGGCTCAGCGTTGGTGTTGATGATGACAAAAAAAGAAGCTCAGCAAAGAGGGTTCCCAATTTTGGCAACAGTGGGTCCTGTGGCTGAAGCAGGGGTAGACCCAAAGTGTATGGGTTTAGGTCCTGTACCAGCCACTCAAAAGTTAATGAAACATGCTAATGTAGGTATCAAAGATATTGATTTAGTAGAACTTAATGAAGCCTTTGCCGCACAGGTGTTGGCTTGTCAAAAGGATCTTGCGATTCCTGATGATCGCTTGAATGTGAATGGTGGAAGTATTGCGCTGGGTCATCCCATAGGCTGTACGGGTGCGCGCATTGTGGTGACTTTGTTGCATGAAATGAAAAGAAGAAGTGCAGATTTGGGTTTGGCAAGTTTATGTATCAGTGGTGGTCAAGGAATATCTGCTTTGTTTGGGAGGGCCTGAAGTGGAAACCATCACATGTGATAAAGGTGATTTGTTTTGGACGGTAACAATCAATCGTCCAGACAAGCTCAATGCTCTTAACAATAGCTGTTTGAAAGAGCTGGAGATTGTCTTTGATGAGGTGGCAAAAAGTAATGCGATTAGGGTGGTTGTTTTGACGGGAGCAGGATCCAAAGCTTTTGTAGCAGGTGCAGATATCAAAGAATTAGCTTCATTGGATGCTGAAGCGGCCGAAGCAGCCTCGACCTATGGACAACAGGTGTTCCGCTCTATGGAAATTTGTGGCAAAGTTGTGATAGCAGCAGTTAATGGATTTGCTTTGGGGGGCGGTTGTGAGTTGGCTATGGCGGCTACCTTTCGTATTGCCAGTGATAATGCCCGATTTGGCTTGCCTGAAGTAGGTTTGGGTTTGATTCCTGGCTATGGCGGTACTCAGCGACTCACACGCCTTGTAGGAGCAGGTAGGGCGTCACAAATGATTTGTACGGGAGAAATGATTGAAGCAGCTCAGGCACTTGATTGGGGATTGATTAATGAAATTTGTTCTCAAGAAGAATTGATGAACAGAGCAACGCAATTGGCAAAAACCATTTCAACACAGGCCCCTTTGGCGATACAGAGAGCTATAGCTGCGATTCGTGAGGGTGTTGAAAATGGAGAAGTTAAAGGCTTTGAAGTAGAATCTCGTTTATTTGGGCATTGTTTCCAAACTGAGGATATGAAAGAAGGAACAACAGCTTTTTTAGAAAAGCGGAAAGCGAATTTTCAGGGCAAATGAAAAAAAATGTGATAGATTTTAATAAGAAACGTGAAGAAATCCTGCGGGAAAAATTTGTTAAAGAACCTATGGATTACTCAGAAACGATGGCCTTACTACACCGAGGTGCCGTAGATGAGGCGATAGAGGAGTTTAGGCGATTGGCGGAACTGAGGCCAGATGATGCTTCAGTATTTTACAATCTTGCATTTGCCTTAGGAGAAAAAGGTTCGGTGAAAGAAGCGATCACTTATTATAGAGAAGCGGTAAGAATTGATCCCCGTTTTAACAATGCCCGCTATAACTTGGCCCTAGAACTTCTTACAGTTAACGAATTCACTGAAGCCGAATCCGAAATCAAACAGTTATTGCATTATTCACCTTTAGATGCGGATGCCCACTTTGAATTGGGGAAAATATATGAACGTCGTGAATTGTATGATTTTGCTGTATACGAATACCGTCAGGTGGTAAAAGTTGATCCTTACTTTAGTTTGATTAATTTTTATATTGCCAATAGTTGTTTTCGCATGAAAAAGTACCAAGAGGCGGCGGATGCTTATAATAATGAGTTAAAAGTGAATCCCGGTTTTACAGATGCACATAACATGTTACGTATGGTTAAGAAAGCTATTGAAAAAACATCGCAAAGACAAAAAAACAAATCACATGTATCACAAGACAACGAGGATAATTGATTTATGAAGCTTAATTTGACTCAAAACATGAAGCTCAGTCAAGAATTGCGATTGACTCCCATGATGATTCAATCGATGGAGATTTTACAATTACAGGTAATGCAACTCCAAGCGAGAATTACTCAGGAATTGGAAGAAAATCCTGTGTTAGAAATTTTTGATGACCTCAATGACGAAAGCAAAGAAAATACCAACAATAGTGAGGACGTAAAGCCCAGTGACGATAATCATGAACTCGATAGCGGTTCAGAAGATTCTTTTAATGAACTTGAGAGTTTGGAAAAAACATTTGATGACATGGATGCTAACGCAATCAAAAGAACCCGACCGAATGTAGAAGAGTCTAATTCCAAACACGAGGCTATGCAGAATACGGCCTCACCACGAATTAGCTTACAGGATCATTTGTTCAATCAATTACGCATGTGTAAGGTAACAGATGATGAAATGCAAATACTTGAGCATATTATTTACAACATTGAGGATGATGGTTATTTGAGAACGTCCATCGCTGATATCCAATTACAATTGGAAGAAATTATGGAGAAACCACCTACAGAAGATGGGATCATGGAACTGGTTGAATTTATCCAGAATTCTTGTGAGCCAGAGGGGGTAGCGGCTCAAGATCTGAAAAACTGTCTTTTATTGCAGTTGAGAAGTATTCCTGATGTTCCTGACTTGGTAACTTTGGTGATACGCGAACATTTAGAGGATTTGATGAACAATCGCTTGCCTCAATTGGCTAAAAAACTGTGCGTTGATGTTGAGAAAATTTCGGATGTCAAAAAATTTTTACATGTATTAAATCCTAAGCCTGGTCTGATGTTTGGAGGTTCGGACGCTAAAAAAGTTATTCCTGATGTGGTGATTGAGCAAGAAGAAGATGGTGTTTTTCGTATTTGGATAGAAAATTCTTTTGTACCGGATATTGTGATTTCAAAAGACTATCGAAAATTGGTGGAAAACAAATCAGAAGTGGATACGGCGACAGTACAGTACGTGAAGGCTAAGGTGGATAGTGCTAGGTGGTTGATAGATGCCATTCACCAACGGCAAAACACCATTTTAAAAATAACCAAAGAAATTGTATCTATACAAGATAAATTTCTACGCGATGGTTTAGAGTTTCTTCAGCCGCTGCGTATGCAGGAAATTGCAGATAGAGTGAGTGTGCATGTGAGCACGGTAAGTCGCGCAATTTCGGGAAAATATGTGCAATGTCCTCAGGGGATATTCCCCATGAAAAACTTTTTTACTGGCGGTAGTGTGAATGAAGATGGGGTGAGTGAGTCCCATAAAGTTGTGCGCAGTAAGCTCAAGGAATTAGTAGACAATGAAGACAAACATCATCCATTGAGTGATGATGAAATTGTCAGAAAGCTCAAAGAGCAAGGTCTAACCATTGCACGTAGAACGGCTGCAAAGTACCGTAAGGTTATGAATATAGCACCTGCTAGAATGCGTCGTGAGTATTAATGCGTTACCCATCACGACCTTTTCGCTTAATAGAACAAGCGGGTGAAATAAGTATATTTTTCTATTTGACAATAATTGCTTGTTGTCGTCGCATGCCCAAAGCGTCTTTTACCAAACAAATTTTTAAAATGGGAGTGGAAAGTGTTCCTTTAATTTTAATAACAGGTTCATTTACGGGTATGGTACTTAGTGCTCAAACCTATAATCAGTTAAATAAATTGGGTGCGGAAACTCTTGTAGGTCCTATTGTGGGTGTGGGAATGGTTGAATCTTTAGGTCCTGTCTTAGCCGCCTTAATGATGTCTAGTCGTGTTGGGGGATCAATGGCAGCAGAATTAGGGACCATGCAGGTTACTGAACAAGTGGATGCATTGAGAGTGTTTGGGGCAGATCCTATTCGTCATTTGGTTGCGCCGCGTTTTTTGGCCTGTTTGTTTGTCACACCGTTATTAACCCTATTGGCAGATGTGATAGGTATGATGGGGGGACATGTGATCTCAACTAATTTTTTTCATATCGATGCCTATTCGTATGTCACACAAACAAAAGCATATTTAGGTGGATGGCAAATTGTTTCGGGAGTGATTAAAGCTTTTGTGTTTGGCGGAATTATTGCAACCTTTTGTTGCTGGCGAGGTTTGGTCACCCATCAGGGAGCTGAAGGTGTGGGTAGGGCAACCACGCAAGCTAATGTTCTTTCAGCTATCGGTATATTGGTGTCTAATTTCTTTTTGACAATATTTTTGACACAGTTTCATAAGGCTTTTTTATTATGAGTGCTTTGATTCAAATTAAGGGTCTTTGTAAAGCATTTTTTGGCAAAGAGATTCTTAGAGGTGTAGATTTGCAACTGAATAAGGGCGAAACTATGGTAGTGCTGGGGGAGTCGGGGACAGGAAAATCTGTTTTACTCAAGCATTTAATAGGTTTGATGAAACCTGATACAGGAGAGATTTATTTCAAAAATGAACGTGTTGACTCTTTAAATGAAAAACAGTGGCTTGAGAAAAGAAAAATGATGTCATTTGTTTTTCAAAGTGCAGCTTTGTTTGATTCGTTGAGTGTGTTTGACAATGTGGCTTTTCCATTGAGGCAACAGGGGATGCTGGAAGAAAAAATTGCTAATATTGTTCGAGAGCGCTTGCATCATGTGGGTTTGCCGCATGTGGATAAACTTTTTCCTTCATCTTTGTCTGGTGGGATGAAAAAAAGAGTATCCGTGGCACGGGCTTTGGTACTTAATCCTGAAATTGTACTGTATGATGAGCCAACAACAGGTTTGGACCCAATCATGACAGCTCAAATTTCTGAAATGATCATTCAAATGAAAAAAGATTACGGTGTGACGTCTATTGTAGTCAGTCATGATGTCAAATCAGCTCTCAGCGTGGCTGATGTTTTGGTGTTACTCTATGAGGGTAAGGTTTACGCTAAAGGAACGGTAGAGGAGTTTAAAAATTCCAAGGATTCCATGGTGAGACAATTTTTAGAAGGACGCTCAGAGGGACCCATTGATCCCTTGAGGGTGAGGAGTTGATAAATTATGGATGAATTGGGCAAAAAACAACAGTTAGCGATTGGTGTTTTTGTGCTGATGGCCATCGCATCAGCGGCAATTTTGGTGGCTGTTTTTGGCAAATCTTCGGGGTTGCAAGGAACTTATTCACTTTATTGTGAAATTGAGTCGACAGGCGGTCCCATTAACAAAGGGGCTCCTGTGCGTATGATGGGTATTCCTGTGGGCAAAGTGAATAAAATCAAACTCAATATGGATCTCCCAAAACCTACCGTCAGATTGGACGTAGAGATTTATGACGAATATGCAGGAAAAATAATGTCTGATAGTTTTTTGCGGGTGGAACAATCGACATTGATTGGTGATCGCGTGGTTGAGATTTATCCGGGGACATTGGGAACGCCCTTGAAAGATGGTGAAAAAATTGATGGAAAAGTATCAGTAAATATAGATGAAGTGATCAGTGATGCGAGAAAAACAGTGGCGGGTTTGAATCAAGCAACCGATGACCTTCATACGAGTTTTGCACATATCGATACGATTATAGGAGATGAAGATTTTGTAAAAGATATTCATGCATCTGCCAAAGAAATTCATGAAGCGGCTAAAAATATCAATCACTTATTAGGGAGTGGTGAAGATATGGTGGCGACGACCAAAGATTTTGTAGAGCAACTTTCTGGAACAGGTGATGTGTTTGAACAGATTCTTATTGACATTGCCAAAGGTAAAGGAAGTTTGGGGCGATTGATTGAAGACGATGAATTTGTGGATGAATTGCAAGATACCCTAAAAGAGGTCCGCCGCTTGGTAAGTGATCTAAAGAGTGATCCCTCACAAATGTTCTGGGGTAAGGAAAGGCAATTAGCATTACGAAAATTGACATTGTCAGATATCGAATCTATGGTAAAGGCCGGTTTGAAGGCCAGCACAATAGTGTCACAAATTGAAGCCTGTGGGCAACAATATGAATTGACGGCCGATAAGATTTTAGAGTTGAAGAAAAAAGGCTTTGAAGATTTGATTTTGGAATCCATGATATTGAACGGCCGATGAGAAATTTACTTGTAATTATTCTAATGTTTCTATTGATAGCATCTTGTAATAGTGACACAAAAGAAAGTAATCCCACTTTGTCAGATGAAAAGGTGAAAGCGGGTAAGGAATTGATTGAAGAATTGATCAAACTATCTGAGGGGGGGATAGGGGATACAGTATTGTTGGCGAAAATTGAACGATTTGGTGCTGTTCTTGCGTTAACTTCAAATGAGCTGATTGTTTTGAAAAAACGGGGTTTGAGTGACCGTGTGATTAAAAAATTAGTGACGGGTTTTAATAAGTGACAGAATTTAGGATTGGTCGAGGAACAGACAGACACCTTTTTGTTGAAGGCAGACCTTTAATGTTAGGAGGGATCAAGATACCGCACCATCTAGGTTTAAAAGGGCATAGTGACGCGGATGCCGTTTTGCATGCACTTAGCGATGCGTTGTTAGGCGCTTTGGCTATGGGCGATATTGGCGAACATTTTTCGGACACAGATCCTCAAAATAAGGATTTGGATAGCACAAAAATACTAAAGTATTGTCTCACACTATTAAGAAGTGAACAGTGGTTTATTGGTAATTGCGATGTCATTATCCATTGCCAGCAACCTAAAATAGGCCCACACCGTTTGGCGCTAAGGGAAAGTTTGGCTAAGTTACTTAATTGTGCCATTGATAAAGTTTCAGTTAAGGCTAAAACGGCTGAAGGTCTTGGTCCCGTAGGTGAAGGTCTATGTTTGGATGCTGAAGCCATTGTATTGATAAGTAAATGAGCGATCTCATTTCATCTAATGATATGAAAAACTTGTCACTTCAGGATTCCATTATTATTCCTGAAGAGGAATTGAAAGAGTGGCAAATGTTACTGATGACATCTGCGGATCCACTAAAAAAACAGGAGGCTTTTAGGCGCGTATATCTGTCACAACTTGATGTGGATAAAAAAAGAAAATACTGTTTCCAGATTTTAAGCGATTCAAGTAGTGAATTAAAAAAGGATGCTTTTAAAGCTTTAGCGCATTTGGGAGGTGATCCTAGACTACTGAATTGTCTTGAAAATATGCTAGATAATTCTTCTATTGTTCGTCAGCAAGCTGTCAAACAACTCCCTCAATTGCTTAAGAAAAATGGAAACAATCATTGGGTTCTATCTTTTATTGTGAAAGATTTGATCGGAAGTGAAATAAATGAAAGTGTTCTTGAAGAGTTTTACATAATGTTGCAAAAGATGAATGCATCAATCACTGTGTCGTTGTTGCCTGAAGTCATTAAAGTCCTGCTGTCGGCCCCTGAAACTCTAGAAAGAAAAGCTCGGCTAGCTTTGAGTGGTTGGGCTACAAATGAAGAAAGAGGAATGGCCTTATTAGATGAGGCAGAACTTCATGTAGCTGGAACGGTTGGAGAATGGCTATTACCCTTAGTTTTTGAATCAGGAATTCGTGGGGAAAAAATTCGTAATGCTATGGTAACACAGTTGATAAGTCATGAAGGAGTGATGGATCCCACAGGCATTGGCAATCTTATTGTTCAATTAGGAGCAGAAAGTTTAGATCTCCTCATGGAAAAATTTAATGACTCTAAACGCCCGGTTTATGTGTTGTTTGTGATGTCTCAAATTGTGATAAGAGAGTCTGTTGAAGGCGAGCTATTGGAAAGAGTTTTTGAATTTTGTTTGCAGCTATTAATAGAGGGTTCAAGAGATCTGTTGTCGACATTACTAGGTTTTCCATTTGCGCGTTTGGAATTTTCTGATGATAAAAAAGAAAAATGGATCAAAGAGTTGTTGTATTGTCGTGAAGGCATGAGCTCCATTCAGTTGTTGAATGAGATTGATTATCAAATTATTTCCGCTGGTGAATTGTCTTCACCAGTACTCAATGAGATGTTTCTCAACAGTGATGACACTGCACAAAAAATCCATGCCTTGCAATTACTCGTTAAACTGTTACCTGATAAAACAGACAAACTTGTTGAGATGGCAGAAGTTTTGGATGAAAAAATTAAAGAAAATTCTTTTGATAGAGGAGAATTGTTAAAAGCTTTTGGTTATTTGTGGAAAAGAAAATCTTACCCAACTGAAAGAAGAGATGCTGAGGTTGAGAGTTTTTTACTGTCTTTGTGGAAAAAAAGTCGAACCGTAGAGCGATTTGAAGCGATGTCGATGGCCTTACCCCTTTTGGAGACTCCTATGGCTAATAGAGTGATTTTCTCTTTGCTTGATTTACTTGAATCAAAATTACCAGAAATTGAAAAAAAATCTCTCACTAGAAAAATGAATTTGATTGATGGGGCACATTTGGAACATCAATTATTGATGGTGGGTTTAAATGGCATGCTGTCTTCAGTAAAAAGAAAAGATGTACTTCCTGAGCTTTTTGATCAAATTAAAGAACTACTTTATAATTTGTGGAAAAAAGAAGTGAGTGATAGACAAACGCTGGGGCCAGGAGCTATGCCCGCGTTAGTTCGTATTTTTGTTATTTTCATACAAAAACATGTAGATGAACGTGAGACAGTTTTGGAGTTGATATGTGATAATCTAGAACGTCCTTCTGTTTTAAAAGTGTTACCAGAATTGTGGATGTTTTTGGAGGATAAACATGTTGATAAGGTGGGTCATTTTATACTCAATGAATTCAAAGAAATTCGTCAATTAGAGTATGATGAAGTGAATACTTTATTAGGTGTTGCTCGTGTTTTGATTGAAAATGCTGATGAGAATAGGAAAAATTTAGCCTCAACAGTGCTCACACGTTTGAATAGTCTGAAGCGTCATAATTTAAAACAAGTAAATAAATTTCTAGAAGAGGGCCTTATTGTTCCGGATGCTCAGGAGTAGCTAGCTTTTTTCATATAAATAAGGATAAAATTCACTAGATGCCATTTTTTGTGGTATTTTTATGAATGACGTTAAAGCAAAACATCATTTTATTGGATTCTTTTATTCTTTCGTTGGTAATTTTTACAGTGGATTTGCAGATAGAACTGGGTGTGGCTGGTGGAGTGCCCTATATGGCCTGTGTGTTGATGTGTATGTGGATCCCTAAAAAAAGAGCCGTATTATTAATGGCACTGATTTGTAGCGTGTTCACAGTGTTTGGCTATTTTTTTTTAGAAAAAACTGGATTTCCTTGGAAAGCTGTGGCCAATAGGTGCTTGGCTCTTTTTGCGATATGGTCAACGACTGTGGTGTGTATATTAAAATTACGTAGCTATAAGCACATGCAGGAAACTAGTTTGTTGCTCAAACAGGCAAATGAAGAACTCAATCAATTTGCTGATGTGGTGTCACATGATATTAGAGCGCCATTGCGTGCCATACGTGGTTATGCTAATTTCATAAATGAAGATTTGTCAGAAAAACTAAAGGGAGAAGTCAAACAACATCTTGATGGATTGATGATGTCAACATCAGAAGCCGAAGATATTGTGTCAGGAGTATTGACCTTGAGTCGCATTGAAAATAAAGAAGAATTTTATTTGAATACAGATATAAAACAAATCACGGAAGATGTTATTAAATCTTATAAAAATTATAAAGATGTGTCTATTAATTATCCAGAAAAAACAATTTGTATTCACACCATACCTATTTTGTTTAAGCAGGTATTAATGAACTTAATACAAAATGGCCTTAAATTTAATGTCAAAAAGAAAAAAATTATCGATATTAATTGGGAGACCGTTAATGAAAGTTGTATTACTTTGTCTGTAAAAGATAACGGAATAGGCATAGATAAAAAATTTCATCAGCATATCTTTACACCCTTCAGACGTTTGCACGATGCCAAGGAATATGAAGGTATGGGCATGGGTATGGCAATTGTAAAAAAAGCTATTGTAAAATTAAAAGGAAAAATATCACTTGAATCGGAAAAAAATAAAGGCTGTCAATTCACGATAACATTGCCAGTAGATATAAGGAGTTAAAAAAAAATGGAAAATAAAAGGGATATTTTCATCTTGATGATTGATGACAGTGATTTTGACAAACAATTATTTACTCGCGTGTTGAAAAAAGCGGATAAGCGTTACGTTATTACCACCTTTGATAGAGCCGAAGATGCACTAGTTGAATTGAAAGATGAAACGAAAAAATATGATTTAATTGTGACAGATCAAGATTTATGTGGAATGTCAGGTATTGAATTTGGTATAGAGGTGTTTCGTTATAAGATTTCTATTCCTATTATTATGTTGACAGGTGCGGGTTCAGAACATTTGGCCGTTGCCGCTTTAAAAATTGGTGTAGAAGATTATATTGTTAAAGATATAAATCAAAGTTATATTGAAATTCTTCCAATTGTTATTCCCAAAATAATTCAGAAATATGAAGATCGTCTTGCAAGAATGAATGCAGAAACTGAATTGAAAAATCATGCAGAAAAACTGGAAATGGCCAATATTGAAAAACAACAAATGGTTGATCAATTGCAAAAAGTTAATGAAACAAAAAATCGTTTTTTGAGTATGGCTTCACATGATTTGAAGGCTCCTATTACTGCTATTTTAGGATTTGTTAATTTGATCAAAGATGGTATTGAAGGCCCTGTTACGGAAGGTCAGATAGATTGTTTGAACCGTGTGCATAGTCAATGCAAATACATGCATTCGCTTTTAGAAGATCTATTGAGTGTTTCTGCGCTTGAATCAGGAAATCTTGAATATAATCCGTATGTGCATAATCCTAAAAAAATCATGCAAAATGCTCAAAATAGTATTGAAATTAGAGCAAAAGACAAAGGTATAATTTTGGTTTGGGAGATTCCCGATGAGGTGCCAGATTTTAATTTTGACGATAATCGCCTCATTCAGGTTTTTTCAAATTTGCTGTCAAATGCCGTTAAATTTTGTAGCAAAGATGATTGTATAATTTTTTCAGTTTCAGTTTTGCAAGATGATTTGCAAATATGTATCAGTGATACGGGGCCAGGCATCAAAGATGATGAAGTTAATAAGTTGTTCATGCCATTTCAACGTTTGTCCAGTGAGGCTACTTCAGGGGAAAAAGGAACAGGTCTTGGGCTTTCAATCACCAAAGATATTGTAGCACTACATGGAGGAAGTATTCAGGTGGAAACAACAATTGGTAAAGGTACCACATTTTATTTAGGGCTTGGTGATAAAAGCCCTTTCACACTCCAGTATTTTTCCAAATATTTATATATCCACTCGTGGTCACTGGATGTTTTTTATCGGTAAAGGCCATGGCTTGCCTTCTGATCGTTGA
>Ga0316192_10000009_pt1 | contig 117900 bp, 107 predicted proteins | sample MerIslwburrow_MG_FD_204931 | JGI IMG/M metagenome (GOLD analysis project Ga0316192, IMG submission 204931) | Coastal sediment microbial communities from Maine, United States - Merrow Island worm burrow | ecosystem: Environmental > Aquatic > Marine > Coastal > Sediment | place: USA: Maine...
TCCAATATTCTGCCTTGTCCATTGTATGGCTCCTTTCGTGAAAGGAAGGTTCTAGCAAATTCATTCAATAATCAATAGATGGGTTTGCGCAGCCCTTTACTGGGGGAGTGAGGGAATAATCTCTCGATGTTTTAAGATTTCTTTCTCCCAAAAATTCTCATTATCGTATTCGTCTATATACTGCATGAATTGTTCATCGCTATCATCGTATTCTCTGGTTTCCCAAAATTCGTTAGTTTTTTCATCCTTTTCAATAAGGTTGTCAAAGCCAGCCTCTTTGGCGTGGGAATAAATAAGTTGTTGAACTTCATTGAAGTGGGGTACTGATCCATCACCATTTTCATTGTACGCCGTTGCTACCCACATGCCTATTCTCGTTAGGTTCATGAGGTTGAGATGTTGATCTTTGGTGAGTTCTATTTGTATTTTGTCTGTCATTTTTACTTTCGGGCTTTATATATATCTTGGGGACAAGGTTTTTGGGTGGTTAATTTTTTTTATTTTCTCTCTGATTTCATCTGTTGATAATTGTGACGAAATTAAATCTGGTAAAAGTTCGTACATTTTAATGGTGCTATCGTTTCTATCAATAAACATAATACATATGCCATAATTAGATTTAGATACTTTGAATTGTTCATGTAAATAAGTTAAATCCAGTTCAAGTTCAGCTTCAATGTAAATAATAATGCATGTTTGTTTGAGATATGATTTGTTTTCAATTTTCTTTTTTATGATAAATTTGAATAACTCTTCTGATGGAGATGTTTTTTTATCCCAAGTGGCAATGCCGTATTTTTCAACAGTTATGACTTCACAAGGTTCCTGATCTCTTACAGCTAGAGTTATATCAAGCCGTTCTCTCACAATGGGAGAAATTCATTGAATCATAGAACGATGTATGGTGAGTCTTATTTTAGGCGTGACAACCTTTCTAGCTGTAAGTTATAGAATGCAATCGTATGATATAATTAAATTCAATATATTAAGCGTTTAAGGATAATATCATGAAGTCTGGGAAAGAAAAACAAAATTTCCAAGAAGTTAATTTGTCAAAGGTCGAGTTAGACCTCAGAGTGTTAGAGCCACGGGGAACTTACAAACTAAAAGCCTAAAAATATTTGGAAGAAAGAAAAAAATGGTTGTGATTGAGATAGAGTATAGAGGTGGCCTTCGTTGTGAGGCGGTTCATGGGCCGAGTGGGGCTAAACTCACGACTGATGCTCCTGTGGATAATCAAGGTAAGGGAGAGAGTTTTTCACCTACGGACCTTATGGCCACGGCATTGGGCAGTTGTGTTATGACCATCATGGGAATTACTGCCAACAAAATAGGTGTGATTTTAGAAGGTGTGAAATGTAAAGTTCAAAAAGAAATGATTGCCGGTCCCCGACGTATTGCTAAAATCAATATGGTCTTTGAAATGCCTGCTGGAATATCTTTAGAAAATCGAGAAATCATAGAAAAGGCGGCTGAGAATTGTCCAGTTGGCAAAAGTATTTTGAGTGAAATAGAAACTCCTGTTCGGTTTGTCTACCCTGAGTGAATGTAAAGATTTCTTAAAACTTTTGTAAAAAAACAAGTCAAACCTTCACCCCTGACCTATATCCTTGGGGGACAAGGTTTTTCGGAGAGAACATTTTTAACGATTTGGAAAACATTAAACTTGAGAATAAGGTTCAGTTTTAGAATGAGCTAATGCTTTTTAGAGCAGAATGAACAAATCACTGTCTGACCTTTTCTCATTTTGTGAATTGTAGGAAGCAATTGTTTGGTTTTTGTTAGAACTGTGTATTAAATTTATATTTTCTAATAACCAAATAGAGACCTATATCAGCAGTGCAATCCAAAGGAAATCGAGCTGCTTCTGGTGTGGCATTAATAATGGTGTGTTGAGTGTACCCTTGCACCCAGCGGTGATAAGGTGATAATCCCCATTTTGAATCGATGTCTACTCCCCTAAGTTTTTTAGGAATGAAGTTGAGAATCCGATGCTTTTTGTGCCACAATGGACCTCGCGCATGGTGAAGACTTTTATCCGCTGCAACAACAGATGCTGAAATATATCCTTTATTTATAGCGTGGTCTGCTAAACCGTGTAATTGATTTTCGGCTTCAGGGGGAAAAAGTGGCAAAGCGCCGCTCAAGTGTCCTGCTACATGGCAGCTTGTCTTTTATGCCGCACGACATTCGGACGTACTTGTTATTCGACAAATAATTCCAAATTGACTGAAAATTCTTGATCTTCTTTACTGTCATGACTAAAAATACTCTTAGCATTGATGATTGAGAATACTCAAATGGCTTGCCTGCTCCCTGAGGAATCAGCTCTATAAAAAGCTCCTCTAATATCTTCAACGCTGAAATTAAATCACGACCTTGCATCTTGCACTCCTTCTTTTGAAATGTTCGCAAACACCTCATCGGTTGGAGTGCCCTTTAGGGTGTCATTGTGACTAGTGGGGGAGTGAGAGATAAGATTTCTTTCTCCCAGAAGTTTGGTAGAATGGTGGAGTGATGAAACAAATATTTTTAATAACCATATTATCTACATCCCTATTAACAGGTTGCTTTAGCTCTTCAGAGCACACAGGCGTTAATCAGTTTGGCGTACCAAATCATAGTTGTTGTGGAAACTGGACATGTTGTGATAGACACGGTTGCTGTGTTGAGATTGATGGTAAGTGGGTTTGTAAGGATAAAGATTGTCCGAAAATTCCAAAGGATTAAGGGTCGGTGTAGATTCAAGATCCACGACACTTTTATTTCGTCTCCTAGAGTTTGCTCTCAAAGCTCTGTAAAAAACTCTGGGCAAAAAACACCAAACAAACATCATAAATCCAAGGGATCTCGTTTCCCAGAAGTTTGGTAGAATAGTTTTATGTTACGTTCAACAGTATTTTTATTATGTGGTTTGTTGCTATGTTTTGTGTTCTTCTTGTTTGACAAAGAAACGAAGTTAGATAACGTAATTCCAGTAAATACCGTTGAGTGTGAGGATTATTCGACCCAATCGCTTCGTCATGTAACTGGCTCTCATATGTTCAATAGTGGTGTGCCACTTCATGCGATTTCGGCTTTTCTTGGTCATAAAGATATTTCTAGTACGGAGATTTATACGAAAATATGTCCTGCTGAGATCCACGATATTATACAGAAAATGGGGGTATCTTAAATTGTTGTAAAATACTGGGTGTTGAAGTGGTTGAAAAGATTAAGTGAAAAGAGATTTGGATCTTGGACTATTGAGACTTTGCGAAACACCAAAAAATTGGACTTGTCTCAAAGAAGCATTGCCAAACTGCAAGATCACCAAATAATCACAAGTCCCACATCATTTCACACAGTCCATAGATGAACCAGTGATGATGGTGGATCACACAGGTGCAACAGACGAGAATTATTATTACCATCAGAACAGACAGTTTAATGTGATGGGGTTGGTTGCTTTTAACTTATGTTATTGTTGATTTTGTGGCTCGTGTGAGAGGGCAAAAGAAGAGCTTTCAATCGTGGTGACACAAACTTCCCTTAGCGACATGCCGTTTAGTCACCTGCTTCTACCTTTGTCCTGAATGTTTTTGAGGTGTTTTTCCATGACACCAACACGGTCCTTATTTTGGTGATATTTATTGAATCGCTGACTAGGATCTGCCTTCAAATCGAAAAGCAATGCGGGGGCCTCCACTTTTTTGATCTTGAATTTCTCCTGATACCAGGCAGGCTCCTTATTGCCAAAAGGTTTTCTTAGGTAAACCCAATCACCCTGACGTAAACCCAGTGTGCCATTACCGCAATGGTACACCATTTCATTTCTCACACCTTTATTGTGACGTAATGTAGGTAATATATTCAAACTGTCTTCTGCGGCATCTGCTGGCAGCGGACTTCCCACAATATCTGCCAGCGAAGCAAACATATCGGTCAAAGACAGCAAGGAATCGTTTCGGCGCCCTCCTTTTATTTGACCCTTGGGCCATGAAGCAATAAAAGGAACCCGGTGCCCCCCTTCCAGAATATCGTACTTCATACCACGAAGATGCCCGGCAGGAAGGTGCTGATATGTTTGAATATGGTTACGCATGTGCTTGCTTGGCCCATTATCACTGGTCACGATCAATAAGGTATTGTCAAAGATTCCCTGTTCTTTTAACACACGAACAACCTGACCTACGGCATCATCTGTCTGTACCACAAAGTCACCATAATAACCCGCCTTGCTTTTTCCATGAAATTCTTTTGTCGGCACCACAGGTGTATGAGGTGAAGTGGTTGCAAAATAAAGGAAAAAGGGTTTGGAGGATTTCGCATGTTCCTTCACATAACTGACCGCCTTTTTCGTGATGGCAGGCATTACCTTCTCAAAAGTCCATCCTTTTTCACCGGGACCCGAACCGTGTATATGCCCTCTGTGACCAAGAGATTTTAATGTCTTTTGATCAATATCAATAGGATCACAGGTCAGTTTGTCATTCTCAATAAATGCGAATGGCGGGAAATTAGGAACATCATCCCCATAGTAATAATCAAAACCTGCAGTCAAAGGACCACCTGTGATTGGGCGCGACCAATCCAGCATGTCACTTTTGACATTGTTTTTCTGACTTTCACCTTTCCAGGGCCAGATAAAACCCAAGTGCCACTTACCGATACAGGCGGTGTCATAACCTTTTTCTTTCAGCATCGTTGGCAAAGTCAGGCGATCTTTTTCAATCACCGGTTTACCCCACTGCGACACAATGCCCCGATGTAAATCTTTACAACGCCAGGCATAGCGCCCTGTTAACAGCGCATAACGGGTCGGGGTACAAATAGCACTCGGAGAATGAGCATCAGAGCACCAGATACCTTCAGAAGCCAAAGAGTCCATATGTGGTGTTTTTATTTTCGATTCAACATTGATAAAAGAAACATCTCCATAACCTAGGTCGTCTGTCAAAATAATGACGATATTAGGAAGCTTTCCAGAAGGTACCGACGTGCAAGAACCTAAAGATAAAACACAAACCAATAATATCATAAACCGCATAATTTCCCCTTTTTGTTATCCAAACCACCGCTTGCCAAGGCAGCCAACAATGTTTTGTTTAAATTTCATTACGTTTATTTGGCTATCTATACTACAGATCCAAAAATATATTTGCAAATCAACGATTGTTTTTCGAAGAATTTAAGTCTGACAAATCGATTGAATTTTCATCCATTGTAAATTTTTTATTAAAAAAACAATTATTTTGTATACATAATTTTTTTGTTGACAATGTATTCTATAGATGAAGCGTAAAAACAAAACAATTATTTTTATTATTTTGATCGCATTGACGATTGGTACAGTGCTTACGGAACGTGATTTGGTATTCAGCGATGAGAATTCACTTGAATTGCTATCTAAATATAATTCTCAGATAAATGTACAGGCAGAATCTCGTGTTCTGGAAGTGACGGATGATAAAAAACATGTCCCATCGATCAAATCTTTCAATAGCGATATCAAGCCTGTCCTAGAAAGAACTTGTGTGAAATGTCACGGGCCTGACAAACAAAAAGGCGATTTTCGAGTTGATACACTTGATCCTAACTTTTTACAGGATTGGATGGGGAACACTGGGAAGAAGTATTCAATCAGATAGGTGGAGGTGATATGCCACCTGAAGACAAACCACAACCCACGGCTGAAGAGCGACAAAGGATCATTGATTGGCTCAGTACTGAAATGTCCCGTGCGGCGGCCTTGCAGTACTAATCGTACGATCTTAAACATAGGCAATCTTCTTTATTCGTTTCTTGACAAAACCAATATCGGAAGTATTGCCTTTTTTTATTTAACCATTTCTGATGCTACGAAAAAGTCAGTCAACTTGAGTAATTATAAGTCTTAAAAATAAAGCAAAATCTAATTTATGCATCTTAGGATTATTTTATGTTACAATTGGCACTTTAGTCGTATTTATAGGTATTCCTCCAGTTTAATTTAAAATGTGGACATATTTGGGTGGATTGTGAATTGTCTACATAACTGCAGAAATATAGACAGTTCAAAATTTATGACGTCAGAGATCGACTAGAAATCTCCATAAGGCATCTTAGGCATTTTACCAAGCAATCTCGAATACACAGTCAAAGCACCTCTATGATGGGCTGTGTGATCTACGATAGCTCCAAATACGTGCGATCTTGGCTCTCCACCCATGATAGGCCCATCGGGTAAAGGCTCTTTAAAATAAGCTTCATCCTTGCAGTTAACAAGCTCAATAAATTTATTCACAGATTCATCAAGCATTTTTCTGGCAGCCTCTAATGAAGTGACGGCACGACATTTTTTATCATGCTCTTCAAAGTCCATGTCAAAGCCATTGCCAGTTGATAAAGGCTCTAAAAACCAATCGACAGTAATTGCGATATGAGCGACTTGTTGGGCAACGGTGAACATACCTTCTTTTGGCGTGAATCCTGAATCTTCTTCTGACAAGCACGATGTACTGTTATTGAAGAATTGAAAGGTTTCTTTTAGTTCAGAGATTGCTTCATTCATTTTTATTGTTGGCCTTTAGTTTAAGCCTTCTATACAAGGAAAATGGCGAAAGTTTTTTGGACTTTTTCAAATCCGTCATTCTGATTTTCCTTTTAATAAATTGACACTGTAGCTTGTCATGCAGAGCGTTGTCATGGCAACGACAAAGATGAAGTACCATTTGACAGTCCAAGCGAAAGCGTCAAATACTCTTGCCATAATAGGATATTTTTCTTCGTTCACAATAGACTTAGAATGTTCAATAAGAGAAAAGCTGACATTGCTATAAGATTCCTCGCGAACGAAATCACCGAACTGAACACCTAATGCTTGAATATCTTTTTCTATTTTCTGAATTTTATCTTCCAGTTTAATGAACTCTTCAACTTTGCCATTTTCTTGCTCTCGCAACTTGGCGAGGGATTTTTTGTATTCTTCCAAAGATTGTTTTTTGATAAACAGATTTTTGACTTGTTCGGTCTTATCTTCTTTTGAAATATTGATAGAATTCAATTTTCCTATTTTTTGAAGTTCTTTAACGGTAACATCAAATTTATCTTCTGGCACTTTGATGACAAGTCTTAAAGTACGGTTTGGTTTTAGCCCATATTTTTGTTCGATGCGAATAACTGATTTCTGTTTTTTAAGAAGTGCATATATTTTTTTCTCATCGTTGTCATAGTCTTGTGATACGGTGTTGACCTTTGCTTCTTTGGCAAACACTTCTAGTTGGTTGATGCCTGTGCCTTGAAAAACTTGCTCACGACCAGAATCCATTTGTTTTACGTTGTTGGAGACTGCTTTTTCGTAAGCAATATCTGACATGCTACTGAAAATGGGCATCCGAAGCTCTGAATTAAGGTTAATGTCTGATAGACGGTGAAATTCAATAAAAAACCCTAAAATCAACCTGATGACAAATAGTGCTATAAAGCATAGAAAAAGAGCTGCTAAAATTTTCTTTGTTTTAGTTTTCATATGTTACATTTTATCAGAAACCCAATTGAAGTTTGTATCAAGTTTGTCACGACAAATTTATTGCAGCGTAAAGAAGTGGCAAGCCATTCAAAATCAATCCAGTAATCGCCCAAGTTTTCTTTTCTTCTTTATTAGCAAATGACATCAGCGCAGATCCAACTCCACACATCAGGAAAATAAACATGAGTATGGCAATAGTGATCTCTTTACCCCAAGCATCGTCACCAGTGATCGGAATAATATCGAATTTAATAAATGCAAAGGATATCAGGACGATAAGGGGGATAACGGTTGAGGCGATACCGAAAAAATTGATTTTCTTATTGATCATATTTTTTCTTATTGATCATATTTTTTCTGATTGTCGATTTCTTTTCATAAATACTGAAGCTAACCAAATTCCTGTAGTTGAAAACCATACCCATAAAAATTCACTGAAAACAACTCTGATTCCAGCATCGCTGAAGAATCTACGGCCAATCGGTGATACTTGAACAGTTCTCCATTCTCTAGGTGGGAAATATCGGGCATCATCAAAAGGAATTAAAAAACCGATACCATGACCTCCATTAGTGAACGAATTGAACCAATTGAAGAATCACAGCCACCGTTTACAGGTGTTGCTCCAGAGCTTGAGATTTACAGGGCCAGAGATGGAGTATTTGTCAAAGGAGTTTTGGGACATCGGGATATTTCGTCTACTGAGATTTATACGAAGGTGGAACCGTTGGATATACGTAGTTTTATCGATAAAATGGGGTTTTTTAGAAATGTGGTATTATTTTGGGAGAAAGTTGATTTTATTTCTTATATTTTTTTCATTCATGTATAGAGGTTTATAGAACGATGAATTCAAATACTATGGTTAGAGAGCATCTTGTTAATCAACTCCCAAAAATTAGGGAAATTGTTTATCAGATTTCAAAAAATGAAGGTGTTGTTGATGACATTGTTCAAGAGTGTTGTGTGCGTATTATTGAAAAAGAACAGTTGTGGAATGGGAACAAACACAGTTTGTCACAATGGCTCAACACGATAGCGAGGAACTTGGCCCGGAGAAAAATATCGAACATCAGTCGGGAACATGAGAAACAGGTTTTTTTGGAAGAGATGTCAATATTAGAAGATGGCCCAAGATTTTCTGAAAAACACATAGAGTGGGTTGTGCAAGAATTTGTGACACTCCCAGAAAGACAGAAAAGGATATTGAGGATGAGATATTACAAAGGAATGAAAATGATAGATATTGCAGATGAACTAAATATTTCTCAGCCGGCAGTCTCTGAACATGTTAAACGCGGCCTATCAAAGCTTCAAAGTAAAGCTAGAAAGCAAGGTCTTTTCGCAGTTTTCTGTCCCTGGAAATGGAATTTCAAAGTGGTGTGGAATCTTATTATATTTAACAGAGTAACTGAGATCATTTCGCTAGTAGTAGCTTTGCTTTTTATTGCAGGTGTTGGAAAGTGGATGTTTGAATCAATGTATCTTCTAGGGGGCTCGGTAAAGAATCCTCAAGTTGAAAAGAAGTTAGTATTGGACGCTCAATCAGAAAATGACATTTTTGTTGGTGATACTGGTAACAAGCCTAAAAAAAATATTGAGTCGAAAAAAGAAAATTATGAAAAGAAAACAAAAGCTAAAAAACTTACAAGTAAAGAATTGAAAAAAGCATTGACCATGGTCGAAATGATGAGTGGCAATATGATTTCTCAAATAGATGCATTGAAAAAATTTAAAGGTATGACTGATGAGGATTTGGAAATTTTAATTGAAATTAAAACACACATTGACATCAAGAGATTATCGAATCTGGTTAGATATCTAAAACCCTTTACTTCTTTAACTTCGGCATATATAAATGATATTATAAATTACGAGGATCTAAAAATTTTGTCCGAAATGAATAATTTGAAGACGATTCGAGTAAGCGTTATATCAGAAGACGTGTTAAAAATTCTATCTCAGCAGAACACAAATTTAAAAATCATCCATCACGATATAAAATGGTCAAAAGGAGTGTTGACGTCATTGAATTTGGAAGATACAAAAGTCACCGATGCAGGATTGCAACATTTAAGGGATTTAAAATCTTTAACTGATTTGAATTTGGAAGATACAAAAGTCACCGATGCAGGATTGCAACATTTAAGGGATTTAAAATCTTTAACGTCATTGAATTTGAACTACACAAAAGTCACCGATGCAGGATTGCAACATTTAAGGGATTTAAAATCTTTAACTGATTTGAATTTGGAAGATACAAAAGTCACCGATGCAGGATTGCAACATTTAAGGGATTTAAAATCTTTAACTGATTTGAATTTGGAAGATACAGAAGTCACCGATGCAGGATTGCAACATTTAAGCGATTTAAAATTTTTAACGTCATTGAATTTGAAATACACAAAAGTCACCGAGCAAGGTTTCAAAGAACTCGGAAAAGCATTGCCGAACTGTGAAATTGACCATTGACCAGTGTCCGATAAAAAAAATCATAAAAAGCCGATAACTTTGTAGGTGTACTACAAAAGAGAAAACAGTGGCGAGACATGAGATGACTGATTGGCAGTGGGAGCAGATTGAAGAGTTAATGCCAGTAGTTGGAGACAAAGGTCGTCCATGGAATGAGCATCGCATTTCGATGAATGCTACGCGTATTCCTCAAGAAGTTGGAAGACCCCGAACTCGGCCATATGCGTTAGCCGTTGACAAAGGTTACAGCTCTCAAAAAACAAACACTGGTTAAAGGACCGCTTTATTCGGCCAATCATCCCAACAAAATCAAATCAAAAATATAATCTATTCAAAAAAAGAAAACATCAACCTCCGCCCCCAATAAGCCAAAGAAATAGCAGCCTTCGAGGCAGAATTGGCAGTATTTGAAAAAAAACACGGCATAACAAAATAACAAAGAATCCGAATGGGTATTGCCAAGTGACTAAGATGGACGTTAGTGAGCGGAGGGTCCAAGGGAGAAGCCGTTACTTAGAAAATAGTTGGGAATATATTTTGAAGACTTTGTGTTTAAGAATTAGAACAATAAATTAAAGGAGAACCAATGAAAAAATTATTATTAACAGTCATAGGGGTAACAACGCTAATGTTTATCAGTGCAGGTTGCGGAGATTGCTGTGGTGAAGATGGAAAGTGCTGCAAAAAAAGCTGCAAAGAATCCAAGAAATGTCCTGCTGATTGTCAGAAGGCATGTTGTAAGAAGTAAGACTCAGTTCGACAGTTGTGGACAAATTTAAAAGCTCATCTTTTTAGGTGGGCTATTTTTATGTCTCGAAGTTTGCAAAGTTGTTTTGGTTTTAGGGCTATGGCACTTCTGTTTAACATTCTGGCAATACCTCAAATTCTTTTCGTTTTTCTTCAATCCATTCATTCATGGTGTTTGGATCGGTCATAAGAGCTTGAACCTTTTTCATGACTTCGAGATGAGCTTCATCACCTGACATAAACATTTCCATGCCATGTTGTTTGCTCATTTCAGATATTTCATCAAAGGTGTTGGCACTAAATTCTTTGTCACAGGCTCCACCAAGTTGTTTGCATGTCATTGTTTTCATTCTTTGCCTTTATTTATGGACTTTGAGACAGGTATTTTGAAACTCTTTACTTTTCAGTAGCGATCATTTTTTTATAAAGTGATGCCGCTTCCTCAATCTGTTCAAGATTTGGTTTACAACGGATAGACATGTAACCTACTATTACATTGTCTTTATATGAAGGTGTGATACGGGCATCTACCCAATAAAAGCCACCATCTTTACACAGATTTTTGATAATAGCGCGCCAGTCCTTGCCTTTTTCGATGGTGTCCCACAAACCCTTGAAGATCGCCTTAGGCATGTCAGGATGGCGCACAATGTTGTGGGGTTGTCCTAGGAGTTCTTCTTCTGAATAACCACTAATTTCAATGAATTTTTTATTGGCGTAAGTTATCAGACCTTTTTTGTCTGTTTTTGAAACAATAAAATCCTTGTCGGCAAGTGTGTATTCTTTATCAATTGGAATTATTTTATTTTTTGTTGAATTCACAAAAACTCCTTTCATTTTTTTAACATGGAAAAATACTAGTCCTTAGTCAATGTTACCTTAGATTTGAGATAAAATCAAAATGTTTTGCGGGCCGCTTGGCTTTTTTATTCATCCATACTTTTGTGAAGATAGAACCGACTATAAAAGTGAAATTCTAAACCGGAATTTAGAAAATCAAGAGGAAAAGTTGAAGTCTAATTATGAATATATTTTGCTATGAATTGAATTCGCCAATCATTATAAAAGATGTTATCGTGTCAATGTATTAACATGTGGTATTTGGTAAATGTACGAAAAAATTAGAAGTAATTATGGATATATTTTGGGGTCTAGTATCGTTTGTAGTTACGGTTTTTATATGGGAAGCATTATTTGGAACGATTGATGATGCATTTATCAAATCAGAAAATTGACCTATAGTAATGTTTTGATTTAATCATGATGGGCATTGGTTGTCACAAAATGATTTTCGTCATGAAAATATTCTGGACCATTTCGGGTGAAGTTTGATCAGAAGATGTCATTGCGGGTGTACTGTGGACAGCCTCTTAAAGCTGTTCTTCTTTTAGATAAGGGTTGGTGTTCGTCAGATATTTGTGAAGCTTTGCTTATTTATGACAGCACTATTAGAAAATATCGTAGGCTGTATGAAGAGGAAGGCGTAGATGGTTTGATAGATTTCAAATATTCGGGTGGTCAATTTCAGGTTTGATGATGTGACGTATTTGCTTGTAATGCTCCATTCCATACATCCTTCCTGATCTCCGTTTTCAGCTCAAATTGGAAGATTTTACGAAATGTCACTTTTTATGAAGTGTTAAGGTTTTGCTTGCAAATTCCTACGACTACTGTCAAATTTTTTCTTGTAAATCACCAAAGGGGGGCCGAAAAAGTTGTATACTTAGGAATAAATAATTTGAATGTGGAGGAATGATGGATCGTTTGTGTTTGTTTTTAGCTTTTATTTTTGTGTTGGTGGTGTCAGGTCTAACACAAATTGTAGGGGAAGAGGATGTGCCAAAAGAAGTTTCAGGTACTGAATATCTTAAGATAATAAAGGTATGGTTGAAAGATCACAAACCAGTTTATGATCACTATAAAAATATAAAAAAAGAAAGCGATCTTACGGTGGGATATTGCAAAAAAATCGAAGTTGATCATAAAAGATACATGAAATCCGAGAAAGCTTTTTTTGATAGTATTGTCTCGGAAATAGATCGGAAAATAATTGCGAAAGAATATAAAAAGCTTGCAAGTGAAGTTGGTGATATAGAAGATAAAATGGCCGATGAGGTCGATAGGATTTATAAGATGGATTCAAAGAAAAAATTGAAGTTTGTCTATGAACAGTATGCTCATCTATGCGACACATCATCCTCAGAAGAACCGGAGACGAAGGAGCAAGGCGGGGAAGTAAAAAAATATAACTTCTTGGAAGTGGATAAAAACAAAAAGATAACGTACATTTATCAAGAAAAAAAATCAAAGACACTTGTTTTGGTGATGCCTGGTGCTTCGCAAAGCAAAGGCCAACTAGATGGGTTGAAACCGGTATCGGATGCCTTTGCAGAAAGAGGTTTCTCAACTGCGCGCGTTTGTACAAATTTTGGTCCGATTATAAATCATATAAAATTAAAAATAACTAATTTGAAATATTTAAAGATGTTGATGGATAAGATGAAAAAAGATCACAAAATAGATAACTTTATTATTTGCGGTTTTTCAAATGGTGGAACGGGAGGATTGCAGGCGGCTGAAATTTATTCGAAAGATATTAAAGCTGTGTTAGCTGTTCCAGGTGGTTACCGGTCAGTTCGAAAAATTAATGGAACACCCATTTTTTTGCGTATTGGTGAGAAGGATGCTTTAGGCTGGAAAAATAGTTATCAATTAATTAAAAATTCTTTAATTAAAAATGGTGCGAAAGTGGATGCTAAAATCGTCAAAGGTGCTCAGCATATTTTCAAACTTAATTGGAACGAAATCGATATGTGGCTTAACAAAAATAAATTGATGGCTGTCAAAAAATAAATAGTGTATTTTAATGACGATCAAATTATTTATCATAAAATTTCCCGTTAAAAAGCGTTTTGAGTCACAAACGAATCGGACACTTTTTTAAGTCGATCAAAATCAAATTATAAAAATAGTGAGATTTAAATCGTAAGCGAGTGAGTTGTCATCGTGTTGTGTGTGTGAGTTGTGTTGAATCGTATGACGTAGGAGATTGCTTTTTAAGAGGTGAGTTGAGAATGCTTTTGACTTTGAAAATGAAAAATAATTTCAAGAAAAATTATTGAAAGTGAAAAAGTAAAACAAGTACAGTGAGGCGTAGCCTCACTGTACTTGTTTTGTCATTCGATTTGCCTTTTGATAAGGTTCTCATGACTTCGCCAATGAGGTTGAATTAAGCCGATTTTTCAATGAACTTCGATTTGGTAGTTGTTGATTATAACCTGATAATTTTTTGTGTGATCTGTGATTTTGATGTTAGTGGGAATCGGATGGTTGTGGCCTTTTAGGGTGTTGTATTGTGAAAAATGTATTTCATAGATGATGCACTTGTTTTGGCTGAGAATAAGTTTTGTGGGGTTTTTTGTGTTGTTGTTGAAAATGATTTCGCAGTGTTTGTCTTTGTCGTCTCGCATAAGGGAGTATGTGCCATGTTTTTGTAGGGCCAATTGGTATTTTTCTGTAAAGGGTTGGGTGTAGATAAGTTTGATGTCTCTTAGGATGCCATTGATGAGGATGTCTTTGGGCCAACGGGTAAGGTTTTTTGAGATGATGTCTTTGTTGGGTGAGGAATCTATTTTGAAAAGTGTGCCCCCAATGCCCATGGTGGCCATGGCGGTGATGTTGTTTTTGTTTTTTATGAGAAGGTAAGAGCTGAGCGTGTTTTCTAAATTGTTTGTTTTGATAATTAGGCGTTGGGTGAGCAGGAAGTTGGTAGGATAAAGGTTGTTGAGCTTGTTTTTAAATTCTTGTTCTAATTTTTTGTTGTTGTGAGGAATGCTGTGGTTGAAGGGCTTTAGTTCTTGGCAACCACAAAAAAAGAGGGTCAAAAAAAATGGAAATGCTTTTTTCATTATGTTTGTTTACTTGATTTCTTGAGGTAGTTCTGCGCGGGTGTCAAAGATTTTGGCGGGTAGTATGGGGTTGCGAGTTTCTTTTTCTAGTTTGAGTAGGGTGTAGTCGCCACCTGGTTCTTTGATGGTGACTGTGTCGAAGCGAGTTTCTTTTTTGTTCAATCCTAGTTCAATAGATGAAATGAGTGTGAGTAATTGTTTGTGTTTGGGAGTGAGAATAACGGTTTTTATTTCACTTTGTTTGGCGCTGATATGATAAATGGATGATTGTTCACGAAAGTTCCCTTGTAGCCAGGTGGTGATCTGGTTCATCACTAAAGACAAAACTTTTGTGGATCCTTGTTGTAGTTTTTTCCAATTGTTATCTGTTCGTTCATAACGAGCGACTTTTTCGTCGTCAACGATAAGTATGGAATGGAAGGGTTGAGTCATTTCAAAGCGAATTGATTTGGGTTGTTTGAAACATAAAATCCCTTTGCCGATACTGGGTTTGCTGAGCATTTCTAGGTGTTTTTCTTGAATAAAATCGACTTTTAGACTTCTAATTTCGGCAAACTTTTTTTCTAATACGATAAGAAAGCTTTCTAGTTCTTTACCTTCTAATTGTTTGCTGGTGACTTGAGTGTTCTTAATTTCTTTTTTTTTTGTGGTGATTGAGGTTTGCCTTTCTGCCTGTTTTTCACAAGCAGAAAGGCAAACGATTAAAATTAAGAAAAAGTGTTTGATCATTTTTTAACAGGCACAAACTCATCATAGAAATAATCGGGGAAATCTGCATGCTTAGCACGTCGACGGTCTCTGTTGTAGAATTTTCTTCCACGGTCTGAGTGTAGTGGAACATCGTGTCCACTTGTGCTGTGTAAGATTTCAAACATTTGTGCTTTCATTTTTACGATACGTTCTTGATGTTCAGGTTTGTTGATCAAGTTGGTACGCTCATTAGGATCATTTTGTAAATCATAGAGTTCGTCCGTATCCCAGACACCGTGGTAGCGGATAAATTTGTAACGATCTCCACGGAGCGCGTGAGTGGTGGGTGTGTGTGGATAATTCCATTCCCAGAAGTACTCATAAAGAAAGCCCGTACGCCATTCCTTTTTTTCGCCTTTCAGAATCTTCCAAAAGCTTTCGCCATGCATCTGCTCAGGTTTTTCCAGGCCAGCGGCTTCTAACAAAGTAGGAGCGATATCAATATTAAGAACATTTTGCTTGTAAGAGATTCCCTTATTCATACCCTTGGGCAGTGTCATTAATAAGGGGACTCGGATAGAAGTTTCGTAGGCGCTACGTTTGTCAATCAAGCCGTATTCACCAAAATGAAAACCATTGTCACCCATATAGACAAAAATTGTGTTGTCGATCAATCCCCGTTTTTTCAAATGATCCAGAGTTCTCCCAACGGCATCGTCGATAGGGATTAGGGCTTCACAGTAACGCTTGTAATACATATCGAGATCAAATTTGTCTAGATTATAGCCATAGTCAATGCCATGTCGGCTGTTTCTCTGGTTGATCAACCAGACAGGTTTGCCTTTACGGTTTTCGGGGCTGTCGATGGATGAGGCAGGAGGTGTCCATTTTTTATTTTTGTAAATGCCCTTGTCTTCGTCTCTTGGAATGAAATCTGCATGAACACCTTTGTGTGAGACGTAGAGGAAAAATGGTTTTTCTTTAGCTTTGCGATTATCAATCCAGTCTAACGACATATCAGTGAGTTCGTCAGTGATATATCCTTTTTGTTTGAAACCGGTTTTGCCATTGATGTTGTAGCCTTCGTAACTGTTTTGCGGGACGATACGGTCACTGCCATGGCCATCAGGATAATAAGTTCCTTGACCACGGAAGGCTGCCCAGTGGTCAAAACCGCGCTGGGGTTCGAAGGCATTTCCCATATGCCATTTGCCAATAAAAGCGGTTTCGTAGCCAGCCTTTTGCAAGTATTGGGGGAAGAAAAGAAGATCGGGATCTACTCCATGGTAATTGCCCACAACACGGTGTTTGTGAGCGTACTGTCCTGTCAGAATAGAAGCACGGCTGGGTGAGCACAATGAAGTGGTCACAAAAGAATTTTTTAGATGAACGCCCTCTTTGGCCATGCGGTCTAGGTTAGGTGTTTTGAGGAATGGGTGCCCCATAAATCCCAAAGCGTCAAAGCGGTGATCGTCACAGAGAAAGAAAACAATATTAGGTTTCTTACTTGTTGCGATAGTTGCTGGCATCTTTAGTGAAGACGACCCACAAGATGAGAGGTAGGATAGAAAGACTAAGAGAATAATACTGCGGTAGACAAATTGTTTTAACTGTTTCATTTGATAGGACGCCCTTTTCGTATTTTCCGTAAACTCTAACACTTTTTATCAGGAGGGTAAAGAGCAGGAATGATCCACAGGGCCGTTGGGATGGCTCCGCCGATACCCAACAATACAGTGAGACCTATAGAATGCAGGGAGGGATGAGAGCCCAATACCAAGGTGCCAAAACCCGCTATGGTGGTGAGGCCAGAAACAAAAACAGCGGTAATCGTGGATTTGTTCTGAATTTCAAAACAATGGCAGGTCATAAAAATACCGTAATCTACGCTTAGACCTATCACTAGGATGATGGCGACAATATTGAAAAGATTGAGAGAGATTTCAAGAAAACTCATCATTCCAAACATAAAAATCAGCCCTGTCAATACGGGAAGTAAGGCAATAATAATTTTTTTAATGTTACGAAATAGTAGGATTAGCAGAAATAGCACAATTAAAGTGGCGTAAAGTAAAAAACGTTTGAAATCATTGCCAATAGCCTCGTTGATCGCACTGCTGAATTGACTGCCTGAAACAAAATTAATGTCAGATAATTCCTCTTCAATATGTTGCAGTTGACGATGTGTGTCAACATTATCGGGGATCATCGTGAGAATGAGAATGTTGTCTTCTTTATGGATAATAAGGGACTCGACAAGTTCTCCTAAACCACTTTTATTCAGAGCTTCCGTATTTATTGTTTTTGTAGGGCAGTTCAATGAATCAAAAAAAGATTGAAAGGCATTAGGAGAAAATCCCAAAGTCTTTCCGTTTGCGCTGAGCAGTTTATGGACTTCTTTTTGTTTGCTGTCTGTCCAGAAGTTTCTCCAAAGTTGTTGTTGTTGTTGTTGCCTTTCGAAAGAAGGTAGGAAGGGTGCCAAACTAACAAGTTGGGTGTGAGGGACGATGTTGCTGAGTTTGTCGTACAGAAGATCGTTGTTTTTTAATGCTTCTTGAAGGTTTTTGCCTGTTGCAAAGATCAAGGTCCTTTCTTTGAACTTTCCCCAAGAGTGGGCAATGTTTTCTTCATCTTGTTTGATGTTGTCGCTGATGATTTTAAGATTTTTGAGATCCCCATCAAATTGAAGATTAGAACTTTGGTAGAGACAAAAAATAAGGGTACTTATCCAAAATAGAACAGCGAGTATTTTCGCTGTAGAAGAAGATAAAGAAGGGATGCGAAAAGATCGGCTTTGTGTTGTTGTGGATTGAGGTACGAGGTGTGGTAGTACGGTTAAAGAAAGGATAAGAGAAGCGGCTAGTCCGGTTATTGAAAACACGGCAAGTTGCCTTTGTCCAGGGAGATCGGAGATAAGCAGAATAGAAAGTGCAGCTACTGTAGTTAAGGCGCAAAATATGATAGGTCGAGATATTTTTTTGAGTACGCTTTCAGGATTTGATTCATCGTCTCTTAAGGCAAAATACACATGTAAGGCGAAATCGATGGAAATGCCCAGTAATACGGAGCCAAAGCCAATGGTGATAGCTGATACCGAATCGAAAAAGAAGGGAAGAGAGGAGGCTGACAGGCAAACGACAGAAGCGGGAATAAGAAATACAAATATGGACTTCAGATTTTTGAGAAATATAAAAAACAATAATAAAATAAGTAGTGTTGAACAAATCAAAATCACAAAAAGATCATTTTTGATGGTGTTGGTGTGAACCATGGTGTGTCGGTGACCGCACATATACGCGGTTTGGATGGGAGAGGGGACATTTTTTTTAATGAGTTGTTCTAAATGGCCGATAAGTTTTTCACCTTCAATGCTGTCGGTCATCGCAATGTCTGTGGAGGCGATGATCAAGCAACTTTTGCCATCGGCACTCAAAAAATGATTCTCATGAATACGTAACTTAGGAATAGCCACAAGTGATTTCATTTTTAATAAAGTGGTGTTCCGTAGTTCCAGAGGATCTGATTGGATAATTTTTTTAAAAGCCATGCCTTCAGGAGAGATTAATTGGCTGTAGTTTTTCTTCAATTGTTGCTGGATGTTCTTGTTGTTGAGTTTGATTTCGATGGTTTGGAGGTCGTTCTCGTTCATGAGATTGGGTGAAATTTCCCAAACCCATGAAAAAAAGTTGTCGTTAGGTCCTTCCCCTGGCCCTGTAGAGATGTCTTTAAAATAGGGCCCTTTCATAGCCGCTGCCAATTGGTCGGTGATGCGGAGTAGTTCTTTCACATTGCTGTTATCCGGTAGGCTGAGAGATAGTATGATTTTTTTTGAAAAAGGCGCGAGTTGGAACATATCAAAATCTTCTTGAATACCAGCATCATTGTCGGGCAGCATGGAAGAGATATCGGCTTTCATCTCAATGTGTGAAAAATTCCACACACTCAAGAAAACAAGAAGAGTAGTCGCCGTAAAAAGAAGGGGTTTATGGGGACTGAAGAAACGATATAATTTGGCGAAAATAGAAGTCATTTTAAATTCATATCCTTTTTCACTGTTGATTTTAGGATGCATGGCCCTTTTTTGATAGGTGAATATGGAAGAATGCGAATTTACGGCGGTAAAACTAACTAAGAATACGTTTTTTGACAGTTTGCCTCAAAGATTGCAAGAAGAACTCGAAAAATCAAATGGTTATGTGATATGGGGTGGTGGCTTTCATTTGAGAGGCATTTGCTCAGAACCCCTTTGGCATTCTTTGGAGGATCTGTGTTTTGGAGAATGGGCTCTTTTCGAATTGTTTGAAGAGATTCAGGAAGGTGATATTCCTTTTGCTCAAGATTGCATGGGAGATCAATTTATATGGCGTGATGGTCATGTTTTTCGTTTGTATGCCGAGGCAGGTGAATTAGAAGACCTTTCAATGACTTTGGATGTGTTTTTTGACACACTTCACACAGATCACGAATCACTTCTAGATTTGGAAGTTCTGGAAATAGTGAGAGAAAGTGAAAATAGCTTGAAACCAGGGGAAGTGTTGATCGCTAATCCTCCTTTTGTGATGGAAGAATCTGAAAATGGAGTAAAGCTGGAGGCTTTGACTTGCTTGGAGGCTTTGAAATACTATGCCGAATTGGCCGTTCATGTGCAAAGTTTGGCTTTGGGGGAAAGATAATTTTACTTAAAACTGAGCTTTTTTAGCAGATAAGGCCATTTTTCAAATTAAAGTCAAAATGACAGCATTTAAATGGCAAAAAAAGTAGCTTTGAAGGTAATAGCTAGCTACAATACGCCTAAATCCCGCACAATTTAGTTCCCTAGCTTTGGTTCGAGGCTGTTGCGTAAATAATTTGAGGAGTAAGAATGAAAGTTAATTTAAAAGTGTTGGGTGTCACACCCGTAGAATCACATCCTGTTAAAGATACCATGGAATGGACTATGAACGTGGATGTGTCCTGTTCGCCAAATGGGCGCATTTTGGGTGGCAGCACTAAAGTGTTAAAGAACAAACATGGTGTATTTTTTGATAGCGACTTCCAAAATTCTGTGAGTGGTCTTGAAAAATTGATCCGTAAAACAGAAATTTTGCCAACTATTCAAAAAGAAGCACTTTCTATAATTGAAAACTACGATTTAAAATAATCGCGCTTTCGTAAACATTCAAAACAGAAAAAAACAAGGATAATGGAGGATAGCTTACAAGCTTGATGTAAAATACATCGCTTGCTTGGAGGTCCGTTTTGAAAACATTCTTTATTTTTATCTGTATTTCATTGTCGTTATTGTGTTCGTCTCATCTGTTGGCGGAAAAGCAAAACAAAACCTTGGTTTTTGCTCGGGGTAGTGACAGTGTGAAATTGGATCCCCATGCCGTGAGCGATGGGGAATCAGCAAAAGTTATCCGTCAGATTTTTGAAACATTGGTCACCTTTAAGTCGGGAACTTTAGAGATTGCACCAAGTTTGGCCACAAGCTGGAAGTTTTCAGAAGATAAATTAACATGTGAATTTACTTTGCGCCAAGGGGTCAAATTTCATGATGGTTCTGAATGTGATGCCGAAGCAGTTGTTTTTTCATTCCAAAGATATTTTGATGAAAATCATCCCGCTCATAATGCAGTACCACTTTTGTATCAGGAGAGTTTTTCTGATATCAATTCCGTTATAAAAATATCAGATTATAAAGTGGCTTTCAAACTCAAACGACCTTCGGCGCCGTTGCTGAATAACCTTACGATGTTTGCGGCCTCTATTATTTCTAAATCTTCTTGGGAAACACATGGCAAGGGGATCTCAAGTAATCCCGTTGGTACAGGCCCTTGGAAATTTTCTCTATGGCGTCGTGACGAATTGATTATTTTGCATCGTAACGCAGATTATTGGGGGGATCGTGACATCTCTAAAAAAACGCTTTCCACTCAAATAAACAAATTGATATTTAAAGTGGTTCCTGAAAGTCAAACACGCTTGAGCTTACTTTCTCGGGGAGAAGCACATATTGCAGATAACGTAGAACCAGAACATGTTGTGGAGGCCACAAAAAACAGCAATGTTACCGTACAGCAGCAAAATAGTTTGAATGTGGGTTATTTGGCCTTCAACAACGAGCGTCCTCATATGTCAGATCTAAAAGTACGGCAGGCTATAGCCCATGCCATTAACACAGAAGAGTTGACTAAGGCCTTGTTTCAGGGATATGCCGAACAAGCGACCTCTCTTTTACCGCCTGGCATGTGGGGAGGAGATCCTTCAATACAACCTTACGAATATGATGTGGAAAAGGCCAAAAAATTGTTGTTTGAAGCGGGTTTGTCCAAAGGTTTAGAGGTGAAATTGTCTATTGGCAGTAATTCGCGTCCTTATTTACCCAGTCCCTATGATGCGGCAATACTGATTAAAGCCGCTTTGAAAAAAATTAATGTGGATGTGGAGATTGATAATCAACCTTGGGCAAGCTATTTGGAATTTACCAAAAATGGGAAGCATGAAATGTGTCTTTTGGGTTGGTCCAGTGACAATGGAGACCCCGATAATTTTCTGTGGCCCCTTTTATCTATAAGTGAAACTAAAAAACCTGCTAATAATGTGGCTTTTTATAAAAATAAACAAGTGAATAACTGGCTGGATGAAGCGAGGAGTGTGATATCGCAAGAGGAAAGAACTGTACTGTACCAAAAAGCCTTGAATCAAGTTCATAAAGATGTGCCTTCATTGCCTTTGGCTCATAGTCAGCAAATTGTGTTGTGTGCAAAAAATCTTGAAGGTTTTGTGCTACATCCCGATGGGGTGAGGATGATGCCTCACCTGAATTTTTCTGAAGTGATTGAAGTGCTGGCCCCTCATACACAGGAAGATAGTAGTGAAACGGGATGGCACTCGATTGTACTGAAGGTGTTGGCAGGTGTTTTTGTGTTGGGAATTATTTTGTATTTGTATACCTTACCTCGTAAAGCTCGTTGAATCATCTTCTGCGATCTCTTGCTTCACAAGGGATGTTGTTGCTGGTTATTTTCACCTTAACATTTTTTATGATTCGTTCGTTACCGGGTGATCCTGCTCTTGTGATTGCAGGTGAAAAAGCGAATGCCGCAGAGGTTGCAAAAATACGCGAGCAATTGGGCTTGAATCAGCCTTTGCCAATCCAGTACTTGAGAGAAATCAAACATGTGTTTGTGGATTTGGATTTTGGAGTTTCTCATCATTCCAATCATAAAATAAGTGATGAGTTAGCACGCAAATTGCCTCCGACAATTGAGCTGGCGTCACTGGCGATGTTGATTGCCGTATTGTTTGGAATTCCTTTGGGAATGTTGGCGGCCAAATACCGTGGGCGCTGGATTGATGTGCTGTTGACTCAACTTTCTTTGTTGGGGGTGAGTATCCCTGTGTTTTTACTGGGCATGATTTTGATACTGTGTTTTGAAGATGTCAGATCTGTTGGCATTGCGGGGCAAATTGGAGATGATTTTTTTGATAAGGATGTCAGTTTTTATTTTTGGGGGTCATTATTACAGGGTAGGTGGGATATGTTTCAGGATGCGGCAGGTCATATTGTGTTGCCTGCGGTTGCTTTGGCAACGATCCCCCTTTCTTTGATTATGCGTCTCACCCGCTCTTCTGTTTTGGAAGTGTTGAATGAAGATTTTTTGCGCACTGCTCGTGCCAAGGGTGTGAGTGAATTTAAGGTGTATTTCAAACATATCTTGCGAGCGTCCTCCACAACCTTAGTCACGGTTATCGCATTACAGGTGGGGATGCTCATGAGTGGAGCGGTGTTGACAGAAACGGTGTTTTCATGGCCAGGCATGGGGCGTTATTTGATTGATGCGATTGAGTATCGAGTGTATCCGGCTATTCAATGTTCAATTTTGTTATTTACGCTGATTTTTATTGTTGCACATTTTATGGTGGATGTTGCTTGCCTTTTGCTTGATCCTCGTTTGAGAGTGAAGGCATGATTTTTAAGCACACAAATTTTACGTTGGGTTTTGCTATATTGTTAGGCATCATTCTCATATCTGTTGTGGGCACTTTTTTGAACGATTTTGATGCAGAGAGTTCAGATATGCTGGCTGCACGATTAGCCCCGGGAGAACAAGGCCATTGGTTGGGAACAGATAAAAATGGTTTTGATGTGGCCGCTAGAGTGTTTGCGGGGGCGGGTTTGACTTTAGTGACAGCCGTATCAGCCATGTTGATTGCTTTTGTGTTAGCCTTGCCTTTAGGGGCTTTTAGCGGTTATGTGGGCGGGAGATGGGATTCGTTTGTGTCGATGGTGATTAATACCATGTTGTCATTTCCATCGTTGTTGACGGCTATTTGTATTGTGAGTTTGTTTGATAGTAAATCTTTAATCAATTTGCTGGTTGCTGTTGTGTTGGTAGAGATCCCCCGTGTGGCTCGCCAGGCTCGCGTAGCCTTTATGGTAGAAAAACACAAAGATTATGTGATGGCCTCTCAGGCCATGGGTGCTTCTTCTTGGCGGCAGTTGTTTCGAACAATATTGCCCAATTGTCTGTCTCCTATTATTGTCGTGACGACGATGGGTATGGCCGGGGCCATACTAGAGATAGCGGGTTTGTCTTTTATTGGTTTGGGGGCTGAGCCAGGGACAGCAGAATGGGGATTGATGATGGCAGAGGCGAAAGGAGTGTTCCGAACGTTACCTTGGACGATGCTGGCCCCAGGCCTGGGTGTGGCCTTGGCGGTGTTATCCTTTAATTTGATGGGCGATGGTTTACAGGATTGCCTTAACGTTAAATTGTCTAAATAATGCCATGTTTTTGTAGGGTCGTCCCCATGAGGATGGCCTTTTTGTAGCATAGTGTTTGATGCTTTTTAATTCTGCTGTTTTTATTTGTTTCTTTGTCATCGTTTATTTGGTGTATATCAATTTAAAATCTTTTCGTGTTCAAAATATGTTGTTATTACTGGCAAGTTATGTGTTTTATGGGTATTGGGATTGGCGGTTTTTATCGTTGTTGTTGGCTTCAACACTGATTGATTATTTTGTGGCGCTTAATATGGCGAACTCAGGTAACAAAAAAGCTAAGAAAAAATTATTGTGTGTGAGTCTAGTATTTAACTTAGGGATGTTAGGGGTTTTTAAGTACTATAATTTTGGCATTGATTCTTTTGTGGACATGATGGAGTATTTTGGCGTTCAAGTAAATGCGGGATCTCTTGAAATTATATTACCCGTGGGTATTTCTTTTTATACCTTCCAAACCATTTCTTATACCGTGGATGTGTATCGGGGAAGACGAGAACCCACAAAAAACATCCTCAATTTTGCCCTGTATGTGGCTTTCTTCCCACAACTGGTGGCAGGACCTATTGAAAAAGCCACCACCCTGTTACCTCAACTTGAAAAAAAAAGAATTATCTCTACGGAAGATATCAAAATTGGCTGGATGTGGATATTGTTGGGTTATTTTAAAAAAGTGGTGATTGCCGATACGTTGGCTCCTATGGTGGAACAAGCTTTTAGTCATGTGGATGAAGTCAGTGGTGTGGTATCTCTGGTGGCTATTGTGGCTTTTGCCCTACAGATTTATGGAGATTTTGCAGGTTATACCTTGATTGCCCGAGGTGTGTCGCGTTTGATGGGCATCAAGTTAATGCGTAATTTTAAATCACCTTATTTGGCGACAAGCCCTAGAGATTTTTGGAAACGCTGGCATATCAGCCTCTCCAGTTGGTTGATGGAATACCTTTACTTTGGTTTAGGGGGGAACCGCTTAAGTCGTATGAAGACCTATCGTAATCTTATGATCACCATGCTGTTGGGAGGTCTGTGGCATGGGGCTCGTTGGAATTTTGTGTTGTGGGGGCTGTATCACGGCTTGTTGTTGGTGGTGTGCCATTTATGGCAGAAGAGAAGGGGGTATAAGGAAGATCACATTCCTAATATGGTTGCCATTCCACTGATGTTTGTTTTTACTTTGTTTGGTTGGTTGATCTTTAGAGTAGACAGTGTAGGCCAAATGGAATTAATACTAATGAATATCGCCCAGAACTTTGTGTGGGATGTACATGTGTTGCAGTATCTCAAGCCCACAGTCATTTGTTTTGCTTTGATCATGCTGTATCACCTGTGGCTCGATAGCCGTGAAGATGAATTGGCTTTGTTGAAAATTAACCCACACCTGCGTTTTGGTGTTTATAGCTTTGTTGTGATTTGTATTTTGGCGATAGGTTTTAAACCAACGGTCTTTTTGTATTTTCAATTTTGATGAGTTGTGTATGAAACTAGTTAACAATATTTTAGTTAAACTTATCATCTTTTTATTGGCTGTTGTGGCCGCCGAATTGTTTGTGCGACATGTCATTAAGGATGAATTGGTCTTTGGGTCATGGTATTCCCGTGGTATACATGTGGCGGATAAAGATTTGGGAATCAAATTCAAGCCTCATTATGTAGGTACGATGAGTCATGCAGAAGGACCATGGGGAGTCCCTTTGATGTTAAATGATAAAGGCTTTAGACCTGTTGTCGAAAATAATCGTTTAGGAGAGATCAAAAAAGTACATATTATTGGCGGAAGATCAATGATGTTTGCTTACGGTTTACCAGAAAAAAAAACGATACACTATCATGTGTCAGAGCAGTCTAAAAAACATATACAGGTAGTCAATTGTTCTTGGCCTGGGCTGGGCCTTATTTCTTCTTATCGGGCTTACCATAAATTTTTAGAAAAAAACACTGAGAGCCCTGATGTTGTGGTGCTGTGTTTTTATGAATTTGATTTGAGTGCGTTTGAACATAAAATTATTTCTTTGACTGACGTAGAATCGCCCGCAGATCCTGAAAACATTTTTGGCTTAAGTGAAGGTTGTCAAAGGCGACAAAGAGGAAGGCTTGAAAAAGCGTTGGGCAGGTATTGCTATGAGAGTTATGTGTTATATGGCATGCTAAAATACCATCACGGTTATAATAATATACTTAGTGAGCTGTTTCGGAAGGGGACGGCGTCTGCTCCAACAGTGAAAAAATCGCACAAGCCCCAATGGTCAACGAATTTTTCAGACTACATCACCCGTTTAGATGAGCACTTCAAAAGCAAGGGCAGTACAATGATCGTGGTCATTTTACCTATTGCCTTTCCTGACAAAGAATTTTATTCCCAATCCATCAAGACCTTCCCCGAACAGGTGCCTTGTTATAATCTCCATGAAACTCTTTATGAAAAAATTCAACAAACCACATTCCATTCCATGGGTCATTACGGTAGCGAAGCCACCAAGATAATTGGGAAAGAATTAGCAAAATTAGTGGATCAACATTTGCAAAATGTTAAGTGATTGATTTGAATCTTTATCTAGGCACCGAACCTATTCAAATCGGCGGGTTGTGGGGTTCCAGGTTAATGAATCTTTGTTTTGCTCAAGCCAATCAGCAATTTCATCATTATTTCCATCAACACTCACAACCTTACGTAATTGGTCTTTGATTCTTTTTGAAGAAAAATCCCCCATTTTATTCTTTCTTAATATGTTTATGGCAATATCCAAACCATCAACTAAACCTCTATCCAATAAGGTTTTACTTAAGTCGAAGTTTGTTTTGTGTTTTAAATTTTTAGATGCTATTTTTAACGATGTGTCCAAGTCAACGTTGGGATAAGTAGACAGTTTGTCTAATAAATTCTGGTTGAGAGCGCCGCCTGTTTCGATGTGGTTTAACAGTAAGGGAAGGGTCTCATCTTTATTCTGTGAGAGTGCAGTGTCAATAATAGCATAATTCAAATATCCTTTTTTCTTGGTTGCTTTTTTTATTTTTGCTGTCAACAAATTATTAATTTCAGGGAATTTGTATTTCTTTATTAATGAAAGAAACCGATCATTTTTTTCAAATTGTTCGATAATAATATCTTTATGAGTTTCATTGAGTAACTTTTCTAAAGTGTCATTGAGCAGGGACTTGGCACAAAAAGGTAAATCTTTACTGTTTTGCAGTTCTTTGAGTAAAGGTTCAACGGCGTCTTGGCCCAATGCGACAATCTTTTTAGCAAGAGCATTGCCATAGGAATAAGAGTGAACGCTGTCATCAAATTCTAGTAGAACTCTTTTGATTTTTCCGCTGACACTAGGGATGCTTGATAAATCAAGGGAGAAATTGGGCTTTGCTGTTGCGCTAAGGACTGAAGGGCTACTGGATTTTAATTCGTCAATGGTTTGTTGTAGTATTTTGTTTTCAGAAATCAGTTCATTATTTTTATTTTCTATTTCTTTGATTTTAGATTGGAAGTTAGTAATTATATTTTTATCAGGTGTCGTTTTTAGGGATTTTGTTGTTTTGTTCGTTTTACTGACAGAAAGTTCGATCCCTTTTGTTTCGTCTTGCATGCTAAAATAAACAGCCATACCTGTAATGACAGAAGAAACAATCATCAGTATTAAAGTTTTCATTTGATCTCCTTTGTATTTCCCTGAATCTTAGAACAAAACATGAAAAAAATGTGATTGGTAGGTCTGTGTCTGAAAAAAATTTCCAAATGGTGACATTAATATATGGTTTTTTATGATTTGTCTGACAATCTTTTAGGAGCTGTGGTTTTTCTTGCACCTTAATGTCAAAGAGTTTAAAATCATATTGTTGTATGTGTTATCAACAGGTTAATGTGATTTTATGATGGATATAGCGGACAGGAAAATAATGAATGATATTACGTTACAAATAGAAGAAATCGTCACAATGGCCGTTTTAATTGCAATCGCTATGATGGGGATTACAGTGTTTCTGATGAAAAAGTTGAGTAGTCGAAAAAATATAAATACAAGAGATGGTCGAAGATTTGTTGTTCCAGAGGGTGAAGGGATGATAACGTTACGAGATCAAGAGTATCCATTGCTTGATATTTCCCGTCGAGGGGCACAGGTACGTTGTGATTTTGAGGTGTTAGATGAGAATATTAAATTTGTCATAAATGGTGTGGCGGGTTTGGCAAGAATTAGATGGCGTAATAAGGCTAAGGGTGTTGTGGGAATTCAGTTTATGAATGTGCGCTTTGATGATTGCCGGAAGATTGCACGTTATCGGCTTGGATAAATTAAGGGCTTTTAATTATTCGGAAAAGAATAGTTTTCTCGATCTTGCAAAAATTTCAGTAGGTAATCCTAGAGATTGTTTGAGTAAAACATCGTGATCCCAGGGGTTGTCGACCTGTCCTAGTTCTATCATTTTCCAAGGGCTTAACCGCAGGGGGAAGAAGCAGGAAGACACAAGCGGCGTGGAGATCAGGGGGAAGTCGCTGCCATAAAGCAGGTGTTTGTGAATACGGGGTATTTTGAGGATGTCGGAAAGGTGCCCGTGTTTGTTGATTTGAGTGAGGCTTGAGATGTCTGCATACAAATGTGGGTACTTGTTGAAAAGAGTGACAAGGCGTTTGAAATTATCTTCACCTTCATTTTTTCCGGTGGTGGCCACATGGGCAGCGATAACGGTAACGCCCAGTGTGAGGGGGAGTTCTAACAGAGCGGGGTCTCCTAATGTGTTATGGGCGTGGGTGAAAGAGCATTCATCTCCGGTATGGGAAAGAAGAGGGAGTTTGAGTTCTGCCATCTTTTTATAGAAGGGAATTATTTTTTTGTCTGAGGGGTCAATATTCATGATCGAGGGCAACCACTTGATTAGCTTGCATCCTTTGGCTTTCATATTTTCTAGCCGTTCAATGGCATCTTTGCGATAAGGATTGATGCTGGCCCCAAAGTGTAGATTGGGGTATTTGTTGGTTTCTTTAAAAACGAAGTCATTGGGGATGTAAACTTCTGTTTTTTTTCTATCGAGTTCACCTTTTTCATTGATCACGCCATCCATCGCCAACACAATGGCCGAATCCACATGTTGGGATAACGCCAGTTTTTCAGATAATTTTTTTACGATCAGAGCGTCGCCATGTTCATCGACTTGTTCTTTATTCACGCCAAAGGCCTCAAGATAAATGTCAAATTTATAACTTTCTTGCATGTCTTTGGAAATAAAACAGCCACTATTGCCCGCCCCAATGCCCGCCGTATGACAATGCATGTCGATGATTTTAGTCTCAGGCAAAGGACTGGGGGTGAGAACAGGACCCACACAGCAAGATTCGAACATCACAAGAGGGAAAATTAATGCTAAGAACCGATGAAAGAAAAGTATTTTTTTACTTGGCATAGGCCTATTATACATGTTAGTATGCACTAGTCAACACTATTTGATTTGCCGTGGATCAAAAGCATCTCTCAAACCATCACCTAGGAAGTTGAGAGCGAGAAGGGTGAGGCTCAGGGTGATGCCAGGGAAGAGTAGCTTCCAGGGTTGATCTTGGATAGCCGTGCTTGTGGCTCCTTCCTTCATTAGGTTGCCCCAACTGGCTGCAGGAGCCTGAATGCCCAAGCCCAACCAAGAAAGAAAAGTTTCTGTGAGGATGATTTGGGGAACCATCAACGTGGCATAAATAATCACAATACCAAGAATATTGGGGAAGATATGTTTGCGGATAATATGGTGGAACTCTCCGCCCAGAGCAGTGGAGGCAATCACATAATCGCGCTCTTTCAAACTTTTGACTTCCCCTCTCACAATGCGGGACATCGTCAGCCAGGAAATGGCACCAATACAAACAAACATCATGGTTTGGCTTTGACCGACAATGGCCATGACCATGATCACAAAGAAGATATAGGGCAGCGAGTAAAAAATATCTACAAAGCGCATCAAGATTTCATCGACCCAGCCACCTAAAAAACCAGCGACAGATCCCCATAGAACGCCTATAACGATGGAAACAATAGCACCGATTAGAGCCACAAGTAAGGAAATCCTTGCCCCATACAGCAAACGCACAAAAAGATCACGTCCTAACTCATCTGTACCCAGCCAGTAATATTGTATGTTATGCGAATAAGAACGTTGTATGTTGTCACGTCTTTCTTTAGATATATTTTTGAAATCCAGCGCCTGTTGTTGTTGTTCTGTCCACTGCCAAAAGCTGGGAGGAAGATTCCTGTGTTCCAGTAATTGAACATTGGGAGGGTGATTGCTGCTATCGCTTATCACGCCTGCAAAAATAGCGAGAAAAGAAATAAGAAGCATCCAAACCAAAGCGATCATGGCTAAGGTGTTCTTACGCAATCGTTTGAAAGCACGTGTGCTGGGAGATTGAGATACCGTCATTTTTCTTTGATCCGGGGATCTATCACGCCGTATAAACTGTCCACAATAAGGTTGAAAAGTAAAAGAAGAACAGAATATAAAATCACCACACTCAGCACCAATTCAATATCTCGGGCAAGAGCGCCATTGATAAGGTGGGTACCTAATCCAGGGATGTTGAATATTTTTTCGACGACAATAGAACCCATCAAAACAGAAGCGGCTGCCGGACCAATATAAGACAGTACAGGAAGGCAGGCATTCTTGAAGCCATGTTTTAAGGTGGCGGTGAACGTTCCCAAACCTTTAGAGAGAGCCGTTCGCATGTAATCTTGATTGAGAGCTTCTAGCATAGAAGAGCGTGTCAAACGTGCAATCGTCGCTGCAGGTATGGAAGCCAAGGTGATCACGGGTAGGATCATCGAAAGAAAACTACCTGAAGGGTATTCTGAAAAGGGGTGCCACCATTTGGCGACAGGCAAAAGATCCCATTGGATACCAAAAGTCATTTGGAGTAATGGCCCCAACACAAAGGCGGGTACGCTCAAACCCACCAGAGCCAGTAGCATGGCAAAGCGATCGGGCCATCGGTTGTGGTAATGAGCCGAAATCACGCCAGCGATAAGTCCCATCATTAAAGCGGCCACCACCGCCAGCATACCAAGCACAAAACTTATCGGAATAGCTGGGCCAATAATATTTTTAATGGGGACGTCTGCGTTGTTTGTGCCCAGGTTTCCCTGAACGATGTTTTTTAGATACAGTAGGTAATTATGCTTTTCATAATATTGTTTGATTTGTAGTTCTCTTGTGGCTGCGTCTGAAATGGCGCGTTCGTTTGTGATGGCACTGCCACCTGAAAGGGCAATCATCCCATAGGTCATAGAGATGATTGCAAAAACGATAAAAACAATAAGAGCGAGACGCCTTACAATCATTTATTTTGTGACGGGCCCTAGAGACAGTTCTTTCCAAGAGTACTGTTCCCTAAGATTGGCGTTCCAGCCCTGCACGCGTGAACTTACCATAACCTTGTTCACATAACGAAAGAGTGGCAAAATGGGCACTTCTTTTTCCACCAAAATTTTTTCAGCGTTGTTGAGAAGTGTTTTGCGTGTTTCATCATCCGCAGTGCTGGCAGAAAGGCGAATAAATTCATCATAGGTTTTTGATTGCCAGCCGGTGCGATTGTTGCCGTCACCCGACATCATGATAGCTAAAAAAGTATGGGCGTCAAGGTAGTCACCCACCCAACTAGAGCGGCACATGCTATAGTTGAGTTTGTTCATGTCATCGTGATACACTTTTTTTTCTTTGTTGACTAAGGTGATGTTCACATTTAGATTTTGTTTGAGCATTTGTGCGACTTCTAGAGCAATCTTTTTGTGATCTTCGTCCGTATTGTAAAGAAATTCAATGGTGGGAAATCCTTCACCATTGGGATAACCTGCTTCAGCTAATAAAGTTTTGGCTTTGTCAGTATTCAAGGTCAACCCTTTAGGGCTTTCATAGTTGGGAATGCTATTAAAGGGAACGAGATGGGCCGAAGGAATTTCACCACAACCTGTGATCTCTTCGGTGATACGTTTTCTATCGATGGCATGGCAAAATGCTTGTCTGACTTTTACGTTGTCGAAGGGAGGAATAGTGACATTAAAGCGGTAGAAATAGGTAGCGAAAAAAGGATCTATTTTTAAGGCATTATTTTTTTCTTTGAGCAAATTGGGAAGAGCGTCTAGGGGAACTTTATTGATGAAGTCCAACTCTCCTTTGTTGAACATTAATAAAGCGGTGTTGTGATCGGTGATGACATGAAATTCAATGCCATCTAATTTGACATTGTCAGCATCCCAATAATGGGGATTTTTTTCAACAATTAATTTGTCATTGATCACATGGTATTTGAGGGTAAAGGCGCCATTGCCAACCAGTTTGTTGGGTTTTTGGGTTTCAGGATTGACGGTGAAATTGTCTTTAGCCTTATGAACAGGAAAAAAGGAATGGTGAGCCAGTTGCTCAATAAAGTAGGGAGCCACATGCTTCAATGTGATGATCAAAGTACGATCATCAGGGGCTTTAATGCCCACTGTGTTGAAATCGTCTGTTTGTCTCGTGGCATATTCTTCAGCGCCTTCAATGCCAAAGAGCATGCTGACATATTTACTAACGGGATTCAGTCTCATTATGCGTTGCCAACTGTTTACGAAATCGTGAGCCGTGAAAGGGTCGCCATTTGACCATTTGGCGTCTCTTATTTTGAAAGTGTAGGTTTTTTTATCTTCAGAAATATCCCAACTCTCCGCCATCCCTGGTTTTGGGGCCAAAGTTTTGGTGTCTAGAGTGACAACAGATTCGTAGAGAGCGTCAAAAATGTGGGCGCCTTGAATTTCTGTCGCAACGTGGGGGTCCAAGGATTGAGCTTCAGCCCCATTGTTATAACGTAAAAACGTTTTTTTGGGCGCGGTGCTAGTCTCCTCATTGGTGAACACAATGATAAGAACAACCGCGATAATGACGATAATAGGCAAGAATTTGTTCATTTTTATCCTCTTTTTACATAAAGTATGTATTATACAGGCCAAATAAAGATTTATCTGCATCCATTACCTATGATAAACTAAGCAAAATTTGAGGAAATTAATTAATGGACCCTAAAAACCAATCCTATGGAGAAATACTTAAGCGCTTTTTCTTTCAAAGCATGTGCTTACTACTGCTCGCCCAGGTTTCCTGTACTCCTAATCATCCTTATCCTGAAGATGAGAGGGGGAAGCCGATTTACTACACTGATTTTACAGAGGCTCCCAAACATCTTGATCCGGCCATTTCTTATTCTTCGGATGAATATGAAATATTGGAAACGGTGTATGAACCTCCTTTTCAATATCATTTTCTCAAAAGGCCTTATGAATTACAGCCTTTAACGGCAGAAGCAATTCCTTCTCCGGAATATATTGATGATCAGGGCAAAAAATTACCTACAGACGTGGATTTGAATCAAGTGGATAAAATCATTTACACCCTTAAGATTAAGAAGGGTATCCTTTATCAGAATCATCCATGCTTTGTAAAGACAAAGTGGTCGAAAGAAGAGTTGGAAGATATCGAGCAAATTTCTGAATTCCCTCAAAATGCAACGAGGGAATTAGTAGCGCTTGATTATGTGAATCAAATCAAACGTTTGGCTGATCCGCGAATTCATTGCCCGATACTGTCGATTATGGCCAAATATATTGATGGACTTCAGGAGCTTTCTGAGGCATTAAAAAAAGATTTGGAAAAAGAAAGAAATGACAGGCGTATAGCGCAGGGTGTGACTTACAGTCAGGAAAAAGATGAGAGAGAAAATCCAATTATTTTAGATCTCAACAAACATCCGTTTCCTGGCGTCAAACTGTTAGATGATCATAGCTATCAAATTGTTTTGAAAAAAGCTTATCCTCAAATCTTATATTGGTTGGCCATGCCATTTTTTGCTCCTATGCCTCAGGAAGCTATGGACTTTTTTGCACAGGGATCTATGGTTGAAAAAGGCTTTACTCTTGATCGTTGCCCTATTGGAACAGGACCTTATCAATTAGAAAAATTTAATCCAGATTCAAAAATTGTGTTGGTGGCCAATGAAAATTTCCATGAGGAGTTTTATCCTTCTGAAGGTGAGAAAGGTGATGAGGAAAAAGGTCTATTAAAAGATAAAGGTAAGAAACTTCCTTTTCTCAAAAAAGTTATTTTCCACAGGGAAAAACAGACTGTCCCAATGTGGAACAAGTTTTTGCAAGGATATTATGATTCTTCAGGAATTTCATCGGATAGCTTTGAGCAGGCGATACAAATTTCTGCTCAGGGTAACGTTGAAACTTCGGGATTGCTGCAGTCTAGAAAGATTCGTTTGGCAGTGAGTACGGCTCCAACCGTATGGTATATCGCGTTTAATATGGCTGACTCTGTTGTGGGTGGTTATACGGAGGAACAAAAGAAACTGAGACAAGCGTTTTCTATTGCAATTGATGTAGAAGAGTACATTCAAATTTTTGCTAATGGTCGTGGTTTGGTGTCACATAGTCCATTGCCTCCTGGAATTTACGGTTATGAAAATGGAGAAAAAGAAATTAATACTATTTCTCACACCTGGGATGACAAAAAAAATGCGGCAAAGCGAAAAAATTTGGATATTGCAAAAAAATTGTTGGCTGAAGCGGGATATCCTAATGGGAAAGATAAAGAAGGACGTCCTTTAACAATACGTTTTGTGAATTCGTGGAATGATAGTGGTGGTGGTTTACGAGTTGCTTGGTTTGCCAAGCAGTTTGCTAAATTGAATGTGAACATGAAGAATGAAACATCTGACTACAATCGGTTTCGTGAAAAAATGGATCAAGGAAATTATCAATTTACTATGTGGGGTTGGAATGCTGATTATCCAGACCCTGAAAATTTTCTGTTTCTCCTATATGGCCCTAATTCACGTATGAAATATAAAGGTGAGAATGTGTCAAATTATAATAGCCCAGAATTCAATAAGCTTTTTAAACAAATGGAAACAATGCCTAAGGGCCAGAAACGATTGGATATTATTACTCAAATGAAAAAGCTGTACCGAGAAGAGTGCCCGTGGATTGGAGGTTATTATCCGGTTTCATATGGTTTGTATCATGAATGGTATGGTAATGCTAAATCACATGCGATGTACCGTGGAGCTTTGAAATTTAAAAAAATTGATCATATTTTAAGAGAAGAGAAGAGGGAAGAGTGGAATAAGCCTAAGTATTGGCCAGTTGCAATTGTATTGGTTTTACTTGTTGTGGGAACGATACCCGCATTAAATACAGTTCGGCGCCGCGGAAAGGCAACAGCGTGAATATCCTAGGCTATATTTTTCAACGTATCATTTATTTTATACCAGTAATTATAATGGTTAATTTTTTCACATTTTTGCTTTTCTTTATTCTTAACACGCCAGATCAAATGGCTACCAGAATTTTGGGTGAAAAACATGTTACTCAAGAAGCTATTGATAAATGGAAAAGAGATCACAATTATCATTTACCACGATTTTATAATTCTGAAGAGAAAGGTTTTGCCAAATTGAGTCAAACAATTTATTGGCAAAAGTCGGCGATGCTTTTTGTATTTGATTTTGGAATTTCAGATAGAAATAATTATGATATAGGAAACGAGATTGTAAAAAAAATGGGCCCGTCACTGACGATTACAATTCCTATGCTTATATTGGGATTGTTGTCAGGTATCACATCTGCATTGATAGTAGCTTTCTATAGAGGGACATACATAGATGTATGGGCTTTGGTTATATGTGTGGTTGTGATGTCAATTTCTTCATTGTTTTATATTATTGGTGGTCAATATGTTTTTGGAAAACTGTTGAATTTATTTCCCGTTTCTGGTTTTGATTACGATGTTTCTTGGAAATTTACAGTTTTACCCGTGATTGTTGGCGTTATTTCAGGGCTTGGTGGGAGTGTGAGATTTTATCGCACTATTTTTCTTGAAGAAATCAATAAGGACTATATCCGTACAGCTCGGTCTAAAGGGGTGGCGGAAAGAATTGTGCTTTTTAAACATTGTTTGAAAAATGCGATGATTCCAATTTTAACCAATGTGGTTATGACTATTCCATTTTTGTTCATGGGAACTTTTTTGCTGGAAGTGTTTTTTGGAATCCCTGGATTGGGGAGTTTTACAATTGAAGCTATTGACGCTAACGATTATGCAATCATTAGATCAATGGCATTTTTGAGTTCAATACTCTATATTACGGGCCTGATTCTGACGGATGTCAGTTATACTTTGGTCGATCCTAGAATAAGGTTTTCTTAAGATGGTACTGTTAGAAGATTCTAAAACTTGGGCAACAATGCTTCAGCAGAATTATGCACTTCAAAATGTTATAGCGGCTGTGATACTGCTGGCGTTGCTGGTGTTTGTTATTTGGTCTTTTAGGGATCAAAGAGGTCAGGAAGTATGGCGTTATGTTTTTAAAAGAAAAATGGCTTCGGTTTCATTTTTCATACTATGTTTTTTTGTGGTTGTTGGTCTTTTAGATAGTTTTTTGTGGCGTGATGCCATCCTTGATAAGAATGGTCATGAAACTAAGAGTTCAAATGGTGATGTTATTTATGAATCAAAAGCTCTCTCAATTTTAGATAGAATGTTGACGAGTATTCGAATAAACCAGGAAACAACCTATTCGGCGCCATTAGCGGATGGTCAATTCACTAAAAATTTAGAGCAAGATGAAGACGGAAAGAGTGTTTGGGTGCAAAAAAAATTATTGTTTCCCGGAACACATCTTTTGGGCACGGATGCCGTTGGACGTGACGTACTGTATATAGGTCTTAAAGGTATACGAACGGCTTTGATTATTGGCGGATTTGTTACGCTACTATCAGTTCCCATAGCTATTTTACTGGGTGTGATATCCGGTTATTTTGGTAAATATATTGATGTGGCCATACAGTTTCTTTATTCAACGATTAGTTCGGTGCCTTTTGTTTTGATAGCAGCTTCTTATATTCTTATCAAAGGAGCAAATCTTTTTAATCTCTTTTTGATTTTAGGGATTACGGGTTGGCCCTCATTGTGTCGTTTGTTGCGTGGGGAAACCATGAAAACAAGAGAACTGGATTATGTTCAAGGCGCTAGAGCTTTGGGCGCTAGTCATTCACGTATTATTTTCAGGTATGTGGTACCAAATATCTTTCATTTGGCGTTGATTACCAGTGTCTTGAGTTTTAGTGGCTTGGTATTGGCAGAATCGGTTTTAAGTTTTTTAAAAATCGGAGTTGGACAAGACACTCATAGCTGGGGCAATATGATCAATCAAGCGAATCTGGAATTAGCCCGTGAACCCGTTATTTGGTGGAATCTTTTGGGAGCTTTTATTTTTATGATGGCTTTGATCTTGCCGGCCAACTTATTTGGCGATACCTTACGTGACGCCTTGGATCCTAAGTTAAGAGGACAAAAATGACAGCTGATGTTGTACTGGAAGTTAAAAATCTCAAAACCTATTTTGAAACAGATGAGGGAACGGTTCCTGCTGTGGATGGTATTGATTTCACGTTGAAGAAGGGGCAAACCCTTTGTGTTGTGGGAGAATCAGGTTGTGGGAAGTCGGTGACGGCTTATGCGTTGATGCGTTTGATTCCTATGCCTCCAGGTAAAATTGTGGCGGGGGAAATTCTTTATAAGGGTAAAGACCTCACGAAAATTACAGAAAATGAAATGCGTCAGATACGTGGTAATGAGTTGGCGATGATCTTTCAAGAGCCGATGACTTCTTTGAATCCTGTGTACACCGTAGGCAATCAGATTATGGAAGCCATTGTGTTGCATCAGAAAGTAAGCTCAGATGTGGCTCGAACACGTGCCATTGAAATGCTGAGAAAGGTAGGGATACCTGATCCTGACAAACGTGTTGATGAGTACCCTCATCAGATGTCAGGGGGGATGAAGCAACGTGTGATGATTGCGATGGCCCTCAGTTGTAATCCTGAAGTATTGATCGCTGATGAGCCCACAACGGCTTTGGATGTGACCATTCAGGCCCAGATTCTGGATTTGCTACAGGATTTGCAAAAAAAAGAAGGTATGTCGATTTTGATGATCACCCACGATTTGGCTGTGGTGGCCGAAGTAGCGGATGAAGTGGTGGTGATGTACGCTTCTAAGGTGGTAGAGAAGGCCCCTGTGTCCGAAATTTTTTCCAATCCCAAACATCCTTATACAGAAGGTTTGTTGAAAGCTATCCCTCAATTGGGGCAACGTGTGGAACGATTGAATGAAATTCCTGGTCAAGTGCCCAAACCTCAGGATTACCCCAAAGGTTGTCATTTTGCAGAACGCTGCCTCAAGGTAAAAGATATCTGCCGTGATTCTCATCCCAATATGTTGGAAGTGTCTCAAGAGCATTTTGTTTCTTGTTTTCTTTATGAGGTTGAAAAATGAGTTTGTTGGAAGTTAAGAACCTTAAAACGCATTTTCCTATTAAAAAGGGCCTTTTTTCCAAAGTTGTGGGCCATGTGAAGGCTGTGGACGGGGTAACTTTCGCTTTGAAAAAAGGAGAAGTGCTGGCGTTGGTGGGGGAATCGGGCTGTGGTAAAACTACGATAGGACGAACTATTTTGAACCTGATACCTGCGACTGAAGGCACGGTGGCGTTTGATGGGCAAGATGTGTTGAATGCAGACAAGCGCACGATGTTGGCCCTACGTAAAAAGATGCAAATTATTTTTCAGGATCCGTTTTCCTCTTTGAATCCCCGTATGACGGTTGGTCAACTGATCACGGAAGGTTTACTGATTCATAATATTGGAACCTCAGCAGAAAGAAAGCAGAAAGCTGCGGAATTATTGAAGCGTGTGGGATTGAATCCCGATTATGCAGGTCGCTACCCTCATGAATTTTCGGGTGGACAACGACAACGTATAGGCATTGCGCGGGCATTGGCCTTGCAGCCCGAATTTTTGGTCTGTGATGAAGCTGTATCTGCTTTAGATGTGTCGGTACAAGCTCAGGTATTGAACCTGTTGCATGACCTCAAAAAAGAATTTAATTTGAGTTATCTCTTTATTGCTCATAATCTTAGCGTAGTAGAACATATTTCAGATCGTATTGCGGTGATGTATTTGGGCAAAATTATGGAATTGACTACTAGGGATAAACTATTTTCAGATGCCAAGCATCCTTACACGAAAGCTTTGTTTTCAGCAATACCTGAAATCACACCGGGCAAACGTAAAGAAAGAATATTGTTAGAAGGAGATATCCCTTCACCTTCTTCACCGCCATCAGGTTGCCGTTTTCACACCCGTTGTCCGGTGGCTACGCAAAGATGCCAACAAGATATTCCTGAGCTCAGAGAAATTTCATCTGACCATCAAGTTGCCTGTCACGAGGTCTAAAGGACATATTTGTCGTAACTCTATGATACAGCTCAACATAGAATGTTCGAGTTGGAATGTTAAGCAGTAATTATTGTGAATAACTATCAGAGTCAATGCGTGTGACTTAAAAAGTGACAAAATACTCTTGAAAATAATTTAAATGTTATCGGGTACGGTTTACATTAATATCGTTGATTTTGTATTAAAAAACACAATTTATAGGAGATGGTGAGTGTATTTGTGGAATATTATTTCTTAAATCCTTGTGTCTTCTAAGGATACGCAAAACTGACATGTTATTGTGGATAACTTTTTGATAACTGGATTGGGCTACGATGATTTTTTTAATTTATATGTGGTTTATCAAACAAATCCTTTATCGCCCATTGTTTCTAGTTAGGTGAATTATTAGACTGCTATCCCATGGATGCAGAAAATTCCGTGGAGAATCTGTTGGTCATTCCGGCCCGATTGGGTTCCACACGTTTATCAAAAAAAGCTCTTCTCAGCGAAAGTGGCCAGCCACTAATCGTGCATACTTTGTTGCGGGCCAGCCAAAGCCAAAAGGCGGATGTGATAGTGGTGGCCACAGACTCTGTCGACATTGTTGAAGTTGTTGAGGCTGCAGGTCATAGGGCGATGATGACAGCTGTTGACCATCCCAGTGGTACAGATCGTGTGGCTGAAGTAGCCGAAAGTTACAAACCTAAACGAATCGTTAATGTGCAAGGGGATGAACCATTTATTGAAGCGGGTTTGGTGGACCGATTATTTGCTGAACTGGAAGACAACCCCAACATTCCTATGGTGACGGCTGTGAATCGTCAGGAAGGCCTCGAAGGATTGCAGTCCAGTTCTGTGGTGAAGGTGGTGGTGAATGCCAAGGGGCATGCCATGTATTTTTCCAGATCCACGATTCCCCATGACAGAGATCAATTAGGAACATCTTACCTCAGGCACTTAGGTATCTATGCGTATCAATATGATTACTTGCTCGATTTTCGAAATTTGCCAACAGGCCGTCTTGAGGGAATAGAAAAATTAGAACAGCTGCGTGCGCTTGAAAATGGTGACATTATCAAAGTATTGGAGACAGGGTACGAAGGCTTTAGCGTGGACACGGAAGAGGATTACAAGAAATTTCTAGGGAGAATAAAATGACCACTCGTTATATTTTTGTTACAGGGGGAGTGGTGTCTTCCATTGGTAAGGGGCTGACGGCTGCCAGTATTGGTTGCCTGTTGGAGCGTCGTGGATTGAAAGTATGTATGCAAAAACTGGATCCTTATGTGAATGTGGATCCAGGAACGATGTCTCCTTACCAACACGGTGAAGTGTATGTCACTGATGATGGCGCTGAAACGGATTTGGATTTGGGGCATTATGAACGATTCACAAATGCTAATTTGACAGCAGCCAGCTCAGTGACCACTGGAAAGGTATATCTTTCCGTTATCAATAAGGAACGTCGTGGAGATTATTTGGGAGCGACGGTTCAAGTGGTACCACATATCACCAATGAAATCAAAGAACGCATTCTTACCTTGGGTGGAGAAGGTGTAGATGTGGTGATCAGTGAAATAGGAGGGACGGTTGGAGATATTGAGTCCTTGCCTTTTATGGAGGCCATTCGTCAGTTTCGTTCTGAAGCAGCTCATGGAACATGTCTGAATATTCATGTGGGGTTGATCCCTTATTTGAAAGCGGCCCACGAACTCAAAACTAAACCCATGCAACATAGTGTGCAAAAACTTCGGGAGATTGGTATTTTTCCTGATTTTTTGATGTGTCGCAGTGATCATCCTGTGGAGTCTTCCATGCGAGACAAATTATCTCTTTTTTGCAATGTTCCCGTGGAAGCGGTGATTGAGCAATTGGATGCTAAAAATTCAATCTACGAAATCCCTTTGGATCTTCGTGCCCAAAAAGTGGACGATTTGATTTGCGAGCGTTTGAATCTCAAAACGTCAGCCCCCAATTTGAGCGATTTTGAGAAGATCGTGGATATTGTACGGCACCCAGACGGTGAAGTTGAAATTGCGGTGGTGGGCAAATATATCGAACATCAAGATGCCTACAAATCCATTTATGAATCACTGACTCATGCAGGATTGGCGAACAAAGTTAGAGTGAAAATTCGCAGGGTAGAATCGGCTCAAATCGAATCAGAAGGAAGTGAAAAGCTGCTGCGCAATGTAGACGGCGTGTTGGTTCCAGGTGGTTTTGGCAAAAGGGGAGTGGAGGGCAAGATACAAGCCTGTCAATGGGCCAGAGAAACGGCGACTCCTTACTTTGGTATTTGTCTTGGGATGCAAGTGTGTTGTATGGATATTGCTCGCAATATTTTAGGTTTAGAGGGGGCGACTTCTACTGAATTTGACAGTCAAACTAATCATCCTGTTATTGCTTTGTTGGAAGAGCAAGAGGGTATTGAAGATAAGGGCGGAACGATGAGATTAGGTGCTTATCCATGCAAACTGCATGAGAACACCAAGTCATATACGGCCTATGATTCGTCAGAAATTTCTGAACGTCATCGTCATCGTTACGAATTCAATAACAAGTATCGTGAAGATTTTACCACGGGAGGGGCTCGTTTTGCTGGCACATCACCAGACGACAGTCTTGTGGAAATTGTCGAATTGCCTGATCACCCTTGGTTTGTGGGAGTGCAATTTCACCCAGAATTTCAATCTAAACCGGTTTTGGCTCACCCGCTTTTTGAATCTTTTGTTGCGGCTGCTAGAATAAAGAAAAAAGGAGAATAGTATTATGTCGAAGGACGAAAAAATTTCTTTTGGACCCGATTTTATGTCGGATGATCTCCCCATTTTTCAAAAACACACAGAAGAACAGGAAGAGGAAGAATATAAAAAGAAATTGGAGGAGGAAAAAAAGAAACTGTCTGATGAAGCGGATGCTGAAAGGAAGAATAAAGAAGGTAATCAAACAGATCAAGGTTTCATTCAATTGATATCTATGTTGGCTAGTCAGGCCTATGTGTTTTTGGGTGCAATTGAAAACCCGTCTACAGGAACACGCACCCCTAATCCCGAGCAGGCAAAATTTCAAATTGAGTCTCTGGCAGGTTTGTTCAAAAAAACAGAGGGTAATTTGAGTGAAGAAGAAGAAAATATTTTTAAGCAAGCTTTGAATGAGTTGCAAATGTTATATGTAGAAATGTCTCGTGGCCCTTCTATGCCTACGGCTCCTATTCCATCGCCGGAGAAAAATCCACCTCAATAATGGCGCGCCCTACGCTAGAGGATGTGGTTGCGCGGATAGGGGAAACACCACGTCTTCCTTTAGTGGCTTCTCAATTATTGTCGCTGTTTAAGGATGCGCAGGCGGGTACGGCGGATATCAAACGAGTGTTGGTCTATGACCCTGAATTTTCTTCCCGCGTTGTTCAGGTAGCTCAAGGTATTGCAGAGCGCAATGGTAGAAAAATAAATGATTTGAATATGGCCGTCAACTACCTGGGCTTTGAAACCTTAAAGTCTGTCGTGGTATTGGTGGGAATTATGAAGGCTTTACCGGATAAAAAAGGGGCCATAAGATTTCAGGCGGATCGTTTTTGGCGACATAGTTTGGCGGCAGGTATCACTTATAGGTACTTGGCAAGAAAGAAAAAGCTGGATGCGGACACTGCATTTTTATCTGGTATTTTGCATGATATAGGAAAGTTGTTGATCAATCATAACCTTCCTTCTGAAATGGAACAGATGTTACTCATGTCTGAAAGGGCCCAGTCGTATATGCACACTTTAGAGGCGTTGGTGCTTGATACCAGCCATGGTGAAGTCGGTGCTTGGTTAGCTGAATCTTGGGGGGTGTCTGAGGAAATTGTTTATTTTATTTGTCATCATCATAATGTGGAAAAGGAAAATCAGTTGGTTTTTCCAATGGCTTCTCTGGCTGATAAAATTTTATCGGAATTGGGCATGTCATCCCCAGGAAGTTGTGGGGATATAAGTGACGAAAAAGAAAGCTTGAACATTAGACAGTTGTGCAGAGAATTGAAGCCGGAATTACAGGTCATCAATTATATTTTTCCTGAACAACACCTTAATTAGTTATATTTAAAGAAAATGTTTTACGGCTTACGGTAAACGATTATACTAATTGTTTTAGGTAAAGAGGATATGTGATTATGCGTGGATCAGAAGTTAAAGAAAAGGTCAAACAGTACGTTGCTAATGGGGAAATGAGTCATGAGAATGGAGTCAAAGCTCTCAAGTTGTATCAGTCAGCGCAAGCTAAAGGGAAAAACGTTAGTATTGATATGATTATTGCCGTTGCGAATCTCAAAGTGTCCTCCGTAGAGACAAATGATCCTTTAATATCAAAGCCTGAAGAGGTGGTCGCTAGATCAGAAGTGGCTGTTGAAGCGCGAGCAGTTAGTCAAAATGCTGAAGCGTTAGTGGCGCCCTTAATAGATGAAATCAAAAGAGCGTTAGAAGAGCAACGAGAACTCTGTTCAACAATGAGGGGATTGATAGAAGAATATAAAGTCTTATCAAAACCTGTTGAAACAACAGTTTCTGACAACTCTGCAGAGGAAGAAGAAAGAGGTATTGAAGAGCTGAAAGCTGAAGTTGATGCTGAAATAGAAGAAGAGCTTGAAGTTGAGCTTAAGACAGAAGAGGTGGAAAAAAATGAAACAGAAGAAGGGCAGAAAGCTGAGATTGGTACTGAAATAGAAGAAAGGCTTGAAGTTGAGCCCGAGACAGAGGGAGCGGAAAAAAATGAAACAGAAGAAATCATTGAGCCCTTTGGTTTTTTAGGAGATGAGTCGACTGAAAAGGAAGAAGAAAAAAATCATTTTAACTTCAACTCTACCTCTCAATTGAGCGGTGAAGCAATGGTTCAAAATAGTGAAGGGTTGTACGTCAATAAAATAAGGGAAAGTGATAAGAGCAAAACGGTAACGGGAATATTGTTTCTTTTATTTTTTCCATTTAGCGTGCATCGTTTTTATACCGATCGACCGCTTTCCGCTGTGTTGCAAATCATTACGGCTGGAGGTCTTGGGATTTGGTGGGCCGTTGATTTTTTCCAAATTTTATTAGGTTCATTCAAAGATGGAAGTGGTGATAAGATCACTAAAGGGAATTCGATCATCGTCTTACTATTATTTGTGTTGCTGCTTGGGGGGGCATGGGGAGCTGTTTTGATGTTTCCAGATCAGATTAACGCAGTATTCCCATTGAAATAAAAGACAAATTCTTGCTTTTAATTGAATATCCGGAAACGGTGATGGATAAGGTTGAAGAACCAGAAGGTGTTAAAAAAGCGGAGTAGCTGGTAGTGTGTGATTGATTTTTTAAATGTTCTAGGAAAGCTTATAGTAGTAATTATTAAGAAATAAGGAGTTGAGATAATTTGGCCTGTCGTTGACAGACAAATTGTCATCCTTGTTGATCTTTGTCTTGAGGCTCAATCAGGTTAGTTTTAATAATGTCAAAAAATGTTGCTTAATTTTTGACATAGAGAGAGAACTCATGTTAGATAGTGATGATGATAAGAAATATCGTTTGTTCGATGATGATGATGATGATGATGATAACATTGTTCTTCGTTTTGATTCGGAAAAAATAAGAGGTTCTGACGCTGAAGTCAAGTCAGAAGAGGTGCTCAAACGGTATGGGTTTTCAAAAGATGTCCTTTTGGAATTTTCGGACAAATGGCAAATTCCCATGTTTTTAGTTTTTCTCTTGTTTTCCCTTCTCATTACATGGGCCTTTGTCAGGGCCAGTGACAAAATGGTCAGCATAGATTATAAATTGAGTTCTTCTCAGTTGGATGTGAACAATTCTTCTCGTCACAAGAGTTTTCAAAAAGCTTTATCCGACACGTCAAAGATGGATGATGCGATAAGGGTAGTGGAGCAAAGTGGCAATAGTGATATGGATAAGTTGAAAAAAATTGTGAGGATTGTGGACCGTGTTGTAAGAAAATATGATACTCCAGCTGTGCATGATGATGATCGATTTGTGGTTCGTCGAATGGGAGATAAATATGTTGAGGCCTTGAGTCGTATGGTGGAAATGAAACCGCAAGAGGTTTCATCTGCTCAAATTGGCAAAGCGATTCGATGGTCTGAAATGGGTCTTGAGTATAATGAAGATTTTCAGAGGTCGGAAGAAGAAAGGTTGTGGGATGTCATTTCCCTACATGAAGTGGCGGGAGATAGAGAAAAGGATGTTGAGCATTACGAAAAATCTTTAGGACATTTGTCGCGTTTGGTTTCTGAGGTGGCCCCAGAAAATCCACGTCATTACCTTAAAGCAAGATTGCATTACAAGGTAGGGGATTTGGCAAGTAAAAATGCTTCTAGAGAGTACATTGATGCCTCTATAAATTCGGATGACCCCGAAGAGTTGAAAAATCGTTTTGCAGTGACAATGCTTTTGGGAAGGATGTTGGCTGAAGATGGGCAAATGGTAGAAGCGGAAAAGAAATTTTCAAGTATTATCAAGGAAGAGGCGGAGCTGTCTAAAAAAGCAGAAATTTACTATCGCCTAGGTCAAGTACGAATGGAGCTTGCTCAGAATGCGATAGAAGATGGGCAAACGCCATTGCAATGGTACCTTAAGGGTAAAGATGCCTTTGTTAAAGCAAGAGAATTGTATGGTAAGATTAAAGATAGAGATGAAAAGGCGAGTGTAAATAGAGATAAATCAGAATTTAATCTAGGTACCATTGAGTTGTATTTGGGTAAAAATGTTGATGATGGGGAATCTCATAACAATTATGTGAAGGCAAGAGATCGATTTATCGCTTTGTATCGTAGAAACAAATATGAAAATCCTGCACTTGAAGCGGCCACAAAAGTACGCTTGATTCAGACTTTGATAGCGCTGGGTGAGACAGAAGAGTCAGAACGGTTGCTTCAAGAGTTGTTGAAAGATTCAAAAGATAAGTATTGGAACCGTCTTAATCTTGTAACGACGGGAGATATTTTTTCATCAATCAATGATTTGTCTAAAATTCACGAAGGTAATGAGGAATATAACAGACAAGTTGAGATTTTGAATCTAGAAAAAAAGATTTTAGATTTGAGAGATAAAAAAGGTCAAATGAGGCATCATTTCACCATAGCACATATATGGGAGAAAAATGCACATTTGAAACCAGGTACGGAAGCTAGAGTCAGTTATAGAAATTCGGCGAAAAGTTATCTTGATTTATTAGATAAAACTTATATCCGTGTGCAGAAACAGGAAAGGCAGGATGTGTTGTGGAATGCCTACCAACAGTTTAAGGAATGTTATGAAGATGAAAATATGGCACTGTGGAACCTTATTATTGATGAGGTGGACAAAGATTCAGCAATTCAGGTATTGAATCGTATTATTGTGACAGGTGAATCGCCTGACTCCAACCAGTTTTATAATCAATCTCTGTATCTTAGGGGGTTATTGCAGGAAGATTTGAATCGGTATGAAGAAGCGATTCGTACGCATAAATCCAATATTGATTCTGAAGAATATGGTGGTAAAAATGTTTATGTTTATCGTTCCATGTTCAGGCGGGCCAAAGTGAGGGCCAAAATGGGCGGCATGGAAAACATCATGAAAGCTATTAAAAATTGTGAAGAACTTCTGGCAAATCATGAATTGGGGGTGGAGTCATTGCCTCGGAGAAATGCACTTTTTTTGAATGGAGAGCTTAATGTGGAAGTGGCTAATCGCTCCCGTGATCCGGAAGCTCAATTAATGTATTTTAACAAGGGGATACGCGATTTAGATGAAGCGATCAAGCGTTATCCTAAAGATGCTCAGTTGATAAAAGCGACTGTTACAAGTGGTTTGTCAAAGATGAAAGCCAGTAAGCTTGATCCTATCAATACGGTAAGGTGGATCCAAGGGGCGATCCAAAGCTTTAAAATAGCGGTGAATCGACCATCAAAAAAGAATGTTCCAGATGAAATTAATAATTTAAAAAAATTAGCTTGGATGAATATAGGAATGGGGTATTTGGAATTAGGCGGTGAAAATTTGTTGGGCGCGCGTGACGCCTTTGATCGTTTAGCACATTCCTACAGGAGAGACCGTATAGAGCCTTGGGCCTTGATACAACTGCATCGCACCTACAAAAAACTGATCAAGTATGAGAAAACAAAGCCAGATACGGTCAAATCTGTGGTTTCAAGTTATCAGGATAACGCTAACAGGGTGAAGAGTAAGGCTGTGAGTAGTTGGGATCAACTAAACAAATTTTCTGAAAAAAAGTTTGACCAAGACTTCCCTTTAAGTTATTGGGAATCTAATGACAAATGGAATTTGGATATGCAACGACAAATTAATTTAATTAGAGAAAGAAACTGATGGAAGAGCATGATCGTATTGCTTTTGGTGATTTGTTGGGAAGGCAAAAGACAATTTATATCATGATGCGTGATATCCTAAACAAACAAGCACAAGCTCTTGAAAAAGGTGAAACAGAAAAACTCATTGCATTGATGGGTGAGGTTAATGATTTCAAGGTTGAAGCGGCCACCTTACAAAAGACCATTGAACCATTGAAGCAGCAATGGGAAATGCATAAAGATAATATTCCAGATGCAGAGCGTCAGTCATTGATGCTTAAAGTGGAGGAAATTAAAAATGTGTTGTCGGCAGTGTTGGAAGCGATGAATAATCTTCATAGCAATGTTCACGATAAAAAAGATGATACCAAGCAAAGATTGATAGATATACAACGTAGTCAAGCTGCAAGGCAGGGTTACGGCTCTCTTGGAAAGATGCCGACCCCTTCACGTTATATGGACCGTAAAGAATAATGGAAGCGTTATCCAAGCATGTTGATTCAGTAGAGCTGAAAGCACTGTTTGAGCAGCTCAATGAATCGGTTGAGGTTGCCCAAAGTCAGATGGCTGTTCTCAACCATCGGGTTCTCGAGCTTCAGGATCAATTGGCCTATAAAGATAAGCTTTTGCAACGCAAATCACGCTTGGAGGCATTAGGAAAAATGGCAGCAGGTGTGGCTCATGAGATTCGTAATCCCTTAGGGGGTATTTGTTTGTACACGGATTTGTTGGTGCGCAAGTTAAAGGGGCATCGATTGGAATGGGAATGTGACAAGGCGATGAAAATTCGTGAAAATATTATGGCCCTAGAACAAATTGTGTCAGATATGCTTAATTTCACTCAAGAAAGTGTGTTGCGCTTGAAACATGGCAGGATGATTGACATTGTTCATGAGGCAGTTGAATTAGCAAAGGGACATAAATCGTACGAATCACACCACGTCGATTTGTCTGTTGCCGATGCGACACTATGTGTGGATAGAGGGCAGTTGCAACAAGTGTTTTTAAACATTATTTTAAATGCATTCCAAGCAATGGAAGAAAAGGGAGAATTAACCATACGTGGCCGCTTGTTGAATGAGCAAAGCTGTTATGTGTTGACTTTTTGTGATACCGGAACGGGCATTCCGGAGGATAAATTGGATGACATTTTCAACCCTTTCGTGACCTTCAAAGAAGGGGGCACGGGATTAGGTTTAGCTATTGGTCACCGAGTTATCGAACACCATGGTGGAAGAATAGAAGTGAAAAATAACAAGAGTAAAGGTGTCACGTTTATGATTACTTTACCCCTTGACTTAGAGGGTGAGATCTCTAAGTAAGGAATAAGAAGAGAAGAGGAGCACCCATGACAGCCTTGATTTACGTGGTTGATGACAAATCAATCATGCGCGAACCTGTTGTTGATACTTTGATATTGGCAGGTTATGAAGTGTTGGGTTTTGAAGGCCCTCCTTTTGTTAAAGAAGCCATTCAGGAAAGAAAGCCAGATCTGATCATCACTGATTTGAGTATGCCAGGTGAAACGGGGATCGAATTGGCGGCTTGGTGCCGAGAAAATATTTCCAGTTGTCCTGTTATCTTGATGACAGCCTACGCTACGGTAGAGACGGCGGTCACCGCGATGAAGGAAGGGGCTTATGATTATCTCACGAAACCTTTTGATGTTGATGAACTCGAAATCATTGTTAAGAGAGCTCTTGAATCGAGTCAGCTTAGAAAAGAAAATCAATTCTTAAAAACAACTTTGGTGAATCGAGATTCAGAAAGTTTAATGATAGGTGAAGCATCTTCTTTGATGAAAATAAAGCAGGAGCTTCCCATGGTTTCGGCTTCTAACAGTACCGTGTTAGTGTTGGGGGAAAGTGGTACAGGCAAAGAGGTGTTGGCGAGAGAAATTCATCGGCTGTCACCTCGCAAAGACAAACCTTTTTTGGCCGTAAATTGTTCGGCACTTTCTGCGGGTCTTTTGGAAAGTGAATTGTTTGGACATGAAAAAGGCAGTTTTACGGGTGCCGAAACCCAACGTAGGGGGCGCTTTGAATTAGCCAATGGCGGTACGCTTTTGCTGGATGAGATCACTGAAATGGATATCACACTACAAGCGAAACTTTTAAGGGTGTTGCAAGAGAGAAAAATTGAACGTGTGGGATCTTCAGATGAGATTGCAGTTGATGTGCGAGTTATTGCGACTTCCAACAGAAATATGATGGAGGCTGTCAAAGAAGGTCATTTGAGGCAAGATTTGTATTACCGTCTCAATGTGGTGCAGTTTGTGTTGCCTTCTTTGAGAGATAGAAAAAAAGATCTGTTGAGTTTGGTGTCACATTTTCTAAGAATTCATGGTGGAGGTCATATTAAGTTGACAGCTGAAGTGATGACCGCCTTAGAGGCTTATGATTGGCCAGGTAATATTCGTGAGCTGAGTAATGCGGTGGAACGAGCTTCGGTTCTGTCAGATCCAAGGGCTATGATCCCCGTAGTGGAAATGACCAACCGTATGGATGAGTCTTTGTCGAGTCTTCCTTCGGATCTAACGGGCTATGACAATTTTACCTTGGAAGAAATGGAAAAAACAATTATTCGTCGTACCCTGGATAAATTTGATGGCAGAAGAAATTTAACAGCGCGTCATTTGGGAATTGCAGAAAGGACTCTCAGGGACAAGATAAAACGTTGGCAACTAAAATAGCGGCAGAAATTGCCGTTATGTACAAAACTGCCGTATAGCCCTATGGAAGATAACGGTAGTTTTAAGAAAAAAAGGGTCATGTCTCAGATGGCATGAATTTTGAAGTTATAGGGAACAAGGAGTTAAGTTATGTTTCAAAATTCAATGTTTGACCAAGGTGCGCTGCCAACCCTAAGCCGTGCGATTGCTTTCACCGAAGAGCGTCAGCGCTTGATTGCTCAAAATATTGCCAATGCTGAAACCCCAGGTTACCAATCTCAAGATCTTTCAGAAGACAGGTTTAATTTGAGACTTAAAGAGGCCATCTACAATCGTCGTTACGGCAATCCACGTTATTATGAATTTCGTGATGATAATGAAATGAATGACAATTCAGGGTTTTTGCATGTGAGACCGTTTAACAATTCAATGGGAGCCATGAAACATTCTCAAAATAATGTTGATATTGATGTAGAAAATGCAAAAATGGCAAAAAATGCAATGTTCCACAAAACCATGGTACAACTGCTTAGTTCACAATATCAAAAAATGCAATCCGCTATTCGTGGTAACTTCTAATGTTGGACATTCTTGATATTTCAACAACAGGTTTAACTGCTAATCGTCGTCGTTTGACAGCGATTTCAAATAATATTGCCAATATGCATACCACGCGCACGGGTTTTGACGCTGAGGGCAAACCTATCCCCTATTCACGCCGTAGCACTCTATTTCATGCCAAGGGCGGGAAGTTTGGCAAAACGTTGGAAGGGGTACGGGCAACAAACTTTGTGGATAAGCGCAATGGTAAAAAAATTCACCAACCCAATCATCCTGATGCAGATGAGAATGGTGATGTGAGAATGCCCAATGTTAATGTACAGGTGGAATACGTGGATGCGATGCTCGCGTCACGTGCGTATGAAGCCAACGTTCAGGTGATGAATGTTACTAAAAATATGATGAATACAGCCATTGGGTTGTTAGCTTAAGGAAGGTTTGAACTGTGACTGATCCTCTGTTCCCACATTTGAACTATATGCGTCCGGTTGAAGATGCTAACCCTGTTAAGCCAGCAACTCGTACGGAAGACATCAAAGGCCCCAGCTTTTCGAACTATATGAAAGAGCAAATTGGCAAGGTCAATGAGCAGCAAAAAGAAGCGGCCACCGCTATTGAAATGCTGGCAACAGGTGAAACAGATAATGTGGGCGAAGTGATGAACCAAGTAAAGAAGGCGGAAATTGCCTTCAATATGTTGTTAGAAGTGCGCGGTAAGGTGCAAGAGGCCTACAGTGAAATTATGAGAATGCAGATTTGATCATTGTGAGAGATGAAAAGTAGAGAGAATGAGTAGATAGGCTTATGGTAAAAAAATTAAAAGCAATACTTGAAAATGTGAAAAAAGTAATGGGTGGTTTGACGACATCACAGAAAATCACTTTAATGATGGGTGCTGTTATGATTTTTGGGGCGCTTTCTGCGTTGGTGTGGACAGCCACACAAACCCATTATGAAACTTTAGTTAGTTTAACTGATTTAGACACGACGGCTCGTAAGGAATTGGAACAATACCTGAAAGAAAACGAAGTTGAGTATCAGTCTGATGGCAAAATGATTTCTGTAGAAGCGGGAAGTCGAAACAAGATAATGATGAATCTGGCCTTAGATGATAAATTGGCAGGAACCGTAAACGCTTATCAGTGGTTGGAAGATTTGTCGCCGATTAAAACACCCACACCTAAAGCGATGGATGAACGTTTGCGTATTTCACGTGCATTAGAGTTGGAAGGCACGATTAATTCACTTAATTGGGTGAAGAGTTCAAAGGTTACGATCACCATAGGAGCAGATACCCATTTTCTTCAAGGGAAGCGTCACCCTACAAAAGCCTCAGTCAATATTATTTCTCGACATCATGATTTTGCAGATCAGGATAAAAATGTGAGGGCCGTTCGCTCTTTAATGACCTTTGCTGTACCTAACCTTATTGTGGAAAATGTAGGCATTGTTATTGATGGCAACACGTATATATTCAAGCAAAAATCTGCTGCCGCCAGTAAATATGACGAATGGACAACACGTAAAATTAATCAAGAAATTCAAGCGGAAGATAAGATTAAAGCTTTTTTCTTGGGTGAAGGTGGAGAATTAGGTTTGGTTCATAAGCTTAGAGTTTCTGTGAGCATTGAGTTAAACCGTCAAGTGATAGAAAAGCAAATTACCAAAACGATTGAAGATCCATTGGCGTTGCGTTCAAGTATCTCTGGATCTTCAACCAAAGGAAATAATGCGCCTGTGGATGAACCTGGCGTGAGTACTAATAACAATGTGGCTCAAAATGTCGTGGGTGATGGTAGTACGATTTTGGACGCCAAAGAAGATAGAACTATTATTGAATACAAATTTGGAAAAGAGATCGAAACGGAATTCTCTGAAATTCCTGGAGCCATAAAAAATGTATATGTGGCTTTGGTTTTTGATCAGGATGAAATGCAAGAAGCGGGTGTGCTGGATTTTAAAGATGGTATGGAGCCACAAGCGGTTATAGAAAAAAAACTATTCAAATACAAAAAACAAGTGGCTAATAGTTTGGGTATTACCGGTGATGCTATCAATAATAACATTTCAGTGGATGCTATGAAATTTGCTAATGACGTCATTAAAGAGAAAGCCGGCCTTCAATCTGTATTGATGGACGTATTAGAAAAAAGTGGTGGAAATTTTTTGTTGTTTGGTTTGAGTTTGTTTGGATTTTTGTATTTTGTGAATGTATTGCGTCAGGCTTTTGACACTCCTGAATTGGAGGAAGAAATGGATGAAGAAGAAATCAAACGTCGTACGACAGATGAAGATGTGGCTCGTATGTTAGATGCCCAAGCCGAAAGTTTGGATGATATTCGTGCACGCCATATTGAAGAACGCGTACGTAGCCTGGTGAAGGAAGATCCAGATACCGCAGGTTCATTGATCCAGCGCTGGCTTATGGAAGATGACAATGATGACTGAGTGTTATGGCCGTTGAGGACGGTAAATCAAAGCAGTTGGAAGCCGAACTGTCAGGGGTCAGGAAATCGGCTATTTTGTTAGTCGCTTTAAAGCCCGATCTGGCCGCTACGGTCATTTCAGGTTTGGATCTTTCTACCATTGAAACGGTGACCAAAGAAATTGCACGCCTCGAATCGGTGCCTTCAGAACATAAAGAATATGTGTTGGATGAATTTTTTCAAATGAATATGGCGAGGCAGTATTTGGAACAAGGGGGAGTGGGTTATGCCCGTCAAATTTTGGAAGATGCGATCAGCCCTGAAAGAGCTTCTCGTATTTTGGATAGCGTGCATCAAACCATGCAAACCAAACCTTTCAATTTTTTAAAAAATACAGAAACAGAAAGTCTGTTGAACTTTATTACAGATGAACACCCTCAAACCATTGCTTTGATTATGAGTCACCTCAAGCCTGAACAAGCCGCTCAAATTTTAACAGGTTTGAGCGCCAAAAAACAAATTGAGGTGATCAAACGTATTGCGAATATGGACCATACCAACCCTGACATTATTGAAGAAGTTGAGAAGACATTGCAAAGAAAACTTGCGTCTTTTGTCACACGGGAGTTTGAAGAAACAGGCGGTGTGGAAACTGTTGCTGAAGTACTTAACGTGGCGGATCGTGCCACAGAAAAAGGATTACTTGAAGCGCTCGAAGAGGATGACCCAGATTTGGTGGAACAAATTCGTCGTTTGATGTTTGTGTTTGAAGATCTTCTTCTGGTCAATGATAAAGGTGTTCAAAAAGTTCTTAAAGAAGTGGATTCTGAGGAGTTGTCCAAAGGCTTGAAGACGGCCTCTGAAGAATTGAAAGACAAAATCTTCAGAAACATGTCTGAACGTGCTGCTGCAATGGTACAGGAAGATATGGAGTACATGGGGCCTGTTCGTATCTCTGATGTGGAACAGTCTCAACAACGCATTGTGGACATTGTTCGACGATTGGAAGATCAAGGAGAATTGATTATCCAAGGACGCGGTGGTGATGAGGAGGTTGTTGTTTGATGTCAGGTGAAATTCATAGCGTTGCTCAATTTAATATGTTGGATGTGGAAGCTCAGATCAAAAATGCTCAAGATCAGATAGAAGATAGAGCCAAACATTTGTTGGATTCGGCTACAAAGAAGTCTCGTGAACTTCTTCAAAAAGCTATTGAAGATAGAGAGAAGCTGTTTGTAGAAAGTAAAGATGCTGGACATAAAGAAGGCTATGACAAAGGCTTTGAAGAAGGTTTTAAAGCGGGTGAAGAAAAATACGTGGTTGAGCATGGTGAAGAACTTAAAAAATCGACTCAAGATCTGAAAGTGTTTTTGGAGCAAGTTCCTGAACGAATCAATAAAGGTAAAATTATTTTGGAAGAAGCTTTTGAACAACACTTCTTATCTTTAGCCTTTGAAGTGGCTTCACTAGCCGTACAGCGTGATATCAAAGACAACGGTTCCCCTGTGACAGATCTATTGAAAGAAATGATGCAACAGGTTTTAGACCATCATCATATCATGGTGGAAACGCATCCGGATAATGTGAAAGCTTTAGAAAAATTTATACCGACACTACGAAATCAATTTGCAGATATTGGTCAGGTTAATATTCGTGGTGTTCAAATGGATAAAGATCAAGTGACAGTGAGAACAGAAAAAGGTCATGTTGAAGCATCACCTGAACTCATGTTGCAACGTCTTAAAAAAGAGTGGAAGTTATGAGCCTTCTTGCTAAAGAACGTGAATCATTGAACGATTTTATGCCTTTTGTTGAACGGGGGCACATTTGTAATGTGGTAGGTTTGGTCATGGAAGCTGAAGGTCTCAAAGCTCCCGTGGGAGCTCTTTGCAAAGTTTCGAGCCAACAAGGTTTTATCAAAGGTGAAGCTGAAGTTGTGGGATTCAAAGAAGGTCGAGTTCTTCTTCTTTCACTGGATATGCGTTATGGCTTAGAGATCAATGATGAAGTTGAATTGCTGACAAAAAATCAAGATGTGACAGTGGGGATAGAACTTCAAGGCCGCGTTCTTGATGCACGTGGCCGCCCCATTGATGATAAAGGTGATTTGAAAAGTGCAAAGCGTTGGCCCTTGTACGGTAAAGCGTCTCATCCTTTGAATCGTCCGCGTATTGATAAAGTGTTAAGTACAGGTGTACGTGCTATTGATGGTTTGTTGACCTGTGGTCGGGGGCAACGTTTGGGTTTGTTTGCCGGTAGTGGTGTGGGTAAATCTGTATTGCTTGGCATGATGGCACGTTTTTGTGAGGCTGAAGTAATTGTGATTGGTTTGATCGGAGAACGTGGCCGTGAAGTTAGAGAATTTATTGAACGTGATTTAGGTGAAGAAGGTCTGAAACGGTCCGTGGTGGTTGTGGCCACAGGAGATGAACCTGCATGTTTGAGAGTTAAAGGAGCCTTTACCGCAACCGCTATTGCGGAATATTTTCGTGAGCAAGGAAAAGATGTGATGCTGTTGATTGATAGTGTGTCTCGTGTGGCCTATGCTCAGCGTGAAATAGGTTTGAGCACAGGAGAACCTCCAGCTACTCGTGGTTATCCCCCTTCCGTATTTTCATTAATGCCTCAGTTGATGGAGCGTAGTGGTCTTTCTGACAAAGGAAGTATGACGGCCTTCTACACCGTGTTGGTGGAAGGTGATGATTTGAATGAACCCGTATCCGATGTGGCGAGAGCCACCCTAGATGGCCATATTTCATTATCAAGAAGATTGGCCAATCAAGGTCATTATCCTGCGATATCAATTTTAGAATCAGTGAGCCGGGTAATGACAGAGGTTACGGACAAAGAGCATCAGCAAACGAGTCAAAAAATACGTGATCTCTTGGCCGCCTTTGAAGACAGTGAGGATTTGATTAATATTGGAGCTTATGTCCAAGGTTCTAATCCACGTATTGATGAATCATTGTTTTATCGCCCGAACATTGTTAATTTTTTAAGACAGTATCAAGATGACAAATCTTCTTTTGAAGATAGCTGTCAGCAAATGAAAAAAACGATAACACCACCTGAAATTGATCCCGAATTAGCCACGCAAGGAAATGTGTTGGAAGAAGAGGCGCAATCATGAGAAAGTTTGTGTTTAAGTTGGATCCGATCTTAAAGCAGCGTCAACGTTTGGAAGAAATTGCACAAAAAAACTTTGCTGAAGCAATGGCAGAACTGAAAACGGTTCAGCAAAAGATTTTGAGAAAACAAGAAGAAATTAACACTTGTTTTGATCTATCACCCATGGTGAACAATAATAGAGTAGACGTGAATAGATTGGTTGAAAATCGCCGTTTTGTTGAACATATGTATATTGAGCTTCAAGAACTGAATGAAGAACGTGTTCAAAAAGAAACAATAGCATCGCACAAGCAGCATTTTTTGATGACGGCGGCCAAAGAAAAAGAATCTATGAAGCGTTTCAAGGAAAAGAAAAAAGAAAGCTGGCAAAAAGAGATGTTGGCTGAAGAACAAAGAAATTTAGATGAAGTTGGTTTACAAATGTCACAACGGAGTGTTTGGAGATGAAGGATTGGTTAAAATTCTTCGGTTTTCATATTCCCTATTTTATGGTGGCTGGGGCTATAGGTGGCGTGTTATGGATGTACGTGATTAGAGAATACCGTATCAGTCAAGAAATGATGACACTTGATCAAGCTAAATATGCCTTTGATGTTGTTTCATGGCGTCCTAGCAAGTACAAAGAAATGAAACGATTGATGAATCACGAAAGGTTACCAATAAATGAGAAAGAAAAAATTCTTTCTGATGAGCGTGGTCGTTTGAAAGCTGAAAGAGATCGTTTTAGTAAAGATAAAAAAGAATGGTATGCTTATAAAGAAGAAGAATTGAGTCGTTTGCGTTCAGAGAAGCAGAAACAAGATGACCTACGTGCTGAATTAGATCAACAATTGGAAAACCTTAAAATTGAATCAAAAATGGTGAAAGATTTGTCGAGCCAGGTTGTATCAGAAAAATACAAAACTTACATTGCTACTTTGGTAAAAATGCAGTCAGTGAATGTGGCCAGAATATTGGCTGATCGTCCTGCCAAAGAGATCGTGCAGGATTTAAGACAATTTAAAAATACAAAAGCTGCAGATGTGATCAATGAATTATTCACTAATGCAGAAATCATTGAGGATGAAACAGAGAAAGACGATTTCATAAATAAATTAAATGAAGTTGTCACATTGTACCGCGCAGAGGGATTGAGAGGAGAAAAATAATGAATAGTACCTAACAGGAGGTTTTATATATGAATGAACTTCAACTTTCCGCATTGCCTCAAAGAGGCATGAGCGGTGGGGTGAAGAGGGATATTCGATCAACGGCAGGAGACGGCTTTAAAGCTCTATTCCATAATATTATCCAATCCGGATCAGGCCAAGGATCAAACAGCCCCGATAGCGTAAGCGCTATTAGCCCCTTTGAGGGTGATGGGGATACCTCTACGCCTTTGGACACACTACCCAAAGAGATTCTTGAGAAAATATCTCAAGAAATCAGTAAGGACAGTAGGGCTGATACAGATCCTACTTTAGAGCAAACCATTGACAAATTATTGTCTTCAGCCGAAACGCTGGGAGAAGAAGATGTTGATAATCTTGTCAAAGAGATTAAGGGAATGCTCAAAGATCCCAAAGTGGCCTCGCAAATACTTAAAGTGTTGGAAGAAGCGGGTGTGGATCTCTCAACTCTCAATCAATTAGATTTACGTAAGGCACTGGAAGCTTTGCCACTTAATGTCCGCGAGCAACTTGCTAATTTATTGACAACAGACAAGGCTCAACCTACGCCAGATACGGTAACTAAAGCCTTGAGCGAAGCTCTGGGCCAACTTCTTCAAGAGCAAAGAGAACCTAAAGCTAAAGGGGATCAGCCAAAAGCTTCTTCAGAAGAAGGAGATAGTCTGGATAAGTTTCTTGTTCGTAGCAAGGCAAGAGTCGTGGCAGCGCCTGTTGAAGAATCGTTGAACAAAGAAATGGCTAATGAAAGCTTGAGGCAAGAACGAGGTGTTGTCAGTAGCGGTAAAGAATCTTCTCAAAACGCAGCCGTGGAACCCTTGCTTCAAGAAACAGCTGTTCAAACCGCAGAGCCTCAATCGGGGGCGGGTTTGACTGTCGCCGCCATGACAGAGGCTAAAGCGTTGCAAGTGGCCGACGGAAGCACGGTAGCTAATGTGGGTAAAGGACGTGAAGATGGGATAAGTACGATGGATCCCAATCGTGCTGGCAAGGCCAAAAAACAAGTGGCCAATTTTACTATGGCCAGTACCAATCAAAGTACGGATGTTGAAAAAAATAATATCCTCAAACGTTTGATGGCTCAGGCGAGATTGCATTTGAAAGATGGGGAAGGTAAATTTCAAATTCGTTTGGATCCTCCCGAGTTGGGAAATATTCGTTTGACGATTGAAAACAAAGAAGGTGTACTTTCCGCCTCTATTTCAACTGAATCAGATGCTGCGAAACAAACCTTGTTGGTGTCTTTGGATAGTTTGAAAGCGGCTCTTTCTGATCAGGGTGTGAATGTGGGAGAAATTAATGTTTTCACTGCTAATAGTCAAAACAGGGGCCAAGGTGGCCAATCCCAGCAACAACTTGAGCGTCAGATGCAGGAGCATCAGTCCAAAATGGTGGTGGCTGCCGATAGGCGTCGTGATGAAGAAGACGATGTGATTTATGAAGAAGAACTTAATCACTTGAACGTGGAAGTGTGAGGTAAATGATGAATGAATTATCAGGAATAAGTGATTTGGGTCAGGCGGAGGATACCTCAACGCGTGTTCAAAACCGCAATGAAATGTCACGGGAAGATTTCTTTGAAATCATGACCTTGCAATTGCAGCAACAAGATCCTATGTCACCTATGGAAAGTGAAAACTTCTTGAATCAGTTGGTGTCGATGCAAAGCTTGGACACCATGGAAGTGCTCACCGAATCGTTATCTAGTTTTGTGGATAACCAATCTTTCACCACCGCGTCAGGTCTACTAGGTAAAGAAGTGGTGACCAGCAACAATGTGAAAGGGAAGGTTGACCAAGTTGTACGTGAAGGTGATGAGGTTACCATCAAAGTGGCTTTAGATAAAGCAGACCAAACCATATCCAATTTATTAGGCAAAGATGCCTTGGCAAAAGATGATGCGGGTAACTTTATCACAGGAAAAATTAAGGATGTTACTTTTGCAAATGGCCAACCTCATCTGGTGTTGACGGATGGCTTTGAAGGATCTGAGGATGTGTTAGTTCCTTATGATACCACTCATGTTTTGAAAGTAACCACTAACGTTAAGTTTGATGATATCACAGAAATCGGCGAACCCGTTGATCTTGGTGATTTGAACAGTCAGTAGAAAGGACAAATAAAATGGCATTAATTCGTGCAATGAATTCAGGAGTGAGCGGGATCAGAACACATCAGGCGCGTATCGACGTGATTGGTGATAATTTAGCAAATGTGAATACCACAGGTTTTAAGAGTGGAAGAGCCTTGTTTCAAACCATGTTTTCTCAAACTTTGTCTTTTGGTTCAGCGCCAACAGCGACGAATGGAGGTATTAACGCTATGCAAGTGGGCTTAGGGGTACAATTAGGACAGATCTCAAGAGATTTTGCTCAAGGAGCTATCGATACGACAGGTATCCCTTCTGACTTGGCGGTTGAAGGAGATGGTTTTTTTATTCTAAAAGATGTTGATGGATCACCTGTGTACAGTAGAGATGGAGCTTTTGCTCGCAATATCAGTAACAAATTAGTGAATCCAGGAACAGGTTTTTTTGTTCAAGGGTGGAACGCAGATGCTGATTTTAACATTGCTGCAGGCGGAGCTTTGGAGGATATCGAAGTAGGCATTGGTACTGTGCGTATAGCGGCACAAACAACTGAATTAGCTTTGAATGGTAATTTTGACTCAGATGGTAATCCCTTAGCGGATAAAGGTTCTGAAATTTCAGGAACAAAACTCTATGTTTTAGGAACAACAGAAGAAGCTTCGGCTTATACCGATTTGCGTAATGTTACCATGGTCTCAGGTTCTTTGTCACCTTTGGTCGCAACAGCCAATGGCGTAGGAATTGATGGAGGAAATATTTCAGCATATACCGCAGGTGCTTCTTTGACAGTGGATGCAGGCCTGGCAATGGTTGCTGGAACACAATACTTGATGTCAATAGGCAAAGGGGCTGGTGTCGGCCAAAGCATTGCTTTTGATGGGGCTGCGTACACCTCAGGTACAGGTGTGATTGATCTCACACATACTTCTGTAACAGGTGATATTACCGCTGCCGCTTTTGGAACAGCTCCTACTGTGGGTGGTGTAAATGTAGGCTCTGTTTATGGTATCCAATCTGTTCCAACTGCGGGGGCGGTCACAACGGTGTATACCCCGTTGACATTGGAAGCTAAAAAAGGAGGAGCTGATCTTCGCCGATTAGAAGGGACGGCGGCGCAAAACATGGATTTTGTGTACAACACAACAGGAACCAACGTACAAGATTTTATGAATTGGATGGAAAGAAGTTTAGGCGTTGATTCTTCAGCAGGTCAAACATTTGTGACTGGCGGTGCCACAGGTGGTACAACATCAACAGTGGTACTGGATGCTGAAACAGCAGGAACATTTGAAATGGCCGCTTCTGCTTTAGGTCAAAGAATGGTCCTTAAAGTGGTAGAGGGTACGGGTTCTGGGCAGAGTATGGTGTTTGATCCCACAGCCAATTACGTAGCGGGTACCAATACCATCACGAATGTGGGAACAGCTTGGGGAACGGCTCTTGATGCCACCTCTAAAGTGGTGATTCAGGCGATGACAGCTCCTCATGATGGGCGTTTTACGACAGATGAGCCCGCTCCAGGAACCAAACTCACTGAAATGATCACCACAGCGGCTTCAGCAACAAATAATACAGTGACGGTAGATTCTACTGTGTTGGCAGCTGCGATAGATACCAATTTTATTCATGTGGGTGATATCATGCGCTTTACAGGGAATAGTGGAACGTCTCAAGCAAAAATGGCAATTATCACAGATATCAATCGTGCAACAGGTGTGATCACTTTCAATTTAGATGGAGGAGCCAATACCACGGGTTTGAGTGATTCAGTGGGGGCGTTATTGATGCCTCCTTCAGGTGCTAGTTTTGACATCATGCGCCCTACAGGGGTGAATTATGGTAGTGATGGTATTATTAATGTGAGTGGTAACCAAGGAGCATTTAACAACATCACAGACATGGTGATTAAAAATTCTTTAGATAATTCCACTATCATGACATTCACTCAAGATGGTGATGCTAATGGAGAATCCGGCAGAACCACTTTCACCGTATTTGATAGTACAGGAAATCCTAAAGAAGTGACGGTGAGTTTTTATCTTGAAGCCCGAACGGATTCCACAACCTCTCTTCGTTGGATTGCTGAAAGTCCTAACGATACCGATTTGAATGAATCGGTGACAGCCGCTATTGCTGGTGGTGCCTTATCCAGTGATAACGGACGTATTATTGGCGGTGGTCGCGTGACCTTTGATGATAATGGACAGTTTATTGGTAATGCACCTACAGGTTCTAATACAGTGGTGCTGGATCAAGTGGCTGGCGGTGCTGGTGCCAGCATGACGTTTAATCTGGACTTTAGCAATATCACTACCCTAGCCAATGGAGTGACGGATATTAACATGCTCAGTCAGGATGGGATGCCAGAAGGTGTGCTGGAGTCGTTTTCTGTAGGTGTGGATGGTACCGTGACAGGAGGTTTCTCAAATGGTGCCACACGTACCATTGCTCAGGTGGCTTTAGGGCGCTTCAATAATCCTCAAGGTTTAGTGGAATTAGGAGACAACCTTTTTAGGATAGGGCCCAACTCAGGTGCGGTACAAGTTGGCGTAGCCGGTACGGATGGTCGTGGAATAATCCGGGGAGGAGCACTTGAAGCTTCAAATGTTGATTTATCACGACAATTCACCGATTTGATCACCACGCAGAGAGGGTTTCAAGCTTCGGCGAGGATTATTTCTACGGCAGATGAATTGCTGCAGGAATTAGTTAATTTGAAACGATAATTTGACGTAAAGTAAGAAATAGTGCAAAAAAGGCTGCTCATGCAGCCTTTTTTGTAACGTTTTGGAATGTATCACACGATAACAATATAGATTGTTATCAAAATGGTAAGAGGTTATTTGATGATTAAAGTGACGCGTTTGAATGGCAAAGAGTTTATTTTGAATGCGGAATTGATACGAACTATAGAAGAAATGCCCGATACCACAATCACATTGTCGGGTGGTGAAAAATACATAGTCAAAGAAAGTGCAAAAGTGATTGTTAAAAAAGCAGTGGACTATGGACGCATGATAAGGACATTTACGAGTTAATGGATATTGCAACTTTAATTGGAATAATTTCGGGTATATGTCTCATTATTTATGGGATGTTTGCCGCTACTAAAGGCGATTTGACCATATTTGGAAATATGGCATCTTTAGCCATTGTGATAGGTGGCGCGATTACAGCGGTGTTGACTTCTTCTCCTATGAAAGAAGTTGTGGCCATGGGCAAGGTGATGAAAAATGCCTTTTTACATAAGACTACAGATCCTTCCCAATTGATTAAAGACTTGGTCAGGTATGCGGAGTTAGCTCGTCGCGATGGAATTTTAGCTCTTGAAGGTGTTGCTCAAGAAGTGGACAACGATTTTTTGGTAAAAGCTCTGCAATTGGCCGTAGATGGAACAGAACCCGAATTGATAGATAGCATATTAAATACAGAAATTGAGTACATCAAAAAACGCCATGAGAATGGTAAAAAGATAGCGGATCTTTTTGGCAAATACGCTCCAGCCTTCGGGATGATTGGTACCTTGATTGGTTTGGTGGCCATGTTGTCCAGTCTTGATGATGTGAAAACAATTGGTCCAAAAATGGCCGTGGCGATTATCACAACACTTTATGGTGCCATGATTGCTAATATGATTTTTCTTCCGATTTCAGATAAGTTGGAAACACGTTCTAAAGAAGAAATGATGGTATTAGAATTAATTGTGAGAGGTGTGATGTCGATCCAACAGGGAGATAATCCACGAATTGTTCAACAAAAACTATCTATTATTCTCCCTCCTGGTGAACGGCCAGATATGGATGAAGTGTAATTAGAGAAATGGCATAAGCATGGCCAAGAAAAAAGAAGAACGTCCTATTATTAATATGGGAGCACCCGATTGGGTGGTTACTTTTGGGGATATGATGACATTGCTTCTCTGTTTTTTTGTGTTGCTATTTGCGATGAGTGAGATTGATGCGATCAAGGTAAAAAAAATCACTTCTTCGATTAAAGAATGGACGGGAAAAGAAATGGCTTCGCGCCCTACATTTGATCCGGTAAATGTTCCTGGGGCAGAGCTTGAAAACGCCAGAGATAGCCAGCAAGGTGAAAATAGAGAGGGAGGATTGGCTGACCAAATCACCCTGAAAGATGTGAAGGATCAGGTACAAACCCTTAAAGAGCGCCCTCCTGTATCGGTGACAACGGGATTTAAATTACGTTTTGGAGAAGACTCCATAGAGTTGACATCTGATTCTAAAAGAAATTTGAAGGATATTGCTCAATTGCTTAAGGGATATCCTAGACAGAGGGTTGAAATAATTGGTCATGCTAAAAACAGTAGAAAAAAGAATCCGGAATTTAAAGATCTTTATACATTAGCTTGGGAGAGAGCCAGAGTAGTACATAATTTATTGATCACGAAACATGCTTTGGATCCTCGACAATTCAAAATAACTTCGGTAGGCCCTTATTACCCTCCTGTAAGTGCAGGATGGACTAAAATTGATCTTTCTGATAATGACAGAGTAGAAATTATAGTGACAAAAGTGCCTTTACCTGAGATTTTCTCCCAAGAAATGGAATCAAGGTATAATATTGAAGGCGAATAAACGTGATTTAAGGAGAAATCGATAAATGGCCGATGAAGAAGAAAATGTTAATAATGTAGGTGGTGGCGGCAAGAAAAAGTTGATGGCCATCGTAGGTCTTGTACTGCTCTTGGTGGTCGCTGTTTATGTGGGCATGAAACTTTCGGAGGAGTCTTCTGACGGCAAAACTTCTACAGAAAGAAAAGAAGAAACGGATGTAGAATTCGATCCCATTGATCTTGCAGAAAGACAGCTTATCACAATAGATTTGGGAGAGTTTACAGCCTCTATGTCTACTTTAGCCCCAGGGGATAAGAATCGTAGACGAATTAAGATGCATCCCGTATTATTGTTAAAACCCTTTATGAAAGATGATAAATTTGATCATGACAAGAATACCAAAATGAAGGAACGTTACGAGTTAACAAAGCCTAAAATAAGACAAATTATTTTAGAGTCTGTTATTCAAATGGATGCAGCGGCAGACGTTGACCCTAGAGCTATGTCGTTGATGTTACAAAAAAGAATCAATAGTTATGATGAAAACAATGATAGTTTAAAAATGTACTATGGTTCGCTTTTTGGAAATCGTGTTTTGGCCGTTGATTTTACAACATTTGACCCGAGGTAACTGTGGAAGATGAAGAATCTAGTGGTGAAATAGGTGATCATATGAATGATGATGAGTTATCGTCATTGATGAAAGATCTGTTGAGCGACCCTGATAGTAGAGTGGAGTCGGCAAGATTGCCCAGCATGGAAGAAGTGGCGGGCAATTCCGTCAAAGCTGAGGGGCAGGAAACATTTGACCTTGATCTCTTGATGGATGTTGATATCAAGATCCGTGTTGAACTTGGCAGAACCCATATGTATGTGGATGACATGTTACAGCTCAGTGATGGTTCCGTTGTTCAACTGGATAAATTAGCAGGAGACCCTGTAGATATATTGGCCAATGATAAAAAAATTGCTCGAGGTGAAGTTCTTGTACTCAACGATAATTTTTGTGTGAGAATCACAGAAATCATTGATCCCCGCGAGGTGATATAACAATAAACATTCTTTTTTTGACCAATGAATTAAATTCTAACAATGGCTGGGCAACGGTGGGTACGGCTTTGTCTTTAGGTTTGAAAGAACGACATTCGGTTGAAATTATTTCAATGGTCAATGATCGTAATAACAAAGGATGCGATATTATATCGACAGATTGGTTTTATAATCCATTTAAATTGAATGATAATGTCAAAAGGATAGTGAAAAAATACACGAATAATAATTTTGATCTTATTATTTGTGCCATAGAACCTTTTCTACCCTTGGCAGCGCGGTTAAAAAAAAAGTTGGAAATAAAACATTTCATTTTTATAGGGCATGGAACTTATAGTTATTTTCCTTTTATGGATTTCCCCTATTCAATTTATAATCGCTATTTCGCAAAGGCGATTGATTTGATGATTGTGCCCAGCGAATTTACTTTGGGAAAAGTAAAACAATGGTTCAAAGGAAATGTGGACGTCATTCCTTGGGGAGTAGATTGTCAAAAATATTATCCGATTGAAGGCATCGTAAAGGAGAATCATTTTGTTTTCGTGGGAGAGCAGAAAGAAAGAAAGGGAATAACAGTTCTTTTGTTAGCCTATGAAAAATTAAGACAAGATCATCCTGAAAGCAAATTGTATGTTGTAGGAAAAAAAAACAATATTTTTGTGGAAAGAGTGAAGGAAATGGCGTTGGAAAATCACGTTATTTTTACAGGACAGTTATCTCATAAAGAACTGTTAGAGATGTATTCCAAATGTCTTTGCCTTGTTCTTCCATCAGTGAACACAGAAAGATCTTTTGAAGGGTACGGTCTTGTGCATTTGGAAGCTAATGCTTGTGGTATCCCTTCAATAGGGTCCCGTGGTACAGCTAATGCGGAAGTGATCGATGAGAACTTATCGGGATTTACTTGCCGCCAAAAAGATATCGTTGATATTTACGAAAAAATGACCATGATTCTAGAAAGCACAGAAAAGGAAAAAATGTCATCTGATGCGCTAAAATATGCCAAAGATCATGGCTGGAACAAGGTGATTAAAGCATTAGAAGATAAAATAGAATCAAAATTTATCCTTTAATATTAGGAAAATTACAATTTTAATGAAATTTCATCAAATATTATTTAATATAATAAAATCTAATTTTTCATAAAATAATGAGGAGAAATTCAGTGAGATCAACCTTTGCGTTAATTTTTTTTGTTCTTGTGAGTGCCAATTTGAGGGCAGAGGCAGAAGATAGTATTGATGCCATTAATTTGCTTGAGTTGGCTGAAAAAATCACACTCAATGATGGTTGGGAACGACGCCGTAAGAAACGATTGTTAGAAAAAAACCGTACCGCCGAAGAGATTGAAGAAATCATGAAGGCGGAACGCAAAGAAATCACGGCTAGAAATAAACTTACACTCGAAGGCCGTGTGGAATATTATTTTAAAAAAAGAGGGTTAAAAGATGAGGCCTTAAAAAAGATGGTTAAGGTGGAATCGATGTTTTTAAAAAAAATTACAAGTATGGCGGGTGAAGACAGACTCAAAAACCTCAAACAAATGCATTTAGATTATGCCGCTGAATTAGTGATAACTTTTGATTTCTTGATAGATCTTAGTGAAGAGGACCTTAGTAAAATTGTAGGAGAGTGGAAATACTGGATGTTCAAAAACCCAGAATCTCAGGAAATGGAAATTAAACTTATCGTCAAAGATTTATTTAAGGATCGTTATAATGTGGACTTCAATCAAGAAGAAATGGAAAAAATAAAAGATCAAGTTGAAGAAAATCTTAAAGGTCAAAATGTCAAAGAAGACAGTTATGATGAAGTTTATAAGATTGAAAAAAATATATGTAGTCGTTTGCTAGATGTGCAAAGTTCGGATTATCAAGAAAGATACAATCAACTGCATGTTGAAGAAGCTAAAAGGTTTATTCTGGCTAATAAAATTCTCAATGAGAATTTGACGAGTGAGATAAATGAAATAGCTCTTCAGTGGAAAGATACTTTTTATTTTGGAAAGTCTGAACGTATAGCCTTGTTTATAGCATTACGTGATGAGTTTCATAAAAAGAGGGTTGATGATATCACACAAAAGTGGTCAGAGAAACTTGCGGCCCAAAAGCTAAGTAAACAAGATTGTTCGCTTGTTTTAGAAAGGGAAATGGCCATTCAAAACAAACTTCTTTCTATGCCAAAAAGTGAACGTGAGGCTGAAAATGAACGATTGCATATGAAAGTGGCTCACGAATTAATAACGGGCCATCACATCTCTTTGAAGAGGGTTTATAGGGAAAAAATAGTTGAACATTGGAAAGAATGGTGGTATTTAGTTGGCGATACGCAAAAGAAAAAATTAACCGAATTACTTGATTATTGGAAAGAAAATTATCTACTTGAAATTGAAAAAACAATCACTGAAGATCTTAGGGAAAAAGGAATCATTGCTGATGACTTGAAAAATCTTGTTAAAACAAAATTAGCCATTGAGAAAAAATTGCTATCTGTTAAAGAAGAATGTTGGGATGAAAAAAGAGAAGTTTATTACCAAGAAGCGGCTTTGAAAATGATTTTTGATTCCAAATTATTTTTCAAATGCCCGCGTGATTTTTTAGATCTCGCCAAACAAGATTGGGAGAAGTGGTTTCATTTATCCAGAGATCAACGCCAAAAGGCTCTGGAAAAAAGTAGAGACGATCTTGAAAAGGTACGTATCCAACAGCGTCTCACAAGGTCTGCAGGGATGCTGGAAGGCTTGAAAAAAGAATTGGAAGATTCGTGGGAAGAGAGAGGTACAGACAGTAAAAAAATAAAAATTATGAGAAAAGAAATGGACTCCATTTGGAATACGGCAACCGCTATGTCTTATCGCATTTACCAAAAAGACAAAGGGAAAATATGTAGATTGTTATCTAAATTTAAATTCAGCAGAAAAGATGAAAACATTTTTATGTTAGTAGTTAAAAATTATTTCAAAAATCAAAAGTCGAATTAAAAATAGATCGAATACTACTTGTTTTTTTTTGCTCTAATAATTTTTTAGATTTTTCAAGAATACGAACTTAGATTAAATCCTTTTTTCATGTAGCTGGAAGCTTGGTTGATGTTGTCGATAAGTTTGTGCAAACTAAGCAGGAGACTAAGTTGGTATTGCGCGAGATCGTGTAGCAGGTTGGAAATTTTGGACGGCGATTTCTTCTAAAGTAGCGTAAAAAACGCCAAATTCAACATTTGTCATCATTTTTGGCATTATTCTCTCTTTCATCAATAAGTTCTTAATTAAAGATAGGGAATGATTTTGTCATAGTGACACAGCATTTATGGGGGTAAATTGGGGCCCTAATGAGATAAAATAATTTATATGATTCATGTACAAGCCGTACGTCATGGCAATGCCTCCATTGTTTTGGCAGGAAAACAAACTGAGCTCTTAGAAAAGCTTCTTTCATCTGATGAAGGTGAAGAAGTGCTGGGAGGGCGTGGAAGTATCCGGATATTTCAATTGTCGACAGGTCGTGTTGTCAAACGACATTTTCTTCATGGAGGGATGTTGCGCAAGGTGTTAGGGGATCTTTTTGCAGGTTCAAGTCGATCTCTTTCAGAGTTTTTTCTCACACTTAAAGCTCATCAGCGAGGTGCTCCGGTTCCTCGGGTATTAGCTTCTATCACAAAACGTTATTTTACCTTGTTTTATAGGAGTGATATTGTCACAGAGATGTTACCTTCCATTACCTTGGGAGAAGCTCTTGACCGTGACGCCATGGAAGACCTACGTCCTTTGCTCAAATTGCTATTGGCGTTGCACAAGAGTGGAGTGGAGCATGTGGATTTGAATATTAATAATATCCTTATTCCCAATGATGCTTCAGCTTGGATAGTGATTGATCTTGATCGTGGGAGATTACATAAAGTGTTGCCCGTTAAGAAGCGCTTAGAAAGTTTGTTGCGTCTGGATCGTTCCTATCAGAAAAAATATGGAATGGAAGGACCGATAAGCTTTATCCGTCGTTATCGCATTTGGCATCATTACCTTGTGCAAAGTGGTTTGAATCCCTGTGATTACAAATCTGTTTTGAGATGTGAAAAGTTCAAACGGCAATGGCATCAACTTTTATGGAAATGAAAATAACAGGATGTGTGTATACAAAAAATAATGAAAATGTGATTGTAGGAGCGCTCACCTCTTTGCGCTTTGTGGATGAGCTTATTCTGCTAGATTCAGGAAGTGAAGATAAAACGGTGGAAATAGGAACGGCTCTCGTGGACCGTGTTGAGCATCGCAGTTGGACAGGTTTTTGTGACCAACTCAATCACATCAGTACTCTGGCCACTCACGAGTGGGTATTGGTATTGGATGCGGATGAAAGAATTTCTGAAGAAGGTGCTTTGGAGATAAAAAAAGTTTTGGAGAATCCCACAGCTGTCTGTTATCGTTTGCCTCGCCTCACAAAGTATTTAGGAAGTTGGTTGCGCCATGGTGAGTTTTACCCTGATTACACCATTCGCCTGTATAAAAAAGGCAGTGGTCATTATGAAGGTGAGCCTCATGCCCAATACCTACCCGAAGGCACAGTGGAAGATCTGAAAATTCCTATGCGTCATTACATGCTTAAAAATCTGGGCCAACAATTGGAAACTATGGACCGTTATAGTTTGGAGCATGCCAAAGCACTGGTGAACAGTGGCAAGAAGTCAGCACGTTTGGCCGCTTTGATTCATTCGATTCAACGTTTTGTCAAAGGTTATGTTTTTAAGGGCGGTTTTTTAGATGGTTGGGCGGGATTTGTGGCAGCGAGTACCGCTTCCTTCCACGTGTTTTTCAAATATGTGCGTGTTGAAGAAGAAGCTCAATTTAAAGAAGGTCAAGATGCTCAAACACCATAACCAGTTGGCGTCATCCTTTCTTTTTTTAGCGGATATCGTTGGAGCTGTATGTCTTTGGCCAGTGGTGTATTGCTTCGTTTTTGATGCGCCCATGGATATGGTGAATATGTTTTTTTCGTCGGTGGATACCCAACAAGAAATGTGGGCGAGTTGGCCTACGTATCTGGAATTGATGCCTTGGGGTCTACTTTTATGTGCTCTCAGCTTCAAATGGGCAGCTTTTTATAAAGTCAGGCGTATTGAAAGTTTTATGAATGAGTTACCCGATCTTTTCAAAGGTATGGTGGTCTTGGCGGTTTTACTTTCGGTGGCGGCTTATTGGAATCGACCTGTTAAAGAGGCTAAAGCTTTGTTTAGCCGTGAGTTTGTGGTTTATTTTGTGTTGGCTTTGTTGTTGTGGGTTGTAATGACTCATGCTTCCGGTCGTTCTATATTGCGTAAGTTGCGTCGACGAGGCCGTAATTTACGTTATGTGTTGATTGTGGGAAGTGGGCCTTTGGCCTTGCAAGTGCAATCTAAAATAGCAGAAAACCGTTGGATGGGCCTAAAAGTGGTGGGTTATATCGGTGACAAAGATGATGTGTTACAAGAATTAGAGGGCAATCCCATTCTGGGGAAGGTGAGAGATATCAATCGCATTATCAAAGAAAATGGAGTGGATCAGGTAGTGGTGGCGTTACCGCGGGATCATACGGATAGATTACACGAAGTGATGGATGTGTTGTCGGTAGAAGCGGTGGATGTCAAAATTGTCCCTGATTTGACAGATTTTGTGACCCTCAGAATGAATGTGTCGGATATAGATGGTATTCCCCTTATTTCTTTGCAAGAAACGCCACTGGTGGGTTGGAACAGTGTCGTTAAGCGCGTGTTTGATATCGTGGTTGGTTTGTTCTGTTTGCTCTTTTTTGCGATTCCCATGTTATTGCTTGCTCTTATTGTGAAATGCACCTCTAAAGGACCCATTTTGTACACGCAAGAAAGAATGGGCTTGGATGGTAAAGTGTTTAACATCTATAAATTTCGTTCGATGAAACAGGATGCTGAAAAAGAAACAGGTGCGGTGTGGGCGCGTAGTGATGATGATCGTCGTACGGCTATTGGTACCTTTATCCGCAAAAGCAATTTGGATGAACTACCTCAACTCTTTAACGTGTTACTAGGTCATATGAGCCTTGTAGGGCCACGGCCTGAACGCCCTGTGTTCATTGAGGATTTTAAGAAAAAGATCCCCAAATACATGCTGCGCCATCGTATGAAAGCGGGGATGACGGGCTGGGCTCAAGTCAACGGCTGGCGTGGCAATACCAGTTTGGAAAAAAGAATCCAATGCGATTTGTTTTATATTGAAAATTGGAGCTTGTGGTTTGACGTGCGTATTATGTTTGCTCAATTGTTTAGTTGGAGAGATCGTAATGCCTATTAATAACGAAAAAGTAGATGTTTTGGTGATTGGTGCGGGACCTTCAGGTTCAGCTTCTGCAGCCATTGTCCATCGAGAAGGTTTGTCGGTGAAGGTGGTGGAGAAAACGGTTTTTCCACGTTTTGTAATTGGTGAAAGTTTGCTACCGCGTTGTATGGATCATTTGGAAGCGATGGGCGTTTTGGAAGCGGTCGCACAACACGGCTTTCAAAAAAAAATCGGAGCTACTTTTAGAAGAGGGAAAAGTATTTGCCGCTTTGAGTTTGCTCAACAATACAGTTCTAGCTGGGATTGGACATGGCAGGTGCCACGGGCTCAGTTTGACAAAGTGGTCGCTGATGAAGTTGAGGCCCAGGGAGTAGATTATGAATACGCTTGCAGTGTTGTGGCTGTTGAATTTCAAGGTAGTGCCTCAATCACTACGGTGTGCGATAGCGCAGGTAATGAGAAAAAAATAGAGGCGAAATTCGTGATTGATGCCAGTGGTTATGGTCGCGTTCTCCCGCGATTATTGAATTTGGATAAACCTTCAACCTTTCCGTGTAGAAGTTCTGTGTTTACTCATGTCACAGAGTTGGAGGCGGGCGAGAGAGTGGACAGAGAACGTATTACTGTGATTTCTCAAACCCAAGAGGTATGGATTTGGGTCATCCCTTTTTCTAATGGCAGAACGTCTATTGGTTATACAGGTTCCTCTGCTTATTTTGATCAATTTGAAGGTGATACGAACGAGATTTTAGTTCAACTGATAAACAGTAATGACTATATGAAGGAACGTTTTTCTTCGAGTTCCTTTGCCTTCGATGCGCGGCGTATTGATGCGTACGCGACAGATATTTCCAAACTTCATGGAGAAGGTTTTGTGTTAACGGGAAATTGTGGAGAATTTTTAGACCCTATTTTTTCTTCAGGTGTCACACTGGCCTTGGAGTCGGGAGTGCTTGCTGCGAGCTTGGTTGCCAGACAACTTAAAGGTGAAACGATTGATTGGGAAAGGCAGTACGCACAATATATGTCTTCGGGTATTGACGTATTCAGAACGTATGTGGAATCATGGTACGAAGGTACCTTACAGGATATTTTTTATGGAGATATCCAGGAAGGTAGTGTCAAATCTCAAATCACTTCTATATTGGCAGGGCATGTGTGGGATGAAAATAATCCCATGATTTCAAAAACTCAAGAATTTTTAAGGGCTCTATCTAAGCTGATGGCTTCTTCCTGAAAGAGCGTTGTATGAATAAGAGAAGAGCAGAACGTAGTTATAGTGTCGCGGGTTACGTGAGATTACGATTTAATAAAAACAATGTATTTTCTTTTCCTATTTTGGAAGCTTCTTCATTAGGGATTCGTATGTTGTATAACTGGAATACGATTGAGGTGTTGTACGGCAAAGGGTTTATTCAAAAAGATGAACAGTTTGATATGAGTTTGGAGTTTGATGAATTGGATCAACCTTTGGAAGGTGTGGCCCGCGTGGTTTGGGTGAAAAATATTAAGGAAGTGGAGGGTGGCTTTGAAGTGGGGCTTGAAATAATTGATTTTCAAGATATGGCTAAAAAAAGAATTGAAGAATTGGTTGAACAGTCAAATGTTGAAAATAAGAAACAGTTGGAGGTGCTTTATTATTTGATTGATAGTAGGGTGCTTTGAAGTAGTGAAGAGAGGTAATTTGTTGATTTTTTTTGCATTGTTTAATTGAAGATATCATTATTACAATAGGGTACATCAAAACTTGTGATGTCGCATATATGAAGGTTTTGCGTTGAGAATAATGACTTAATACCCGTAAAACCAGGGAATTCAGCCGAATTCCAAAAAAACAGTTGTGTTTTTCAAATCAGATTGTAAATATTATTATATGAAAGTTTTAATAGTTGATGATGAAGTGGGTTTGCAGGTGTTGCTGACCAAGTTTCTTGAATCAAAAGGGCACGAAGTTTTTGCAGTGGGTACAGGGGACGAAGCATTTCGTATTGTGAATTGTGAACAATTTGATATGATTTTTTCTGACGTGAAAATGCCAGGTTGGAATGGTGTGGAATCAGTTAAAGCCTTGTATTTGGTGGGCAAAAAGCCGAGGTTTGTCATGATGAGTGCCTATGGTTTGGAAGAGGCCAAAAAAGAATTATGTGATTATGAGAATGTGATGGGGTATGTTTCTAAGCCGTTCAAACTGGATGTTTTTGTGGAATTTCTTGATGAAGCTACTACTTCAAAATAGCGATTATTGAGTTTTATGGCAATGAGGCTTTGTTGATTTAAAAAAAAATCTCAATGAACATTCAAGTTCCTTGTTTTTTTGTACACTGATGTTATTGTTTAATGTGGGCCAGATAAATTAAATTACCCCTCTTTACAGAGTTTTAAATTTGATTTGAAAAAAGAAATACGTCCTTATGTTATCTTTTTTTCAAATCAAATTATTGTATTTTCACGATTCAAAATAAAATTACTTTATTCCGTTTCAGTTGGTTTTTCTTCCTTAGCTTCTTCTTTTTTGTCTTTGACTTGTTTTACAGTTTCGAATATCTCTTCTGCTGGAAGAATAATTTTCGTTGCCATCTTATTAAGGTCAAAACCCCCCATCATATTGTTGGCTTCCAACTTACCTTCTTTATTTAGGCATAAACCTAGAAATTTTCCATTTATTGTGAAAACAGGTGCACCCATCGAAGCATTTTCTTTGTTCAAAACGTATAATGTGCGAGGTTTTTTGATAGACGCCTTGATTCGGGAAAGATCAACAGTCAACTTTCGCTTGAGTTTTTTTCCCAAACGTTCCAGTAAAATTACCTCATCAAGAATGTCCGCTTCTGAAGCTTCATATTTTAACGGTGTGAAATCTGGTATTTTTACGCCTTCTTCCTTTTCTATTTTGATAAATGCCAGATCAATATCCGGATCCTTCATTACAAGCTTTCCTGGTAACTCGGTTCCATCATGAAAAATAATTTTGATATCAGATATTTCACTTTTTATTGTGACCTCTTGTCCTCTTGCTGTCATTGTAATCTGAGGTTCAATTTGAATATAAGAAGTTACTATCAATCCAGATTCATCAAGTATTGTCCCAATAACTTCTGTTTTTTGCTCTTGAGGTGGAATCGCTTGCCCTGTACCAGTGATACTTAATTTGATAGTTCCAATGATATACACAACGGAGTTTCCATATTTGTCCGAAACATCTTTAGCTATCTCAATTTTAGATTTTTGGCCGTCAAATGCTGTCAACCCCAAAACACATATACATAGCATGATGATTAGTGCGCTTGATTTCTTTAACACAATTGTCTCCTTTTTTTTAACAATATTTGTTTTCATTTCCATAGAGGTTCAACAACCAAGTATTTTGTATGAATCCCTCTTTTGATAAAAAAAGTAATACTTTTTAATTTATCATTTTTCGATTTTTTTAAAATTTTCTCAGCTTGAACAATGTCAGAGACAGGTTGATTATTAATAGAAATAATAATATCGCCTGCTGACATCTTCGCCAGTGCCGCCCATCCAGCTCTTTTAACTTCCTCAATATAAACACCACCTTGAAAACCATCTTCCTGAACGATTGTTTGATTAAAAGACACTTCTCTTATTGTCAATTCAAAATCCTCATCAGTATAACGCTTAAGTTCAGAAGATGGAGTAGGTGGTTGTTCCAGCTTAACATTTAATTTCATCGTGTTTTTATCTCTCAGGACGTCAAAAACAACTTCATGACCTACTTTGTATTGCCTGATCATGTTAAATAAAACTTTGTTATCTTCCGGCTGGGATGCGTCTATTATTTCATCGTCCATCTTCAACAAAATATCACCAATTTTAATTCCGGCTTTTTCGGCAGAGTGATTTTTGTAGACCTGTGTGACTCTCACACCTTTTTTCCCTTTAATTCCCAATGCTTTTGCCAAATCTTTTGTCAGTACCTGAGTTGCGGCCGGAAACCAAGCTCTACGGGAAAGAAATGGCTTCTCTTTAGGGGCTTCGTTGCCTATTTTAACAACAGTCATCATTTTCTGAGATTTTCTCTCAAAACTTACAAGAATAGGGACCCTTTCTACCTTTTTTGACTTTGATATTTCATTATTAGAAATTCGAACAAGATCTTCGACATTATTTACGGCTTGACCATTAATCGCAATTATCATGTCTCTTCCCTGCAAGGCAGGTTTGGCTTCATTGGCAGGTCCCGCTTGTCTGAGTGTGCTGATATAAACGCCTTTTTTATTCGGTCTTTTATTTTCCAAAGAAGCCATCAAGGTCAAATTTCGCACTGTCATTCCCCATGACTTCACTTCGATATCATTTCTTTGTGCAGGCTCTCTATCAACAGTTGTCAAAGACAGTTTTTTTTCCTGACCATTGCGCCACAGAACAACCTCAACTTCTTGACCGACAGGAGTAGACAGCATAAGACGATTGACTTTTGGAAGATCTTCATCTATTTGACAATTGACCGGAACATTATTGTATTTGACGATAATATCTCCTGGTTTGATGCCCGCTTTTTTAGCAGGAGATTTATTGATAACCCCACTAACCAAAACACCTTTATTAAAGATGGAATCCTTAAGGCGAGGTTGGCATTCTATTCCTGTCCAACTGCGTTTGACCCGGCCATATTTGACCAAATCATTGGCAACAGACTTGGCCACATTAGAAGGGATGGCTCCTCCCAGGCTACCAATGCCGATCTCATTTATGCCGATTACTTCACCTTGAACGTTAACAAGAGGGCCTCCGCTATTGCCTCCAAAAATAACCGCGTCATGTCCAAACCAACGAACAATTGATCCCACATTTTCCCCATCCAAGGTAAACTGGTTGGCAAAATGTTTTGGCATAACCATTTTTTTATTGCTGATAATACCCTGAGTGATTGATTGTGACAAAGCAGAAGGGCTGCCCAACGCAAAAACCACATCTCCCACTTGAACCTCATCTGAATTTCCAAACGTCACATAGGGTAAAAGGCTCTTATTCTTGCGTTCATCTAATCTTAACTTCAAGACAGCGATGTCAGACAAAGCATCCGTGCCAACCAGATCTGCATCGATTTCTTCGCCATCCGGCATGCGGCATACAAGCTGAGTGGCATGACCCGCAACATGATGATTAGTGATCACATAACCGTCAATACTAAAAATAGCTCCACTACCAGCCGATTGAAATTTTAATAATCTTCCCGCACTAGGAGTTGTTGTCACCACACCTATTTGAACTAAAGCAGGATATACCTTCTCCTTGGCATTAGTTATATTTTGAATTGGGATATCTCCATTTGTCGAGTTACAAGAGGATAGGGATATCAACAACAAAACAATCAATATTGAGTGAATATGTTTATTCAAATTCATAGAATTTCTCCTGTTTTCTGTAGATGCTCGTTATTTAGTAACGAGTACTTTACAAATATCTATCTAAATATTTCATAAATTTATTATCTAAAATCAATGAAATACAAAAAATGATATTACTGTGACAAAAGGATCATAGGTGTCATTTTGAAACAAACTCTTACTCAATTCCTATTTTTATTAAAAAATAACCATTTCCCTGTGTTTTTGTTGCAAATTTACCACGTTCAAAATCCTTCTTAAATTCGAATCAATCTTTTTATCCATATCATTCCAATAAGCTCAAGAACGATCATGGCTCCCATTAGAATTTGTCCTCGAGGGTCGTGGAAAAATACTTCAATTCGTTTAGGTTCCATCATACTTAGAATGATGAGTAGAGCTAAAGGCAGAAGACCTATCACAATGGCTTGCAGTCGGGCTTGAGCGCTTAAAGACATCAATCGTTCTTGGATTGTGAGGTCAGATCGAGCTTCTTCTGCCAAGGTGTCAAATAATTGGCTAGTGTCCATGCCATTTTTTCGTGAAAGTATCACTGCAGAAGAGAGCTGTTTGATAATAGGTACATCGGGCCATTTTTTAGCTTGTGATTCAAGCGCTTCTTCAAGGCCGAGCCCTAAAGTGATTTGGTGTGAAACGGTTTCAATCATTACTCTTACAGGGCCTTGTAGGTTGTGCAGACTTTCTTTGATGCCGGCTTCAATTGTCATGCCGGCACGCAAACAGTTGGATAGGGTTTCAATTAGTTCAGGCATCTGCCTGATCAATTGTAGTTTTCGTTGTTTTTCTCGAAACCGTCTCCATAGTAGAGGGGTGATCAAGGCCCCTGCGGCGATTAGACTCCAGGCCACATTGAGTTTAAGAATCAATAAAACAATGATTAGAGGAAGTACCCACCACAGTGAAGAGGCCTCGCAACAAGCAAACGCAATACCAATAGATATGGCAAAAAATATTCTTAAAAACTCAGTCATTTGAGTCAGTCACGTAGCATTTCGCGTAGTGATTGAAACCGGTAATCGGCCTTTATTAGATCTTTGCTGAAAGAGGGAACTTTGGGAGTGATTAAGAGTACCAGATCTTTTTTGGCTTTATGTTTGTTCTCATTGCTGAACAATAGTTTGAGAATGGGGATGCTGCCAAGAAGGGGCGTTTTTTTTTCAAATTTTCTTTTTATAGAAGTCAACAATTCAGAGAGGATAATGCTTTGTCCTAAAGTACAGGTGACAAAAGTTTTGGTGTAAAATTTAGTGACTTGAATACTACCCTGAGGGCCAACGGTGGGGGCAGAAGCTTCAAATGAAATAGCCAAATCAATATCGCCATTGGAATGAAGTGTGGGTGTGGCTTTAACGATAATGCCGGTGTCTACCTGTGTGGTTTTTGAAACTTCAGTGCCTTGAATGATTAGTGAATCCCCTTCGTGAAACTCACCTTCTTGGCCCGAGTTCACATTGATACGGGGGGTGGCCAGCACATCCGCCCAGGCCTTTTCCACTAAAGCGTTGATACGGGCTTCAGCTCCTATGGCTAGGCCGCTGGAGGCTGTTCCTGGCCCATCCCATTTGAGGCTGCCGACAGATTTAAAAGTTTCAAGAATGTTAAAGCCCTGTTGGTCTATATCATTGGTATTTATTTGCATAAAAGTGAGATGGATATTGATAACGGTTTTCTTGACCTCGATCATATTTTTTAATTGCATGTCGGGGTTGTTGATATGGGCTAACATAAGAGCTTTTTTTCCCAGTTTTACAATTTCTTCTTTATTGGTAGTAAAACCGTCGAGAATTAAAAAGTTTTCTTTAACATCAACAGAGATGGTAGGGGTGTTTAATTTGTGTTGTAAATATTTTGCAGTGACTTTCTGATAAATGTTTTTGTTGAAGGTAGTGAGGTCGATGATGTTGGAGTAACTGATTTTAACTTGTTTCACTTGTTTTAGATCACGAGGAAGTAGTAAATTACCTTCTAACACAATATCATCTTGAGAAATGTTAATAGTTAAATTATGGATGTTAAGGAGTTGTTGTTGTATTTCCTTGTATTGTTTGTAGCGTTCTTGAGAAGTGATTTGTAGGCTGACAATAATTGCATCGCTTTGTCCGCCATGAAAATGTAATTGAGTGTGCCCCTGTTTTAGGGCCTGTATTTTTACTTGATAATTACCGTTACCTTTGACATTGACCAAATCAGGATGATTGACGGTGATGAGGGGGAGATCGCCAATGTGTAATGTTTTACTTTCGCCTTCAACAAGAACCCAATCTACATTTTTTGTGTTTTCAGCTTTAAGAGATAAAGTAAAAAAAACAAAACTAAAAATTAGTAATAAAAGTTTATTCGTCAACATGAATGCGGAAAACGTTTCCTTTGATAACATGTTCTGTTCCTTCATGATTGAATTTTTGGTCAGGGGTAATCAAGGATACTGAGTTGCCATTTACCGCGTTGAGTGTGAGTCCTGTACGAAAATCAAAAAAACGTTCAATGCTGAGACCATCTTTATCTTTGAACACATGCTTTTGGTTGCGTATACCGATTACTTCACCTTGTTTCACTTCACATTCTTTTTCAATCCAAGTGTTGTCTATATGATAAAAATATTTAATCTCAAAAGTGGCCGTGTCACCAGAAGTGGAGATCGCCCGAATGTTGAATACATCTTTTGCAGGTAAATCTACACCTACTTTGAAAAAATCTGAACTGTATTGCCACCATTTTTTCCAGCGATTGAACAGTGTGCCAAAGTCCGCTTGAGTGATTGTTTTGAGAGTGGTGTAGGCGGCAAAATTTTTGATATTACTTGTTTTGTCTGTTGAATCAGTTGCATTCGTTTTTTCCATCAAATCTATTAGCAATGGAATAGATTTTTTTTGTTTGAACTGAGCTAAGGCTTTGCAGGCACTGACTACCACATTGTGGTCATCATCGTTTAATTTGGCGACCACTTCATCGTGCGCTTCAACAGCATTGATAAATTGAATGCTTTCAATTGCCATTTTTCGTGTATCGGGATTTACATGATCCAATCCTAATTTAAGCCAGTTAAGACGAATGCCTTCCGAATTGTCCACCCACCATTTTCTCCAGTCCGCAATGGCTTTATCACGGATTGTTGAATATTTTTTAATATGTCCCTGCATAACATCTTCACAAGCTTTGTTGTAAGCAGCATTGGCCTTACTGAGTAGTTCAGGGTTTACGGTGACATTTCCTTCCCCAAATAGCTCAGTGCGGGTTTGTCGCAGTCCCTTTTGTTGTATTTCAGTCAACACAATGTTGGCAGGTTCAATGGGATTGTATCCATAATAAGCTCCCGTTATTTTACGCAAAGCCTGTATGCTGGAATAACGAATGTTATACTGACGGTCTTTTAAATTGGCGATAAGGTGGGGGATCGCTCGTTTGTCTGCCGTAACGAATAAAGCTTTAGCAGCTTGTAAACGGCGTAGTGGATTGGTGTGTTCTAAATTTTTAATCAGTTCTTCGTTTCCGCTGTGATCATTCCAAGTGGCTAAGGTTTGCGCGACTTCAAAACGAATGATATCGGATTCATCGTTTAAAGATTTGATCAAGATGTTTTTTGCGGATTGGTTTTGCTCGAGGTTAGTTTTGCTATCAAATGCTCTTAGGGCATACGTAGCTGCTTTTCTCAAGGCAAACTCTTTTGAAGTCATCAACTGTTCCAAGCGGCTGAGATCTTTTTCATTTTTTAGAGCTGTCATGGCATCTTTACGTTCGGCAACATTTTTTGAAAGTAGCTCTTCGTTACTACTCCCAGCCGATAAGGTGTGAGGGATTAAAGCCATCAACATTAAGATGTAAGTGTTCAATATAATAAGTTGCCGCATTAAGAATTCCTTCCATATTTAAGCGTTTCATTCTATGGGCATGACGTCATTTCGGCAAGTTTTGTTTTTTGACAAATAGAAAAAAATATAGCTTTTTTGTTGTTATTTTAATATTTTATTGAAAACAGCGTGAAGAGTCGGGGTAAACGCATCGACAAAGGTGCTCAGTTAAATCAAAATAATTCTTTTAAAAGGAAATTAATGGACGATTCACAAGATCTAGCTACGTTAACTGTGGCCGCTACGCTGGGGGATGAAGCTGCTATGAGGATACTATTCCAGCAATTTGTTGACCAAAAAATTCCTATTGTCGTTGTGCTGGAAGTGCTGTTGCAGACAGCACTCTTTGCAGGAGTGCCTCGTTGCTTGAATGCTTTTCGTATTTTTCATCATACGCTGGAAAAAATGGAAGATGTGAATGGTCTTGAAGACAGTTATCAATTTACAGTGGTGGATCCTCAAAAATCAGGAGCCGAAGTTTTTGAGAAAGTGTACGGAGACAAACATTTTTTTCTGAAAGATGTTCTCAATGAATGGCATCCCGCTTTAAAAAAATGGATTATCTCTGCCGCCTATGGAGAAATTTTATCACGTCCCTTTCTTGAATTGAAGCAAAGAGAAATTTGTGCTGTTGCGGCATTAACGGCATTGAATTTGCCACTTCAATTAAGAGGACATATGAAAGGAGCCTTACGGCAAGGGGTGAAAAAGAAAGAATTGATAGCTTTGATCGAATTTTTAAACACCGATCACAAGGTAATGGCTCTAGAGATGTTGTCAGGTATGGATGCTTAAATCCTATTTACTAATTGATAATTATGATAGTTTTACCTACAACCTTCTTCAGTGTCTTTCAGCTGTGGCAGAAAATTTTGAGGTGTGGCGTAACGACTCCTTCACGATAGAAGATCTTCATCACTTTAATCCGGATAAAGTTCTTATTTCTCCAGGCCCTGGACGTCCTCAAAACAGTGGTCAAAGTCCGAAGGTTGTTGGGTGGTGTGCAACAAATAAAGTACCTCTTTTGGGAGTATGCTTGGGACATCAGGCAATAGGTGAATATTTTTCTGTCAAGTTGCAAAAAGCTTCTCGTGTGGTTCATGGAAAAACATCATGGATAGAACATGATGGCAAAGGGTTGTATCAAGGCTTGGCGCCCCAAATAGAAGTAGGTCGTTATCATTCCTTAGCTTTGAATAAAGAAAGTGTTCCAAGAGAATTAATCATCACAGCAACTACGTTGGATGACGGGGAAGTCATGGGTTTGAGGCACCGTGAGTTACCCATACATAGCGTTCAATTTCACCCCGAATCCATCTTAACGCCCTGTGGACCACAGTTGTTGAAAAACTTTATAGACGCTTGATTATCAGGCTTCTTTTTTTGGGACTTTAAGTGTTAGTTTGTCTGTGAATGTGATGGGAATTTTGTTCCATATGAGGTTGATAGTTATGTTCACATCGAAGGTGGATAAGTCCTTGTTGTTTAGGGTAATGTTCCTTTTTAAAGTTTTGTATTTTGAACTTACGGAGACGGAGCTTTTGTAAGGGTTTTTAAATGCGGTTTCAGTGTCGGATGAAAAAATAACGCTACCTGTTAAAGAACCGTATATGGCGGGATTGATATTAAGTGAGAGGTCCCAACTGCTACGACTGCGTTTTTTTAAAGTGGCGGTGACTTTGTCGAATGACAGGCCCAAAATATTTTTGATAGCGGCAGATTTTATTTTTTCATTTTCCAGTTTGCTGATGTCCAGAACAATGGTTTTGATGTTTTTGTCATAAATCTTTTTAATTTGTCTAAAGTAAGATTTGTCGGAAGCTTTTAATTGATTGATTTCTTCAACCATTTCTTTAAGAGAATCAGGAATGCGATCGCCCATATCTGAAGCCACGTTATTTATTACGGCTTTATTAAGGATAACTCTGCCATTATCATCTCTAAATTTTTGAGAAAAATTAGTCAGCAACAGGTATGGGTTGGATTCTAATGATAGTATCAAGCAGCAGATGGCCGTATCCCAACCTGCACCCAGAACGCTTTTTTTTGTTTCTTCTCCTGTGCGGGGGATCATGGAAAAGGAACCATCGGGTTTGGCTAGTCTGGGGATTTTGGACACAATTTGTTCTTTAAAAGCCTCCCAGACCTCACCACCAATAGAGTGAGCTGTGATAGCGCTGAAGAAATAGTGGAACATGCCATCCGCATGGCCTTTACCAACGGCGTCAATAAACCGCACAGTGGGAGTGATCTGTTTTGTGAAGTTGTCATCTCCCATTTCAAAGCGCATCAGAGCGGAGTAGGCCGCAGCGATGCGTCCCGAACCTTTTGGAATTCCTTTTTGACCTTTTCGCGGTGAGTAACCTACTCTGGGGCCACTGGTGCTGTCTTTCACATACTGGAAACCTTTGGAGACAATTTCTTCGGGGACAAAAAAACCAGTTTGTTGGGCCATACCTAAGCCGTTTAGTATCACAAGGCTTACAGCTACAAAATGATCATAGTCTAGACTGTTTTTCCCCATATAACCATGGGTCCATCCACCGCAATCGTATTGGGCCTTGCCGCTGAGTTTGATCAGTTCTTCTATTTTTTCTTTAACAAGGTCGGTTTTGCCAAGTTTGGCTACTTGGGAAAGATACATCAACATAAAACCCGTTGTCCAATTGAACTGGCTACTATGGCTTTTGGCGTTTCTGTCTGAAGGTTTCACTAGGGGGATGCTCAATATGTGATTGGTTAGATTTACTAAGTTTTTTTTGTAGGGTCCTCTGTCTAGGGTGCTACCGGACATAATCCAAGCTAGGCCTATAACACAATCAGAGCTGATGGTCCCATCTGAAATATAATGTATATTGGGGATAGGGATGGGTCCACCACCACCTTGCTTTGCTGCTAGAAAATCGAGTCCCTTTTTAACCAATTCACTGTGAATACCAGCATTTACCTTCTCCTCAGCGGCCAATGATGTGAAATGGCCTTGAAATGGGAGTGTCGTAATAATAAATATTAACACTATTCTCATGATATTTCCTTGGTCAAATTTTCAGTCAACGGCGCAAAAAACGTGCCTCAAATGTTAACCCTTTTGACGGCTATTTGTTGAATTGTTTATTGTGCCTCACACAGAAACTTGAGGTGTTGCTGCGGCGTGTACGGTGGCGATGTGGCTGGCTTCGGCATGGCCCTTATTTTTGATATAGTCGATAAAATTTTCGCTGTTTTTTTGTGGAAGGGAGAGTAGCAGGCCTCCACTGGTTTCACTGTCGCAGACAATTTGAAATTCAGCAGATTTTTTTTGAGTGTTGTGTTTGATATTTAAAACATCAGCGACATAGGTTAGATTGCGCTCCACACCTCGTGTGCAGTAACCTTTGTTTATGTAGTTTTTGGCTCCGGGAAGGAAAGGGATGGTGTTTAGATCAATTTCTATATGAGCATTTGCAGCCCTAGCCATTTCAGCTATATGACCAATCAAACCAAAACCGGTCACATCGGTAGCGGCATGCAGATCAAATTTTTCTTTAGTGTCAGGGGGTAATTTGTTGAGTCGAGACATGGATTCCACAGCGGCATCTAATTCTTTTTCGCTTATTTTCCCTTTTCTGATAGCTGTTGAAAGAGGGCCGGTACCCAAGGGTTTTAGTAGAACAAGATGGTCTCCTTCTTGAGCTCCTGCATTGAGTAGGTGATTTTTTTTACTGACTATTCCATTAACGCTGAGACCTATTTTGATTTCATCATCTTCTACACTGTGACCTCCACCTAAAGCCGCACCACTTTCTTCGATTTTTGAATTAACACCTTCCAAAATTTCTCCCAAAATTTCAAGTTCTAATTTTTGAACGGGAAAGCAAACCATGTTGAGGGCTAGGATGGGTTGACCACCCATGGAAAACACATCACTTATCGCATTGGCAGCGGCAATTTGACCGTAATGGTAGGGATTTTCCACAATAGGGGGGATGAAATCTAAAGTGCTGATAAGGAGTTGCTCGTTGCCTATTTCATACAGACACGCGTCTTCAAAATCCTTGACTCCTCTAAACACTTCTGATCGCGTAGGAATACTGAGTTGTCCCAAGACCTGAGACAGTTTATCTGGAGGAATTTTCGCTGCTCAGCCAGCAGAGGAAGCGAATTTGAGTATCGATTTTTTACTTTTGAACATATGATTATTGTTCCCATTAATTTTATAATAATTATACACAATTAAATGCAGGCAAATGAAAAAAATAATCTTATAAAAATCATGTTACAATTAAGATGTATATGATCTAATCGGGAATTATTGTGAAAGATAAGGGTTTTAATAGAGTCACCTTCTTTTTTTTATTATTGTGTTTGTTTTCAGTGGGGCAGCGCAAGTTTCTTGCGGATGATTATGGCCCCTTTGGGGATGAACAAGTTCTAAAATTAAATGGTCAGGTCCCAGAAAATGCCGGTGTGCGTTTGGCTATTGCAACTGTCGATTTTTTGTTGTCACAACAGAAGGAAAATGGGTCTTGGGATGTGGTACCTAAGGCGATGATGATGACTCGCCGTGAGAATGGTATATGGATGGGTCAAGAATCTTTTGGTGAAGTGTGCGGTATGGCCCGTGCTCTTATAATTTTCACTGAATTAAATTCTGTTTTTGAGAGTGAAAAACTTGTGGACAAATAAATGTTGCGCAATAAATGCTGCCTTTGTGGATCTTTGCTTCGTGATTTTTTTGCAGTTCTCGACCATCGTTCTTTGTTTCGTTGTTGTTCTTGTTCCTGCGTTTATGCAGGTGAGTATAATGAAGACGCTGTGCAATCGGCTTATAAAAATGATTATTATCCCTCATCAGATGATCCCAAAATTGAAGAATGGAATAGAACTAATACAGCCGTGTGGGAAGGATTGTGTGACTCCCTTGATAATTACAGTAAGAAACCTGAAACACTGTTGGATATTGGAGCTGGTACGGGAGGGTTTGTTTTAGCTTACAATAAACGTCACCCAGATGTGGCCATTTCTATTGTTGAAAGTTCTTCCGAGGCCTTGGCTTATGTGAAGCGGCAATTGCCCCAGGTAACGGTTGTGGCAGACGATGCGATGAATGTGGGCTCTATTAAAGAAGATTTTGATGTGATCACTTTGTTTCAGACCTTAGAGCATGTGTCAGATCCTGAAGGTTTTTGTGCCGCCATTTATGAACGTATGAAGCCAGGATCCATTTTTTTGCTGACGGTTCCTAACCGTTTTTCGTACAAGGTTTTTTTTCAGGGGCGCAAGGAACAATTTTGTTACGGTAACACAACGCATTTGCAGTTTTTTTCTCGTTGTAGTTTGTTACGCTTGTTGAAAAAAACAGGTTTTTCAAAAGTTATTCGTTTGAGTGAGGTGGGAGGCAGCTCTGTCACAGGTTTATCTCGTGGTGTCCAATGGTTGATGAGAAAATGTGCTTTTTCAACCGAGTTGAGGTTTGTGGCGGTCAAATGAAGTGTCATGAATGGTTTGGGCAAGAAGGTGTGTTTGCGATCTCTCATATGGGAGAGCCTGCTTGGCAAGTGCGGCAACGCTTGAATGCTCCCGCTTCTGCTGAAGAGATTGAAAATGCCCAAGATGAAATTGGCATGCACCTTCCTGAAGATGTTAAAAAATTTTGGAAATTTTCAGATGGGGGAGAACTGTACCGCAGTGAACAAGATCCCCTTTGGGGGTGGCGAATAATTTCCACGAAAAAATATTTAGAAAGTCAACATAAGTGGCGTCGAAAATTTTTCAACGAATGGCGCTCTACTTATGTGACTATTGCAGAGTTGATGTCACCCGTGTCAGCCATCGTGTGGGATTCTGCTTCAGAAAACATTCTTTTTTTAGATACCAGCGCCGGTGATATGAATCCTGTGTTGATTGCTGCCTCTGTGAAAGATTTTTTCAAAAACATTTCACAATCAAATGGTGCTTTGTATTGGCAGTGGGACTAATTTTTTGCGACGTAGATTTCAGCTCCCGCATCTTTGAATTCGGCAGACTTTTCTTCCATACCTTTTTTTAGAGCGTCGTTTTCTTCGGCCTTTATTTTTTTTGCGTAATCACGTACGTCTTGAGTGATTTTCATAGAGCAAAAATGAGGGCCGCACATAGAGCAAAAATGAGCGACTTTAGCACTGTCTTGGGGAAGGGTGTCGTCGTGGTATTCTCTGGCAGTGTCAGGATCCAATGACAGATTGAATTGGTCTTCCCAGCGGAAATCAAAACGGGCACGGCTTAGGGCATTGTCTCGGATTTGTGATCCGGGGTGGCCTTTGGCTAAGTCAGCGGCGTGAGCGGCAAGTTTGTAGGTGATCACACCCACTTTAACATCGTTTTTATTGGGTAATCCTAAGTGTTCTTTGGGCGTCACATAACAGAGCATAGCGGTTCCGTACCAACCAATTTGTGCGGCACCGATGGCGGAAGTGATGTGGTCATAACCGGGAGCAATATCTGTGGTGAGTGGCCCAAGGGTATAAAAGGGAGCTTCAAAACAATCGGTGAGTTGTTTGTCCATATTTTCTTTGATCATGTGCATGGGCACATGGCCTGGACCTTCGATCATGGTTTGCACATCGTGCTTCCAGGCAATTTTGGTGAGTTTTCCTAAGGTTTCTAATTCTGAAAATTGAGCTTCATCATTGGCATCAGAGGCTGAGCCAGGGCGTAAACCATCTCCTAAGGAAAAGGCCACATCGTAGGCCTTCATGATCTCACAAATATCTTCAAAGTGCGTGTAGAGAAAGTTTTCTTTGTGATGAGACAAGCACCATTTGGCCATAATACTGCCGCCACGAGACACGATGCCTGTGACGCGATTAGCCGTCATGGGCACGTAGCGCAGAAGAACGCCGGCGTGGATTGTAAAGTAATCGACGCCCTGTTCCGCTTGTTCAATAAGCGTGTCTTTGAATATGTCCCAAGTGAGGTCTTCAGGTTTGCCGTTAACTTTTTCCAAGGCTTGATACAAAGGAACAGTACCAATAGGAGCGGGGGCATTGCGAATAATCCATTCGCGGGTTTCATGGATGTTTTTTCCCGTAGAAAGATCCATTAAGGTGTCGGTTCCCCAACGGAAGGCCCAGACAGACTTTTCCACTTCTTCTTCAATGGAAGAGGTGATAGCCGAGTTACCGATATTGGCGTTGATCTTCACCAAAAAATTACGGCCAATAATCATTGGCTCACTTTCAGGGTGATTGATGTTATTGGGGAGAATGGCACGGCCTGCGGCGATTTCATCACGTACAAATTCAGCGGTTATAGGTCCTCGGTGTTGATGGGCTCCAAAGTTTTCTCCAGGATGTTGCGCTTCAGTTTTCATTAACGCTTCAAGATTTTGATTTTCCCGTATGGCCACATATTCCATTTCAGGAGTGATAATCCCCTGTCGCGCATAATGCATCTGAGACACATTTTTACCCGCTTTAGCCTTGAGTGGTTTTTTGAGATGTTCAAATCTCAAAGATTTTTTACTAGGGTCTGCCCAGCGTTCTTTACTATAAGCGGAAGTGAAATCTTCCAGAGTTTCTACATCTCCTCGCTCTTCAATCCATTGTTGACGGATTTTTGGGATACCTTTTTTGATGTCAATGGCGATATTGGGATCTGTGAAAGGGCCGCTGGTGTCGTAAACGTGTAAAGTAGGAGTCTTTTCATCCTTTAACGTAATTTCCCGCATGGGGACGTTGAGAGAGTGAATTTTCCCCTTAATATAAACTTTTTTAGAGCCAGGAAACGGATCGGTAGAAATGGCAGTGGATGAAGAGTTAGTGTCAGTCATGTCGTTTCCCTTTTATAGGTTTTGTTTAAATAGCCTGTTGAGTTAATAGATGTGGAGAGTATTCTCTCATATCCTTATAATATTGAACAGCCTGATTAGCATGCAGTAAATTTGCTGATTTTGAGCTAAAATACTTGGATGTCAATGAATTCTGACGATAAACAGTCGATAGACTATCAGGCTGAATGCCGCCGTCGCGAGGCTGAGATTAAGTCTTTGACAGACATTGCTTCCTCCCTGTCCCAACAAAAAGACAGAGACCAACTATTAGTAGAGATTCTCACCCAAGTGCGTCACTTGACCTACAGTGATGGGGGGGCCTTGTTCATTCTGGCGGATAAAGAAGGTGCGGTATTGGATCATGATAACCCGCTGGATTCTAAAGAATTATTGTTCAAAGTGGTTCAAAATGATTCAGTTTCAGAGGTGGAAAAAGATTTTGTCAGCATGCGTGTTCCGATCGATAACAAATCATTGGTGGGGGCCTGTGCGATCAATCAAGAAGTGCTGAATATTCCCGACGTTTATCAGATGGATGAAGATCTGCCTTACAAACATGATACCGTTTGGGATCAAAGAAATCAGTATCGTACCCGCAGTATTCTGGTGGTACCTATGGTCGGGACTAAAGGTAATGTTTTGGGCGTGATTGAGTTGATCAATCGAAAAAAAGAAGTAGATACGGTTTTGAATTCAGTGTTTACGACAGCAGCTTCGGTATTGGCTTTTGATAAGGGAACAGAGCAGTTTGCTTTAGCTCTGGCTTCACAGGCCGCCGTAGCTTTAGAAAACACAGGATTGTATGAAGATATTGAAAACCTCTTTGAAGGTTTTATTCATGCTTCTGTCAGAGCGATTGAGGCAAGGGATCCTACAACCAGCGGTCATAGTTTTCGTGTCGCGGAAATGACGATTGAGTTAGCGAAAGCCACGTCAGACGCTTCCATTGGCATATATAAAGATGTGAAACTCAATCGTCAAAGTTTGAAAGAGATCGAGTACGCCTCGTTGTTGCATGATTTTGGAAAAATGGTCGTGCCTACGGAAGTGTTGGTGAAGGCTAAGAAATTATACCCGAATGATCACAGCACATTGTTAGATCGTGTCCAGTTATTGAAAACAGAATTGCGATTGTTGGCGGCTGAAAAGAAAATTAAATTGATGGAAGCTGGTGAAGCCTGTGATCACATTGATATCGAGTTGGCAGTTTCATTGCAAGAGATTGACAATTTGAAAGAGTTGGTGCTCAAAAGTAACGAGCCCAGTGTTTTGGAAGAAGGTGATTTCAATGACCTTGAAAAATATAAAGGGCGATTTTTACAAACCTCAGACGGTCGCGAAGTGCCTTATTTGCAAGAATGTGAGTTTTCTTCATTGTCACTGAAACGAGGTACGCTGACTGTCGAGCAGCGTAATCAAATTGAAGCTCATGTCAGCCATACCTATGCTTTTCTCAAGAGTATTCCCTGGACTCAAGAACTGAGAAATGTGGCCAGTATCGCCCATGCGCATCATGAAAAATTATCAGGCAAAGGGTACCCCTTAGGTCTTGAGGCAAAAGAGATACCGATCCAATCACGAATGATGACGATTGCCGATATTTTTGATGCGCTCACGGCTAGAGACCGACCTTATAAAAAAGCGGTGCCGGTGGCTAAGAGCCTTGATATTTTGCAGTCTGAAGTTGATCGGGGAGATCTTGACGCTGATTTGTTTGAGATATTTTTGGATCGTAAAATTTTCAAATACATAGAGGATTAAAGTGGATGTAGGGGGAACTTCACGCCTATCGTTGTACGATAAAGCACAATTATTGTATTTTTAAATACAATAATTAGTTACCCTCCACCTAATTCTTTGGATCTGTTTTCGGCGGCTTTCAGAGCAGTAGATAGAATTTTTTCAAAATTGGAGCCGTCGAAAGCCTTAATAGCTTCTTCAGTGGTTCCTCCTTTAGAGGTTACTTTTTCCCGCCATAATTGAGCCGTATCATCTGTGTTGAGGCGTAGGATTTCCATTGCTCCTAGTAGGGTTTGACGGGCCAATAATTCAGAATCTTCTTTTGAAAACCCCATATTTTGGGAGGTTGAAATAAGCTTTTCCAAAAAGTAAAAAAAGTAGGCAGGTCCTGATCCCGAGATGGCCGTGACGCTATCCATGGCGGCTTCTTCAGAGACTTCCAAAATGCGCCCACTCGCTCTGAAGCATTGCTTGATAAGCTTAGTTTCAGTTTCAGTGAAAACTTGTTTGTCACGAAAGTAGATCCCTGTCATGCCAAAACCTACAGACAAACCAAGGTTGGGCATTGTCCTGACAATGCGCGCATGAGGAAACTGCTTTTTGAGAGAAGAAGTGGTGATGCCGGCGAGTAGTGAAATCATCACCGTCCCTTCACCCAGATTGAGCTGAATCTTGCTAAGATCCTGAGGTTTGATGGCCAGAATAAGCAAATGACAAGCCTCAAGCGCCTTAATGTCGGCGCTGACATGAACATCATAGTTTTCTTGCAGGTAGTGAGCTCGTTCAGGCTGATATTCACTCACAATTATTTCTGTTCTCTGAAATATACGAGTGTTGATAAAACTCTTCAACAGAGCTTCGCCCATATTACCGCCGCCAAGTATGCCACATTTCATTTGCTATTACTTTCTTATTTGTCCGTTGCCACGGGCGATCCATTTTTCACAGGTGAGTTTTTCAAGTGCAAAAGGTCCACGGGCATGTAATTTTTGTGTGGAAATACCGACTTCAGCTCCTAGGCCAAATACCGCACCATCTGTAAAACGAGTGGAGGCATTGTGGTAAACGGTGGTGGCATCCACTTCTTTCAAAAATATTTCAGCCTGGTCGGTATTTTCTGTCACGATGGCTTCAGAGTGTTTGGATGAAAAATTGTGAATGTGGTCTAAAGCAAGGTCTAGGTTGTCTAAAATTTTTATAGAACATTTGAGAGATAAAAACTCTCTGCCAAAATCATCTTCCTTAGCTTTTTTCAGGTAAGGATAATTTAGATCACTCAAAAGTTGATAGCTGAGCTCATCGGCAAATATTTCTACCTCAGCCTTTTTGAACTCATCAACAATTAAGTCAACAAAATCTTTGGCAATATCTTGTTGCAGTAAAATGGTATCTAAAGCGTTGCATACAGAGGGTCGTTGAATCTTGGCGTTTACCACAATGGCGGCCGCTTTTGTGAGATTGGCTTCCTTATCGACATAGGTATGGCAGACACCTGCACCTGTTTCAATGGTAGGGACTTTAGCGTTGTCTCTCACAAAATCAATCAGGCCTTTGGAACCACGGGGGATTAAGATGTCGATATAACCTTCGGCTTCCAATAGTTCTTTCACCAATTCCCTATCAACGGGAAGAAGTTGGATGATGTTTTCGTCCAGATTGTGTTGTTTTAGAACGGTTCTCAAAACATCCACAATAGCAATGTTTGAATCTAAAGCGTCAGAGCTTCCTCTTAATACAATGGCATTGCCTGATCTCAAACACAGTACTGCCGCATCTACGGTCACATTGGGGCGGGATTCATAAATAATACCGACCACACCTAAGGGGACGGTTATCTTTGAAAGTTGTAAATTGTTTTCCAAGGTGGTTTTACTCAACACGATATTGGTGGGGTCACTGAGTTCAGCCACATTACGGGCATCGTTGGCAATGGCGAGCACTCTTTCTTTATTAAGCATCAATCGATCTTTTTTAGGGTCACTGTCGTCTTTTTTGGCACAGTCTTTGGTGTTTGCTTCGAGTATTTTGTCACATTGGTGTTCAAGGGCATCGGCCATCGACCGGACGAGTTGCTGACGCTCATTATCACTGAGCCGGGCAATTTGCCTTGAAGCGTTACGTGTTTTTTCAAGTAGGGGCATAATGCTGTTGTTTGTCATTTTCTTTACCTTTATGACTCTGAGATTAAAGTGATTTGATTGGGATTGGCTAACTGCACATTTTTTCTATCCGTGACACCGGTGAGCTCGCTAGTAGGTAAGCGAGCACGAGCGACGGCCAGTAAATTGTCTTCTTTTCCTTCTTCGAAGATTTCAAAAATTTCTCCTCTTTTGAAGTCGCCCAAAATTTCTTTCACACCCACATACAACAAGCCATTTCTATTGTTAACGGCCACTGCAGCACCTGAATCGATGATGACCTTAGCACTGCAGACGCTGCCACCACAAGCCATCCATTTGTTGCGAGTGGATATGGTAGATTCTTTGGCTGGGCAATGGCTACCTGTTAGCCCTTTTTCTGCCCGTAGAATATTATCTTTTTGTCTGATATCAAATATCACAGTCTCTACACCCATTTTGGTGGCCTGTTTGGCCGCATTGAGTTTGGAGGCCATGCCTCCCAAACCTAAGGGAGAAGATTTGTTGTGAATCAGTTGGTAGACGTCGCTGTCAAATTTATCGATCTGTGTGACTAGCTCATCGCCATTGAGTAACCCTTTAATATCGGTGCCCAATAATAATTTTTTGACGGGGAAGCCAACAGAAATAAGTGTCGCCAAATCATCATTGTCTGAAAATCGCAATTCAAAATCAGAGATCACATCGTTTTCATTCATAATAGGTAGGATGTCATGCTTCCATAATGAGCGTATGGTTTCTTTCAATTGTACAAATTGAATGCGGTTTGAAAAATTTTCTCTCACACATAAAATCTGAGCAACGGTCATGTTAAAAGGTTTGAAACATTCAGCGTACTGTTGTATCAAAATGGGGTTACCCACTGCGGCAGCTGCCTTTTTCTCCATAATTTTACCGCTGTACTTTTTCAAGGCAAATTTACCTTGAGCAACAGCACCTGATGACACCAAAATAATATCGTACTCTTTTTTTAACAGTGCTATTTGTCGACAAATTTCCTGCATAATCTCCGTGTTGATGCGACCATCATCTTGAGTGAGCGCAGAGGTGCCGACTTTGAGGGTGCAAATAGGTTTGTTCAAATTGTTATACTCCTTATGTCGTTAGGGCAAAAAAAAACCAGGCTTTGTCGCCTGGTGATTCGGAAGGTTCATAACGTTATCAAACGCTTTCCGATCACCATACGCGTGGTCGTCGGGGATTTCGGCAGCAAATCTCTTCATTTCTTTTGTTCATAAGCGAGTATTGTATTTTAAACCCCAGTATTGTCAACATAAGCCACACTTTTCGCTCATTCCCATTCAAAAATAACGATTTCTCCACAATTGCCCCATTGAAATAGGCTAAAAGCACTGCTACACTTGTGCATATACCTTTTGAGTGGGCGTTTAGCTCAGTTGGTAGAGCGTCACGTTTACACCGTGAATGTCGGGAGTTCGAGTCTCTCAACGCCCACCATTTCAACCACCGGTTCATCACCTTACGACAGTCGCCCTTCGAGGGTGCTTTCTGTTTCCTTCCTGATGGGAAGGTTTTCATTTTTTTTGACCATGCTATATTCGAACAATCGATAACACTCTCATGAGTTTGACTGAGTGGGAGAGAATCGTCTTTTGCTCACTTTATCGATAGATATGATTATCAGATAAAAAAATCGACTGAGTTAGAAATTTAGGAACCTGATTGCCCTGCTCTCCCTGAAGTTGAAAAATCAAGATCTCGAATAAAAGCATAGGTATTTATGCACTGAACTTTAATTGTGCGCACACATCAGGTACATGACGATTTGCTCTTTGTTTAGTGGGTTTGGAATGCTCAGTTGTCACGATAGTTCTCGAACCAACATCTGCACGCGCATACGCTATCAACAAGGGGTCTCTTCCGACTGTTTCGATTTCAATATCATTCAAATCGCTGGCATATCCAACATTGATAACGTCTGCAACTAAACGTTGATCTGCATCCTCTTTCAAAACTAAAGCTTCTGAAACATCTTTATCTTTTGCCCACTTCGCAAGAGCGTCAGTCCCTGCATTGATTTCCTCATAAATTTCATAGGGAACTTTGACATTATCTTCCGTACCCATCCTGATCAACCAATCCCAAAATTCAGGTACTCGTTCCAGAGGATAATAATCTCTATTCGCATCAATTAGAACATTTGCATCTAACAAATATAGCACTATTAATGCGCCCCTCTTCTAAAGGCATCAAGCACACCATGCACATTTTTTGGTTTCACCCCCAGAACATTACCCGCCTTGGTTGTGGATATCGCTCCACCATCCAACATTCTGCCAACAAATGCAGTGAGAGCACTGCCCAACCTGTGACAACGGACAACATAATAATTTGGTCCACTTTCACTATCTTTGGATTTTTGTTTCTTCAAACTATTACTTTCAAGCCATAAACGTTTCAACTCATCTCTGACGTTTTGCCATTTTTTAAAATTAATTTTTTCAAGACGGTGAAGGCGATATGTAACTAATGATCCGCTAACCTTGATTTTCGTGGAAAATTTTCCAATGGTGGAAACCATCTTCTCCAAATCCATACGATTGTTAATTTTAATTTTTTCAAGCTCTTGATCGCTTAACAATAGGTTGCTAGAGACATCATTGCAAAAAACTTCAATGGGACGTTCTGCCTTGCTGCCACTAACACCACTTCTACCTAACAACAAATGAACTAGTTCGTGAAGTAGTGTAAAAGCCCACGCGGATTTTGCGTCGTTATCATTGACAACAATAAATGGAGCAATAGTGTCTGCAAGAGCGAATCCCCTAAAGGCTTCAACACTTATATCTGTATGATGACTCCCAAGATCGCCAATTAACAAAACAAAAATACCAAGTTCCTCTGCAAGATTTCTCAAGTAGTTGAATGCATCTTCAACAGTTTTTTGCTGGCGAAATTGATTCAAATTAAATTTCAAAAGCTTTTCAACTTCTTTTACAGCATCATTCACATTTACCTTGGTTGTTAAGCTGTTAATGAAGTTGTGTTCTACACTTTCATCCTCTGCCAAAATAGTTGCCTTAACAATCGCTTGTCGAGCTTTAATATTGCGTAATAGCGCATCGACCATCGCTTCTTCATCAGGAGAATCGATATCTGGAAGTGTCCGAAAATCTTCCCCACGGTCACCTTTTTTGGGTGGAGCAGACATATAAAAAGTAATCAGAGGACGCCGATATAATTTGGACATTTTGGAAAGAACTGCCCTAGAAGGTAGCTCATCACCTTTTTCGATAAGCTCTAGGCGTTCCACGGCTGTTCGACTTTTGTTGTCTTTAAAGCCGAGTTTACCACTCGCTTCTTCAGCTTCAATTCCAGCCGTTGTTCTAGCCCATTCAAGGATCTCGTAATTTACTTTAGGCAAATGCCTATCCTCCAATAATTCCGGGGAAATAACCCTAAATGCAATTATATTCTAATAGCCCAAAAATATACATATCCAGACAAAACTGCACGCGTGTGCGAAATATCGATACCAAACGCGCGGGACATCCCATAAAATAAAGATCTGCTAGGACATAGGCGAGATTAGCCAAATTTCAGGTTATTTTGTTTCGCCGCCACAAATCCGTATCCACGGGACAGTGTATCAATCCGCCTATATGGTGGGTCGGCTGTCTCGTGGTATGTCCTAGCAGACTTTTATTACAACTTTCGATCCACCACCTTTTTGTGATTGGGTCTTTTTTGGAAAGGTCTGATCAAGGGCAAAGAAAATCATCTGAAAACATCCACCATTTTAGCTGTCTTGGGAAGTTGCCTTCTCATTTTTCTGACAATTGTATTCGTAACAGCAAAACAAGCGGACTCAAGTTACAACGAACCCGGCATCACCAAAGATCAAATGATTTATTATGAAAATTCCGTTATGGAACGTAATATGAGACATCAGGCAGATGAGCGCTATCCCAATGCTTACTCGGCGGAAGAATCAGTGATTTGGGATAAATGCCTTCAAACATTAGAAGTTGAAGGGCGCAGGAAAATTCAGAAAAAATACAATCTTACTGAAGATCAATTGGATCAAATTATTACCGATGGTGTCGTCAATCGCTGGGATAGTGTTGACTGATAACCCAGTGCTATATTTGTGACTCTTAGTTCGTTCTAAGGGTTCTCTTTAAAACCAACAGCATAAGATAAAATATTGTTTGGAAGCAAAAAAGCACCAAAGAATAAGCTCGGTGCCCTTTTAGATAATGCAATATGTCTACCTGCCATTCTAATGGAATCCGAGCGTTAAATCAATTTTGAAAGGGGATTTGACGCGATGATAAAAGCAAGTAATAACTGGTATTCACAGGCCGAGAGGACAAAGCCAAACATAGGTCCACAAAGCCCCTAAGATCTACGCCCCCAGAGGCTCCCAGGATCCCACAACACCCCGAAGTCCCACCAGGAACTGAAGGACCCAAAGCCCACTATAAACAAAGGAAACAAAGCCGCCAAAGACCTGGGAGCAAGTATGTGAGCAGCCCTGGAAGGACCCTCAGAACTAGGGAAACAACGAGGATTAAGTTTCCAGAGCGTTACGCTGTCCCCGTTTACACCGTGAATGTCGGGGGTTCGAGCCCCTCAGCGCCCACCATTTTAGACTTTACCTGCCAAGCTCTTCACCATAAATAGGGGCAGCGTCCGAATCAAGTACAAAGCGTCCTAACTCTATTTAGACGTCAGATTCTCGTAGAAGGCTACTAAAGGTAATGCGTCTTTGTTGTAGCAATTAGGTAGGAACACATTCTTTTTGTCAGAAGTACAAAATATGGCACCTCCAGCCACAGCGATGGGTTTGACCTCTGAAGGAATAGTTAGGGTAACTATTTCTCCTGTAATAACTGCAGCTACTTCATACCAGGTTTTATTGTCTGACGCCAATACAGCAAAACCTAGTACGGGCTCATCTTTGGCTTCACGAATCACCAAAGTTTTACTATCATTTTCACTAAAACGTTTGATAAGTACGCCATCTTTGCCAAGCACAATAGATTTTGCATCATTTTCTGCAAGCATGGCTACTTTAGCGGCATGTAAACCATCTGCATGATCAAATTCAAGGATGATCTGTTTGTTTTTTAATGTCACTGAGCGTATGGTTGGCCCTTGCCAACTAATCTCATCTCGTCCATATTGGCGAGCCAACAAACTCATGGCGATACGCGCAGCTGTATCTGGCTTAGCTTTGTAATGTACCTCATCACCAATATCTACCGTCGTCACCATGGCAGAATTTTTATCACGCTGAGAATAACGCCACTGTGCATTGGCAAATGTCACACTGGGATAATTGTACATTATTTGTTTGTCATACTTCCGGACTTGATTAACAAAAGGTCTCTTGGCAGTTCCAATTTGCACATAATGAAAAGGTAAGTCGGCTCCCCATCGTTTACGCCAATCATCAAACAGGGCTTGCTGAAGATCGGTGTAAATGTCAGGATTTTTTTCGTTAAGATTAGATTCACCTTGATACCAGACGACTCCTCGCACGCCGTAACCTTCGACGGGGCGCAGGCAGAGAGAGTTCATCAAAGTAGGTTTACCAAAAACGTAGCGCATTACTGATTTTGCTTCATTTTTTTTAAGACTCTCCTCTATAAGCTTCATTTTTTTGAGAACACCTTCACTCACAGCAAGTTTTCCTGTCAGGAGCTCAGGGCGCATCCAGGCCTGAATAGAAGTTCCTCCAACAGAGATGTCAACCATGCCTACAGGTATCTTAAGTTCTTTATTTAATGCACAGGCTAGGTATGCGGGAATGTTCATCCCTTTGTTTATAATCTGCCATCCTCTACTTGTGCCTCTCCGATGGGTGGCATTGAATAAATCTATGGGTTCCATAATTCTGGGGTTAACGCCTCTGTAGATTCTTGCCAGTGAGTTTGAACTTTCAAGTGCGATTTCTTTTGTGCGTGACCACGATACAATATCACCTTTAGCGGCCATGTTTGATTGTCCCGAACATAGCCAAACTTCTCCTATCAAAATATCTTTCACTCGCAAGGTGGTTTTGTCTTCAACGACAACTAATTCCTGACCTTGGTCACTGGCTTTCATCGCCTTAAGCTCGACACGCCACATGCCTTTGTCATCAGTCATGGTAGATTTTTTTTGACCTGCAAATGACACTGAAACTTTCTTGCCAGGTTTGGCCGTTCCCCAAATAGGGATAGGTTGATTTCGCTGGAATACGGCATGATCAGCAAACACCTCAGGCAACTCTAAGCCGGTAGATGCTTCTTTTGGTTCTTTACCTTTTTCATTTTTAGCGTTGATTTCCAAGGTGCCTGCAAAACATAAGTAAACAAGAATTAATAAATTGATTTTTCTTTTCATATGAATAGAGATTCCTTTTTTACAATTTGTATCAAAATACATTATCACATAACTTTATACTTAAAACATTAATTTCTTAATTTATGATAATGGTTTAAAGTCGTATTGTAAATTAAATTCTTTTCAAGAACGGGGCTCTTATGGATTTTTTTCCAATGGAATTGGGATTGGGCTTTGAGTGTGCAGGTGTTTATTATGAGTGAAAAATTGTGTGTCGCTAATTCACACAAAATCAATGTTACTGAGATGTACGATATTGTGAATAAAATGGAGTTTTTTGAACAAGTGTTGTTTTAGGGGTGATGTGGATTTTTCAATCTAATGGATTTGAATGTGTTTTGTGGTGGTTTATGACAAATGATAGTGTGTTTATAAATGTTATAATTATAGAAAAATGTTTATGATGTAATTGTGTAGGAGTGACTGATTTTGAATAACTGTAGTGAAACTAATAGAAAAAGAGGAGTTGTTATAAAATGAAGAATAAATATCAAGACAGAAGATCTTTTCTTGTTGGTACGGGTATGGTGCTGGCTTCACCAATATTCAAACCATTATTTGCAGGTGGGGTACAACAACTTAATAATGTAAAAATAACCTCTAAAAAGAATTTAGTGATTATAGCAAATCAGGGTGGATATCTTGAAGATTTGTTTTTGCCTAGTAAAGCCGGTGATCTTGACAGTTCTAAATTGGTCAGTCATTTGAAAAATCATTATAACGACCTAACAGTGTTAAACCATATTGCTCAACCAGAAATTGGCTCAGGGCATGCGGCACACAGAGGTTTGCTCACGTTAAATCAGAATCAAAGAAATGGACCAATGCAGAGCCTTGATCAATTTGCAAGTGATCGTTGTGAGCAAGTGTCCAGATATAAAAGTTTTCATCTTGGGGACAAGAGTATCGTGTGGGACAAAAACAGCCGTATTGTTCCAACCATGATGGAAAGAGGTCCTTTGGTGATTTACGAAACTCTTTTCAAAAACAAAGGTTCAGTTGAAGATTTACTGAAAAAAAAGGCAGAATTAAATGTTTTGAGGAAAGGTCTGCTAGCAAGTACACGCAATGCCACATTGTATAAGCAATTTGAAGTATCTATCAGGGAATTGGAAGAAAATATTGCCACAGATATTGAATGGATGAAAAAACCTGTTCCCAAAGTGGAAGTGGATACAGAGCTTCATTTTACAGATATTCATAACAGAGGCTATATGAAGCCGACCGCACAAAATTTGGAATTTGTGCATTTAGCTATCAAGCATAAACGCAGTCAAATATTTGTTGTCTCTCCACCGTATATAAGTAAAACGGATTTTGGAGTAGAGCATTCATATCATGGTTTGGGGCATATGGCGAAGCAGAGTAAGGATCGAATGGATCAAATGCTTAAGCTGGAAACCCACTTTTTTGTAGCGCTTTCTGGATTTTTAGATTCACTAAAAAAATCAAAATTACTTGATGACACCATAGTTCTTTTCATGGGAACATTTAACAACCCTGGGGCCCACAGCCGTAAATTTACGCCGACAGTTTTAGCTGGAGGAGGGTTCAAACATCAGGGGCTAGTAGAGTGTAAAGATAAATACCAATTAGCTAATTTGTACACAACTATTCTTAATCAAATGGGTATCGACGTTGATGAATTTGCGGCAACAAAAGGCAATTTGAATAAGATATTGTTATGAGATTTGGTTGGAAAAAAATAAAAGGTGTGATTTTCATAGTAGTGATGTTTCTGGCCATGATGCAATATGTCTCGTCAGAAGGTGCTAAGACGAGTTCTTCGAAAGACTTGACAACTTTAACAAAGATTCTCAAGAAAAAATGCATCCAATGCCATGGCGGTGTCAAGGATGGAAAGAAAAAGATTAAGGGCAAAACAGATATTGCAAAAATGCTCGAGAGCGGTATTAAAATTCATGATTCAAAATTTTGGTCGAATGTTATAGATTCTGTAGAATCAGGAGATATGCCTCCCAGTGATAGTAAGGTTGAAATTTCAGCGAGTGAAAAATCTACTCTTGTAGACAGTTTGCAAAGTCATCTCAATGTAAGAACAATCAAATCAAGATTGTTAACACCATTAGAAATTTCTAATAGTATAAACCAATTGTTTGATGTTGATGATGAGCTTTACAATTCATTCGCCAGGCTTAGCTACCATGTAAATCCATTGGTACGGTACCCAACAATGCAATCTGAAAAATTAATTTCTCCTAATTTTATAAAGGATGTGGGATATGCTTTAGATTCAATAACAGAAATATTTGTTTTGTTGAACAGGTCAAAAAAACCACCACCCCCCGAAGGTAAACATAATATGATTCCTGAGACTTATAAGTCTAATATGTTACCAGAGAGAGATGGCCCTACCGCTGCGTCTGCGGCGAGCTTTATTGATAGAGATTATTCTTTAGCGCCTAAAAAGCCTCAACGTGAGAAAAAAATACTCACAGATGAAGAGGCTGAAAAATATAGAGAGAAACTCAAAGCATGGGGTGAAGCTTTCAAAAAACATATAGCGACACAGGAATCTAAATTATGTTTTGATTTGAGGAACAGGAATAGAGATTTTATGAAATTGAAGGATCCAATCTATGTGCATCATCAAAATTATTTAACACCAGGTAGATATAGATTGTCATTTAAAGCCACGGCTTTGAATCGACATAAAGTTAAGGAGGTTTATAAAAAATATCCCAAAAAAGTCACGGACAAATTTTTAAATTTTGGCTGGGAAAAATTGATGAATGAAAAATGTCGATTAGATATTAGTTTTGACGGGATGCACAGTAATAATTTTAGAGGTTTGTTAGCTAACGCTATAGGAAAGCGGCAAGGAAAAGTTTTTAAATCGTTTGAAATAGAGGATAATGTAGAAAAAGTTTATACTGTTGAATTTGAAGTGAATCACCCAAACAGTCTGGCTTTTGAATTTTCTAATGGTCCACGCAGTGTTCAAGGTAAGTACACGGAGTTGCCTTATGTAGGTCGGAGAGTTTTTCGTACGGGCAAGGCAAAAGGTAATAATCCTGGCAGAGAATACCCACTTCCATGTATAAGGTTTCTAGCACCCGTACAATTGGAAAAGCTGTCCTCTAAAAAAGAATTAAATGATTTTGATTTCAAGTACAAAAAGATTACAGAAGAAAATGCGAAACAAAAAATATCCTTATTTCTTAAATCTTTAACATTGGAACATATGGCGAAACGTCTCACAGAATATTTTGATGAGTTGCCAAAAAGTTTAAGTGTTGAAGAACGCTATGCAACAAGTTTGAAATTTATATCAATGTCTCCGGAGTTTCTTCTTATTGATTTAACTGGAAATTTAGAAGACGATTCACGTTATATGTCCTATTGCTTACTCAAAATACATCCATCAAAGATGTTTAAAGACGATTTAAAGATGTATCGTTCAGGTGAAATGTCACCGAAGGATTTTGCAAAAAAAATAGTTGAAAACCCCAATTTTGAAAGTTTCATTAAGACGTTTGTCAGCAAATGGTTAGGATATGGTGTAGAGTTAGATGAAAAGAAATATTTTGAACACGTCAGAAAACTCACATTTAATGAAGAAACGACTCAATATATTTTGCAATTATTTAAACGTAACCGACCTTCCTTAGAGTTATTTCATTCAGAGTACAAAGTTCTTAATAATTCTCTGGCAACACACTATGGTCTTAAAGCAAGTGATCTTAAACATTACGATTATAAAATAGTTGAAACAAAAAAATATCAATCAGGTATTTTTGACCAGGGTAGTTTTTATATTTCCAAATCTTCTGGTGTGGACCCCTTGCCATTTCAGCGGGCTGCATGGGCTTATGAAAATATATTTGACAAAAGGCTTCCTCCTCCACCAAGCGATGTTAATGCTGCAGAATTTAAATCAAATGAAGGAAAAATGACTTTTAAGGAAAGCACATTTCTGCACTCTAAAAACGAACAATGTGCCGGTTGCCACAAAAAAATTGACCCAATTGCATTTGCTTTCCATAATTTTGACACAGTTGGTGTTAGAATACCGGAACAGGATAGCGCAGCAGAAGAGATGTTTAAACAAAGTATTTTGTCGGCAAGAAAAACGATCGCATCTGCTTTTACACGTAATTTGATCGCTTATATTATAGGTAGAGAGACCACCGTTTTTGATAGATCTGCAATTAATGACATTATTTCAAAAACGGTGAAAAACAATTATTGTATGGTTGATATTCTTTCAGAAATCATTGAGGTGTACTTTAAAAAGTAATTGGTCCATGAAATGAATCTATAGAAAGCAAGGGTCAGTGCTCATTCTAATGTTGGCGTATCTAACAGTGTGATAAATGGCATGGTATATGTTGTCGTTGTGGATAGAGACAAGCTAACAGGGAAATAGTAAATGAGTATAATGAGTTACACAAAAATTATTTGAAGGAGTGTGTCGTGAAAACGTGGATAATGGTTGGATTGATGGTACTGAGTTTTTCAGGCTGTTACGATCAAAATAAAAGCAATGCTGTTGAAGAAGATTCGATTAAAAAAAATGAAAAAAAAGATGTCAAGTATCTTTTAGTGGATGTGAGAAGCCAAGGGGAGTATGAAGGCGGGCATATCCAAGGTTGCGTACATATCCCTCATACTCAAATTAGTACTGAAATTGTCAAGCATGCAGCAAATAAAAATCAACAAATTTTCCTTTACTGACAATCCGGTGGTCGAGCTGGTCGAGCTCGTGTTGTGTTGTTGAAAATGGGTTACATCAATGTAAAAAACCTTGGTGGACAGAAAGACGCTAGAAAGTTTTTGAAGAAATAGTTCAAAGATGAACTGCCATTTATTTTTAAGCTTGGGACAAGTTATTTTTTCAAGTAGTTAATGATTAAACTCAATATTATACTGATGATGATACAGGTCACAATGGGGAAATAGAAACTCGTATTTTCGTTTTCGATTTTGATGTCGCCAGGCAGTTTGCCTAGGCCAGATTTTTGAATCAAAGGCCAACAGAGGCCAATGACGAGTATGATGATACCTATGAATACCAAAATTTTTTGCATTTATAAATTCTCTCACATCTAATACGCAAACAAAACCCTAAATTTTGGTCAAAACGAATTGTCCATGCTTCATCCATGTGTCTGAAATTGATTTATTGAAATAATTAATACTGTCGTCAGATGTGAATACTTGATAATATGAGTTATCGTTGAGAAATGAAGGAATTGATAAATTAAAGAAAGTAGTAAAAATGAAATTTGACCACGACCAGTTAAAGTGTATTTATGAATCAGCGAAAAACTCTGTACTTAGTCACATGACAGATGAGAATAAGGAAAAGGTTGAATGTTTAGCGTGTCGAATTGGTTTAAGTACGGCAGCGGGAGCTGCAATAGCCGTGGTGATAGCAGCAATTAATGAAATAGAGGTTGATGCAGCAGCCGGAACAGTTGTGACTGCTGAAGCGGCCGATGGTGCTGTGGCAGCGACTGTTGAAGGTATACCTGTAGCCCTTGCAGCCGAGGGTGTTGAAGGGGCAATCGCCGCAATAGCTGCTATTGTTGGAGTGCCTGCGACAGTTGTGGTAGATGTTATAATGTTTTATAAGGCCGAAGTAACTGCGGTAAAGCTTGTGGAAGATCTTTGTGAAAAGGTTGGATTATGCTCAAAATAATACCACGATGGTGACTAGCTATCATTTATCATTCAGAAAGGTCTATGAAAAGTAAAAAACTCGGAAAACTACGTCCTCTCCATGGGAAACCGATCAAAGAATTGGCGGGTAGTAAACGTAAGCTCATACCTTTTTTAGATAAAAAATTAGAGTTTGTGCTGATCAATGCGGGAAGCTCAGGGCATGATATCAGCGATAATTTTGAGAATGTGATTGAGAATTTTTTGAATTGTGAGTCGGTAGTCAAGGAATCAGTGGCCCAAACATTGTTTGAGTTTGTTCAAGACACTAAAGCCGAATGTGAAATCAAACCTTCGTCCGTAAAAGACATTTGGGAATACATCAGAATGTGGAATGTGACAATTAATCAATTAGGAAATGGCAGTTTCTATGCTTGTATTATGTGTGGTTTGAAATCAACGATCGAAGATCTGTCGGGCGTACAGATTAATTTTAGAAATGGCAATGAATTTGAAGGTGTCTGTGACCAGACGGGTTAGTTAGAAGTTTTTCTCCGATTCAATACTATTTGACAGAAATTAAACTTTCAGCCAAGCTCAACAAACAGTGCTTGTGAATTTTTACAATGCGTGAATCTATTTGCCATTTGAAACTTCTATGTATTTATTATTATGCGTCTACAATTGTGGCCTTGTACACAAGGAAATTCAAGAAAAATTTTCAGAGTTATTGAAGAGAAGCTCGCTCTCTTTGAATTTTCTTAATCGTCTTGATTCGCTGTTTTTTTGCCAATCGTTTGACTTGAGTGGGTTTTTCATAATAACTCTTGCTACGGTAATCTCTTAAAATGCCCGCAGCACTACAACTTCTTTTGAACTGTTTGACAGCTTTGTCTATTTGAAATACTTTAACTTTTACGGTCATTTGGTTGCTTCTTTACTTTTGGTGTCTGTCTTTAGCTTTATGGGAACAAGATTTTTTTGCAAAAAATAAGAAGCCCAAATTTTAAGGCCTGGGCTTCTAAAATTGAATGGTATTAACAAGTTCTTACGCCAGTAGCACAAGGTCCTTTTTGACCTTCGCCAACTTCAAATTCAACGTTGTCGCCTTCATTGATTTGACCATTTACTTCTGATGAGTGAACGAACAGGTCATCACCGCCATCGCGTTCAATAAAACCAAAACCTTTTGTGGGGTTAAACCACTTAACTTTTCCTTGCATATGTGCAATCCTTTTAAAATACTATCAAATTAAGATTTTCTCAGAGGTTTTCGAGATAGTGATCGATTTACCGCTGGGAGGAGGAGAACCTTTTGTTCACCTGCCAATTTAGACTTCTTTTTCCCAGAGGTAATTTTCTATGAATAAAATGGGTCATTACTTATAGCCCTTGAAACAAGCTTTCGTTCTAAAAAAAATAAAAAATAATAACATCTTAGAGATATAGACAGATTTTTACCAATTTAACGGTAGTTATTTGATTTTTTTAGTGTTTATACAAGAAATGAAACTTAAGGTCTGAGCAACTTGCTTCTGTATAAAGTCATTAAAAAATAATGGCGTATCCTACGAATAGTAATGAGTGTACGCCATATTTTTGTCTAGTTTTTTTTTTGTGTTAGTTTCTGTGGATTTCTACGTGGTGAGTGAAATTGACAAGGTTTTGACAGGGATTTGAAAAAGTCTTACAAAGATTTAACACAGTATTGAGTAAAATTTAAGTTACTAGTTTCAGTATATATTGTCTGAAAAATGTCATCATGTCATTGGCAAAGGAGATTAGATAATGATCAATCGTAGAGAGATGCTTCATGGACTGGCGGCCGGTGTTGGTGTGTCACTTGGTGGTTTAAGCCTGTTTCCCAGTTATGCTCAAGCAGCAAACAAAATGACGGGCAAACCCAAGCGCATAATTTTCTTTTTGCAGAACCAAGGCTTCGACCCATTGACCTGTATTCCAAAGGGACTCAGTAAAAGCTGTGCTCTCGATGGTGTAACCCTTGCGGAGCCAATGAAAGCATTGGAACCTTACAAAAACAGGATGCATATTATTACAGGTTTGCATGGCCTTCATACGAGCCCCTCACATAGTGCCTATTTCGGGGCTCTAGGAGGCTATCGTGGTGGTATTGGTGTTCCCCCGGCGGCAGCAACAATCGACCATGTCCTCAGCCAGTCACTGCCACAGACAATTCTCCCACATCTCTGCATTGGCATGGATTCGATTGAGAATATGAAAGCGCGCCCAACCCTCGCCACCCTTTCTGCTTCAGGGACGGGTAAGCCGATCTTCATGCATTCTGATCCTAACCGGCTGTACCAGATGATCTTCGGCAGTATTGCCGGTGGAGATGTCAATAAGCGCTACGAGGCCCGCTCGAAAGTTTTTCTCCAAGTCGAGCACCTGGCAGGACTCAAGGCTAAAGGATTGCCTCAGGGTGAAAGTGAACGCTACGCGACTTATGTGAACGGATTTCGAGATATAAATGGATTGCGTGACAAGCTATCCAAAGTATCAGGACAACTTAAAAAACACGCTCCGAAAGTCGATGAACGCTATACCAATCCGAAATTCGAAACAGATTGGCATGATGCCTTGTTAGAGATCGGTATAGCGGCTCTACAAGCAAACCTGACTAATGTTTTGACCATCGGCTCAGGGCGAGGTGAGATTTTTGGTGCCTGGAAAGGATTGGATATCATTTCAGCCGGCCACAATCTCGGTCATATGAAGCAACCCGACAATCCTATCTGGATAAAGATCCGTCAGTACAACTGTGAGATGCTGGTCAAGCTCATGAAAGCCCTGGAAAAGATTCCTGAAGGCACAGGTTCAATGATGGATAACACTTTGATCGTGTATTCCAGTAATAATGGAAACAAACAACACACTAAGGGTGAAAACTGGCCCTTTGTGCTTCTCGGCAATGGCAGTGGACGTTTTAAGACGGGTCAATTTACCCATGTACCGAACCGCCCGCTCAACGATCTCTACGCCACCTTCCTTCATGGTGTTGATGCGCCGGTTGACCATTTCAACATGGACAAAAATATAGCCCGTACCTATGGCAGTAAGCCCGGCCCTATCGAAGAACTATTGGCCTGAATGTCTATCTACAGGCTAATTTGTTACGCGGTTTTATTAACCATTATGTTCTACCTACCGGTCAATGCGGATGAAGTTGATTTCGCAAAACAGGTAAAACCTTTTCTTGAAAAATACTGTCTGGATTGTCATGATGATGAGACTCAGAAAGGGGATATTTCCCTGAATAATTTAAGTGATGTTTCGGTAGAGAATGCAGACATGTGGAAACGGGTCTGGGAACAGGTGGCCCTAAAGGAAATGCCACCCAGGAAGAAAACGAAACAGCCGGAATTAATGCAGCGCCTGGAAATTTCCAATTGGATTACAGAGGGGTTGACCAAGATCCTGAAAAAGAAAGGTGGTTTCAGCGATCATCTGCGCCCAATCAAGGGTAATCATATTGATCATAAGCTTCTTTTTGAAACCCCGCATAAAAACCTTGAACCCACATCCACACCGGCACGAATTTGGCGCATTCATCCTCAGGAACATCTTGTCCGTTTGAATGAACTGATTTGCCATGAACCAGACTATGATCCAATCCGCCCGGGGATGCGGACACGCGGTGATCATATCCCGTCGAATTTGCAGAGTGAAACCAAAGTCTATTTCGGCTTGGACCGCTATATTGGGCATGTGGGTGGTACGGCTGCTTATGCCGCAAGCGTAACCGGTTTTCCTGCTATCTTGTCGATGGTCAGAGACCATGGGCTACGCAACTACCCCTTCCTTTACTCAGTCAACAGCTCCGAGGCGATACAGATTGCAAGTGTCTCAGAGCCGATTCTGCGTTTTATGGCCTACGGCCCCGATGCAGAGTCTTACCAGTTTGCTGATGCGCTCAAAGAGATCCCAAAAGAGTATAAAGACGAAAGCAAGCGAGGACTTCCAACCGCCATTTTCTACAGCAAAGAAATCAAGCGACCTTTGACGCCCATATACGAGTTGATGAAAGAACCCGGAGTCAGCGATAAACGACTTGAAGCAGCTATTAATTTTTTGTTCGAAGTCCTGACGTTGCGCCCACCCAGTGAGAAGGAGACGGCCGATTATCTGACGATTGTCAAGAAATCCATCAAGGACCTCGGCAAAGAAGACGGGATCTTTTTGGGCCTGACGCCGATCTTCCTTGACCGCGACGCTCTCTTTCGCCCTGAATTATGTGAAACTGGGCAACCTGACAAGTATGGACGTGTGATGTTGCAGGGGCAGGAACTCATGCTTGCCATCAACGGGGCCTTCTCTTATATCCGCCCGAATTCAAATCTGAGAGTGGCATTGGCCAAGGGACAGCTGAAGACACGTGAAGATGTGAAACGGGAAGTTTCCCATATTCTGGATGACGACAGTATCAGAAAACCCCGAGTTCTACAGTTCTTCAGAGAATACTTTGACTACGATCTCGCCGCTTCTGTTTGCAAGGATAATAAAGCTCTCGAAGAAGGAGGAGGTGACATAGGTGAAATGGGGAACGCTCATTACGCTGCTATGAATAGTATCATTGCCAATACAGATCGCCTGATTGAATTGATCCTGCATGAGGATAAAGATGTTTTGAAGCAACTGTTGACGACTAACCGTGTGGTCTTTGATCCCAGTAGAGATACCCGTTACTATGACAATATTGATAAGCAAACTGTAGTAGACAAGAGCAAGGGCAAGGGCAAGAAAATCTCCAAAAAAGAACAGGCTGCTTTGACAAAAAATCAGAAGGAGGCCGCATTCAAACGAATATTTCCTAATCCTAGTAAACCTATCTATGTACGCCTACCACAATTTAGTGTTGGCATGAATAAACCGAAGAGGATAGTGGTAACGGGCAAGAAGATGTTAACAACAATCAAGACGGATGAAAGAATGGGTATCCTCACCCATCCCAGTTGGCTGGTCTCTCATTCGGATGCGATGGATAATCATGCGATTTTGCGGGGGCGCTGGATCCGTGAACGCCTACTGGGTGATGCGGTACCGGATGTCCCCATCACAGTTGACGCCATGTTGCCAGACGAACCCAAAGAGACCCTGCGTCACCGCATGCGAGTTACCCAGGATAAACAATGTTGGCGCTGCCATCAGAAAATGGACCCGCTTGGCTTGCCATTTGAAATGTACAATCATCTGGGCCTTCTTCGAGATAAGGAAAAAGGCAAAGCGGTGGACGCCAGCGGTGAGATTATGTTCAGCGGCGAGGCCTCTTTAGATGGGCCCGTGAAAAATGCCTTGGAAATGATAAAAAAACTTGCTTCTAGTGAACGTGTCACACAGGTTTTTGTCCGTCATGTTTTTCGCTACTGGATGGGACGTAATGAAACCCTCAGCGATGCGCCGATCCTTCAAAATGCCTATCATGCCTACCGCGATAGCGGTGGTAGTATGAAAGCTTTGTTGGCATCGTTGCTCACCTCCGATGCCTTTCTTTATCGTAAAGTGCACAGAAAATAAGGTCCAGTCCCAACAACATATAAAAGGGTATAAATATGTCCTAGATCTGTCATTTGAGGGAGATTTATGCTTTCATAACATTGGAATGACCACATGGTTCGGGATTGAAATACGATTTGATTGAAAGATAAATGGAATTGAGGAGTTGTTTTCAAATTTGGGGGTTTGTTAAATATGGGAATTCAAGCTGATAAAAAAACTTGTTATAATTTGAGTTCAAGTTAATAAAAAAACTTTCCGATGTTACATTTAAGAAAATAAGGACTTTTGGGAAAATTTCCTCATTTTAACAAATCACACAATTCCGTCTTTGAAAGGAATTTGGGAGTAAATGATGATTAATTTCAATAATAAGGGATTTTACGGTCTATTTGTTTTAGCTCTATGTCTATTGCCATTTTATTTATGGTCCACAGATTATGTTTGGGATGGGGATTCTGATGCAGATGGAGATGGGGTATCTTGGACGGATCCCAATAACTGGACAGCTGATTCAGGTTATCCAGATGATGTGAATGACAAAGCGACTATTAATTCTCAAAATGACGCTATTAACACCAATTCAACAAATATTGTTGTAGGCTCTGTTTCGATAGATGCAGGCTTTACAGGAACTTTAACCCTTGAAGGCACCTTTCAGGTTGACAATTCAGGAACACAAGATGGAAATTTTTATTTTTCGGGAAGTAATTTTTCTGGAGTGACATATGATGTGACGGTTTTAAATGATTTTGAGGTAGGAGGAGGAACTTTCACTTCCACTTCAGGTACCTTGCATGTGTCAGGTGATTTTACTCATAGTGCTGGGACGTTTACTCATAACGGTGGAACTGTGGAATTTTCACAGGTATCAGATCACACAATTACCAATATTGCCAGTACAACGTTTAATAATTTGACATTACATGAAGGAGCAACAACAACTTATGATGATGCTGATTTGCTGTATTATTTTGCTTTAGATGATACCAACACGACAGCACGTGACTACAGCGCCAACTTAAAAAATGGCAGCCATGTAGGTGGTGTCGCCGATAATGCGGTGGTAGCACCTACCGATTTTACGAACTCAAAAAGTCTTTTCTTTCCTGGTTCAGATGATTACGTTTCCATAGACAACGCAGGTTTGCCTACTGGCGATTTTACTTACGCTGTTTTCATTAAATTAGATGATTTAAATAATAGTGCAATTTTTTGCTCAGATGAATCTTCAGGAGGTCAAGAAATATATTTGAGAGTCAACAGTGTAAGTCGTCGTTTACGTTTGCAAATAGATTCAACGGGAGTTGGTCAATCAAATACGCCATTAACAACTGATAGGTGGTATCATGTGGGCGTCACAAGATTGGGCGGAACCATTACTTTTTATTTGGATGGTATGCCTGATGGGTCATTTACAGACGCTACCGTATTAAATTTTGGTATTGGATCAATGTTAATTGGAATCCGTCTTGACCTGAATCAAGACTTTGACGGTTTGATGGATGATTTCAGGGTTTACAGTAGAGCTTTGACCGCTGAGGAAATGTTATCTCTTGGTGTGAGTCACAATATTAGCCCAGGGGAATCTATTGCAACCACGACACTTAATGGAAATCTCAATGTGGATGGAGATTTATCATTTACTTCAGGCACCCTTAATACGGGTAATTATGATATTACTTTTGCAGGCGATTGGATCAATACGGCTATGACATTTGTTCCTGGTACAGGTACTGTCACCTATGATGGTACGGGATCTTCAGTAATCAAAACACATGATCAAAATTTTAACAATTTTTTTGTCAACAGCAGTGGTGGGACCATAAGTTTGAATTCGGATTTGAAGGTCACCAATCGATTTCATCAAATAATGGGTAGTTTTACAGCCACAACATATGATGTGACCGTTGCGGGTTCTTCCGCTAGTATGCTGATTTCAGGAGGGACATTCAATTCAACTTCAAACGAATTAGTTGTATCAGGAGATTATATTCATAGTGCAGGTACTTTTACGAATAACAGTGGAAATGTGGTGTTGGCAAAAACGGCAGATCAAACCCTAACTATTCCTGCATCGACGACTTTTAATAATATGTATATCAATGATGGTTTAAAGGTCTATTTGAAATGTGAGGAGTCCAGTACACCATCAATCGATTCAAGTGGTTACGGACACAATGCGGTTTGGTTTGACACAACGGACAGCAGTACGTCTGTCCCGACGGTTAACTTTACAAATACAAGAAGTTTAAATTTTAATGCCTCAAACAATTATGTTGAAATAATCGATCCTGATCTGCCTACCGAGGATTTTACCTACTGCACGTTTATTAATGCAGACGATGCAACAGGTGTGACCTTAATTCAAGTACTTGGTAGTGTTTCTGATGAATTTTCATTAGAACTGAATTCTAACAATAAGCTTCAACTCACATTAAATGGCGACACACAAGTGACAGCTGATACGGCCTTATCAACAGGCACTTGGTACCATATAGGAGTTGTGAGATCCGGATCGGATATCACATTTTACCTTGATGGAGCAACAGATGGCACGGCAACAGATGGCACGGTGTTAAGTGATATCGCTACCCTTATATTGGGAACCAATGAAGTAACGGGTTTAGATTATGATGGTCGCCTAGATGAAATCAGAATTTATGACCGGGCGCTATCTACCGCAGAGATGTTGACTTTGTCTCAGGGAAATTTGCCGGGTACATCTGTAGCGACTACCACAACGACTAACGATTTAGATGTGAATGGCAATCTCATTATAGCGTCGGGAACGCTTTCTCCCGGTACAGACGACATCACTTTGGCTGGTAATTGGCTCAATGTAGGAGGTGTTTTCACCGACGGCACCGCTGCTGTCACTTTAGATGGTTCATCTTTACAAAGAATCGCTTCTGGTGGTCAAAATTTTTACAATCTTTACAACAAAGGCATCCAAGCTTATTTCAGCGAAAATGTGACCATAGATAATTCTCTAATCGTTCACTCGGGTATCGTTACTGCAGGAACTGTAAGCATGTATTTTTCAAACGGCGCCGATTTTCGTGTTGGTGGCGGTAGCAGTTCGCCGGCAATTGTCAGTTTCGATGGTACCATTGTAACCACAGACTCTTCCACCAGCACAGATAAGTTCTTCATGTCGATAAGAGATGGTGGTGATATTCACGCCAAACAACAAACTCAATTCAATTACTTGGATGGAGGCATCGTTTTTTATTCCGGCTCCCAAATGGGGTCCAATGTTTCTGCCAGTGGTGGACAAAGCAATTTCATGCATGTTACCTTCGACAATATAGCCGATGGAGAATTTGGTCTGGATTTCACTCAACTTGAAAGTAGTGATGCTGATCAATTTATAGACCACATTGAAGAAGTCCGATTCAATAAAATTGCAGGCGCCACTACTGCTGGAAATGTCAGTGCCGATTCCAGCACACCTCGCCTTATATTTCAATTAAACACCACCAATTTTGGCACGGTCGCCACCGATGGAGAATCAGGGGATACGGATGCCTCTGATAAAATTACTTGGAATGTGGATACCACCTGGGTCAGTTTGTCTGATTTTAAAGCCTTAGGGCATGAAACAAATAACGGTGTCAACATTAAGTGGAGCACCACCGCCGAAATAGATAATAAAGGTTTTAATATTTATAGAAGTTTCGAGCGCCACGGTAAATACGTTAAAGTCAACAGAAAGCGGATCACAACATTTGGTGATGATATCCAATCTCTCAAGGGATCTGATTACCATTTCTTTGATCCTTTGCCCAAACGAGGAAAGATCGTTTATTACAAACTAGAAGACGTTGAAAGAAGAGGCAAAAAAACATTGCATGGACCCATCACAGTCGATTGGGATAGAGATGGAATTTTTGATGACTGGGAGCTTTCCAATGGCTTTGATAATCTTAACCTTGAGGATGCTCATGCCGATAGTGATGGTGACACACTTAGCAATTTGAATGAATACCTTTATGGTTTTGACCCTCATCAAAGAGATAGTGACGAAGATGGTATACCCGACAATTTAGAAGAACGCAGTGTCTGGAATGGCCCTGTTATTCCAGGTATCAACGCCAAAGGAGAGGGGCTAACTGTTATAGGAAAAGATCCCTTGGGCGTTACCTTTGAGCTTAATATTGAAAAAATAATTAAAGAAATCCACACATATAAAAAAAAGAAATATTATCATATGTCATTTTCGAATATGTCCACAGAATATCCCACAAAAAAAGGGCAGTTACGTTTACCTCTAAAGCAAGTTCTTTTGAATCTCCCCAGTGATCGCACAATAGAAATCAAAACACTTATTGAAAACTGGTCAGAAATAGAAATTTTAGACCAGCTTATTGAACCCGTTCCATCTTTTCAGAAACGCCCTCTTACAAAAAAGAAATGGGTCAAAGAACTTTTGAAATATGGGCAAATTGAAAAGGAAATAAACAAATCAAATTACAGTAGGCAACAATTTTTATGGTCAGCTCTTATGGGAGGAAAAAAACACCAGAAGAAATATTTCGAAAGAGAACGTATGGAAGGGCAGGAAGTTTATGATGATCCTAATTCCAAGTTCGTTGAAGTTTTCAATCCCCAAAAATCCATATACAAAAAAAATACCTACTTCCCAAGCAAGATCTTTGAAGCGGGAAATATCTCTAACATAGGTACCCAACAAGCTCTGCTTCTGGGTATCAGACCGGTCAAGTACAATCCAGTTACAGGAGAGTTAAGATATTTAAAAAAATTGAGATTTCGTGTTAATTATATCTATGATCCCAAAGTACTCATTGGCAAAACGGCTGACTGGAGAAAAGATTATCAACTTGTTAACCAAAATAAACCAGCCTATCTCAATCATCAAGACGTTGTAGAAATTAAGGTCAGAAAACCTGCCTACAGTGACGATGGTGATCTTCATGATAAAACTCTTGTCAAACTCAAATGGGCAGAGCTTACTGCCGCAGGTGTTGATTGGCAGGTAGATCACCTTCACCTGTATCAAGGACATTATGAACTCAGCCTTAAAGAAGTAGACGATGGCATCATTTTTTACATTGACCGAGGACTCAATGAATCGATTAATAATGACCACATGACAGTCTACGCTTTCCAGGATTTTCTCACGCCCGTCAAACGTTGGGAAAGTATTTACAATCAATTAAATTACGATCAGGAGCTCACTTCATTTTCTCAAACCATCAGATTTGAAAACAACAATTACAGCCTTTATATGCTCTACAGCCCTGACACTCTCTTTGTCAATAAAACTTCTATCACCAGTGGATATACCAAATCTTATGGATTTAATTTACCTGGAATTTCAAGTACAGGCATAGCTAATTTGAGTGCAAGAATGTATTCCCAATATGATTTTGAACCCCTGATTGATATTGGTGCACAGCTAAAAATCAATGCAGAAACAGCTCCCTTTGCCAGCCCTGAATGGGCGGGACATTCGTTTCATCGGGAAACACAAACTATAAATGCCAGTCAATTTAACGATGGTGCGAACATGTTAAATATTATGGCCATCGCTCCAACAGGGACGCCTTATAACAAAATAAGACTAGACTATATTGAAGCCACCTACCCCCGGACTTTAAAAGCTTATCAGGAAAAACTACTTGTCAACCATAAGCTCAAAAGTGGAAATACTCGAATAAAAGTAAGCGGATTTTCCACACCAAGTAGTATCAGCGTTCTTGACATCACGGATCCCACTCGCATTAAAGAAATTACAAATTTGTTAATAGGAGATGACTACGTCGAGGTTAATGTCAAAGATCGTGTGCAGACAAATCCAATTAAGACAATGATTGGCAAAACAAATGACACTGATCTGGGAGACGATGATTCCAAGTGGACACAAAATGGTAAGGATGGCAACACTCAACTTTTGTTTGTTGACCTTAAAAATACGGCAAGTATTTCCAGTGCCAAAAAAATCATCGGCAATACCCATATTAGAGGGCGGCAAAGTGCTTTGGATCATATGATTATCGTCGATGAAAGTTTGCATGCCAAGGCTGAAGAACTTGTCACTCATCTGAGTGGATATGATCAAAGTGTAGAACTTGTCACTTTTCAAGACCTCCAAAAAGAATACAGTCAAGGTGAATACTCCACAGCAGCGATCAAAAACTATGTTAATGAACGTTGGAAAACGGCCCCATTTAACGGCAAGCCTCAGTACCTCACTTTGATTGGTTCAGGAAATTATAATAATAAAGGTCTCTACAACTTCCCTAATGAACTCCCTTTAATCCCTTCTCCGATACTCAGAACCAATTTCAGTAAAAAAGCTTCTGCAGCTGATTGGGAATATACAAAGGTCACGGACGATGATTTTCCGGATCTTTCTGTAGGAAGAATTGATTGTGGAACAGTAGCCGAGCTAGATAATATTATTTCAAAGATTAAGTTATATGAAAACACAAATGATGGCCAGACAACTCCTAAAGCATTGCTGGTCACGGATCATGATCCCACCTTTGATTTGTATCTTTTTGATAATTATATGAACAGGGTTTTGAAGAGTTTTGAGGATCCCTGGAGTTATTCCAAACTTTATCGTACTGAAAATACAGCTCATGACATGACTAACGGAATTGTTAATTCTCTCAACAATGAGCAAATCAATTTGCTCTTGTTCAATGGTCATGGCAGCTTCAGGGAATGGGGAAAAGATCTGTTTTGGAGGCATAGTCACCTGGGATCCTTGCAAAGTGGACATTTTTTACCTGTAATTATAGAAGCTAATTGTATTTCCAGTGATTTTTATCATGTGGCATATAAGGGCTTGGGGACACAGATGCTGCAACTTCCAGAAGCGGGTGCGATTGCGGTGATTGGTAATACGTCTATGACAGCTGGTAGCTCCAAATTAGAAGTTTTTGTGTCTACAGTAGACAATTTACTTAGGAGAGGGTTCCCCGAAGTGGGCAAGGCTTTGATGAGAGCTAAGATTGAAAGCTCGGTGAAAGGTTTTGATCAAGATAATTCAATTTCTACTTTACATTTACTGGGTTTGCCTAGCTTGAAGCTTAAAGGGAGTTTGAGTAAAAATTGATATAGGTTTGAACTGTGAGTTGAGCATTCATTCATAAATTTGGGGCAATATCGGAAACTGTTAAATGAGTTTTTCTGAAGTCGTTGTAGGTTCTTGAATATCGATATGTTAGGGGTGTTAGGAAAGGGGGCTAAGGTTATTCAAAAGAACCTTAGGGGTAGTTATGTCTTAAAGTGTTCAAAGGCAATGGTGAAATGCTTTATATGTATCAATCTACTCTCATTTGTTTTGTTCTAAAATCATAATGAAAAAAGTTTGATGAACGCTCTTTCGCCACTGTTTTTTCAAATCGCAATTTACAACTGAATGGAGAGTATTCTCTTTGTAAAAATAAATGCGTATTATTAGTCTTTGAGTTTTAGTTGTAACGCTATCGTATCTATTGAATAAAATTTCTACTAGACAGTTAAGGGGAGTCGAGTATATACTCATTTTCTTAGATTGAAAATGCCCTTAGATAAATCAGGAGATAAAATATGGCTGTACGTAAATCATCTGCTAAAAAAGCAACAAAAAAACCAAGCACATCTGCAAAAAAAATACCCCAAAAAAAATCTGAAAAAAAAGTTTCAACAAAAAGTTTGAGCACAACAAAACGCTTGCAATTGTTGGAAACACGCTTTGAAAAAATCGATTCAATAGAGGCACGTCTCAAAAAGTTTGAATCTTTATTGGAGAAACTATTTCCTAATGGTTCGCATGCGAATTCGGGTCCAACAACACATGCCAACGTTCCAGGTCACGCAAATTTTGTTGACACAAGCGGGGCACATGCGAATTCGGGTCCAACAACACATGCCAACGTTCCAGGTCACGCAAATTTTG